>Ga0209415_10014140_pt1 | contig 13054 bp, 15 predicted proteins | sample PeaSoiSIISIP2007_FD_187696 | JGI IMG/M metagenome (GOLD analysis project Ga0209415, IMG submission 187696) | Peat soil microbial communities from Weissenstadt, Germany - SII-SIP-2007 (SPAdes) (version 2) | ecosystem: Environmental > Terrestrial > Soil > Wetlands > Peat | place: Germany... | reverse complement strand
ATGTTGTTGGCTGGGACCACTGCACTTGCTGATTCAGGTATTGTCAGGAGAGTCGATCCTGCTGGAAGGGCTGTGTACTGCGCTGACGTTAGAGGCGCGTCGCTTGCGCCGAAGTTCACTGTTCCTGCCGTGATCTGTGCAATACCTGCGCCGCTTCCGATGCTCGCGTAATTCACCTGGACATTAGGCTGGATCGAACCAAACGCGAATGCCCAAGATGACATCAACGGATTCACCAGAGTACTCCCGCCCCCGTTGACCGTCGCTCCAGGTAGATATGTCGAAGTTGCTGTGGTTGTCGCGGTCAACAAGCTGGTAGAGACAGAGGTCGAGATGCTGGTAGAGACGCTAGAGACTGTACTGATTGAGGTGCTCGTCTGCGTAATAGTGGTAGTTCCACCGGACCCGCTGAGGCCGATGTAGGCACCTGCGCCGATAACAACTACTACTATTACTACAGCAAGACCTATCGTTGTTGTGCTTGTACCGTTTCTGCTAAAGTTCATTCTCGTACTGACTCGACTTGGCAGGTAATTTATCGGTAGTCGACAGGTTCTATGGGGTTAGTCATATAATATAGAGACAAGGGCATTAACCAAGAAAACGAGGCTCCTAACTTCTGCTTCGTTCGCGGGATTTGGGCATTTAATCACATATTGCTTCCCTTAGAGCCCAAAAAAGCCCTATTTTGAGCAGGTGAATCACATTCCTCGCCCGATATGGGTGACTAATGTGGAAGTGGAAAAACATATAGAGGCTATGGAGGTGAAGGGGGGTGCGATGACCGCAGAAAGTCGAAGGCCTGACTTCCGCAAGGTTCAGGTGACCGGCGGGAACAGTTTCGTCGTCTCGCTTCCGAAGTCCTGGGTTAGAGACGTAGGGCTCCATGCCCGTGACCCGGTCGCCGTCCTGGTGCAGCCTGATTCTTCTTTGCTGATAGTCCCTAGGCGGGATATCAGGGCCGCTTCGAAGTCAGAGGCGATACTCGAAGCAACCCAGGGGCTTGACAAAGACTTCCTTCTCAGGCACTTCATTTCCTACTACCTCGCCGGATATGATACCATCAGAATCACTCTCGGAAGATCGGACGCAGGCCTCAGGGGGTTCATACGGGAAGGGATCCGAAGGAAGCTGGTCGGGGTCGAGATAATCGAGGAATCGTCTGGGGGGATACTTACCCAGTGCCTTTCCGGATACGTGGACCTTCCCCTGAAGAAGGCGCTCGAAAGGATGGCGATAATCGCCGGTGGGATGCTTTCGGATTCCGTAATGGTGCTGCAGGGTGGCGGGAAAGGCCTGGCGACCGAGGTCATCGAGAGAGACGACGAAGTGGACAGGTTCTACCACTTCTTGCTAAGACAGTTGAACATCGCCGTCAGGGACAGGTCGGTGATACAGGAGATAGGCCTGACTTCGACCCGGGACTGTCTGGGGTACAGGCTGGTGGTGAAGAGCGTAGAGAGGGTGGCGGACCACGCCGCGGGCATCGCCGCCCAGGCAGAGAACCTACAGAATCTCCCCGAAAGCGCAGTGAAGAAGATATTCGAAATGACCGCCATCTCGAGGAAGGTCTTCGACAGCTCGATTACGGCTCTCCTGAGGCTCGATGGGAAGATTGCCGAGGAAGCAATCGCAAAGACGAAAGACGTGGTACAGTTGGAGGGGAAGCTCAGCAGCGAGATCTTAGGCCCGAGGATGAGCGCAGCCCAGGTGGCCTCGATCAAGCTCATGCTCGAAGGCATCAGGAGGACTGCAGAGTATGGCTCGGACATCGCAGAGGTGGCCATCGACCTGACGGTGGCAGAGCCACAGTCAATCTAAGGTCGAAATACCAGGCTCATGGAGGGGGTCAGCGAAGCTCTGGCAGTTCGCAGGTCTTCTCGAGCATGCTGACGAGCTCCGCCTCGCCTTTCTCAGTCAATTCCACCTTCTCGCCTACGGCTTCCCCTTCGAGGCTCGAAACGATGTCGATCAGATACTCCCGTTGGAGCCAGCCCAGAAGGCTACCGAAGGCGAGAGGCGTCAGCTTCGTCCTTGCCCTCAGGGCCTCCACGTCCATCTGCTTTGTTCCGACCAGCGCAAGCAAAGTAACGAGGCTCTGGCCGGATACGATGTCCCACGGAACTGAGTTCGCGGGACTTGTTGTTGTTTCTTGAATCAACGGCTTCCAATATTCCCGAAGCGCTAAAACAGTTCTCGACTGCGGCTCTATGAGCCATCAGGAAGTATAGAGACGGCGAAAAGCTGAAGATCTGAGGATTTTGGACTCGGCAAGCAGCGTTTCATGACTAGCCTCTGGCAGTACCTTGAGCATCAAGCACGATTGGGGCCGATGTCTAGAACCTAGAAGTCTCTGGGTTATCCTTGTTCTACCTGAGTCACTGTGAATCCTAGCGCTTGAGATATCGATTGGGACAGTTCATCACCGAGAACCTTAAGTCTTCCCTGAACGAAGTCGACGTCCAGTTTCTCGCCGTCTCCCAAGGGGACGCCTGTCACCGTTTTCTTGATCAGAGCCCTGTAGCCCGGACCCATGATTCCCATCACTTTCTGAAGAAGCTCTCGGCAATTGATGTCCTCCAATGACTTCTCGCCGTTGAACGAGAGCCGGAGTAGCGCGACCTTCCTGTCAGACATGTGCGTCATCTCAGACACCAGCTCTTCTGTTGCCCTCTTGAGTGCCTCCATATCCACGAAGGCCACCAGTGATGGGTCGTTCATGATGTTGACCGCTTGGATCCGGTCGCCGTATTCTAATCCGATGAATCCTCCTGCCTGATCCCCCGAAGTCACCAACTTCATTTTCGCCCAATTTCCAGACTTGACGAAATTCGCGCGCATCCTGCCTCCCGAAGTCTCCGCATCGGCAAGGACGTACTGGTCTAGCCTCTCGTAACCCGGGGTCCGTGTCTTGCTTAGGGGTCCCTTTGAGAATCTCACCGGGACTCTGAGGTCGTAACCGAGCTGCGAGAAGGCAAAGGGCTGATGGAAAAGGCGGGAATTCTGGGCCGCCAACCTGAAATCATATTTTATGCCCCCTTCGCACTCGCAGCTGGTCCTTGCTTCGTAGAGGCCGTCGTTTAGCCTGACCTGAATCACATTCTCAATTATCGGAATTGGGTCTGATGCGAAGTATGCCTCGAGGCTTTTCAGTGCCTTGTCCTTCTCGCTTGCAATCTCCCTCTGGAAGTCTTCAAGCTGCAGGATAGTGGTCTTCTGGAGCTTGGCTTTGGCCTGCTCCTTGGCGGTAGCCAGGAAGCCTTCAACCTGCCGAGCCAATTCCTTTAGCGCGCTCTCATTGTCGACCTTCATCGCCGAAAGAAACTGGGAGAGCTCCTCGGTCTGCGCTTCGAGTCTATCCAGTGCAGTTTGAAGGCCCGCCTCAGTATTTCTTGCAGCTTCTTCCAATTCCTTCGCGTGATCTGAGAACCTCACGGCGTCGAAAAGATTCGTTATTGTCTTCCCCAGTGATTCAGCTGCTTGCATTCGGGGACGGGAGGCCTCGAAGGGCTTTAACCATTTGCGGACTTGGCAAGCGGCACCTGAAGGAAGAAATACTCGACTCCGCTCCATGAGGCGAACCCTTGGCGTCGAGCGATTCAAAGACGGATGACCTCCTTGACAGGCTCGTATTGGAGATCAAGGCTCTGGCTCTGCTATATGGCTCCGAATCAGAGCTGCGCGAAAGGCTCGAGGACAAGGTCAAGGGTTCCCATGATGAAGACATAACCAGGTTCGTGAAGGTGCTTCAAACAGATAGACCGGTCAAGACAGGCGGGAGGCTTGCGCTCGCCTTGGGAGAGCTTCTCACGGCTGCCATCTTGGTGGTTGCTGGCGCAGTGGTCTTGATACCGACAATCGTCGGTGTAAACACCCTTTCAAGCCTTGTCCAGTACTTCGCAGAGAGGACCTCGGGGACTGTGGGCACGTCCCCCCTCTCCCCTTACCTTTCGTTCATGGAGTTCGCCGTAGGGGTCATCCTATTGCTTTCTGCTTTCTTTGCCCTCCGGGAGGCTGCCTTGAACTTGAAACAGGCGGGCCTGTCGGTTGAACCGGGCGAGACCTAGTGAAGACTCTCAACCCCAGAGTGAGGGTTGCCGCTCTCATTTTGAAGGAGACCGGCCTGGTGGTGGGGATATTTGCAGTTGCATTCTCTGTCGGCTTTGTCTACGATGAGCTGAACTTCCTCGCTGGGCTTGGGAGCACGAACCTGGGGGATGTTCTCGTAATACTAGCGGCTGTCTCCCTGGCCCTGTCGGGGGTCGCCCTGGTCGCCCAGCTTCCTGAATCGTTCAGGGCGAGGTTCAGGAGGATTCCAGAGGCTGTCGGGAGCAGGAGGCCAGTGTATGGATTGGGGACAATGCTTGCCGTTGGGATAGGCGCGACCCTTGGATCTCCGCTGTTCATCCTGATACCTGAAAACATACTACAGTACGAGGTCGTATCCGTCGCTTCCCTAATCCTGGCAACCGTACTTTCTGTCGCCATGGCCAAGGTCTACACTGACATGTACAAGACTTCAAAGGAGCTCGGACTTGTCGGGGTAGGCGGACCGTCGTTCACCAAGGTCGCTGTGGGGACCAGGAGCGTAAGGTATTTCATATCAAGGGTGTCGATGTGGGTCTCCAATACGGCCCTGGCCGCATACACGAAGATTGTATTCCTGATCTTTGTCCTCGACCCGCACTACTTGCCGGCGATTCTGGGGGCCTATGGTATTAGCGCCCTCATGAGCAGTGTCATCACCTACATTCTTGCGGGGGGTTTCATAGGCTGGACCATACTGAACATACTCTTCGAGCAGAGGTACCTCAGGCTCCTGGGGCTCGTCCAGATCGTCCTGACGACGGCCTTAATCGTCATACTGGTCTATCACAGCTTTGTCCTTGGAGCCGCGGGGTCCTGGAACCTGGCGGGGATTTTCACCACTTCTCTAGGGTCAGGGTGGCTTTCGGCCCTGGTGATCAACACCGGGTATCTGTACCTACTATTCTTCGGCTTCCAGGAGATTCAGTCTTTCAAGAGGGATTCCGTTGAGCAGTCGTCGGTCCCGATAGTCTCCTGGGTGAAGAAGGGGTTCAAGATTGACAGGACGAAGTACTTCGGGATTGCCATGGTGATGAGCGTCGTGGTCGCCTCTGCCCTGAACATATTCTACGGACTGGCGGTCTACTCAGCCCATTCTCTCTCAGGCGCGTCAGGGCTTCAAACGTCCGCGATACCGGCATTATACCTTGCGGGCAACTTACTTGGGCCCGGTCAAGAGCTGCTTGTTGCAGCCGCGTTCCTCATCGCGACGGTTACGACATTCGTCCCCGCGTTTCTTGCGGCGTCCAGACATCTCAATGCATTGGGGGAAGACGGCTACATGCCCCGGTCTCTGGCGAACCTCTCATGGGCCTTCACTCTCGTCGCCATCTTCCTGCTCGCCATCGGGAACCAGGACTTCCTGGTGAACATCACAGACTTCATGGTGCTGATCAGCCTCGGGATAATCAGCCTGTCCGCCCTCTGGCTCCGGCGCAGGTCCCCCGGGATGAAGAGTGCAGGGAAGGGGCTCCCCCTTGTGGTGGGGTTCAGCTGTTTCGTCTTCGGGGGGGCGGTCTATTTCATCAACCCCTCGGTCGTGGTCTTCGGGACCGTGGCCGTAATCTTCGCATACCTCATCTTCGACATCATCGAACTCGGGTCATTGGGCGCGCAACTCTTCCTGTCTGTGCTGGGCTTCGTCTCTCTATTGATGCTGGCAGCCTTCAGCCACAGTCTTTACCCGGGGGGGATAGTCAGGATCCTTACAAGCCACCTCGGGACGGACCCCAACGGGATGCTTTCGTGGGCCCTGCTAGCGTCGTCGATATTGCTGGCGGCAAACGTGATGCTGGACGTCATGGTCCTCAGACGGACGTCCTTCAGATGAGTAGAAGCAAAGCCGATTCACACCCTGGTAGGGGTCTCGGTGAGATATGCTCACCTATCCTTAAGTAAGTTGGAGCATATCCTATCTCCATGACGGCAGAATTCATTTTCGTGGTCAGGCATGGTGATACCAAAGCCAACGAGAAGGGGATAGAGGCGGGGCCCCTTGACTATCCATTATCCAAGAGGGGGAGGAAGGAAGTTGAGTTCATCGCCAAAACTCTCGCCATCGCGAATGTTCAGGCGGTGTACAGCAGCCCAGTTTTCCGGGCAGTCCAGACGGCCAAGATACTGGCACGCCCCCACAAGCTGAAGGTGAAGACCTTGGACGAACTCACGGAAGCGAAGTTCAAACCAGAATTCGTGGGAAAGAAGGGGAGGCACCATATCCTCACAAACCCAGAGGCTTACACCGAGACGAACCGCGAGCTGCTTGCGCGCGTCTGGAAGGCGTTCGAGACTGCGAGCAAAGAATCCAAGGGGAACGCAATCATGGTTTCGCATGGGGACGTCATCACGGCCCTCCTGGAGGAGATTGTCGAAAGGAAGATCACGTCGGAGAAGTACTACGTCCTTCATCCCGAGCCCGCGTCGCTGAACATAATCAAGCTGGGGGACAAGCCCTCGCTTGTTCTATACAACTATCATAGGAAAATGTTCGCTGGATACTGACCAACTCTGAAAGGATGAATTAGTGAAAGTTATTTAATCCCAGAAATCCAAATGAACTCTATGCCACCCGCACAGAAGGGCACGCAGAACTCCGCCAAGAATACCGCCCCAATCAGCAAGAAAGCGAAGGGACTCACAAAGGAGGAAATCGCCGCGATGAAGGAAACGCTCAAAGAGCGGAATTCAAAAATGGATGGGGAGAGCTCAGTGCTTGCGAAGATCGCGGAGATGCCAGACCCGGATCGCACTATGGCTAAGCGGATTCATCAGATTGTCAAAACCGCCGCGCCAGAACTTGTACCAAGAACCTGGTATGGGATGCCCGCATATTCTAAAGGTGATAAGATCGTCTGCTTCTTCCAAGACGCGAATAAATTCAAGGCGAGATATGCTACGCTTGGCTTCAGCGACAAGGCGAACCTCGACGAAGGCGAGATGTGGCCGGTCGTCTACGCGCTAAAGGAGCTGACAGCGGCAGTAGAGGCAAGGATCGCCGCACTCGTGAAGCAAGCGACGAGCTAGGGACCTGGTCGCGGGCGAGCCTTCAGAGCATCCTTACAAATCCAAATGAAGGCGGTGAGGACTTCGACAGTTTTCTGCACAACGAACGGCTTCGGTTTTTCTTCGGGCGGCCTGTCGCTTGGTGGGAATGTATAACAGCGCTATCGCCTTCGCATTATGTAGATTCCTCCAGTGCCTTCCGGACAGACAGCATCCGCTGCTTTGGTAATCCTTGGTATCCTGGTCGGGGCGGGACTCGTGCTGACGAGTCTGTACGCGTCAGGCGTCTTTGCTCCCAGGATTACGACAGAGACCATCACGACGACAAGCGCCATAACGACCACCTCGTTGCCACGATTCACGCAGGTAAGTGTTAACGCAACTAACATATCTCGCAGCCTCCCGATGTTTGGTCTGTCAGCGACTTGCTCCACTTCACCAAGCGGAAGCACGTATCTTTCAGTCCAAAACACGGGGACAATCAATGCCACAGCCAGAGACCTGACGATCGTGCCTTCGGGAGAACCAAGCGCGACCACAGGGCTTCTCGGGACGGAATGCGTTATCCCTGCCGGACGAGCCCTGTTTGTAATAATAACTTCGCTAGCCAACAACTGGGGCACCCTGTCTGCGGGAGAGCCATACACGGGCTATCTCACGTTGCTTGATGGTACATTGATTCGCTTTACGGGCGCGTTTAGCTGAGGAAGAGTCAGCTTCCTCTTATCCTCCACCAATGCCTAAGCCATTAGGGTAGCCTGCAAGCAATGACCTTACGGGTTAGGCATCTTGCTTAAATCACTCGAAAGCTCACACGCTGAATTGAAAAGCTTCTCTTGGCCAATCCCTCAGACCAGAGCGAGGTGCTTTCGAGGAAGTTACACAACATCTTTCGACTCCTGTACCTGCAGTTTGCCTTTTACTGGGCAACCATTGCCGCAGGGATGTTTGTTAACTACTATTACGCCGTTCCAGCAACCGTTACTCCAGACGTTGGCAGCATCTTCCAACAGTTCATCTCTTCGGTCCCTCTTTTCGCTCATGTGAGCTTTGCCGTATTGAGCTCAGGGATGAGCATCCCTGTGATAATACTAGCTAGCAGGGTTGGGCTCAAGCAAGTGGTGTGGCTCCACGCAGGCGCCATAACCTGCAGGATGGTCGGGTTTGTCACTGGTCCATTGTTCATCTATTACTCCACGTCTGCGGTCGGCGATCCGTTCGCTTCCAATATTTCGACCTTTGTCATGGCCTCGGTCTTCCTGATGGCTGTGATATTGAGCTTCATGAGCAGGATATTCATCGTGAGAGAGGACGTGAGGATCAAGTACATCATGGTTTCTCCTCCTTCATTGGAGGTGCGATAGGGGTTGGTTATGCGCACCTTCACCTTACCAAAGGGCGAGGAGTTGGGCACCCTTGGCCTCAAAGGGCTGAGGATGACACTTAGCCTGTGCTACGCCAACTTCTTGCTTTACCTCGTCCTCTATATCACGGGTATGTACATCAACATCTACATCACTTCGGGAGTCTCCACAATTGGGATCGGGGACCTCCTGAACATATTCCACATGCTCATCGCGACCCTTAACTTCGCTATCTGTTTCATCGTCATGACGGTAGGCTTCCTCTACGGGATGAGGAGAGTCGCCTTCTTCAGCCTCGGCGCCGTGGTGTCGATAATAGTGGCCACCTTGGGTGGCCTCCTGTTCCTATCTTCGGGCGGCGGAAGGGAGACGTCGAGTTCAGCCACGCTGGCGGGAGGTTGGATAATGTCGGCCCTCTTCATGCTGGCTCTTTTCCTTTCATATTACGCGACTCTGAAGGTGATGAGGGCCGTAAGGGTCATTGAGGCAGTTGGCGGGGCGAGCTCAGGAGAGTGATTTCGTGAGCTTGACCGTCGGGCAGGCGAAGGATACGGGAAGGATTTCGTCTGGGGCTATGAAGCTCGCCTACCTGGTCGGGTTGCAGGGCGCCTTCCTCGCCGCCTCGTACCTAGTGGGCATCTGGCTCACCACCGAGGTGCAAGGTGCCGCAGTTACGACTCCAGAGGTCATCGAACACGGCATCGTGTCCGCGGGGTTTGCCGTCCTTACCGGCGCGGTCGGTTTCGTCGCGGTTCTGCAGCACCGTCGGGGCGTAGCTCTGGCGAACCTTGTCCTCTTCGCAGTCACGCTGGTGGGGGGCACGGCTGGCTTCTTCTTCCTGGCCAACAATTCTGACCCTACGGTGATCTCCATCACGAACCTCACCATGATGTCGGCCATCGGGTTCGGAATGCCCGTAACCGCCTATTCTTTGGCCGCCTCGATAGGAGCTGCCCGGGGGACCGAAAAAGAGTCTATGTCGGGAGTTTCTTTGATGATCTACATGGCCCTGGTCTCCCTTGCCCTGACTGTGGTGGCGGGCGCGCTTACTCTCTCCGCAGCTTTCTACATGGAGGCCGTGGTCATCCACGTCGGGTTTGCAGCCCTCACGGTATCGCTCACCCTCGGAGTGTTGATACTCTCTGTACTAGAAGGTGGGGAGAACAGTCCAATGACCTGGGCTCCGCAGAGAATTGTGTTCGCGCTCCTAAGCTTGGCCGCGATATCAATCGCGGGTGCTGACGGCGTCATCACCATCTATGGTGGCGGGGTCTCCTACGTCGTAGTGATGGCCGAGGTCGGGGTCCTAGCCTACGTCTTCTTGATGTTCGTGTCTGGCGCGCCCGCCGGCATGCGGCTAAGGGGGCGTGCCTAGTCGGGATCGTAACCGGCCCGACGTGGATTCTCAATTTGGCGTCTTTTCCTCTGGCTGGCCCGTCAGGCCTGGGCCGACGGGTCGTGTCCGAACGTTGGGCTACGCTCTTCATGTGCGCAGTCTCACTTCTGTTGGTGGTCGGCCAACAGGCCGTCGTTGCGCAGAGTGTGGGAGGCAATTCGACGAGCACAACCTCTAACGCAACGGCCACCAATACTTCCACAAACACGGCCCTCACCATGACAACTAGCTCGACAGTCACGGCGGGCGGGGGGAACTCAACCACGACGTCAGTCGTGACCAGCTCGACGAAGACGTTTGCCTTCGACCTCGCGTCTGCGTCGGTCGCGATTCTGGGCCTGGTCCTCCTGGGCCTAGCTGCCAGCCTCGCGTTGCTGGCCAAGTGGACAACCCCTAGGACCAGGGGGCCAGAGGTGACAAGATGAGCACGAGCGAGATCGAAGAACAGGAGACCACCAGACGAACGGGCAGCAGGAGGAACTTCCTCAAGCTCCTTCTTACGCTGGGGGTCGCGTCTACGGTCGGCTCTCTGGCGAGCATGTTCAGGGTGCTCAACTACCTTCCACCCCCCGTGCAGACCGGTCCATTGGCATGGCCAGTCGTCACCCTCGGCAACATTTCTTCGCTCGAACCTTCGAAACCACTCCAGTTCAACTATCCACTCGTCGATACTCCCGCGGTCCTGATCAAGTGCGGGACGGCAGCAGAGAATGGCGTCGGTCCGAACTCCGACATCGTCGCATTCAGCAACCTCTGCCAACACTTGGGCTGCGTCTACGCCGCGCTCCCGGTTGGCGCATCTCCGCCGTGTAATTCATCATTCGTAGCACCCATTCCACAGGGCTACTGCTGCTGCCATGGTGGGCAGTATGACTTCCGTCAGGCGGCCAAGGTGGTGGGAGGCCCCCCGCCGAGGCCCGTCCCTCAAGTCGTCCTGAAATTCGATAGCAATACTGGAGATATCTCCGCCATCGGCATGGCCCCTCCAACGATCTTCGGCAAGGGCCCTCCCGGCACGACCGACACGGCACTAGTGCTGCAGTACGACCTCACAGGAGGAGACCTGGTCACTCAAGACACGGTCTTCTCCAGCTGAGAGTGGAGTAACTTGGGCGCCAACCCCGGAAGGAAATTCGTGGAGTGGTTCAAATCGGCTTTTGGACTCAACGCGACCGTTCTTCGCCCTGTGCCGGAATACAGCATGAATCCATTCTATTGGCTCGGAGCTCTTGCAGTCATGGCGTTCGGCCTCCAGGTCTTGACAGGCCTGCTGATGCTGATCTACTACGTGCCGACGACCGACCAGGCTTACTCCTCTACGCTCTTCATCATCCAGAATGTGCCCCTAGGGTCGCTGCTGGAGACCGTGCACCTCTATGGGGCGTATGCGATGATAATGCTGGCATTTCTGCACCTGTTCCGGGGCTACTTCGTCAGCGCCCAGAAGGCGCCAAGGCAGATGATGTGGGTGGTCGGCATGCTGATGGGCCTGGTGACCCTCGGGTTCGGGCTCACGGGCTACTTGCTGCCCTGGACGGTTGTATCGAAGTCCGCCACCGACGTCTCCATAGGAATGCTGGGATTCATGCCCGCCCAGATCGGGGCCCTTCTCACTTTCCTGATAGCCGGAGGGGGAAGCTCGTCCGCGGAGCTCACTCGATTCTTCGATCTACACATCGTGGTCCTGCCGGCTGCCCTTCTTTCGCTACTCGCCCTCAAGCTCTACATGTTCGAGGCACATGGGGCTTCAGAACCGGTCAGTGGGATAAAGAGCAAAAAGGACATCCCGTGGTTCCCGACCGTTTACCTATACTTCGCCATGATCGGGAGCGTCTTCGTCGCCTTCATCCTCGTTGCCTCGTCTCTCTTTCCCCTAAATCTGCCAGCTGAATACTCAGCTGCAGCTGCAGCCGGCTACACTCCCCAACCGGAATGGTATTTCCTCTGGGTCTACCAGCTCTTGAAATTCGCCTCTTTCGAGGGCTCTGGAATCTACTATGCGCTCGGAGCAGTGACTGTACTCCTCGCAGGATTTGTCGTTCTTCCTTTCATAGACAGGGGAACCAACAGGAACCCATTTTCTAGGCCTCTCTACATCACAGTTGGGCTCATCATGATAGGGGAGCTGCTTGCCATGACAGTTTGGGGTTACCTAACCCCTGGGCAAGTTATCCCCGATGCTCAGGCGGTCGAGCTTATCGGCGTCGTTGCTCTGGTGGTGGCGGGACTCTCCGCCCTCGCGTTCAGGGCGCACGGTCGGGGGCTCGCAGGCGGAAGAACGACAATTGCTGTTCGCGCTATCTCGTTGCCATTCACGAACTGGGGGGTGACGGCAGTCTTCGCGGTTCCACTCATCATCGGGTCGGTGTGCTTGGCCAACCTCGTGTCGATTCTGTCCAGTGGGACATTCAGTTCGGTAATGATCGGTGCGAACTTCATCGTCGTCTTGGGTTCATTCTATGCTATGGCATGGATGGTGCGGAGCTTGATGGTGGTTTACAGGAGATCACAGCCTTGAACCTAGACGAAGAAACGTTGAGGTACGCCGTCGAGACTCTCCTCGCAACAACGGCAGCCTCGATTGCCGTCTACCTATGGTTCATCGACATATCTAGCCTCCAGCGGGTGTTCGGAGCGATGCTGGCGTCGGAACTGGTGATATTCGCCACCGCGGTATATGTCTACTACAAACCTACGATGCTTGGCCCAAATACCAAGTGGATAGTGATGGGATGCGCAACTGCGGGGGTCTTCCTACTGCTCGGTGTTCAGCTAGGGGGTCAGTGAACGGCATACTTGAAGGACCAGTTATGACAGCTGCCTGACCCCGGGCCGAATCAGACAGGCATCCGAAACAAGTGCAATTCTACTCTTGCGAGGCGGCTCTCCACCCCAGCAATCGGCTCAGTATGTTCTTCCATTCGCCTTCCCGATCCATCATTTTAGCTTCGAAGACGTCCTCACCTTTGATTCGGACCACTGGGATCCTGTGCCAATATGCATCGTGCAGCGCTGGATCTTCGTCGATGTTGACAACTTTCAGGCTTGGCTCTGTAACTCCCATTGAACGCACCTCAGATTCAACGGCCTCACAGAGGTGGCAACCCTTCTTGCTTAGAATTACAACCTCCCACTCTGTCTTTGTCGGTGGCAATCGTGTTTCCTCATGAAGCAAACGGTCAAAAAGATGACGTCATTCGAGACC
>Ga0209415_10014139_pt1 | contig 13054 bp, 10 predicted proteins | sample PeaSoiSIISIP2007_FD_187696 | JGI IMG/M metagenome (GOLD analysis project Ga0209415, IMG submission 187696) | Peat soil microbial communities from Weissenstadt, Germany - SII-SIP-2007 (SPAdes) (version 2) | ecosystem: Environmental > Terrestrial > Soil > Wetlands > Peat | place: Germany... | reverse complement strand
TGTATGCTCTCACAGTATTTGGACCAGCCTCTCGAAGGCGTCCTCCGCAGCCGCCAGGAACCGGTCGGCGGCTTCAACGTCAGCGTGTTCCCCCGAGGTAGGCAAAATGGATGGTGAGATCGCGTTTGGCCGCCTCCCGCAAGATCGTCTTAGCCATTCCGGCTACGCCGATTTGCGAGATTGGATAAGCGCCAACCCATCCCGGCGGATGTCGCTCCAGTCCTGAGGTGACAGCTCAACTCCTTCGCCGCTCTCTTCGGCTTCCTCGAGAAGCATATCGAGGCGCACTTCGAAGCGATCGTCGATCGGAAGCGGCTCGCCCTGGTTCACGGCAAGCAGAGTCCGGCGGTCCTCATCACGATCTGCGAGCAACTGCAAAGCGGCGTTGACCAGTTCTTCCGCCGACCCATACTCGCCACGCCGCAGTTTTTCGTGGACGAGAGGTTCGTATTTGGAGTCGAGTGTGATGTTCACCCGGTGCCGATCCTGTAATCTGATTCTACACCTTTGACGATTCTCGGCCCGGCCTGACACAGCCTTCGTGCCATAATGATGATGAACGTCATGCGCGCCATCGCTGCCTTGCCCGAAGAACGGGTGCTCCTGCACAACATCAGTTGGGCAACCTATGAACGCCTCCTCGAGGAGAGGACGGATGCTCCTGGCACGCGTTTTTTTTACGACGAAGGGGAGCTCGAAATCATGGTGGTCTATATAGGGCACGAACGCCCAAACCGGACGCTCGCGGCCCTCGCGGAGATCACCGCTCTGGAAACCGGACGGGATTTCAGCCGCGCTGGAGGCACCACATTCAAACGCGAAGATCTGGCCAAGGGCTTCGAGCCGGATTCCAGCTTTTATTTCCGCCATGCCAGTATTGTGCGTGACAAAGACGAGATCGATCTCACGGTCGATCCTCCGCCGGAACTGGTCATCGAAGTCGATATTACCCGCTCTTCCCTCAACCGTTTCCCCATCTTTGCAGCCATCGGTGTAGCGGAAATCTGGCGCTACGACGGCGAGCGCGTCCACTTCCATTCACTCGAGGAAAAGGCGTATCGTCCGATCGAAGAGAGCCTCGTTCTGCCGCCGATGACTGCGGCGCAAGCGACCATCTTCGTCGAACGGGTCCGTCAGGAGACGGCTGCCAACTGGGACCGCGCGGTCCGGGAATGGATTCGATCCCGGGCCTGATCGCGATCGCGACGGCGCAGACGATAGGCCGCCGACACTACCGGAGACTGCCGCAACAAGCCCCGGGCTCCCGGCGTTGGAGAAGGCTTTCCCGCATTGTAAGATTGTTAGAGGGATCGCTGTCTGGCAATGGAACCCCAGGACGAAGAGAACCTGAAGGCGGGCACACTGCTGGGCCCATACGAGGTCATCGAGCCTCTCGGGTCCGGGGGCATGGGGAAGGTTTTCCGCGCGCGCGACACCCGCCTGGATCGCACGGTGGCGATCAAGGTTTCGGCCGCGAAATTCAGCGGCCGTTTCGAGCGCGAAGCAAGGGCCGTGGCGGCGCTCAATCATCCCCATATCTGTACCGTCCACGATGTCGGGCCGAACTACCTGGTCATGGAATTGGTGGAAGGCGAGACGCTGGCCGAGCGGTTGCGCAAGGGTCCATTGCCCATCGGCCTGCTGATCCGCTACGCCTCCCAGATTGCCGACGCGCTGGCCGCGAGCTGCATGTCAGGGCGGTTCTCACGGGCAGAGTCGTGGAGCGCGACGGGAATCTGAACATTCAGGTGGACCTCCTCGATACCAGCAACGGCTCGGAGCTTTGGGGCCATCAGTACAGCCAGAAGCTCTCCGATATTCTGTCGGTCCAGGAAGAGATCGCCCGCGAGATTTCGGGAAAGCTGCTGGTCAAACTCAGCGGAGAAGAACAGACACGTCTGGTCAAGCGTTCCACGGAAAACCCGGAAGCTTACCAGCTCTACTTGAAGGGAACCTACCACTGGAATCGAAGAACCGCCGAGGACTTGAAGAAATGCATCGAATACCTCGATCAGGCCATCGCCCTGGATCCGACTTATGCCTTGGCCTATGCGGGTCTTGCCGGCTGCTACAACGTGATGCCGCAGTACGCCGGCACTCCAAGCAAGGAGTGTTATCCACAAGCGGAGCAGGCGGCCAGGCGAGCCATCCAAATCGACGATGCGATCGCCCCAGCCCACGCATTTCTGGGCTATGCAAGGTTCGTTTACGATTTGGATTGGGCCGGCGCCGAGCGGGAATTCCGGCGTGCTATCGCCCTCGATGCAAACTTCGTGTCAGCTCACTCCTATTACGCGGGTTACCTGGTGGCGATGGGCCGGTTTGAAGAAGCCATCGCCGAGGCCCGCCGCGGGCAGAAACTGGAACCGCTCTCCCTGATTACCCATGCGACCGCGGGGCTGGTGCTCGTGCACGCCCGCCGCTACGACGATGCCATCGCCCAGGCGCGAAAAGCGCTGGACCTGGATCCCAACTTCGCCGCCGGCCACTGGTATTTAGGGATGGCTTACGAAGCCAAGGGGGTGCACGACGTTGCCATTGAGGAATTTCAAAAGACCATTGACCTGGTTGGCAAGAACCCGGAATACCTGGCATCCTTGGCAGCGGCTTTTGCTTCGTCGGGAAGGACGGCGGAAGCACGGAAGATACTCGCCGCGGCCCCCGACCGGCCTGGCGACGGATATCTCTCGGCATACGGGCGCATGTGGATCCACACCAACCTCGGCGAGAAGGATCGCGCCCTGGATTTTCTGGAGAAGGCTTACGAGGATCGAGCCTTTCAAATATCGATGATCAAAACGCAGCCGATTGTAGATCCGCTTCGCTCCGAGCCCCGCTTCGCCGCACTGCTACGGCGCATGAACTTCCCGCCGTAATCCCTCCGACGCTCGTCACTCGCGGCGAGCGCGTCCGCTTTCATCCCCTGGAGGGGAAGGCGTATCGCCGATGACTGCGGCGCAAGCTTCGTCGAAAGGGGTCCGTCAAGAGACGGCTGCCGGCTGGGACCGCGCCGTCCGGGAATGGATTCGATCCCGGGCTTGACTTCACTCTTGCCTGAGCGCGGCCATGGGGTCGACTCGCGCGGCGCGGCGCGCGGGGATGATCGACGCCAGAACCGCCACTCCGGCGAGCAGCGCCGCGACCGCGGTGAAGGTGACCGCGTCGGTCGCGGAAACGCCGTAAAGCTGTGCCGCGATGAGTCTCGAAGCGGCCAGTGAGCCCGCGGTTCCGATCGCGACACCGGCCGCCGCCAGCGAAAGCCCCTCACGCAGGATCATCCTTAAAACATCCACAGGCCGGGCGCCGAGCGCCATCCTCACCCCGATTTCGCCGGTGCGCGCGGAAACCGTGTACGCGATCACGCCGTACAAGCCGCCACCGGCGAGCACCACGGCAAGCCCCGCGAACAAACCGAGCAGCGTCATGACGAATCGGCGGCCCGCCAGCGATTCCTCTACCAGCGATTGCATGGTGCGAAAATTCGAAACCGGCTGATCCGGATCCGCCGCCCGTACCGCCGCGCGCACTGCGCCGGCCGCGAGCGTGGGATCGCCCGCGGTGCGAACCACCAGCGTCATGGGGCGCAACAGGAACGTTACCGACGGAATCGGAACCTGCGACGCCGGCAGATACAGACGCCGCGGGGCTTCGAGATCCAATCCTGCCTGCTTCACATCGCCCACCACGCCGACGATACGAACCCTCGGCTTGTCTGGCAGGAACGAGAAGATAAGGTTGCGCCCCACGGGATCGGCATGGCCGAAGATTCTCCGCGACAGGCCTTCGTTCAGGATCGCGACCCGGGGGGAATCCGTGCGGTCTCCGGCATCGAAGTAGCGGCCGCCGACCAGCGGAATGCGCAACACGCGGAAAAAGTCGCCGCTGGTCCAGGAATTGCCGATCACTCCGATTTCGTCCTGCCGGAAAGGCGCGCGGCCTTCGATCTGAAGCTCCGGAAAATCACGGTCGATCCCGCCCATTGGGATGACCGACGCCGCACCCGCCGCTTCGATCCCCGGCGCGCGGGAAATATTTTCCACCGCGCGATCGATCAGGCCGCTCATTTCGCGGATGTGCGGGTAGCGGGCTTCGGGCAGCGCCAATTGCGCGGTGAGGACGCGATCGGCCCGGAATCCGGGGTCGGTGTCGAGCAGCCGGGCGAAGCTCCGCACCAACAGGCCGGCGCCGGAAAGCAACACCAGCGACAGCGCCAGCTCGGCGATGGCCAGCGTGGAACCGAGGCGCGATCGTCCGCCCACGATCCGTCCGCCGGTCTTCAGAGCCGTATGCAGATCGATGCGCGCCAGCCGCACCGCGGGAAGCACGCCGAACAGGAGGCTCGCCAGCGCGGAAATCGCCACGAAGAACGCGGCTACGCGAAGATCGAGCCGCGCGTAAAACCGCGGCACGTCCTCGGGAGCGAAACGGCGCAGCAGAGCGGCGCCCCACCATCCGGAGAGGCACCCCAGCGCTCCTCCGGCCGCGCCCAGCAGCAGACTCTCGGTCATCAATTGGCGCAGAATGCGTCCCGCGCCCGCGCCCATCGCCGCGCGCACCGCGATCTCGCGCTGGCGCAACGGCGCTCGCGCAATCAGAAGATTGGCGACATTGGCGCAGACGATCAGCAACACCACCGCAACGGCTCCCACGAAGTAGGACAAGGTCGGACGGATTCGCCCAGTGACCTGCTGTTGGAGAGGGATGGCGCGCGCATCCAGGTCGGGCTCCTGGCTCTGGTCGCCCCGGATCGACTGCGTGAGCGCGGTCAGCTCGGCCTGCGCGGCCGCCAGCGTCACACCCGGCCGCAGTTTGCCGAGCGCGAAAAGATAGAGCCGTCCGCTGGCGCGGTCGAGCGGCAGCGGGACCCAGACGTCGGTGTGCGCGGCGAATCGAAAGCCCCGCGGCATGTCGCCGCCCGCAACCATATCGAAGCCGCGAGGCAGAACGCCGATCACGGTGTAAGGGCTGCCATTGAGGGAAATCGCGCGGCCGAGAATGCCCGAGTCGCCCGCGAAACGCCGCTGCCACAGCTCGTGGCTGAGGATCGCCACGCGGTCGCGCTCTTCGGAGGCGGCGAAGCTCCTGCCGATTTCGGGCGCGACTCCGAGCAGCGGAAAGATGCCGGCGGTCGCGGTGATGCCCTGAATCCGCTCCGGATTCGGATCGCCCGTCAGATTGAAGCTCTCGTACTGAAAGGCGGCCATCGGATCGAAGGAATTGGTCCGCTCGGCAAGCGGCAGATAAACACTGGGACGGAAGGCCACATCCATCATGCTGTATCGCATCCACAGCATGGTGAGGCGCGGCGAGTCTTGATAAGGAAGCGGCCGGAGCAGAATGCCGTCGACGGCCGTGAAGATCGCGGTGTTCGCGCCGATGCCCAGCGCCAGCGTCACGATCGCGGTCAGCGCGAAAGCCGGCTGGCGGGCGAACAGGCGTACGGCGAATCGAAGGTCCATCGGATTTATTCTATAGGGAACGGCATCTGAGGCGGCTACCCAGACGCAAAGCTTTCCTTTCAAACAGACACTCAATCCCCCTCATTCCAAATACCTTACCATCCAAATCACATTTTCCCGGATTTCACAAAAAAAGCGGGTCACCGATTTCCGGGAAATATTTTTCCCTTCTTTTCAAACACTTCGGGAATTTCGGACCCTGTATGCGTGATGCCTACCCCTTATCCTTAAATCAGGGGACAAGCCGCGAGCTTGTCCTTTTCTACTTATGGCAACTCTCAAACAAGTTCGGACGAATCGCGCCTATGCGCAAAAGTGCACCGCCGCCGAGCGTAAGTCCCCGTTTTATCCACATCCCAACCCATTGACTCCACAGCCCAAACCCAACAAATGGTTTCGTTTCGCAAAAAAGCGTTTTGCCTCGCGCGTCTCGGCGGTGTCTGTCCCGGATTCTCCCCCTGTCCGGAACGGGAAAATGACGCAACTTGCGTCACTTTTTTTGGGCCAACTCGCCGCTCCTGGGCCAAATGGTGGCGGGAGTGAATCGAGGCCACAGTGACGCCAAGACCCGCTGTCTTGTTATGCTTGGATTCAGATCGGCCCCGGGGGTGCGGATTGAAACCTAGCGTAGCTTTGAAGCGATTGACCCTGCTGGCATTTTCAGTGGCGGCCTCGCTCCAGGCGCAGTACCCTCCCGAAATCCAGTGGCGTAAAATCCGCACCGCGCACTTCGAAATCGTCTTTCCGCGCGAGATCGAGGCCGACGCCCAGCGCGCCGCCAATATGCTCGAGACGCTCTACGGTCCCCTGACCGAGTCGCTCGCCACCCGTGTCAAGCGCACCACCGTGCTGCTGCCCAACCAGGGCGTCACCCGCTACGTCGGCGGCTACGTGTCGCTGTTCCCCCGCATGGCCACCTTTAATTCCATGCCCTCCCAGGGCTTTTGGGGCACCAACGACTGGCTCAATGTGCTGGCCGCCAACGAAGGCCGCCACCTGGCGCAGATCGCCAAGATGAACCACGGCTCCACCAGGATCGTCAGCACGCTGTTCGGCGAGGCGGGCCTGGCAACCGTCCTGGGTTGGACCCTGCCGGACTGGTGGATCGAGGGCGACGCCCGCGTGGCAGAGACCACCCTGCTGCGCGGGGGTGTTGGCCAGTTCGCGTCCTCGGAAGAGACCACTCGCGCGCTGCTGCTCTCCGGCCAGCACTACTCCTACATGAAGGCTATCAACGGTTCCTACAAAGATGGCGTACCGAGTTCCGACGAGCTTGGCTCGTTCCTGGTGAGCCATGTCAACCGCACCTCGGGCGCCGACGCTTGGAAGCAGATTATGGCGCGAACCGCCGACCAGCCCTGGAATCCCCTGGCCCTCTCGTTTGCCATGAAAAAGGAGACCGGCCGCAGCGCCGCCACCAACTACTACGAAGCCATGTCGGAGCTGGGCGAGTTGTGGAGGTCCAAGGCCGAGCCGCTGGAGTTCAGTAAGCCCTTCATCCTGAACCAGGCGCCCAAGCGCGTATTCACCGGCTACTACCAGCCGGTCTTCGAGGCCGATGGCAGCGTGCTCGCGCAAAAGACCGGGCTCGATACCTTCCCGCTCGAGATGGTGCGCATCCATCCCGATGGCCGCGAGGAAAGGCTGTTCCGCATCGCGCCTTCCGTGGTCGCCTCCAACCGCACCTCGGTGGTCAACGGGCGCATGGTGCTCGACGAGTACGTGCCCGACCTGCGCTGGCGCCGCGGCTATTCCGAGATCGTCATCCGCGACGTGGCCAGCGGCCGCAGCCGCCGGCTCACGCACCACACCCGGTTCATGAACCCGGTGCTCTCGCCCGATGGCGCCCGCATCGCGGTGGTGGAGTTTCTTCCGGATCGCCAGTGCTCGCTCGTCGTCCTCGATGCGGAGACCGGCGCCGAGGTGCGCCGCCTGCCGTCGCCCGATAACGACATGATCTACTCGCCCGCGTGGTCCGAGGATGGGCGGCGTCTCGCCATCGTGATCCAGGATGCGCGCGGCCGGGCGCTATCGGTGGTGGACGTGGAGTCCGGGAATTTCGTGGAGGCCATCCCCCACACCGACGAAGAGATTGCGAACCCGGTGTTCTGGGGCGCCTACGTGCTCTACAAATCGTCGTACGGCGGCGCCGTGAACATCTACGCGGTGGAAACGTCCAGCGGGCGGCGCTTCCGCGTCACCTCCGCGAAGTTCGGCGCCAATTTTCCCAGCATCTCGCCCGCCCGTACCAAGCTCCTCTACAGCGACTACACCAGCCGCGGATACGACCTGGCGGAGCTGCCGCTGGACCCATCGACGTGGAGTCCTATCGGCGCCGTCGCGAACATCAGCCTCGGTTACCATGGCCCCTTCCGCGATTTCTCGGCCGAGGCTCCCGCCACGCAGTACCCGGTCGACCGCTACCGCCCTTCGCTGCATCTCTTCGAGTTCCATTCGTGGGGCTTCACCTCGGGGCCGCCCGACCTGGGCTTCGGCCTGATCTCCGACGACAAGATGGGGCTTATGGACTTCAACGCATCCGTCCTCTACAACACCAACGAGGGGACCGCGGGATTCCAGACGGGAGTCAGTTACAACCGCTTCTTCCCGGTGCTGGACTTCAGCTTCGCCGACCGCAACCGCAGCCTGCAGTTCGCGAGCGGCACCCAAAACTGGACCGAACACACGGTCACTGCGGGGTTCCACGTTCCGCTGAATCTCTCGCGCGGTTACTACAATACGGGGCTGAGCATTGGCGCCGAAGTGCAATCCATCGGCCTCCAAGGCGGCGGCCTGGTGCCGCTCACCTACGGACTCGCCTTCTCGCGCGTGCGGCAGCGGAGCGCTCGCGACCTGGCGCCGGTGTGGGCGCAGCAACTGCGATTCACGTACCGCCAGACGCCCTGGCCTCAACCTTTCACCGGCAACTTCCTTTCCGCCGGAGGGCGCTTCGCCGTGCCCGGCTTCGCCCGACACCACACCTTGCAGTTCGATACCGGCTACGAGCGCAACGCCGGGAATTACTTCTTCTCCAGTCAATTGCTCTTCCCGCGCGGCTATACGGCAGTGACCGGAAGGAACCTCACCAAGGCCTCTGCGACTTACGGGTTTCCGCTGTTCTATCCCGATTGGGCGCTCGGGCAGTTTCTGTACATAAAACGCGTCTCGGCGAATCTGTTTTACGACTACGGGAAGGTGGACAGCACGCTGTACCGGTCGACGGGCGTGGAGGCGGTCTTCGACGTCAACATTTTTCATTTCCCCACGATCCGCGCCGGCGTGCGCTACCCGTACCGTCTGGACTTCCACGACGCGCGGGTCCGCCCGTTTCTGGAGTACGGCTGGTAGCGCCGCGACCCAAAGGGTGCCCCGTTGCCGCCGGCAACCCAGTCACCCGCGGTCCGTCCTTCTTGCGCTTGCTGAGACGCCGCTGCGGATCGCTGTACGCCCAGAGCTTGCCGCGCACGATATCTCCCAGGCAGGCGATCCTCACCGGCACTCCCAGGACCTGGCCTTCTGCGGACCGCGTTAGGAACGCCTGGTACCTTTCGTCGGTGGTGAATTGGATTCGAAGGTCGCTTCGCGAAGCCAGTGGGAGCGGTGGAAGCCTGGAGGCTGCTACGATTTCGGCCTCCGGTTCGTAGACCGGCTCGACGTAACAGTTGACGGCCAAGCCGCCGATCAGGCAATACGGCCCGAACGATTCGCAGCCCATTTGAAATCGGTCCCGGATTGTGCGCCAATAGAGAATCGGAGTAGAGATTCCATGAAACGACAATTCACCCTGTTTTTAGCGATACAGATCTTGCTGGCCTCGGGCGCCGCCCTCGCGCAATCCAACCAGCCCGCGCCCGCCTCGCAGGACGCCAAGATGAAGTGGTTCCGCGAGGCCAAGTTCGGCCTGTTCATCCACTGGGGCCTATATTGCATCCCCGCCGGGGAATGGAAAGGCCAGCCGATCGCCGGCATCGGCGAGTGGATCATGAATCGTGCCAAGATCCCGGTCACCGAGTACGAGCAGCTCGCCAAGCAGTTCAACCCGGTGAAGTTCAACGCCGAAGAGTGGGTGCAAATGGCCCAGGACGCCGGCATGAAGTACATCGTGATCACCAGCAAACACCACGACGGATTCGCCATGTACCACTCGACGGTGTCGAAGTACAACGTCTTCGACGCCACCCCGTTTCATCGCGATCCGCTGAAGGAACTGGCCGCGGCCTGCGCTCGCCACAACATCAAGTTCGGCTTCTACTACTCGCAGTCGCAGGACTGGCACGAGCCGAACGGCGCCGGCAATACCTGGGACTTCGGCCCCGATCCCAAGCCCGACTACGATCGGTATCTCCAAGGCAAGGCCGAGCCGCAGGTGAAGGAGCTGCTCACCGGCTACGGTCCGGTCTGCCTGATCTGGTTCGACACGCCGCGCAACATGCAGGGCGAGCGCGGCACGCGCTTCATCGACATCGTCCACTCACTGCAACCCGCAACACTCATCGACGGCCGCCTCGGCGTCGCGGGCGACTACCGCTCCATGGGCGACAACGCCATTCCCAACCAGGTGGTCAAGGAAGATTGGGAAGTGCCGGCTACGTTGAACAACACCTGGGGCTTCAAGAAAGACGACACCAATTGGAAGTCGCCGGCAGACCTGACCTTCAAGCTGGTGGACATCGTCAGCAAAGGCGGCAACTATCTGCTCAACGTCGGCCCTACTTCGGAGGGGATCATTCCGCAGGCCAGCCAGGACAATCTGCGGGCCGTGGGCCGCTGGCTTAAGATCAACGGCGAGGCCATCTACGGCGCCGGTCCGACGCCCTTCGGCGACGAGCTGGGCGCCATCGACAATTCGCAGAAAGACAAGAAAGGCAACCCCCTCTTCGTGGTAGCCAAAGACTGGCGCTGCACCACTAAGCCGGGCAAGCTATACCTTACGATCTTCAAGTGGCCGGCGGGGAAGCTCGAGTTATCCAAGGTGAAGGATAGAGTAAGCAAGGCTTACCTGCTGACCGCCTCCGGACATAAGTCAGTGAAGGCGAGCCAGCAGGGCGACCGCGTCAGTGTGACCCTGCCGCCGCAGTCGCCGGTCGAGATTGCGTCGGTGCTGGTGCTGGAGACGCATTGACGTCCGCGCCGACCTTCATCGCGGCCGCCACCAGCCCCGCGCAGAGGTAGCCCACCCAGGTGGTCAACATGTACGAGGAGGTATAGAGCAGCGGATAGCCGTACCAGTTCGCGTACGACGCATTGGTGGCAACGGCGGCGATGAGGCCAACGAGTGCGAAGAACCCGACCCGTCCGCCGAACGTGCCGATGCGTGTGAGGGAAAGCAGCCAGACGGCCACCAGGGTCTGCAGTAACTCAGTTAAGAACTCGATCGCCAGTGCCGAGCCGAACGAGAAATCGCGCTTCGGGAAATAAATGAGCATCCCCGAAGGCCCGCTGGCGATCTTCTGTCCATACTGCTGCTGGTCCATTCCCGGGGCCATCCTGGGAAACAGGTAGATGCCGTGCTCGCTCAGCGTGGACTGCATCGCGCTGAGCAGCGGCTGCTCGTTGTCGATCTGCCGGACGCCCGCCTCGCCCAGCGGCAGCGCCATGTGAGCGAGGAAGGTCCAGAGAAAAATGGCCACGGCGCCCAATACGCCGGCCAACACCACGCGTTTATTCATCATGCCTCCTTGTCAGCCAACTACCGCTCCTTACGGTCGCGGCTCTGATCGGAGCCGCGACCATCAGGGAGCGGTCGGCGCAGATTAGCTATCAGAACCCGCCACACCACCTTCGGATGCATCACGCTGGGCGGCGGCGCCAATAGATTCGCTACCCGGAAGAACGCCATGGCCGGGACCGGGTCCTTCTGCGCGGCCTTGTTGAGCTTCACCATGTACCAGTTGATGAAGCTCACGCCGGCGTTGCGCGGTCCGACCGTCTCGGGCATGCGCAGGTCGTTCCCCACCGAGACGCTCCACGGCATGTCCACCACCTTGGCCGCGCGCCGGAAGAAGCGCCGGGCCAGGTTCCCCGAGCTTTCCGCGAGCACGGCTTGCAGTTCCATGGCTTCCAGCGCGGCGACCGACATGCCCTGTCCGTAGATCGGGTTGAAACTGGAGATGGCGTCGCCGAACACCAAGAAGCCTTCGGGAAACCGCTCCAGCCTCTCGTAGCGGCGCCGCATGCTCGCCGGGAATCGCGCCGTCATCGGCTCGCTCACCGGCTCGGACTCCCGCACCACTTCGTGGATATAGGGCGCGGGGAGCGTGCGCGCGTATTCCACGAAGCCCGGCACATCCGTCGGCGCCGCCTGGCCGAAATGACCGATGAGCGTCACGGTCCAGCGGTCGCCTTCCTGCGCCAGCATGACGCCGCCGCGCTTTCCCTGGGGCGTCGGCGGAACGATCACCACAACATCGCCGTTCAACTGGCTGCGATGCCGACGGAAGAAACGCGTGGTGTAGGCCAGCGCCACCTCGACGCGTTCTTCCACCGGCTTCGGGTAGCCGATGGCTTCCAGCCACTGCGGGCTGCTGGAGCCGCGGCCCGTGGTGTCGATGACCAAATCCGCGTGCAGTTCCGTGCCCTTGTCTTTGACGCCCGTGACCCGCTTGCGGTCCTCGCTGACCGTCAGCGCTTCCACGTGGAAGCCCTGTCGCGCAACGACGTTGGACAACGCGAGCACACGGTGGCGCACCGTGCCCTCCAGCAGAGGCCGCGTCATCAGCAGGCCGTTGAGCCCGCTCTGAAACCGTGCCAGAAGCCCGCCCTCGTTGCACCAGCGCGCGTTCTGGACGATATCTCCCGCAATCGCGCCGGCGGCGATCAAGTCGTTCGAGATGCCGGGAAACAGCCGTTCCAGCACGTCACGGCCGCTGGCCAGCAGACCGTGTGTGTGCCTGCCTTGCGGCACACCGCGGCGGTGCTCACCGATGGCCGGGAATTCGTCCCGTTCAAGGATCGTGACCTGTTGGTAACGATCGGCCAGGACTCGCGCGGCGAGCAATCCGCCCATGCTGCCGCCGATCACTATGGCGTGGCTATCGTTATCGAGTGCCGGCATAGAAGACTCCGTTGAACAAGAATTTGAAAGTAGCATGGGGCTCGCCGCGGAAAGTGACTTCGGGTCCCATCACGAAGACCTTGCCTTCGCCGACCTTGGCTTCGGCCACGGCGGTGGTGCCGTCGAGGTACTGCTGTCCCAAGGCCCATCCGCTCTCCAGCGTATCGGGGCCGGAGAACCAGGCGGCTTTGGCGACGTTCGGACCCGGCCTGAACACCGGGCTGTTGTCGAAGAACATGACGACCTTATCCGGCATCCCGTAGGCCAGAGGGTTGGTGTTGTCGATGTTGGTTCGCATCAGCGAGCCGGGGATGTAGAACTTGTCGCGAGGGAGCGCGGCCACCGCGTTCGCCATCGGCACGCCCAGCAGCTCCGCCATGCTGGTGGAGCTTCCGACCGTGACGACGGCCCCGCCCGACTCGACGAACTGCTTGATCTGCGGAATGGTTTTGTCCTCGCTGATTCGGCCGGTCCACCCGCGGTACTCTTCGGGGATGTTTTGCGGATCGGCCTGCGCGCCGCCGCGTCCTCCTCCGCGGCC
>Ga0209415_10014138_pt1 | contig 13054 bp, 9 predicted proteins | sample PeaSoiSIISIP2007_FD_187696 | JGI IMG/M metagenome (GOLD analysis project Ga0209415, IMG submission 187696) | Peat soil microbial communities from Weissenstadt, Germany - SII-SIP-2007 (SPAdes) (version 2) | ecosystem: Environmental > Terrestrial > Soil > Wetlands > Peat | place: Germany... | reverse complement strand
CGGCGCCGGCAACCTGCTCGGCAAGCAGCAGTCCGGCCAGATCGCCGCCGTCGGTTTCGAGCTGTATCAACAGATGATGGACGAAGCGGTGCGCGAGCTGCGCGGCGAGCACGTGCAAGCGGACGTCGAGCCGGAGATCCAGCTGGGCATTCCGGCGTTCATTCCCGAGACCTACATGCCCGACGAGAACCAACGCCTGGTGTTCTACCGGCGTCTGGCCGGCATCAAGGGCCAGAGCGACCTCGATGAAATCGCCACCGAATTGCGCGACCGCTATGGGCCGCTGCCGCCCTTGGTCGACAGCCTGCTGCGCATCATGGATCTGCGCCGCAGCCTCAAGGATCACATGATCGCGCGCGCCGCCCTGCGCGCCGGCGCGGTGATGCTGCAATTCCACCCCGAGGCGCCGGTCGACGTCGATCGGCTGGCGGCGTTCGTGCAGGCGGCCAAAGGACGGCTCAAGCTCTCGGCCGATGCGCAACTCAGCTTCACGCCGCAGTCGCGCGACTGGGACGGTCTGGTGGCGGAAACCAAGGCCGTGTTGCAAGAGCTGCGAGCGGCGTGTTAGCGGGGTGCGTATGCGTCTTCAAATCTCGCTGTCCATCGCCCTGGTCGTGCTCGCGCTGCCAGTTCATGCGACGGTGCTCAACAAGATTCTCGCCACCGTCGACGGCGAGCCGATTACGCTCTACCAGCTCAAGAAATACGGCGAACGCAGCATTCGTGGACACCAGCTGAGCGGCGCGGTGGACGAGTCGGGGCTCCTCGATGCGCTGATCACCGATAAGCTCATCGACAAAGAGGTCAGCGACAAGGGTATCATCGTGCGCGACGAGGACATCGACCGTTACATTGAAGGGATCAAGGAACGGAACAAGCTGGACGATCAGGCACTGAAGGACGCCTTGGCCGCACAGGGCCTCACCCCTGAGAGCTATCGCACGCAGATTCGCGAGGAGATTCAGAAAGCCCAGCTGATGAATCGCGAGATCCGCGGCAAGGTCAACGTGACCCCCGAGGAAGTGCAGCGGTACTACGAGAAGCATCTCTCGGAGTACTCCACCCCGGAGCGTATGCAGATTGCGCACATCCTGTTCCGCCTCGCTCCCGACGCGCCGTCTGACCAGGTCGTGGCGGTCACCGCCAAGGCCGAGGAGGTCTACCAACGCATCAAGAAGGGCGCGGACTTCGCCGAAATGGCTAAGCAGTATACGGAAGACTCGAGCGGACCAAACGGTGGCGACCTGGGCTGGTTCAAAGGGGGCGAAATGCTCGATGACCTCGAAAAAGCCGCCGCGCAGTTGAAGGTCGGTGAGATCAGTGAGCCGGTGCGTACGAAGTTCGGCTTGCATATCATCAAGCTCGAAGGACGCGAGGGCGCGTCGCATCAGAAGCTCGACGACCTGGCCGATCAGATCAAGGAACAGCTCTACAATGCTGCGCTCGAGGACCGCTTTCAGAAGTGGCTGACGGACGACCTGCGCAAGCGCCACCACGTGGAAATGCGGCAGTGAGCCCGCGCGTACCGCTCGCGATCAGCATGGGCGACCCGGCCGGGATAGGTCCGGAGGTCGTGCTGAAGGCGATCAGCTCCCCAGCGGCCCGGAGAACGATCGATCCGATCCTGGTCGGCGATGCGGGGGTCTGGCGCGCCACAGCGCGGCGGCTCGGCCTGTCGCTGCATCTCGTTCCCGGGATCGAACCGTCGAGGCGGGGGAGCACGAGGAGTGTGGTGACGTCCGAGCTGCCGGCATCCGTGCGCAAGCCCGGACAACCGCGCCGGACGGCCGACAAAGCTGCCTGCGGCGGCGCCGCCCACGCGGCGATCCTCGCAGCGGTGCGTCTGGTGCGCGACGGCACGGCGGCGGCGCTGGTCACCGCGCCCATCAGCAAAGCGCATCTGGCCGCTGCCGGACACGATTTCCCGGGTCACACCGAGTTACTCTCGCACCTCTGCGGCGATGCTCCCGTACGCATGATGATGGTCGGCCCCCGCCTGCGCGTCGTGCTCGTCACCACGCATCTCGCGCTCGCCGCCGTCCCGCGGCGGCTGAACCAGGCCGCAGTGCTGGAGACGATCGGTCTCACCGCGCGCGCATTGCGCATATGGTTTGGCATGGCGTTGCCGCGGATCGCGGTGACCGGCCTGAATCCGCATGCCGGCGAAGGGGGACTGTTCGGCACCGAGGACACGCGGGTGATTCTCCCGGCCGTCCGGGCGGCCCGCCGACGGGGCATCCACGCCACCGGTCCGCTCGCCGCCGACGGCGTGTTCGCACAGGCGGTCGGCGGAGCATACGACGCGGTCGTGTGCATGTACCACGATCAGGGGCTGGCGCCCTTCAAATTGCTGCACTTTGCGGACGGGGTGAATCTCACCCTGGGCTTGCCGTTCGTGCGTACGTCGCCCGATCATGGCACGGCGTTCGACATCGCCGGTACCGGCCGGGCGGACCCGCGCAGCATGATCGCCGCCCTCCGCCTGGCCGCCGCGCTGGCACCGCGCGGCAAATCAACGCTTGTGAGACCTGCCCTCGCTGCAGTAAACTAATGGACTTTCCGGTCTCGTCATCTGGTGAAAAGCGGCGCGACGGAGACTGGCAAGACTCACTAAGGTGGGGCAAAAATGATTGACAGAGCAGCAGCCAACGACGTGCGAGGGTCAGAATGAAGGCGCTGATGCTGACGGGCGGTGCGGGGCGTAACTTGGTTCCTTTTTCTTCGACGCGGCCGAAGGCCATGACAGTGGTTGCCGGCGGCTCGCTCATGCGGCGGACGTTGTCGCACCTGCGCGAGGTCGGCGTGACCGACGTCACCGTGGTGATCGGGCAAAACGGTGAGAAGGTGACGGGGACGTTCAAGGACGGGCAGGAGATCGGCCTCAGCCTGTCCTACGTTGAGCAGCAGCGCCCCGGCGGCATCGCCGACGCGATCTTGCGCGCGCGGACCCGCTTCATCCCCGGCGAGTACTTCATCTTGGTCTACGGCGATGTGGTCACCTCGGCGAACCCGTTCCATCAAGCCTTGCAGTCGTTCAACTCCTTCAAGGCGCCGATCGCGGCGGTCTGTCTGCCGGGCCCACCGACCGCCCGCTACGGCAATGTGTATCTCGACGGCACGCGCATCACGCGAATCGTGGAGAAGCCCACGACCGCCGGCTTGGGGAACTACGTCTTGGCGGGCGTCTTCGTGTTGCCGGTGGAAGTTTTCCCGCTGGTCGAGAAGAGCGGCGGCGACATGGAGCAGGTGTTTGCGCAGCTCGTGCGCGCGCCGGGGCTGCACGCGTCGATCTGGGAAGAAGGATGGATCGACGTCGAGTACCCCTGGGACATCCTCGCGGCCAACCGGATGGTGATGGACACGTGGGAGGAAGCCCGCATTTCGCGGTACGCCACGATCGACGGGAACGTGACCTTCACCGGCCCGGTGCGCGTCGAACCGGGCTCGGTGATCAAAGCCGGTGCCGTGCTCGCCGGTCCGTGCTACATTGGCCGCAACTGCTACGTCGGCAACAACGTCCTGGTGCGCTCGTACTCGTCGCTCGGGGCGGCCTCGTCGATCGGCTACGGCGTCGAGCTGAAAAACTGCGTGCTCTTCGGCAACTCCAAGATCGGCCGGCTGTCGTTCGTCGGCGACAGCGTCATCGGCGATAACGTCGACATCGGTTCCGGCACGATGACCATCAACGAGAACATGGACCATACGCCGGTGGCGGTGAGTGTGCGCGGCGAGCCCGTCAACTCGGGGCTGGTCAAGCTGGGTGGATTCATCGGCGACGACGTCAAAGTCGGGGCGGGCAACACGCTCGCGGCAGGAACGGTGCTGCCGCCGGGAACGAGCGTGCCGCACCACGCCACGGTCAGCGGGAGGTAGTCCTAGATGTGCGGTATCAGCGGGGTCGCAAGCTTCCATCCCATCGGCGATCGGCTGTACGAAGGGGTGCGCCACCTCGAGTACCGCGGCTACGACTCGTGCGGCGTCGCGTTCGTGAACGATCATCACATCGAGGTGCGCAAGGACATCGGCACCGTCGATGAAGTCGACAGCAAGGAACATATCCGTGCGCTGAACGCGCTGGTGGGCATCGCGCACACCCGCTGGGCGACGCACGGCAAGGTGACGCGCGAGAACGCGCACCCGCACCAGGCTTGCCACGGCGAGTTCGCGGTGGTGCACAACGGCATCATCGCCAACTACAAGGCGCTGCGCGCCGAGCTGCAGAAGACCGGCCACCGCTTCCGCTCCGATACCGACACCGAGATCATCGCGCACCTCCTCGAGCAGCGCTTCAAGGACACGGGAGACATCGAACGCGCCTGGGTCAGCGCGCTCCGGGCCCTCGAGGGCAGTTACGCCCTCGCCATGATCTCGATCCACGACACCGAACGGATCTTCTGCGCGCGCCACGAAAGTCCCCTGATCATCGGCGTGGGCAGCGAGTCGAACTACGTCGGCTCGGATTTCAACGCCTTCATCGACTACACCAAGAGCACCGTCATTCTCGAGGACGGCGAGTACGGGATCGTTTCCAAGGACAGCTACTGTGTGAAGCGCTTGCGGACCGGGGAGCTGGTCGACAAGGAGATCACCGTCGTCCCGTGGGATTCGGAGCTCTCGCGCAAGGGCGGCTATCCGCACTACATGCTGAAGGAGATCCACGAGCAGCCGCAAGCTGTGCGCAGTGCCTTGAGCATCGGCGACGACGAGATCGCCGCGGTTGCCGACATGGTGGCGGCGGCACGGCGCGTCCATCTGCTCGGAGTGGGGACGACGTACTACGTCGCGTTGCTCGGGCAGTACCTGATGGCCTCCATAGCGGACATGGACGTTCCCGCGGTCAGCTCGGACGAGTTTCGGCACCTCGACAAGAGCGACCGCGAATCGCTGGTGCTTGCCGTGTCCCAGTCCGGCGAGACGTACGACACGGTCATGAGTCTGCGGCACGCCAAGGAGCGCGGCGCGACGACCGCGGCGATCGTCAACGTCATGGGATCCTCCATCGCGCGCATGGTCGACCGCGTCATCCTGCAAGGGTCCGGTCCCGAGGTCTGCGTGGTCAGCACCAAGGCGGCGCTGGTGCAGATGGTTCTCCTCGCCCGACTCGCGATCGAGTTGGGGGCGCGGCGCGGCGTATTGTCGGCGGCGGCGCGGCGCGAGCACGAGGCGGCGCTCGCGGCCCTGCCGGGTCAGATCGAAACGATCCTCAACGAGAAGTCCGGTCTGATCCGTGCCGCAGCATACCGGCATGCACACGTCGCGAACTGGCTCTTCCTCGGCCGCGGCGTCTACTACCCGATCGCGCTCGAGGCGGCGCTCAAGATGAAGGAGGTCACGTACGTGCACGCCGAGGGCATGCCGGGCGGCTTCCTGAAGCACGGCACGCTGTCCCTGGTCGACGACAAGCTCTACACGCTGGTCTTCGTGCCGCCGCCGGCGTCCGCCGACCTGCATGCGGCCACCATGTCGAGCGTGGAGGAAGTCAAAGCGCGCGGCGGTTTCGTGTTCGGCTTCTCCTTCGATGACACCGACGACATCTTCAATGAGCACCTGGTCCTGACGGCCGGGCACGAGGTGACGGCGCCGTTTCTGCCGCTGGTGTGTGCCCAGCTGCTCGCCTACTTCACCGCCACGGCGTTGAAGCGCAACGTGGATAAGCCCCGCTCACTGGCGAAGTCGGTGACTGTCGCCTGATCGTCTCATCTCTGCTACCTGCTGCGCGCATGGACCTGAGCGACGTCATCAGCGGCTTGCGGGGGGTAGCAGTCAGCGACGAGTACCGCGAGCAAGCGGTCCGGCATCTTACGCGCTGGTGGAATGGCGCCCGCTACCGCGCGTTCCACCCGCAGCTCGAAAGCCTCGCGGCACGGAAGAAGTGGGAGCTGCTCGTCGACTCCTTCTATCGCGTCGTGCCGTTCGGCACCGGCGGGCGGCGCGGCCCGGTCGGCATCGGCCCGAATCGGTTGAATCAGGAAACCATCGTCACCTCGGTACAGGGACATGTGCACTACCTGCGACGGCGCTTCGCCGCGGAGCGCCTGCGCGTGGTCGTGGCCTTCGATGTCCGCGTCTTCCGCGACCTGCGCGGGTTGTACGACCCGGCGGTTCCCAACCCGCTGCTCGGCATGCGCTCGCGTGACTTTGCCCGCATGGCGGCGGCGGTGTACGCCGCCAACGACGTCGAGGTCTATACGGTCACCGGTGACGGCGAGTTCTTTTTGTCCACCCCGGAGCTCTCGTTCGCCATCCGTCACCTGCACGCGCACGGCGGCCTGAACATTTCCGCGTCGCACAACCATCCCGACGACAATGGGGCGAAGTTCTACATGCCGAGTGGCGGACAACCGGTACCGCCCGATGACGAACACCTGGCCAACGAAGTCGAGCAGGTGGACGATGTGCCCGCAGCGAACTTCGACGACGCGGTCGCCCGTGGCCGGATACGATGGTGGGACGCCGCGCTGCATGACCGCTACATTGAGGAGAATCTGTCGAAGTCCATCGACCGTGATGCGCGGCGCGCGCTGATCGTCTACACGCCGCTGCACGGCACCGGCCGGCATACCGTCGGTGACCTGCTGCCGCGGGCCGGGTTCGACATGCGCTTCGTCGAGCAGCAGCTGGCGGCGGACGGCGCGTTTCCGGGAGTGAAGTTCCGCGTGCCGAACCCCGAGGTGCCGGAGTCGATGGAGCAGGTGACGGCGGACGCGCAGCGCTTGGGTGCCGATGCCGGCTTCGCCACCGATCCGGACGCCGACCGGTTGGGGGTCGTCGCGCCCATCGCCGGCGGCTGGCGGTGTCTGACCGGCAATGAGATCGCCGTCGTCCTGGCGGCGTACATCATCGAGACGCGTCGCGAGCGCGGCACGCTGCCGCAGCACGGCTTCATGATCAAGACGGCGGTGACCACGGAGTTGCTCGCGCGCATCGCGCAGGCGAACGGCGTGCAGATGGTCGGCGACCTCCTCGTCGGCTTCAAGTACGTCGGGCAGGTGCTCGATGCGATCGCCGCCGAGGGCCGCTGGGGTGACGTGCAGGCCACACCCGACGACTTCTTGCTCGCTGCTGAAGAGAGCAACGGCGTGCTGGTCAGCGCGCAGTTCCGCGACAAGGACGCCGGTGGCGGCGCGCTGTTGCTGGCCGAGCTGTGCGCGCGGCTGCGGCAGCGCGGCGGCGCGCTGGGCGCGTATCTGGACGATGTCTACCGGCGCTACGGCTATGCGGCCAATACCGGCTACTCGCTGGTCATGGACGGCATTTCTGGACTCCAGCTCGTCGCCCGCCTGATGGACCGGTTACGAGCCCAAGCACCGCAGTCCCTGGAGGATCGGCGGCTGGTACGCTCTGTCGACTACTGGGATGAGGGCGCCTTCGGGGCGATCCGTTCCGAAACCGACCGCAGCTCGCGCAACTTCGTCCGGCTGGAGTACGAGCATGGCCTGCACATTTCGGTGCGGCCGTCGGGGACGGAGCCGAAGATCAAGTTTTACGTCGAGCAAGTCTTCGATCCTTCGCCGGCGTGGGCCGGCGCCGGCTTCGCGGGTGCGCGGCGCGAGCTGGACGCGGCGACGCAACGCGTGACGCTGTCCCTCGTCGAGCAGGTCCTGCGGCTCGCCGACATCGTGCTGTCGCGTCCGGCGCTGCTCGTCTCGTCGCTGGTATCACTCGACAACCGCATCGACTTCTCGACCCGCTTCTTGCCCGAGCTGGAAGCCCGGCTGCGCGATGCCGGCGACGCCGATCTCGATCGACTCGCCGCCTGGATCGACGACCGGCTGAAGGTGTACGGTACGGATCCGCGCTATCTCGTGAAGACCGGGGTGGCGGAGTATCTCGGCACCAGGCCGCTGCCTGCGGATCAGGGCCGGCTGGTCCGCCAGCTTTTTTTTCTCTCATAAGAGGCAACAATCCGCATGCGAATCGGGTGTGCCCCGAGCGCAACGCTTCCGGCGCATGGTCGAATGCGCATACTTGTTGACAATGCGCATTGGCGCCTGCTAAGCGTCTCGCATGGGCCGGTTGAACGTGTCCATTCCCGACGATCTGGCGCCGCTGGTGTCGAAGTGGCGCCGCAAGATCAATCTGTCGGAGATCTGCGCGCAGGCGTTGCGCGCCGAGCTCACGGCGGTGGAATCGCACCGCAGCGCGGCGACACTGCTGGCGACGTTGCACCGGCCGGCCAACGAGTTGGAGCAGCGACTGAAACAGCGCTACGGCCTCGTCGGCGTGCGTACCGGCGCCGACGCGGAGGGCAATGAACCCGGCGTGCGCGAAGCGCTCGGCGCCGCGGCGGCGGAGTACCTGAACCAGACACTGCGCGCCGGCGCCGTGCTCGCGATCGCCGGTGGCCGGCAGTCGTGGTGCATCGTGCAGCACCTCGGCCCGCGGCCGCTCGAGATCAGCATCGTCGCCCTCGGCTACCGCCAGAACGATCCGCACGTGTTGCACGCCCATGCCAACACCCTGACGACGCTGTTGTGGCTGCTGTTCAGTCCGCAAGCCGTGGCCCGTCTCGTCGGGGACGACCCGGAACAGATGCTCAATGTTTCGCTCCCCGTTCAACCGCAGCCGAAATACTTCGTTGTGGCGTCGTGCGCGTCCTTCTCGAGCGGCAGCCCGTTGGCGCGATTGCTCGGAGACGAGACGAGCCGGGCGCTCCTGGCGAACGGCGCCACATGCGATTTTGCGTACACCTTCTTTGACACACGCGGCCGGCCGCTTGACGTGCCGGTTCCCGGCGACCAGTCGATCCTCTCGGCACGCTGTCTGTCGTTGCTGTCGAAACGTGCGGATGCGCGGGTGGTCTTGGTCGCGGCGGGACGAGAAAAACTGCGAGCCATGCGGTTCGCTCTGGAGGCGAGGCTCTGCAACACGCTCATCACCGACACGGCAACCGCCCGGAGTCTCATCGGCACCGGCCGGCGTGCCGTGCGCAACCGGGCAGACGCGCGGATGGCGCGGCGATCGCGAGAGCGGCGCCGACCGCGACCTCAGGAGGCGGTGGAGTGACGGATATGAAAACCGAGAAGAACCGCATCGCGGTCATCGATTTGGGCGGGCAATACTGTCACCTGATCGCGCGTCGCCTGCGTGACGTCGGGGTCGAGCCGACGATCTGCGCACCCGACGTTGCCCCTAAGCAGCTCCAGGACTGCGCCGGCGTGATTCTGTCGGGTGGTCCGCAGAGCGTCTACAACCCGGAAGCCCCGAAGATCAGACGCGGCCTGCTGCACCTCGGCGTGCCGGTGCTCGGCATTTGCTACGGCCACCAACTCCTCGCCAAGATGCTGGGCGGACACGTCACGAAACGGGACGGCGAGTACGGGCCCGCGCAGTTGGACGTGAAGGTGAGCGACACGTTGTTCCGCAAGACGCCGCGTTCGCAGCAGGTGTGGATGAGTCACGCGGACGCCGTGACGCGTCTTCCCAAAGGCGCCGCCGCCATGGCGTCGACGGAGCGGTGCGAGAACGCAGCGTTTGCCGATTTTCGACGGCACCTCTTCGGGGTCCAATTCCATCCGGAAGTGGTCCACACGGAGCACGGCCAGGACATCCTGAAAAATTTCGTGCGCTCGGTGTGCAAGATTCGCAAGCGCAGCGCGCCCACCGATCGCATTCCGCTGCTGATCGAGCAGATCCGGCAGACCGTGGGCGAGCGCTCGGTGTTCTTCCTGGTCAGCGGCGGGGTCGATTCGACCGTGGCGTTCGTCCTGTGCGCCCGGGCCTTGCCGAAGGAGAGAATCTTGGGGCTCTATGTCGATACCGGCCTCATGCGCGAACGGGAGACCGCAGAGCTGCGCGCCAACCTCGCTGCGCTCGGGCTGGTGGATCGCCTCATGGTGCGTGACGCGTCGGCGCTCTTCCTGAAGAAGCTGCGCGGGGTCACCGAACCCGAGAAGAAGCGCCACATCATCGGGAGACTGTTCGTGGAGATTCAGTCCGACGCGATGCAGGAGAACGGCATCGATCCCGCACACTGGCTGCTCGGGCAGGGAACGATCTACCCGGATACCATCGAGTCCGGCGGTGCTGCCGGGCGTGCGGCGCTGATCAAGACGCACCACAACCGCTGCGACGAGATTCGCGAGCTGATCCGACAGGGCCGGGTGATCGAGCCGCTGTCAGAGTTCTACAAAGACGAGGTGCGACAGGTGGGCCGTGCGCTCGGACTGGCGCCGCGGCTGACGCACCGCTGGCCGTTCCCCGGGCCCGGGCTGGCCATCCGTTGCCTGTGCAGCACCATCCGCGGGAAGGCGGAGCGGCTGTCGAGCGCGTCCGCTGACACCGTGCGCGCAGCCGGCTGCCGCGGTGTGCTCCTGCCGCTGCAGAGCGTCGGCGTGCAAGGAGACGAACGGACGTACCGCAAAGTTGTGGCGGTCCGACACGACACCGGCCGAATCGACTATGACCGGATGCAGGAGTTGAGCACCGCCCTGTGCAACGTCCATACGGAAACGAACCGGGTGATCCTCTTCCTGGCGGGCGGATCGAAGCTGCGGCTCGAAAACGCGCGCATCCGGCGAACATCGATCACGCGGCAGCGCGTCGAGTTGCTACGGAAAGCGGACTTCATCGTGCGCATGGTCATGGAGGCCCACGGCCTGACGGACGACGTGTGGCAATTCCCGGTCGTGCTCGCGCCGATTTCCTTCCGCGGCGGCGAGACCATCGTGCTGCGGCCGGTCAATTCGGAAGATGGCATGACCGCCAACTTCGCGCGGCTCCCGCCACGGTTCTTGAAAGGCGTTGCCCGCAAGATCGCACGTCTTGCCGGAGTCGACGCGGTGTTCCTCGACATCACAAACAAACCGCCGGCAACGATCGAGTGGGAATGAGGCGCTGAGGCCTCACTCGTGCGCTGCAAGGATGGGGACGCCGTAACGGGCGAATACCTCGTCGGCGGTCACGAGTCGCAGATCTTCCAACAGCGCTTGCGCAATCAAGAGCCGGTCGAACGGGTCGCCGTGGTGCGTTGGCAGATTGCGCACACCGGCGGCGTGTCGCGCCGTGATCGGCAGCTCGGTGAATCCGCACGCCGCAATACTCCCATCAAGCGTCACGCCCTCTCTCCACTTCAGTTTACCGATGGAAAGCTTGATGGCGATCTCCCAAATCGAGGCGGCGCTCACGAGCACACGCGAGGTGGGTGCGCCAATTGCGCGACGCGCCGGGCGGGACAGCTGGCGGCTGTCTTGGAGCCACCAGAGAAACACGTGCGAGTCCAGCAGCAAGCTCATCGCCGCCGAGCGCGAGGCGCGAGCGTGCCGGTGTAGAAGGCGTCGAGCAGTCGCTTCGGGAGGGGCGCATCGAAATCCTTCGCGACGGCGATTCGGCCACGCATGAGGCCGGGTCGGCGCGGCTTGGCGGTTGGCTGCAACGGCCCGAGCCGGGCCACAGGCCTGCCGGCGCGGGCAATGACGATTTCTTCGCCCTCGCTTGCCCGTTCGACGAGACGGGAGAAGTGAGTCTTGGCAGCATGAATGTTCACTGTGGATGGCATGGACTAACCCTAGTCCAGGGGCGCCGGCCGTTCAACCGCCGCGGCGGTCAGGCGGCCGACCTCAGCGTTGAAGCCCCGCCGCTCCATCGTGTTGCTCGATGCGGAGCGCGATGGTACGGTCCCGGCGCTTGTTGGCGACGGCCGGACGCTTCACATGGGCACCTTCGTATTTCAGAACTGTACCCTTCTCGATTGCACTGGCGCGGATCCCGCGCCGCGTTCCACGGTGATCGTCGAAGATGACCGCATCTGGCGCGTCCGGCGCGGCACCGACGCGCCGCCACCAAACGGAGCGACGGTGATCGATTGCGGCGGCCGCACGCTGATGCCGGGCCTCACCGACGCGCACGTGCATGCCGCCATCGTCGAAACCGACCCGGCGAAGGCGCGACGCGAGTCAGCGGCCACGCTGGCGCTGCGGATCAAAAGCGTGCTCGAGGAAACCCTCGACGCCGGCTTCACCACCATCCGCGACGCCTTCGGCCTCGACTGGGGCTTCGCACAGGCCACGGAACGCGGCCTGGTGCGCGGGCCGCGCATCCTCTTCGTCGGTTCATGCCTGTCGCAGACGGGAGGCCACGGCGATTGGCGCGAGCCGTATCACGCCGAGGCGCCCATCGAAGGCGTGTGGGGTTTGGCGGCCATGCCGCGTATCTGCGATTCGCCCGATGCCATGCGCCGCGCGGCGCGCGAGATGCTGCGCACCGGCGCACACGGCATCAAATTGATGGCCGGCGGCGGCTGCATGTCGCCGTCCGACGATATCGAGCACACGCAGTTCACCATCGAGGAGATGGCCGCCGCCTGCTGCGAGGCACGTACAGTCGGCAAGCTCACTCTGGCGCACGTCTACACGCCACGCGGCATTTTGAATGCGCTGCAAGCAGGGGTGCGCAGCATCGAGCACGGCAATTTTCTCGACGAGGAATCGGCCGCCGCCACGCGCAGTGCCGGCGCGTACTTCGTGCCGACGCTGACTACATACGAGCTGATCAGCACGCACGGTGCGGCGCAAGGTATCCCGCAACGGATGATCGACAAGATCAACCGTGCCAAGGCGGGCGGCCTCGAATCGCTCCAGGTTGCGCATGCCGCCGGTCTGGCGATTTGCTCAGGCTCCGATGTGCTGGCGGCCATGCAGCCGTTCAAGGCGATGGAGCTCAGCCTGAAGGCGTCCGTTCTTGGCGCACACGCCGCGATTCTATCGGCGACGCGAACCAACGCTCAGCTGTTCGGTATGGCCGATCAGATCGGCACCATTGAGGAAGGCAAGCGCGCCGACCTGATCGTCGTCGACGGGCAACCGCTGGGCGACATCAACGTCCTGCTCGATGCGCGCAACGTTCAGCTGGTGATGCGTGAGGGGCAGATTTTGAAGCGCGCCGATCGGCTGTAGACGTGCTTTGCTGCTTCAAGGTGATGAGATGCGGAAAGCCCGATCCGGGGCGGCTCACACCCACTGCCCCAGCATCGGATCGCTGGAGGCCGCGATGATTGCGCGCATGCGCGTGAGCGTGTCGTGTTTGAGCTGCTCCTTCACGCGCGCGTAGGAGCGCG
>Ga0209415_10014137_pt1 | contig 13054 bp, 21 predicted proteins | sample PeaSoiSIISIP2007_FD_187696 | JGI IMG/M metagenome (GOLD analysis project Ga0209415, IMG submission 187696) | Peat soil microbial communities from Weissenstadt, Germany - SII-SIP-2007 (SPAdes) (version 2) | ecosystem: Environmental > Terrestrial > Soil > Wetlands > Peat | place: Germany... | reverse complement strand
AGGCCTCGGCACGGCCGGGGTAGGCCTCGGCACGGCCGGGGTAGGCCTCGGCACGGCCGGGGTAGGCCTCGGCACGGGGTAGGCCTCGGCACGGTAGGCCGCGGGGTTCGCCCCGGTGCGGTGCGGGCCTGCAGGCTTGCCCGCCGCGCGGATGCGTGCGACCGTTGCGGCTCCGGGGCGCCGCGGGGCGCGCCGACGCGGCCGCGCCAGCGGGGTCACCATGCCCCCAAGGCCCCGCGGCGCCCCTGTTTCGCGCTCGGCCGTCCGGGGTCCAATGGATGAGCTAGCTAGTTTGAACGGGTGAGACTTTGGCTCTTGCCGGGCGCGCAACCGCGTCGTCCAGAGGTCCACTGGCGTGACTTTGGAGCGCGTGGACCATCAGTCCGGCGATCTGCCGCGAAAAGACCAGCGCAGGACCGCGATTTATGGCCGTTTGGAGAGCAGCTCTAAAACCCCCTCGGCCCGAGGCATCCAGTGGCGCGTGCCGGCGGTCCGCCGGTGGCCCGCCGGTGGCCCGCCGGCGGCCGCCCGCGGTCCAGGTGGCCGGCGCCGCCGGGCTTGAGCCCGTGGATACCGCTGGTCTTACGCGGTGTTTGCCGGTGGCCGCCCGGTGGCCCGGCACCCGCTTCTATGTGGGTCCGATGGCGGAATCCCTCGCGCCCACCGGTCGATTCGGTAGGCTCTCGCCATGGCCTCTCGCCGTCAGCCTCCGCGCCGCCGCCTCAAGCCCCTCGCCTCCCTGTCGAAGCCGGCGCTCATCGCGCTCGTGAAGCTCGTCTACGTGCGAAAGACGCTCTGCACGCCGAATCCAGGCCCCTACGAGGAGCTCTGGGAGGCGGGCTACGCGTACCGGGTGGGCCTCGGCGCCTCGTGCTTCGTGCTCAACGAGGATCGGCGGGACGAGATCCTCGCGGAGCTACACCTGGCGCAGGGTCCGGGACCTCGACCCTAGGCGGGGCAGACCTCGAGGTGTGCGGCCAGCTGCGAGGCGGGGATCCACCGGCCGCACCGGCACGCGATCCCGGCCTTTTCCACGGGTTTCCGAGGCCTTCCGTTGCGGCCCACCGGCTTGGGCCAGTCGACCACCGGGCCCCCCTCGCCCGGGAACCGCAGGGGCTTCCCCTCGATCCAGGCGCCGTTGAAGACGAGCGCTCGCCGCAGGATCTCGCGGAACTCCTCGCACGTGGCGATGCCCTTGGCGTGCTCGCACCGTTGGCAGGTGGGCACCACGTTCCCGCGCTGCTCGCGTCCCCCGCGAAACCTCGGGGTGAGCAGCGTCCTGCGCTCGCCGGGGCGGCCGCAGAACCAGCAGGCGGGCCTCTGGACGGCCTCCTGGGGGCCGCTCACGGCGGCGCCCCTCCGGTGGCCCCTCCAGGGGTCTCTGGCGGGCCGCCGGGGGCGTCCAGGGGCTCTTTCAGGGCCTCTGCGGCCTCCTCCCGGGCCCGCCGGCGCCAGGCGGGACAGATGCGCTCGTGGCTCGCCAGCTGCTCGTCGGAGACCATGCGGCCGCACGCGCCGCAGGCCTCCTGGGTCCGGTAACGCCGCCGGCTCACGCGCCCCCCTCGAGCGCCGCGCGCCCAGCGGCCGTGAGCGTCCACCGGGCGTGCTTGTGGGCCACGAAACCCTTGCGATTCATGCGGCCTAGCGCCTGCGAGATGGTCCGCGACCCGGCCCCGTGGCCGCCGCCCCATGGGGGGACGCCGTCGCGCAGCCGTGCGGCGACCAGGCGTTCCAGCTCTGTCATGCCCGTTTTCATTGGATCTGGACCTCGACGCCGACGTCTCCCTGGAGCTCGATGAAGTACACGCGATCGTAGGCGCCGGGGAGCACCTCACGCCGGAGCTCGTCGAGCGAGAACACGCGCGCCTCGGCCCGCGATCCGTAGGTGCAGTGGACGCTGTCGGGGGCCACGCCGACGAGGAAGCGGTTGGGCCGGTGGCGCAGCGCGACCAGGAAGCGGTGTGCGGGGCGCGGGATCGCGGCCGGTGGCGCGAGGGGAGCCGGGGCGACGGCGATCGCCAACGGCCGGCCGTTCTTGAGGATTACGCTCCAGAGGGTGTGGTGGCCGTCATTCCGCCTGCAGACGCGTCCGGCGCGTTCCAGCCGATGGAGCACACGCCCAGCGGCGCGCGCGAAGGGGGCCGATCCTGGGCGCCCGTGGCCGCCGGGCGCGTGGGGGCCCCAGAGGCGCTCGCCGAGCCTCTGGCAGGTCATCGGGCCGCTGGCGAGCAAGATGGCGACGGCGCGCTCGTCCACCGGCGCGGCGGGCGTCGGGGCCAGGGGCTTGGAACCTCGCGGTTTCGTGGGCTCTTCGTCGTCGACGACGAGAAAGCTCCTGGGGTCGACCTTGCGGACCATCAGCGCCTCCCCGGCAGGTGGAAGTGCAGCCGGCACGCGCGGCAGAACACGCACCAGTCGCTCTCGACGATGATCTGGCAGCGCAGGATCATCACGTTGCCATGCGCGGGAGCGCCGCTGGGCTCTTCGGTGGGCCCACCGCACTTCGGGCACGCAGGGAGCACGGGGCCGCTCACAACAGGCCCTTCCCAGCGGCATGATCGAGCAGGTTCGCGTGCTGGATGTACTCGCGTACGATCTTGGAGCTCTTGTGCCCCGTGGTTTCCATGATGGCCGCCTCGCTCTTGCCGGCGTCGGCCGCGGTCGTGACCCAACCCGAGCGCATCGAATGGCCCGAGAACTCCTTGGGATCTAGCCGCGCAAGCTTCGCGTAGTGCTTGATCCGTGCGACGTACGCGTCGACGGCGAGCACGCGATCCGTGACCTCGTCGCTTGACGGGCGAATGGCCCGAAACAGGGGGCCTGTCGTGATGTTCGCCGCTGTCAGCCACGCGTCGAGAGCTCGGATCGCGCAGTAGCGCACGTCTTCTGCGTACGGCACGGGCACCTCAAGTCCCTTGCCTGCCTGGTCCGTCTTGGCCTTCGGGATGAGCCAGATGAGCCCCTGGCGCTCACGCGTCAGGTGCTCCACGTGCGCGCCTACGACCTCGCTGCGCCGGCGCGCCCCCCACCAGCCAAAGGCGAGCATGGCGGCGTCGCGCAGGCCGATCATCGTGCCGCGGTCGATCTCGTCGAGAAGCCGGCAGAAGAGCACGCGCTTGGCTGCCTTCTTTTTCTGGGGCCGTACACCCTTGTCGCGCTTCAGGTGGTCGCGGAGCTGCGCGATCTTCGTGTGATTCCACGGGGACGCGTGCTCTGCGCGGACGTGCGCCGTGCAGATGGCCCCGAGCGCCCGCATCAGCGTCGAGTAGCCCAGCGGCCCCTGCTTCCACCGGCGATGCTGCTGCGCGCGTGCGGCGGGGTCCTCGAGCGGCGGCAGGTCCCGTTCGTCTCGGCCCCCGTCCGCGAGCTCGAGGACGTACAGACGGATCGTGCGCGGATCCGCGGGCATTCCCGCGAGCTTGTGCCGGGTGCACCAGCTCGCGAAGCACTTCAGCTCGAAGAAGTACGCGCGCCGGGTGTTGGCAGGCACCGATGCGTCAGCGCGTTCCTGCGCGCGCTCGTCGGCGGCGATGAGGCGTGCAAGCGCTTGGGTGTCGTCGGCGCGGGTGATCGCGGTGCTCATGTCTTGATAACTTACCTTATCAAGATGCCTTGTGGCGGCCTTCTTGACGGTTTCCTGGTAACCGGTTACCAGTATGCCCATGGCCGTTGCACCTGACAAGCTCCGCGCGCGCGTCGCGCAGGCGATCGAGAAGAGCGGCACCGGCGAAACGAGCAAGGCGCTCGGCGTGTCCCCCGAAGCGCTCGCCCGCCTCGTCGGGGGGCTCGACGTCCGCAACGGGACCATCGCCCAGGTCGAGAAGACCTTGCCGCTGGTGGAACGAGCGGCGGAGCGTGGCTCCTGAATGGACTACGAGCGACGCTTCAGACGGCCCGTGCTGCCTTTCGACGGCATCGAGGTCCACGTGGACCTGCAGGAGATGATCACTTCTGGTCGGGCAGAGGACCAGGCGCCGTACGAGGACGTGGCGCCTCTGGGCGAATGGATCGATCGCGGCGAGGTCGACCTCCTCGTTGTATCGCCGTACCACGTTGTGCCGAGGCGCTACCTCGGTCTTCTTCGTGACGCGGCGTTCTTGGTCAAGATGAGCGGCGGGGAGAAGCACCGACCGCTATGCGCTCTTGCCGCGCTCTACCTCCACGTGCTCGGCAAGCGCGTGCGCGCCAGCGGCGACTCTGCCTGCAGCTATGCAGGGGGGTGGGCCGACGTCTGCGCGATCGACGGGTCGATGTTCGTCGAGTGCGGCACGCTCAACCCGCAGAAGCCGGTCCAGGCCATGCTCGCGGGGCAGTCTCTCATGGTGCTGCCGTACACGCTCGGTTGCGCGGCTACGAGCCCGGACGTGATTGCTCGACTAGACCCATTTCCAGAGAGATGCGTCGAAGACTTCGACGACAGCCCGCCACGAGACCCCGATCTGCGGCGCAAATGCGTCGCTCTGATGCAGCTCGCCAGAATCCGACTCGGGTTCATCTTCGTACCGCGTAGGCCGCTTCGAGGGGACGGGCTGCGATGAGGCTCGCGCAGGACGTCCTCCGGAACGGGCTCCTGGTCTACCTGGCCCTCGGCCTGGTCGTGCTGGCCATAGGCCAGCGGAAGTGGTGGGTCGAGACCGAGGAGCTCGTCGCGATGAGCGTCGAGCAGTGGGCAGAGCGCTACGGTGAGAAGCTCCAAGGCCGGTGGCTCACGGCCACATGGGCGCTGACGATCGTCGGTTCGCTCTGCTTCGACGTGCCCCTCTGGCCTCGAGCGGTGTGGCGCTGGTGGCTCCGCGGCGCGCACGTCTCCGCCGCCAACCGCCGGCGGGAGCGCCGACTCGCGCGGGCAGAGGAGCGCATGAGGGGCTGCTCTCACGTCGAGAGGGTGCTCGTCGATGTCGGCCGCCCCAGCCTCACGTTGAAGTGTCGGAAGTGCTGGGCACTCCTCCTGCCGAACCCCAACGGGCACGTGCCGCACCTCGACAGAGCCCACGAGTGGACGCCGAACGACATGTCCCCCGAGGACGCGGCCGCCGTGACGCAGTGGGCGCGCCGCGATCGAGAAAAGCGATGAGGCTCGCGCTCCTCGTCTACGCGGCCGTCGGGGTTCTCTTCGTGGGCTTCAACGCTCGGACCTGGTGGTGCGAGCTCGGGGCCGCCATTCGCAAGTACGAGCTAGGGCCCGTGGGCGCAGTGGTCACCGTCCTTTTCGGCATCACGCTCGACATCCTCCTCTGGCCGCACTCGTTCGTGCTCTGGGCGCGCCGTCGACGCGAGCGGGCGCGACGTCCGCCACCGGAGCGGCCGCAGTGAACACGGCCGCATGGTCCAACCCCACCTGCGCGACGCGCGAAGAGAGGTGCGAGGCGCGCGCCGTCGTCTGGCGGATCGGCGGCGCCAGCCCAGGGGCGATCGTGCGGCTCTGCGCGTGCTGCCACGCGATCTGGGTTCGCCACGGGCTCGGCCACCTCTACCAGCCCGTGCCCACCGAGCGCATGGCGCTGCTCGGGTGCGCGGCGACGGTACGCCGGTGAAGGCCGAGAACGTGCTGCAGCTCCACTGCGAGACGTGCGCCGTCGGGGTCGCGCGCCGGCGCCGACCCATGCGCGCCTCGACGATCGACGGGTTCCGCGCCGCGCACGTGGGCCACAAGGTGAAGCTGCAGCATCTGCTCGCCGGCCTTTGGTACGATCTCGCGACGGGCGTAGCCTGTCACCCACCCGCAGGAAAGAGAGCCCCATGAAGATCCATCGGAGAGAAGTGCTGGCCGCGTCTGCGGCCGGGGCGGTGTCGACCGCGCTGGTCGCCCCCGTGCTCCAGAGGCTCAGGGAGCCGGAGCTCACGATGGAGGAGCTGCGCATCCTCGCGCTCTGCGCCTCGCCGACCGCCGGGCTCACCGCGGAGGAGTACAACCGGGATCGGATCCTCGACGATCGCGGAGATGAGATCGCGTTCGACCTCGAGCGACGCGGCTACCTCGAGCTCACACCCGCGTCGCTCCATCTCGACTGCAAGCAGTGCGCGACGGCCACGGACAAGGGCCGCGCGTACCTGCGGAGCATCGGCGCATGAGCGACGACATCCTCGTGCGCCCCTCGGGCCTTGTCATCCGCCACGTCAGCGGCACGCTCTATCGCGGCGCGCAGCCCAAGGATCTCGCCGACTGGGCGTTTCTCCGCGACGACCTGGGCGTCACCAAGCGCGTCAAGCTCAACACCGAGTCGGAGGGATCGGACAACGGCGCACGGGCCCTCGGCCTCGTCGTGTACGATTGCTCGATTCAGCCGACCACCGACGAAGGTCTCGTGGCCACGGTGGAGGCGATCTTCGAGAAGCCCGACATGGAGAAGGTCGAGCGGGCGCTCGAGATCATGGCGAGCGGCAACGTCTTCGTCGGGTGCCTCCACGGGCAAGACCGCACTGGGCTGCTCTGCGCGCTCTACCGCGTGCGCTACGACGGGTGGTCGACGACGGCCGCGTGGGAGGAAGCGCTGGCGCTCGGGTACCACCCGGAGTTCGTCGGTCTCGACCGCGCTTGGTTCGAGCAGACGGGGCGTGGCAGACTGGCCCCATGACCTCCGCTGCTCCCGGCGACTGGATGAAGTCGCCCCTCTGGCTCATGAGTATCAGCCACCTCTTGGCCGGCCTGAACATCGTCCTTGCGACGTTGTTGTTTGCTCCGTTCGCGCTGGCGCACCCGCTGGTCTGGAGCGTCGGGGCCGGCGCGGCGCTCCTCGGCCTCTCGCTTCTCTCGATGTACGACGTCGAAGGGGACTGGCCGGCGAACGTGGGGCACTTCCTCGCGGGCCTCTCGGCGATCACGGTGACGTCGCTCTTCTCGCACGCGCTCCTGGTCCTCGGGATCGTCACGGCCGTCGTCGCGGCGGTCATCGGCGTGAAAGAGGCCTGGATCGACCCCAAGTGGGAATCGAATGAGGATCTCGTCTCTGGTCTCTGGGACTGGCTCGGGTGGATGGCCGGCACGGGCGCCGGGTGGGGGCTTCTCCTCGCGACGAGCCACCTCACATGAGCGGCGCCGGCGCGGCCGTGGGCGTCGTTGTCGGAGGCGCGCTGGGGACGGCGCTCGGGGCGGCCATCGGCAGCGCACGCCCCGATGCGAACACCGACGCCATGCCGGGGCTCGCGTACGGCGGCGCGGGTCTCATCCTCGGCGCCCTCCTGGGTGCGTACCTCGGCGCCGAACGCTCGAGCCCGAACCCGCTGCCCCGTCGAGCTCTAGGGACGCCCCGCAGGGGCCGGGCGCGTCGTCGCTAGGCGCCACCGCGAGCACGCACCACACGGGCACCCGCGCTCGGCCCCGCTCCGCGCGTGGTCCCTCAGGATGCTCGGGCGCGCGAAGCGGCGCCGGTGCGCGTGCGGCGGCGTCGGCGGCGTCGGCGGCGTCGGCGGAGTCTCGGCCATTGGGCTAGACTAGCCTCATGAAGCTCCCGAAGCTGCAGCCGCAACTTCAGCATCTCCTTCCGACCGGGTTGCTCCTGCTCTCCGGGGCTCTGTTCTACCTCGCCAAGCTGCCCGTCGAGCCCACCACGTGGGCCGGATGGGGCATCGCCATCGCCATCGCCGCCGCCCTCGTGTTCGCCGTCCAAAGGAGCATTGTCAATGCCGCACCGACCTCCCCCCAGCTACCGTCCGTACCCCCGACAGGCCCCGCGGGATCCTCAGGACCGTCCGGGCCGCCGGGCGGCGCAGCAGCTCCTTGACGTCGGAGAGCGCTTCGCCGGAGTGCTCATCGACGTCGCCGCCGAGGCCGTGACCGTCGGCGTCCGCGAAGCGGTCGACACCGTGCTCGGGCGCGCGCAGCGGGCCGCGGGCCAGGCGGCCGAGACGATCGGACGCGCGCGGCGGGCACGACGCGGCGATCCCCCCGGCGATTGATAGTGCCTTGCGCGAATGTCCGAATGTCGTATGTTGATGTCTGAAACATGAGGACTCTACTTGCAGTGCTCGTGGGCGCCTCGTGCGCCGGGTGCGGACCGGATGGCCTGCTCGGCGCCGAGTTTCGCGCCAGCGACGCGGTCGTGGTCGAAGGCGGCCCGTCGACGGGCGACGCGGCCGCCGGCGCAGATGCCGGCGACGCTGCGAGCGTTGTCGACGCCGATGCGGCGAGCATCGACGCCGGCGACGCCGCGGACGCGCACGATGCGGCGCTGGATGCAGACGCCGGACAGCCCGAAGCGTGCGCGCCTCTGGCGCACTCGAACGGTCTCGGCCAGACGTACGAATCGTGCGACCCGCTCGGCACCATGAACTACGAGGAGGCGTACGCGGCGTGCGGCGCCTGGTCGGGCTCCATCGGGTTCTGTTCGCCGAATTCGCACTGCGGCGCGCCGCAGACCATGGCCCAGAGCATCTGCTCGATCCAGGACGGCGGGTGCTCGTGCTGGGACTTCGCGGGCCCCTCCGCCGCGCACGCGCACCAGGGAGCCGATTGCAGCGAGTGCGTGCTGCTGACCGATCCGTCCTGGAACTGATCCCAGCCAAACGAAAAGAGCCCCTCGGGCGAGATGCCCGAGAGGCCCCTTGTCGTGGGATGCGCGTCACTGTTACGCGAGGCGCTTGATCGAGAGCGTCGCGCCGACGGGGCTCGCCCCGCCCGCGGTCGGCGTGATGGTGAGCGCCGCGGCGTTGCCTGCCGGGTTGAGCACGCTCAGGATCTGGTTCACGCCGCTCGTGGTGATGATCGCCGTTCCGACGATCTGGCTCGTGCCGGTCGCGCGGCCGACGGTCGTGTAGTCGATCGGCAGACCTCCGAGCGCGAGCTGCAGCTGTCCGGGCTCGGTGACGCTGGCCTGGAACTCGACCTCGTACGTGCCGACGGCTGCGAGGGTGAACTGGGTTGGGCTCAGGCGCGTGATGCCGGCGCCCGTGGTGGGACCGTTCTGGGGGAACGGCACGGCCGCGCCGACCGCGACGGTGGCGCCGTAGTCCGGCGAGCCGCCGGTGCCCGAGATGCCGAAGAACTGCGCGGCAGCGAGGATGCCAGCCGAGGCTCCGGTCGCTCCGGTGGGTCCCGTTGCGCCCGTCGCGCCGGTGGCTCCGGTCGCGCCGGTGGCTCCCGTCGCTCCCGTCGCTCCCGTCGCTCCCGTGGCGCCCGTGCTTCCGGTGGGGCCGGTGGCTCCGGTGCCGCCCGTCGGTCCGGTGGGGCCCGGGGGGCCTTGGCTGGGGCCCGTCGGACCCGTGGGACCGGTCGGTCCGCCTCGAGCCGGAGTCTCGTACGTCGACGACCGGTGACTGCGCTTGCCCGTGATGTTTCCCATGGTCTTCACCTTCCTCGTAACGGTTGTGCGCGTAACGTAGCTCCTGAGCTACCCAGTGGCTACCGGCGCTTTCTCACGAGCAGGTAGAGCCCGTAGAGGCCTCCCACCACGACCGCGATCTCGAGCCCGATGGTCGCGATGGTCGCTACGTCTTGGCCCGTGACGACGCCGAGGCCAGTGGGTGGACGAGGGCCGGTCAGGCCTGCGCCAGAAGCCGCGCCGCCGCCCTGGCCGTTGTCGTAGACGACCTCGCTCGTCCAGCTCGAGCCCGTCCACCACCAGACGAAGACCGGGAAGACCGGCGACCGGTAGACGAGCTGCTCGACGTCGAGACCCCACCCCGAGGTCACGGGGACCCAGGAGCCGTTCACGAGGTAGAAGATGGCCGCGTACGTCACCCGAGCCTCCTCCGGCCGACGTGCTGGCCGAACATCTCGTCGGCGATGTCTGCCTCGGCGTCCGCCTTGGTCGGGTGGACGGTCCCGTCGATGTGGTTGGGGGGCGAGTAGACCGTGTAGAGCCGCAGAGGCCCCCGGCCCGTGTTCACGAAGTCGTGTCGTGTGCCGGGGGTGACCACGACCGAGTCGCCGGGCCGGACGGGGATCCGCACGCCGTCGAGGATCGCGACCCCCTCGCCTTCGACGAACACGAGCATCTGTTCGACGTGCTTGTGGACCTCGGCGCCCACGTCCGTGCCGCGCGGGATGGCCATGACGACGAGCTGCATGTTGGCGCCCGTGAAGACCACGGCGCGATAGAGCGCGTTGATGCGCGCTCGCGCCTCGATGTCGGTGATGAAGCTCACGGCTCTCGCGTCGTAGCTCAGGTGACGACGTCGTGTTCCCACACTCCGGCCGCGTTGCAGCGGATCAGGTAGCGCGCGGCCACCGGCACAACGATCCCGAAGACGGTGGTGGTGGAGGCGGCCGTGTTGTTGTTCACCACTGTGAACTCCTGGCCGATGAATGAGCCAAGCGGATTGATCGTCTGCGCGCCCGCGGCGATGGGCGTCGTGCTGCCGATCTCGATGCTCAGCGCGTAGTGCTGCGCAAACGTCATGGTGGTTGTGGTTGTGCCGCCGGGAAAGCTTGCCACACCGCCCGTCTGAGCCATCGTGAAGACGCCACCACCGAAGTTGATTGGATGAGTGAACCCGGTAAAGCTGCATCCAGGTCCAATGTGGATCGTTCCTCCAGTGTCGTAGATGCCGTAGGTGGTCCCGGCGCCGCCCGTGCTTCGCACGTTCGAGAGGTAGAGCACGCCGGCGCTGATCTGGATAACGGCGTTCATGCCGGTCGCCGTCACGTCGTCCATTGTAACTGTACCGGCAGCCTGAATCAGAGCGCTCGCGAAAATCGTCGTTCCGTCCGAATTGGACGTGATGACCATGCGTGAGAGCGAGCTGGCTCCCGACGAGCCGCACTTGTACCCGGTCCATCCGCCGCCGGTCGCGACGCCGATCCACTTGCCCGCGTTGATGACGATCGCTCCGGCGCCGCTGCTCTGCACCGCGATCGTCGTGTCGTTGCTGCTGTTGCAGTTGGTCAGGACTGCATCGTTTCCGAGGAGCCATCCCGTGCTATTGCCTTCGCTGTCGCAACCTGAGTAGGACGTGCCGATCGTGGTCGCGTCGAAGACGACATACCCGCGCGCCGAGTTGCCCTTGCTGAGACAGCCCGAGTAGAGTGTGTTGGTCGCGCCCGTGTAGGCGCTGAAACCGTCACCGCTCACCGTGCCGAGCGCCTGACACCCGATGAACTTGTTTCCATCGTGTGGGAGTGTCGCCCCCGCCGAGCCGACACGGAACCCATAGAAGCCGTTCCCTACCGCGGTCCAGTTGGCGATCGTGTTCCAGCTTGCGCCCGTCGTCGCCGCGATGATGGGGTCGGTCGAGAGCCAGACGCCCGCGGTCGCGTTGTAGTCGGAGTGTCCGTCCGAGGCGATGTTGTAGATGCTGTTGTCGAGGATCGCGAGACCAAAGGTCCCGTTGCCGTCGAAGGCGCCGCCTTCAATCGTGCACGACCTCGCGCAGCACACGTCCCCCGTGCCCTGGTTCTGGAGAGCGACACCGACCGAACCACGGGCGCCCGAGCAGTTGCGGAACGTGTGAGCGATCCCCCCTGCGCTGAAGTTGACCGGGAATCCCTGCGCCTCGCAAAGCTCCGCGAGGTGACCCTGGCCACCCTCGAAGGCAAATCCGATGTTGGACCCACCGACGTTCACGGCCTTGATGCGCCGGAACGTGTTATTTCTCCCCGCCTCGTCGAAGTCCGGTCCGAAGTACGTGAAGGACGACTCCACGGTCCAGTTCTCGACGTTCGCGCCCCAGCAGGCGAGGAGCCACCACGCACGACCCCCCGTGCCGCTCAGCGTCGCGCCGTTGCCGTCGAGATGAACGCCCGTCGTCGGGACGAACGTGTCCACCGGCGTCGTGTCTGGGACCACGATCTCCACAGGGATGTCCAGTTCGATCGTGTTGTTCGTGACGGAGAGCCCGAGGAAGGCGTTGGCGCTGCCTGCACCCACCACGAGCGACGGTCCCGTGAGCACGAGGTTCTTCCCGGTGAGCCCAGGCCCTTGCCCAGCGATCGTCAACGCGGGCCACTCGGCGCGGATGGCCGCGATGAGCGCCGCTTCGCTGGCAGCGTTACCGGCCCCTGCGAGGTTGAGCGTGAGCGCGCCCGCGCCAGCAACGTTGAGGATCAAGGTCGTCCCGTTGAGAGTCCCTCCGCCTCCGTAGAGTCCTCCGGCTGTGAGGTCCGCGGTGCCCGTCGCGCCCACCCCAGTCTGTAGGTACGAGAGACCTGGGTTCAGGTTGATGTCGAGAACGACGTACCCACCGACGGGGAGACCGGCGACGCTATGCACCACGACGGTCCGCGATCCTTCGACGGAGTTGCCGTTGAGCGTGGTCACGCCAGTGACGCGCGACTGCCACGTAGCGAAGAATGGGCTGTCCGTGTGACCGTCTCCGGCCGGGACCGCGGCGACGAGGAGCGCCTCGGGGTCGCCACGCAGACTTGCGCCGGACGGGCCGATCGAGACTCCGGTCGCTGCCACGGGCTTGATGCCGTACGTCCCCGCGGGAAGCCACTGCGTCTGCCCGCTCGCCTGAAGGGTGGCGAGCTGCGCCGTGAAGGTCGCCGTGACGTCCGTCGCGCCCGTGTTGTCCGCTTGACCAGGACCGCCTGCCGCCGCGTTGACGAGGGGATGGTGGATGCCGCCGCCTGCGGGGCCTTGGTAGACGTTCGGATCGCTCACGGTCTCACCTCTTCACTATCGCCAAAGGCGCGGTGCATGGTCATGCGGCCACCCATTCCGTTCCGTCCCACACGAGCGTGAAGCTCGCGCCCGGTGTCGTGATCGCGGTCGTCGTGACCAGGCCCGCCGCGCCGGACACGGCCTGGCCGGTGAACGGCATGATGTTCTGACCACCCGGGGCGTTGATGGTCGGGGGCACCTGCGCTACGGACCACGCCCACCAGTAGAAGGTGACGCGTTGCCCGATGAACGCACCGGCGACCATGTTTGCCGTGGCGGTCGTGCCTCCGGTCGTGTCGAAGCGGACGACCGTGTCGGTCGGCAAGAGCGGCGTCGTCGCGCCGCTCGCGATGGTCACGGCGGTGCCGAAGCCCCCCGTGGCCCCGGTCGCGCCCGTCGCTCCGGTGGCTCCCGTCGCTCCGGTGGCTCCCGTCGCTCCGGTGGCTCCCGTCGCTCCCGTCGCTCCCGTCGCTCCCGTCGCTCCCGTCGCTCCCGTCGCTCCCGTCGCTCCCGTC
>Ga0209415_10014136_pt1 | contig 13055 bp, 6 predicted proteins | sample PeaSoiSIISIP2007_FD_187696 | JGI IMG/M metagenome (GOLD analysis project Ga0209415, IMG submission 187696) | Peat soil microbial communities from Weissenstadt, Germany - SII-SIP-2007 (SPAdes) (version 2) | ecosystem: Environmental > Terrestrial > Soil > Wetlands > Peat | place: Germany... | reverse complement strand
CGGCGTCAGCTTGGGAGCCAGTTCCTTGGCCTTGGCTCGAGCCGCGCTCACCTCCTGCGGATTGCCGCTGTTGAACGCGATCCAAGCCCAAGCCACGGCCAGGTTCGGATCTTCCTTCACCGCCTGCCGCCAATCGTCGTTGCAGCGCTCCAGATAGAGATTCTCGTAGTCCGCCATACCCGTTTCGTACAGCCCGCGCGCTCGGGCCGAAGCAGTCGTCACCGGCATGGTAGTGGTCTCGCCCTTCCTGATATGGTGCGCATAGAGAGGCGAGCCAAGGGCCAGGGCGGCAGCCAGAACCGCGCAAGTTTTGAACGAAGCGGTGCGGAGCATTGGAAATCTCCAGAACAAAGCATTGTGGGGAGGAGACGACTCAGTCCGAGCGTAGCATCGCCCTAATCACCGAACGAGGTGACGAAAGGCGTAGGACAGGCGGGGCCACAACCGCTCCCGGTAACGATTGGACGACAAACGACTGGGGCAAGAAAAGGCCCCTGCCGAGGCAGGGGCCCGGGAACCGGCTTGTTAGCTAGAATGAAAACTTCACCGCCAACTGAATGCCCCGCGGTCCGCCGCCGCCGAGGAACGGGTTGCCGATGCCCACGTCGCCCGTCGCGGTGATCTGGTAGGCTCCGTTGCCGACTTCCCGGTTCGAGGCGTTCGGTGGAGCAAACCCGCAGGCGCAGCCGTGGGTTCCATCGGGGTAAACAAACAACGGCGAAATCGGATTCGCCGCTGGGTCGGCGATAAACGCTGGCAGCACCGGGTTTGAGAAGTTGGGGTGGTTGAGAATATTGAAGAAGTCAGCCCGCAGCTGCATCGTCAGGTGCTCGGTCAAAGCCGTGTCCTTGTAAAGCGCGATATCCAATTGTTTAAAGGTTGGACCGACCAGGGCGTTGCGCCCCAGGCTCCCGTAATGGCGGGTGCCGGGCACGCAATCGCTGGCGAAGCCGCTGTAGTTATCCAGGGTCACCCCTGCAGTGCACGGCATCGCGAACGAACTCAGTTGCAGATAGTTATAGGGATTTCGCTTGTTGTAGACGACTGGCCCGACTACGTCGGGACGGTCGAAGCCATCGCCGCCGCCGCTATAGTCGTCTTCGAAGTTGTAGTTAAGGGTAAAGGGCTGGCCGCTCTGCAGGGTCAGGGAGCTGTCCAGGCCCCAGCCGTTCTTCAGCTTTTGCATCCCGCCTCCCATCTTCGGGAGCGCGTAGCTTGCCACCCAAACGAAGCGGTGAGGAATGTTGAAGTTCGAGGGACCTTTTTCCAGTTGCGGTGCGGCGCTGTTCTGGGGCTGGGCGGCGTTCACTACAAAATCCTCGCCGTCGCTCGAGTTGTCCAGTGACTTTGACCATACATAGTTCACCATGGAGGTAAACCCGTGATAGTTGGTCACCCGAAACTGGGCCTGGAGCGAGTGGTAGAACGAACTGCCCAGGGAATTTTCCTGGAATATGTAGATTGACCCGGCAGGGTTGCCAAAGTTCCGGGGAACGGTGAAGTCCTGAATCGTTACGCTATTGCACGCCTGAGTATATGGCGCTACCGGCGTCTGGCCTGGACAGTCAGCCTTCCAGATTGCCAGTTGGCTGGGCTGGTTGATGTCAAAGAAGCGGAATAAGCGGTGGCCTTGCGAGCCTACGTAGCCGACCTGCATCGTCACTTTGCCCGAGAACTGGTGCTGAATGTTGATGTTGTAGTTCTCCATGTAGGGCGTCTTGATGTTGCGGTCGAAGGAGAAAATGTCGCATTCCTGGCTCCCGACGCAGCCCGGAGTCCCGTAAATCGGTGTGCCCGGGATGTAGACCCCGTTCGCACCGATAGCCCCGGGATTGACGAGAGACTCCTGCACCGGATTGGAACCAATGTTGTTGTAGGCTGGGCCCGGCGCGTAGAAAGTCGGATAGGGCAAGTGGCCGAGCATCATATCCTGCGAAAAGGCGTCGAAAAACAATCCGAAACCGGCCCGGACCACCGTGTTCCCCTTACCGTTCACGTCCCACACAATGCTGGCGCGCGGCGAGAAATCTTTCTTGTCCGGGTTGTAAAGGCCGGAGAGCCCGCCTGCACCCACCTGCTCGAGGCTCCCTGTGCTGGGAAAGAAGTCGGAGAACAGGTGGTTCCTTTCCGCCACGACCGCGTAGTAATCCCAGCGCAGGCCGTAGTTGAACACTACATGTGGGGTCACGTGATACGCGTCCTGAAAATACAATCCAAAGCCATTCTGGTAGGTGTGACGGCGGGTGTGGCCGGTGTAGCTGAACAGCCCGAAGGGTGAGGTCTCGGGAATCATCTGCAGCATGTCTTCGAGCGGGCCGAGACTGCTGAGAGCCGGAGCACTCCCGAAAGCGCCGAATCGGATCCTGCCGCGCGAATACTTGTCGAACTGCTGCTCGACGCTGGTGCGATGAAACTCGCCGCCGAACTTAATGTCGTGCTTGTTCATCTTCCAGGAGAGGCTGTCAATGAGCTGATTGTTTGTATCCACGCGCTGCCGCGGATCGCCCGAAGTCGCGCCCAGTTGGGAGAAGAAGCCTGCCGCTCCAGTCGCATTCGGGGACAGAATGATGTCTGGCAGGCCGGAGGAGTGACAGTTCGCAAAGGTCACCGGCACGTTGCAGAATCCGATGCTGCTCGGGTCAAAACTCCTGTCCTGCGGGAAGAATCCCTCGGCAAACCGGTTCCAGCCGTAGCGGAACTCGTTGACCTTGGTGGGGGAGAGCACGCTGACCAGCGAAATGGATACCAACTGCACTCGCGTCGGCGTCACCGTGTCAAACCCCGGCAACTGGCCGCCGGTTGCGTTCAGCGCCAGCGGGAACTGCTGCGTGCTGTCGCCGAAGAAGTAGCGGCCGCTGATGTTGTTCGCGGCGTTGAAGCTGTGATCAATCTTCGCGATCACGCTGCTCAAATTGTTCAGCGATGGGGCGTTCGCAACGTAGTCCGCCGCGAAATTGTTGTTGCCATCGAAGCATCCTGCGTCATTCGAAGTCACTCCGGCAATGTAGTTCGCAGCGTTGTGCGGATACAAGTTGACCAGTGCCTGCCCGATCGGGCTGATCGAGCCGCCTGCTCCCGTGATGGTGGTTCCTGCCGAGGTAATTTGAGAAAGCGTCGGAACGCAATCCAGCGAAACCACCCCCACGTTCTCGCGCTGCCCTTCATAGTCCAGGAAGAAGAACGTCTTGTCTTTCACGATCGGCCCGCCGAGCGAACCTCCGAACTGGCTGTTGTGAAACGGCGTCTTTGGGAATTGCGACTGGTCGAAATAGTTTCGCGCGTCGAGCGCGTTATTGCGGAAATACTCGAAGAAATCGCCGTGAATGCGGTTGGTGCCGCTCTTGGTCACAATGTTGACCACCGCACCGGCGTTGCGGCCGTACTCCGGTTCGAAGTTCGAAATCACCCGCATGTCAGACACGGCGTCAATCGGCAGAATCGCCGATGGCGTGGCAAACACGCCGCCCTGGTTGATGGCCGGATCGTTGCGGTAGCCGTCATTCATATCGGTGCCGTCGAGCAGGTAGTTGTTCGACCGGCCGCGCGCCCCGTTCATCGAGAATTCACCGAACGACCCCGGCGAATCCGTGATCTGGTCGGGAGAGCCCGCCACTCCGGGATTCAGGAAGATCAGCTTGGTATAGTCGCGCCCGTTGATCGGCAGGTCCTTGACGTCGTTCTGCGTCAGCACGCCGCCCAGCGTGTTGGTGGTAGTCTCCACCAGCGGCAGTTCGTCGGCCGACACTTCCACCTTGGTCGAGACCTCGCCCGGTTTCATGGCTGCGTCTACCCGCCGCTCCGAGGCCACATCCACCGCAACGCCCCGCGTGATGAACGTCTGGAACCCGGTCTGCGTGACCGTCACGGTGTAGCTGCCGATCGGCAACTCCGGCAGCAAATAGCTGCCGTCGGCGCTCGTGGTCGTAGAGCGCTCCAGGCCCGTGCCGGCGTTCTTCACGTTCACCTTCGCCCCGGCGATGACTGCGCCCGAAGGGTCGGTCACCGTGCCCAGAATCGTTCCGCGGAAGGTCTGCGCCGATAGGCTCACTGCGGCCAGCAGGACTAATACCAGGATGACGCGAGCTTTCATAATCATCTCCTTGCAACCGGTCATGTTCGGGGCGGCAACGCCGGTGCGGCAGGGGCCTAGTCGCGGTTCCCTGGACGCCCGCAATTCCTTATCTGTTAACAAGATGCACCGCTCCGCCCCGCAAAGGTCTTAAGGAACATTATCCAACGCGTTCCCCGGAGTCAACCAAAGAGTCTCGAAATGGTTACCAAGGATTTTCTGGAAGGGTGGGGTCAGAGGTCGTGATTCTGCCTTAGAAGGTGAAGGTCAAACCACCGCGCACCGAGCGGGCCGACTGCATCAGATACACGGTTTGCCCGTCCTGGCCGAGGACTGGAACATATCCCTGCGCCAGCAGGTTGCGCACGTCAATAATGGCCTCCATGTGCGGAGGCAGAAATCCCAGGGTCGGAAAGGGCTGGCGGATGAAGATGTTGAGGAAGGGCTCGGTTCTTCCCGCAGAGTCGTTGTACATGTCCACCGGGGTGATGGCCGATCCGCTGACCCAGCGGTAAGAGGCGATCCACGAAGTGTGCGTACGCGGCAGCCTGCCGCTGATCTTCGCCGCCAGGGCATGTCGGCGCTGCGTGCTCATCCAGGCTTGCGCCTGCTGCAACTGAACATCGGGCTTGGCCAGGTCCAGCACGCCGCCGAAGGCATAATCCAGGGTGGCGGTCAGGTCATCGGAGAACTTGCGCTGCAGCACAACCCGCACCCCGTTTGTATCGAGGTTGCTGCCCGTGTAGCTGAACGTTCCTGAAGCCAGGTCGGGGAGCAGGTAGCCTCCAACCGCGGTAACTTCTCCCAGGCCGATCAATGCCGGATTATCCGTGCGATCGAAAAACACCGCGGTCTGCAGATTGTTCTTTCCCAGGCGCTGCGACACGCTCAATTCCTGATGATGTGCGTGCTCGACCTGGGGAGAATAACCGAGCAGGCTGACTCGGGGATTGGCTTCGCTTAAATCTCCCGGAGAGGAATCGAAACCCTTCTCGCTGCGGGGATCCGGACGAGAACTGGCGTAGCTGTAGGCCAGCACGGTGTTGGAGGAAAGGTGAAAGTCGGCCGAGCCGTACGGACGAAATGCGCTCACGTGGCCGAGGAACTGGATGGTCTGAAGCTCGCTGCCGAATCTCAATTCCACCACGTCGCCCACCGATATGTCGTCGCCCGCCGAGAGCGCCAGGGCCTGCAAAGCGGCGTTGTGCAGATTCGGATCCGACGGGGCAAAGCGCCTCACCGTCAGGCCCAGCGTGGGCTTCGAGCCATCTGCCATACGATGGGAGTATCCCGCCCGCAACACCGCGGCCGGTACTCCTTCGCCGTAGCCGACATTCCCGCTGAAGGCGAGCAGGCCGCCGGAGAACATCGAACGCTCCAGGGCAAAGCCGGTGCTCATATCCGAACCGCTGCCGTATCCGCCGGCTGCCGTGCCGGCCACGAATGACAACGTGCCGCGCAAGTCCGCGCTCTGCTTTTCTTCGGGGCTGGCCGGGTCATCCAACACCCGCAGAATCGGCCGGTTTGCCACCGAACGCAGCGTCCACTTCCAATCCTCATCGTCGGCAATGGGACGCAGCGGTCCCAATTGCATGGCGTTCAGCAGGGTGTTCAGTTTGACGTTGACGTTCAGGCTGGCGCCGGCGTTCAGCCCAATTTTTTCCACCATCGCGGGCAGGAATGAAGGCGCCGTAACTCTAAGGCTGTAGTGACCGGGCAGGAGATTCTTGGCGGCATAGAAGCCGGCGGCATCGGTGAAGACGGTCAGCGCATGGTTGCCGAAAATCTCCACCACCGCGCCCATTTGGGGCTGGCCGGCGGCATTGCGCACGTATCCCGAGATCGCTCCGGGCCGCTCGCCAGCCCAAACCGGAAGCGACAATCCAACGAGGATTGCACCTATCCCGAGATCGCGCAGTTTCAATTCGCCCCACCCCCTGGGGGGAAACGCAGGGAGTTACCCCACTACCGATGCCACTTACTCTACTGCGAACATGGCTGACGGATCAATGCTCTGCTTGCTGATGTTGTCGTTGACCTTGATCTCGATCCGATAAACGCCGGGCTGCAGATTGGCGGCCGCAATCGTCTTTTGCAGCGTCACCTGATCCCCAACGTTGCCCATCGTGTCGGTGGACTCCAGTTTCTGCACCACCGGCTTATTGGTGGCTACGTTGATGATGTCGTATTCAAACGTGGCCGACGGCTTGTGCGTCTTCTCATCCATGCCCAGGTTGTAGACCTGCATCCAGAAATTCAGCTTCTGGTCCTTGTCCCGCTTAAACACCGCCGGCTTGCCCTCCGCCGGGGCCACTCGCGGCCGGATCTTCATGGTTCCGATCACAAAGCTGCCGGTGCCGATCGCCTTGGTTGGAACCGGCTCCATCTGGTCGGCTACGATCAGGCTGGAAGTGGCCAGCTTGTCGTCAGGATAATCCGGGACAATCACGCTGCGGCTCCATATGCCCTTGCGGTCGCCGTTCACGTCCTTCACCGCAATATTCAGCTTGTAGCGACCCGGGCGCAGCGGCAATGCCTTCCAGTAGACCGACGAATTTTCCGCCGTGCGCGGCAGCAGTTCCGCCGGCACATCCACCTGCACCGTGTCTTCAAACGTCTGGACGACCCGCCCGGTCAGGGTAGACAAACGGCCAAAAATGTTTACCGTTCCCCGCTGCACACCGTCTTTGTTCACGAACGTGATGTCGCGGTTCTTCATTTGGATGGTCACCGGCACCAGCACGGTGTCGCCCGTGACCTTCACCAGGTCTGACCGCACATCGAACGGCATGGGGTTCAAAATGATTTTCTGGTTGATGATTTCTTCCAGATCCTTGAACTTCACCGGCGGCGCCGCCTGCAACTTGGCGTACGTCTCCAGCCGGTCAAACTCCTGCGTCTGCTGGGTCTGGCTCATGGGGCCACCGCCCAGCTTTTCAAAATTGCCGTTGAAGCGCTGCGATTTGTTGGCCATCCCCATCTGTTCCCACATGGTCAAGCCCGCGTTCGGCGTATACAGCAGCGCGTCTTTTTCCGAGCGGTCCATGGTCATGTGGAATTCGCCGCACATGCAGGGATCCACGAATTCGATAATGATTTCCTGCCCGATGCCTTCGATGTAGCGGTATCGCCAGTCTTCAAAGGGATACGTCGAAGTCTCGCCCCCGCCTTCTTCCATCGGGCGCTCGTAGGTTCCGCCCGAGGGATGCGAGTCAATCTCATCGGCCTTGCCATACATGATGTAAATCCGGCCCCGATCGGTTTTCCAGCCTGGGACGCCGGCCGCGAAATGCTCGTTGGCGTAGGCAATGCGCTGGTAGTGCTCTTCCTTGTATTCGTTCTCTTCCGTGTCGGGCGTGGGATCGCGGCGCTGCCAGAAGGCTTCGATGAAGTTGTCCCGCTCTTCGTCGTTCGAGAGCTGCTTGAAGGCCGCCCGCTCTTCGTCACTGATGATCCAGACCACGTCTTCTTCCAGCCACTTCTTGTACGATCCCTTGATTTCCTTGGAGTAGTCCTTCATCTGCTGCTTTTTCTTCTTGGCATCGATGGGGCGCTTCAAGGGATCTACGGCATCGGTCGCCGCCGGTGTCTCGGGAGTACTGGCCGCATCTTTGGCCGGTTGGCCGGCAGGTTTCTGCGCTGACTGGTCGGGAGAGGTCGGGGTCGGCTGATCGGCAGGCTTCGCGGCGGGCTGATCCTGGGCCAACCCAACTACTGCCCCAAGACCCGCAGCCACTAGCAAAATTCGCAGAATAGACTGGTACGAAGCAAGCCGGAACATGAGAGGGACTCCTGCCAGAGAACCGTTCGTCTTGTCATTTTAGGCTGTTCGCCCGCATGAAAGCAAGGTTAAGTCGTGCCCTCAGAACAGATTGAACCCAAACCACCGACCCTCGGTTAGAACCTGTTCCAGGCCCGCCGGGTTGCCTTCCTTGAAATATTCCTTGCCACTCTAGACCTGAGCCCAGGGCTTATAATACAAAGTTCCGGGGGCAGCAGGTCTTTCTCCGCCGTAACGGGTCTCGGCCGCGTCTCCATCCTGATCGGGAACTTTCCGGGCGCCACCAGCGTACCTGTAAGTGTGTGCCCGTCATTCCCGTTGGGAGGGGACTGGTGGTTGCCGGTCCGGTAGGTACGATCTGGCTGGGGCGGAGTAAATCGTGGTCCCCGAGGAACAGATTCCGGAGTGGTTGCCGGACAATTAACCATTCAGTGACGAGAACATGAAAGCTTGGAAAAAAATTGCCATTATTGTAGGCGTTGTCGTTGTACTCGGCCTCGTGGTCGGTTTGACGGTTCATCAGACCAGCAAGAACGTCGTAACCGTTCAGACCGGCAAGGTACTGCGGCAGGACCTGGCTACGGTCGTAAGCGCTTCGGGTGAAATCAAGCCCAAGACTTACGTCAATATCGGCGCCAATGCCTACGGCAAAATCACCCACCTGTACGTGAAGGAAGGCGATCAGGTGAAGAGGGGTCAATTGCTGGCGCAAATCGAAAACGTGCAGTCGGCTGCCGACGTCAGCGCCAATCAGGCCGCGGTGCAGGCTGCCGAGACCGACGCCGTGGCCGCCGACGCCGCCCTCAAGACGGCGCAAGCCGATCTGCTCCGCGCCCAGGCCGACTATGACCGCAACAAGCTCGATTGGGACCGGGCCCAGAACCTGTTCAAGGACGGCCTGATCTCCAAGTCCGACTTCGACAGCCGCAAAAATGCCTGGGCAACCGCCGATGCCGGCCTGACCCAGGCGCAAGCGCGCGTGTCCCAGGCCAGGGCCCAGCAGGACTCCGCCAGCAAGCACGTTTCGCAGGCTCGCGCCACTCTGACCCGCGTCACCGACGTCCTGCAGAAGACCACCTACAGTGCGCCCTATGATGGCGTGGTCACCAATCTGCCGGTTCGCGAAGGCGAGTCGGTAGTCATCGGAATTCAGAACGCGCTGGGCAGCACCCTGATGACGATCGCCGATATGTCGGTCATTACCGCCGAAGTCAAGGTGGATGAAACCGACATCGTGAACGTGCATCTGGGCCAGCCCGCCGACGTCACCATTGACGCGATTCCCAAAAAGATTTTCCACGGAACCGTCTCGGAGATCGGCGACAACGCCATCGTGCGTTCCAGCGGAGTTTCGACCTCGCAGGCGGCCACCGCCAGTGAAGAGGCCAAGGACTTCAAAGTCGTGGTCACGCTGAACGATCCGCCGCGCGACCTGCGTCCGGGTCTTTCCACCACCGCCAAGATTACGACCGCAACCCGCAGCAACGCGCTGGCGCTGCCCATCCAGGCGCTGACCCTGCGCACCAAGCAGCAGATCGAGCAGCAGAATAATCCGCCAAATTCGGTGCACGCGGCGGCGCCGGCGGCCAGTGATTCCGCATCCAAGGCCAAAAAGGAAGACGAGATTCAGGGCGTTTTTGTCATCCGCAGCAAGAAGGCGATGTTCGTACCGGTCAGCACCGGCATTACAGGAACCACCGATATTGAGGTTCTGGATGGCCTGAAGGACGGGGACGAGGTCATCACAGGAAGCTACAAAATCTTGCGCACGCTGCGTCCGGGCAGCAGCGTCAAGATTGACAATTCGGCGCCCAAGAAAGAAGCCGACCAGTCGTCATAACCTTCCCCCGCCTGGCACGTCCAATGGCAGGGGTCGGGGGGCTAAGGATCATAAGGATCAGCGGTTAGTGCTCGCAAATAGAGGTCTCGAAGCAGGGCTGTATCGTGCCAGGAAGTGGTTGAGATTTTGCTGAACCCTGGCCCCTGAACCCTGACCCCTAAAGATCGGAGAGGTCAGTGGCACTGGACCAGGGCAGGCAGGGCGAAGAAAAAAATCAGGAGAAGAAAATGGCAACCGCCGAAGTCATCAGCATGCCAGTCAGCAACGACGTCTCGGCTCCGCCCGAGTCGTGCATGATCGCGGCCGAAGATCTCTGGAAGACCTATGACATGGGTTCCGAGCAGCAGGTCCATGCCCTGCGCGGCGTCAATTTGCGCATCCAGCGCAACGAGTACGTCGCCATCATGGGACCCTCCGGCTCAGGCAAGTCCACGCTGATGAACCTGATCGGATGCCTCGACACGCCGTCGCAGGGAAAATACTGGCTCAACGGCCAGCTGGTCAGCGAGCTCGACGATGACGAACTGGCTCGCATTCGCAACAAGGAAATCGGATTCGTCTTCCAGACCTTTAACCTGCTGGCCCGCGCCACCGCGCTGCACAACGTCGAATTGCCGCTGATCTATGCCGGCATCCCGACCGAAGAACGCATGGAACGCGCCAAGGGCGCGCTCGCCTCGGTGGGCATGGAATCCCGCATGACCCACAAGCCCAACGAGCTTTCGGGCGGGCAGAGGCAGCGTGTCGCCATCGCCCGTGCCCTGGTCAACAAGCCCTCGATCATCCTCGCCGACGAGCCCACCGGCAATCTCGATTCGCAAACCGGACTCGATATTATGGCTTTGCTCGACCGCCTGCAGTCTGAAGGCAACACTATCGTTCTGGTCACGCACGAGCACGACATCGCGGAATACGCGCACCGCGTGATCCACATCCGCGACGGCGTCATCGCCAGCGACGAGAGCAAGAGCCGGCGCCAGTAGCAAACCGATTCACCACAAAGGACACGAAGGTACACGAAGGATGAACTCCAATGGATCTCCTTCGGGGCCTTAGTGTCCTTCGTGGTGAATGGTCTTGGGGCGTTCTATTGCTGCGAGGTAACGGACTTCATCGCCGCGGTATCGGCCGGCAGACCCGGGCCCGCGACAAAGAAGTTGTGGTCGTACATGTTGCGATACATGCGGCCGGCAATCTCGGCGGCCTTCGGGCCGAAGGTAGGCCGTCCACCCTGCAGAAAGACCACGGTGACCACGCGTCCCACGCTGGTGTTGGCGTAGGAGGCGAACCAGCCAAAGCGCGTGCCCGCGTGCGAGCAGGTCCCGGTCTTGCCGAGAATTTCTTCTTCGTTGAAGTTGAGCCGCAGGCTGCGCGCCGTGCCGTACTGGACCGCGCCCGCCATGCCGTCAGAAATTTCCGGAATCAGCGGCGCGATGTCGAGTTGCCGCTTGATGCGCGGCTGAAAGTTGGTCACTTCCTCGGGCGTCGCCGGATGCTGCAGATAGTAGAGCGTGCCGCCATTGGCGATGGCCGCGACCATCGCGCCCAGTTGCAGCGGCGTCATCGAAATGCCTTCGCCGTAGGAGCACATTTTGCCGACGCCGCCCAGCTTGGTCGGAATCGCCTCGTCGGGATAGCTGCCCGACTGCTCGCCGGCAATGTCATAGCCCGCCAGCTCGCCCAGCCCGTACTCGTGGGCGTAGTAAGCGACTTTTTCAAAGCCCAGCTTGCGCCCCAGCGCTTCGAAATAAGCGTTGTTGCTGTGAGCCAGCGCCGTCGTCATGTTGATGCGGCTGCGGCCGCCCAGCGCGACTTCGGTTTCTTTCGAGACCAGTCCCTCATTCAACGCGGCCAGGGCCACCGACAATTTGATCGTCGAGCAAGGCTGCGCACCGCTCGACAGGGCCAGCTTCTGGTTCACCATGGCGAGCACGCGGCCGCTGGTGGGTTCAATCGCCACCACCGTGCCGTTCATGTTGCCCAGCGCGTCCACTGCGGCCTGACGCACTACCGGATCTTCGCCGCCCGTTACGTCACCCGCGGCAATGTCAGCGGCGAACGAACTCATGGAAAACCGCTCGTGATAGCGATGCCGGGGCGTGGTGGTCGAAACCCGGGTCACGTTCGCGCTGCGGCTGCGCGCCAGGTGATGCAGGCGGCGCCGCGTATGCTGGCTCTCGCTGATTTTGCGCGTCTTGGACTTATTGGGCGCGTGCGTCACAATGTGCGCCGCCCAGCTCAGGCTGGCCAGCGGCAGACTTACTGCGAAGGTCAAAATCAGACGAAAAAGGCTTTTTCCCTTGGACATCTTCCCGTGTCTCTCCCCAGAATCCAGGTAGTTCGATGCACGCCGCGTGCCAGCCATCGGTAACCGCACCGATTTTCGCTCAACTCGCCGATAGTACGTGACTTAGCGCTTTTCTGGCAACGCTAAAGTTTAGATTTGAGAAAACATTAATCCTGATGTAAATCTAACGAAAGCAGCGACATCCAGGCAGATTACCCCGGTTGAAGCACTTCGGTAACAGGTTACCTGGTTACTGGAAAGATACTTCCCCGGTATGCAGGCATTTTCCTCTTCAGCGGGTGTCATCAGTCATCAGTCAGAAAACAAGGCACCAGACTCCCTGATGACTGACGACTGATGACTACTACATCACATCATTCCGCTTGCGCAGAAACGCCGGCACATCCAGATCGTCCTGCTCGAAGTTTGAGACCATCGCGCCGCGCATCGTCTCCAGCGAAACCACCTCCACGCTCGCCCGATCCGCCGTGTGCGCCACCGGCGCAGGAACGGGATCATCCGCGTAAACCCGCTCATCCGTCAGGCTCGCGTCTGACAGGATGCGCTCCCTCCCTCCCGCCATCGGTTCCGAGACCGGATCGCGCGGGCCGACAGCATCAGGAAAGTCCTGATCACGAAAGTCCATCGCGTCGTGGCGGGCCGACACAAACACAGACTGTGCCTCCATCCCGCGATGCCGCTGCCGCCCCGACGAAGCCTCGCGGAAACCGGTGGCAATCACCGTAATTTTCACCGCGTCTTTCATCTTCTCGTCCATGACCGCGCCGAAGATGATGTTGGCGTCCTCGTGCGCCGCGCCCTGGATGATCGAGCAGGCCTGCTGCACTTCGGCCAGCTTCAGCGACGACGAGCCGGTGATGTTGATCAGGATGCCGCGCGCCCCGTCAATCGCGCCGGCTTCGAGCAGCGGCGACGCAATCGCCTTCTGCGCGGCTTCGATGGTGCGCTTGGCGCCGCTCGCCGAAGCCGTGCCCATCACCGCATAGCCCATGCCGGCCATGATCGTCTTCACGTCGGCGAAGTCGCGGTTGATGATGCCGGGAATGGTGATGATGTC
>Ga0209415_10014134_pt1 | contig 13057 bp, 9 predicted proteins | sample PeaSoiSIISIP2007_FD_187696 | JGI IMG/M metagenome (GOLD analysis project Ga0209415, IMG submission 187696) | Peat soil microbial communities from Weissenstadt, Germany - SII-SIP-2007 (SPAdes) (version 2) | ecosystem: Environmental > Terrestrial > Soil > Wetlands > Peat | place: Germany... | reverse complement strand
CGCGCTCGGGCGGATTCAAAGTACCCGGTTGCTCTTGCTGGATAAGCCTTTGAGTCGGTATGGATTTTTGTGAGCGGCTGGGGCACGTAACCCGCGCTGTCGGGAGCCATTTGAACCGATCGACGCGGCTTTTTCGCGGGCAACGGCTAGGTAGAAAAACTTAATTTCGCAATTTTCAAGCGATTGTGACGTTTCTACAACAATGCAATCGATGTTTCGAACTGCTGGCGGTCATGAGAACCGCATCGTGGCAGTACGTGAAAATCCGAAGCAAAATTCGCTGATTGATAATTATTTGCCGAGCTTGGCGACTCGGTGGGTCAACCGCGAGACTTTGCGGCTCGCGGTGTTTTTCGGCAACACGCCCTTCTGGACCGCCCGCATGATCTCCGGCTCCGCCGCCTTCATGGCGGCGAGCGCCGTTGTCTTGTCGCCCGACCCGATCGCCTCCTCCACCCTGCGGACGAACCCACGCACGCGCGAGCGCCTGCTCTTGTTGACGGCGGTCCGGCGAGCGATCTTCCGAGCGGCTTTCTTGGCGGAGGTGGTGTTGGCCATGTCTGTCTCGTTGAGGCGTGTGACGCCGCCATGCGGCATCGCCGGTCATTTCCATGATCTCGCGAAAAACCGTCACGCCAGCGAAGCGTCCCGGACCTGCGAGGGGACGCCTTATAGGTCACGGCGCCGGCCTGCGTCAACGGCCGACGCGGCCAGACGCGCCACGGCGGAATCCGCTTACGCCACCCGCCGCGCCCGAACGGCGTCGTAGCCCGCGATCGCGAGCGCCCGGTCGGCAGCCGGGAAGGCAGCGAGCGGCGGCATCACCCGGGCCAAGCCCGGATCTGCGTGGATATGGGCGAGCAGCGCCTTGACGCCGGGTACCAGCGCCTTGCCGTCGAACAGCTTGCGGATCGCCACCGCTGCATCGAGCGCCGCCGTATCGCCGCTACGGAAGGCGCGCGCGCACAGATCCGCATTGAGATTGGCGGTCGCCGAGATGCACCCCGCGAACCGACCGTCGCGCGCTTCGATCAGCGCCGCCTCGGTCGACGGAAAGACCCGGAAGCTGGGTGCGATCGAGGCAGCCTGCCGCGCATAGCTCATGTCGCCCGACGAATCTTTCAACCCGACGATCCGGCTGCCGAAGTCCGCGAGCAGCCGGCGGATCAGGCCGACATGCCAGTGGAGGCCCGTCGTCGCCGGGAAATGATAGAGGTAGAGCGGAATGGGCTGCTCGGCGGTCGCGTTTAGGATCGCCCCCAGGTAGGCGGCGAGGCCGTCGTCCGGCACGCCCTTGTAATAGAACGGCGGCAACACGAGCGCACCGGCGAAGCCGAGCGCCGCGGCGTGCCGGGTCAGTTCGATCGCGTCGGCGAGCGCCGCCGCCCCGGTGCCGACCATCAGACGGTCCATCGGCAGCCCCGAGCGGTGGTAGGCGGTCATCAGCAGCTTGCGCTGCGCGACCGAGAACGAGGTGGCCTCCCCGGTGGTGCCGAGCACGTTCAGGCCGTCGCAGCCATGATCAAGCAGCTCGCGCGCGAGCGCCGTCGATCGTGGGCAATCGGGTTCGCCGCCTTCCGCGACGGCGGTGGTGATGGCGGCGATCACGCCGCTCAGCCGGGGATCGGTCACGCTTCGGCTCCTCGACGGACTGGTCTGACCACGGGCGGCTCATCCGCTCACGTTGTAGGCGGCGAGCGCCGCCATGTTGACGAGATCGGAATCGGTCGCCGTCAGGCGGACGATCTGCACCGACTTGTCGAGCCCGACCAGCAGCGGCCCGATGACCGTCGCCCCGCCGAGCTCCTGGAGCATCTTGGTGGAAATGGATGCCGAATGGAACGCCGGCATGATCAGCACGTTGGCGGACGCCGACAGGCGGCAGAACGGATAGGGACCGGCCAGATCGGGATTCAGCGCGACGTCGGCGGCCATCTCGCCGTCATACTCGAAGTCGACCCGGCGGCGATCGAGAATGCGCACCGCCTCCTGCACCTTCGCCGAGCGCTCGCCCGGCGGGTTCCCGAAGGTCGAGAACGCCAACAGCGCGAGCCGCGGCTCATAGCCCATCTTGCGCGCGACCCCCGCCGCCTCGATCGCGATATCGGCGAGCTCCTCGGCGTTCGGCATCTCCGTCACCGCGGTGTCGGCGACCAGGACGGTGCGCCCGCGCGTCAGCACCAGCGAGACGCCCATCACCCGATGGCCGGGCTTGGGATCGATGCAGCGGCACACGTCCTCGAGCGCCACGGAAAAATTGCGAGTGACCCCGGTCACCATCGCGTCGGCATCGCCGAGCGCCACCATCGAGGCGGCGAAGTGATTGCGGTCCTGATTGATCAGACGCTGGCAGTCGCGAATGAGGAAGCCCTTGCGCTGCATGCGCTCGTACAGATATGCGGCATAGTCGGCGTTGCGCCGCGACAGCCGGGCGTTGATGATCTCGATGCCGTCGCCGAGCTCGATGCCGGTGTTCTTCGCGGTCTCGCGCACCCGTTCCTCGCGGCCGACGAGCTGCGCGGTGCCGAGCCCTTGATGGACGAAGCTCGCGGCCGCGCGGATCACCTGCTCTTCCTCGCCCTCCGCGAAGACCACGCGCTTGGGCTGCCGGCGCAGTCGCTCGAACACCCGGCCCAGCACGCCGGCGACCGGATCGAGCCTGGTGCGGAGCTGCTGGCGATACCCCGCCATGTCGACGATCGGCTTGCGCGCCACTCCGGTATCCATCGCGGCCTTGGCGACGGCCGGCGGAATCGTCGAGATCAGCCGCGGATCGAACGGCACCGGGATGATGTAGTCGGGGCCGTATTTCGGGCGCGCCCCGTAGGCCGCCGCAACCTCGTCGGGCACGTCCTCACGGGCGAGCTCGGCGAGCGCCCGCGCCGCCGCGATCTTCATCTCCATGTTGATGGTGGTCGCCCGCACGTCGAGGGCGCCGCGGAAGATATAGGGAAAGCCGAGCACGTTGTTGATCTGATTCGGGTAGTCCGAGCGGCCGGTCGCCATGATCGCGTCGCTGCGGATCGCCGCGACCTCCTCGGGCGTGATCTCGGGGTCTGGATTGGCCATGGCGAAGATCAAGGGCTTTGCTGCCATCGATTTCACCATGTCGGGCGTCACCGCACCCTTCGCCGACAGCCCGAACAGCACGTCGGCGCCCACCAGCGCCTCGGCGAGAGTGCGCGCCCTGGTCGGAACCGCATGAGCCGACTTCCACTGGTTCATCCCCTGCGTGCGTCCTTCGTAGATCACGCCCTTGGTGTCGCACAGGATGACGTTCTGCGGCGTAAATCCGATCGCCTTCAGCAGCTCGAGGCACGCGATGCCGGCGGAGCCGGCGCCGTTGCAGACGAGCCGGGTCGACGCGATGTCGCGGCCGGTGAGGTCGAGCGCGTTGATCAGTCCGGCCGCCGCGATGATCGCGGTGCCGTGCTGGTCATCGTGGAACACCGGGATGTCGAGGAGCTCGCGCAGCCGCTGCTCGATGATGAAGCACTCCGGCGCCTTGATGTCCTCGAGGTTGATGCCGCCGAACGTCGGTCCGAGATATCTGACGCAATTGACGAAGGCGTCGGGGTCCTCGGTCGACACCTCGAGGTCGATCGCGTCGACATCGGCGAAGCGCTTGAACAGCACCGCCTTGCCTTCCATCACCGGCTTGGAGGCGAGCGCGCCCAGATTGCCGAGACCGAGAATCGCGGTGCCGTTGGAGATCACGGCGACGAAATTGCCCTTCGCCGTGTAGTCGAAGGCTCGGCTCGGGTCCTCGGCGATCGCCAGGACCGGCACCGCGACGCCGGGAGAGTAGGCGAGCGACAGGTCGCGCTGCGTCGCCATCGGCTTTGTCGGCACCACCTCGATCTTGCCGGGGCGGCCCTGTTGGTGGAATTGCAGCGCTTCCTGATCGGTAAAGGTCGGCCGGCCGTGACGGCCTTCGGGCTTCAAGGACATTTCACCCCCCGACAGGACGCCGGTCCATCGCCCGGACCTGGACAATCCTGCAATTCAGAATCTTTTGCCCGGTCTGCCGCACCGCGCCGGGCGGCGCGGGATGAGCTGCGAAAGGCCGGTTCGGCAACCGCCGGCGGGCGAACGTTAGCGGATCGGGAGCCCGGTACTCAAGGACGACGCTCGACGGGTGCGAAAATGTGGCCCCCGGCCAGGTTTGCGGGACCTGGGCGATGACGCAGAGTCACCCTCGCTCGGCGCGTGCCCGGGCGCCGGCGGGCCTCGGACCTCGCACATGCCGGCTCGCGGTCGAAAACATCCGCTCATGAACAGTTTCCTCGACCTGGGCCGATTCCAAAGCAACACCGCATGGGCTAGCGTCCCGGGCATGAATTTCGACGTGACCCGCAATGCCACCGAGGCGTCCGCTCCGGCCGCGCCAGTGCGCCCCGAGCCCGACGACGTCGCGCGGGTCACGCCGATGATGGAGCAGTATCTCGAGATCAAGGCACTCCATCCGGACAGCCTGCTGTTCTACCGGATGGGCGACTTCTACGAGCTGTTCTTTTCCGATGCCGAGGTCGCGAGCCGCGCCCTCGGCATCGTGCTGACCAAGCGCGGCAAGCATCTCGGCCGCGACATCCCGATGTGCGGCGTGCCGATCGAGCGGTCCGACGAGTATCTGCACCGGCTGATCGCGCTCGGCCATCGGGTGGCGGTCTGTGAGCAGATCGAGGATCCCGCCGAGGCGAAGAAGCGAGGCGGCAAGAGCGTGGTTCGGCGCAAGGTCGTGCGCCTGGTGACGCCGGGAACGCTGACCGAGGACACCCTGCTCGACGCCCGCCGCAACAATTACCTGGTTGCCGTGGTCCGCGCGCGCGCCTCCGGGGCCGACGAGGCGGCGAGCTTCGCGCTGGCGTTCCTCGACATTTCGACCGGAGAGTTCCGGGTGACCGAGTGCTCGGCGCTCGGGCTGCCGGCCGAAATCGCCCGGCTCGAGCCCGGCGAGCTCATCGTGTCGGACGCCCTCTACGGCGATCCCGAGCTCGGGCCGTATTGGCGATCGCTGGAGAACGTGAGGCCGCTGCCGCGCGATGTGTTCGACGGATCGACCGCCGAGCGGCGGCTGGCGTCCTACTTCGCGGTCGTGACGACCGAGTCCTTCGGGACCTTCTCGCGGCTCGAGCTGACCGCGGCGGCCGCCTGCGTCACCTACGTGGAGCGCACCCAGCTCGGGCAGAAGCCACTGCTGTCGCCGCCCGCCCGCGAAGCGGCCGGTGCCACCCTGCTGATCGACGCGGCAACGCGGACAAATCTGGAGCTTGCCCGCACGCTGTCCGGCGAGCGGCGCGGGTCCCTGCTTGCCGCCATCGATCGCACGGTGACACCGGCGGGCTCCCGCCTGCTCGCCCAGCGCCTCGCCGCGCCGCTCACCGACACGGCGGCGATCATGCGCCGCCTGGATGCCGTCGCGGCGTTCCTGGCGGATCCGGCCGCCCGGGCCAACACGCGCGCGCGTCTGGCCGGCGCCCCCGACATCGCCCGCTCGCTGGCCCGCCTGGTGGTCGGCCGCGGCGGGCCGCGCGACCTCGCGGCGATTCGTGACGGGCTTGCGGCGGCGGCCGAGTTGCGGGGCCGGCTGTCCGCGCTCGGCGACGCACCGGCCGAGATCGCCGCCGCCGGCGCCGCCCTCGGCCGTCCCGACGGGGTGCTCGCCGCCGAGCTCGGCGCCGCGCTCGGCGACGAGCTTCCGGCGTTCCGCCGCGACGGCGGGTTCGTGCGCTCCGGCTACGACGAGAACCTCGATGAGGCGCGGCGCCTGCGCGACGAGTCGCGCCGGGTCGTCGCGGCGCTGCAGGCGCGCTACGCCGAGGAGACCCAGGTCCGCGCGCTGAAGATCCGCCACAACAACGTGCTCGGCTATTTCGTCGAGGTCACGGCGGTGCACGGCGAGAAGCTGCTGGCGCCGCCGTACAATGCGGCGTTCATCCATCGCCAGACCCTCGCCGGCCAAGTGCGTTTCTCCACCACCGAGCTCGGCGAGCTGGAGACCAGGATTGCAACCGCCGCCGAGCGTGCGCTCGCCATCGAGCTGGAGATCTTCGAGCGCCTGACCATGACGGTGGCGTCGGCGGGCGAGAGCATCAAGGCCGCCGCCCAGGCGCTCGCCATCCTGGATGTGGCGACCGCGCTCGCCACGCTCGCCGCCGAGCACGACTATGTCAGGCCGGAGGTCGTCGACAGCCTCGATTTCGTCATCGCCGGCGGCCGGCATCCGGTCGTCGAGCCGGCGCTCGTGCGCGACGGCGGCCCGTTCGTCGCCAATGACTGCGACCTGTCGCCGCCGGCCGGTGCCGACGCCGGCCGGATCTTCGTGGTCACCGGGCCGAATATGGCCGGCAAGTCGACCTTCCTGCGGCAGAATGCGCTGATTTGCGTGCTCGCCCAGATGGGCAGCTTCGTGCCGGCTCGCCGCGCCCGCATCGGCGTCGTCGATCGCCTGTTCTCACGGGTCGGCGCCGCCGACGACCTCGCCCGCGGGCGCTCCACCTTCATGGTCGAGATGGTGGAGACCGCCGCGATCCTCAATCAGGCGAGCTTTCGCTCGCTGGTCATCCTCGACGAGATCGGCCGCGGCACCGCGACCTTCGATGGCCTGTCGATCGCCTGGGCGAGCATCGAGCACCTGCACGAGAGCAATCGCTGCCGCGCGCTGTTCGCGACCCATTTCCATGAGCTGACGGCCCTCGCGTCGCGGCTCTCGCGGCTGCACAACGCCACGGTCCGGGTCAAGGAATGGCAAGGCGACGTGGTGTTCCTCCACGAGGTCGTGGCAGGCGCCGCCGACCGTTCCTACGGCATCCAGGTCGCCAAGCTGGCCGGCCTTCCGGCCGGCGTCATCGCCCGCGCCACCGTGGTGCTGGCCGAGCTGGAGGCGCAGGACCGGCTGTCGCCGGCGCGCCGGCTGGTGGACGACCTGCCGCTGTTTTCCGCGGCGCGCCGCGCCGCGGCGCCTGTCACGACAGACCCGGTGCTCGACGACCTCGCCGCCGCCGTGGCGGCGCTCGACCCCGACGAGATGTCGCCGCGCGAGGCGCTCGAAGCGCTCTACACGTTGAAGCGCAAGGCGGCGCCGCGGGACGCGTGACGGAGTTTGCCCGGATTCGTACGGTTCAACGCGACCGCGCCCGCTCGCGAGCCGAGCGCCACGCCGCCCACAGGCCGAGGTTCCACAAGGCCGATGTCGCCAGCCCGAGCACCAGCGCGGTCGCGGTGCCGAGCGGAACGGCAGCCAAATGCAGCACCGTCAGCGCCGCCGCGAAGCCGATCAGGCCCGGCATCGTGCTGGCGATCAGCGCCGCCGTGGCGCGGCCGCCGATGCGCGGCTGGAAGATGAGGATCAGGCTCGACAGCACGATGGGGAACACGGCGAGCGTCCCGGTGACCGCCGGACCGACATAGCGGCTGGTAATCACGACGGTGGTGACCAGCGCGGCCACCAGACCGGCGCGCAGCGGCAGGTCGTACCAGCGGCGCGCCGCCGGGCGCAGTTTGGCACTTTGGAACCGGCGTGCGATGGGAACGCCGACCAGGTAGGCCACGGTGTTGAGCGCCAGCACGGTCGTGAGGGTCCATTCGACCGATCGGGTCAGCACGATCATGCCGAGCCAGGCCGCGAGCGAGCCGAACAGACTGACCACCACATCACGATTCTGCGCGAGCAGGATATAGAGAAGCGCGAACAGCGTGGTTCCGGCATTGACCGCGAGGCTCGTCAGCGCGCTGTCGGCAATGAACGCGGCGTCGTGGTCGAGCGCCAGGAACACGTAGGCAGGGCCGGCCGAGATCGGCAGCGCGGCGACGAGGCCGCCGACGAAGCTTCCGGAGCGCTCGGCCACGATCGAGGCGGTGACCACGGCCGCGGCCGTCACCGCCATCTTCACGGCGAGCGTCAGCCCGAACATGAGATCGGGGGACATGGCGGTAGCCCGAACCAAGCACGCCCCTTCGGGCGGGCTGCGAGCTATGTGCGGGTGATCTGCACGGTGACCGGCGGTCCGTTGCGGATCGTCTGGTAGACCACGCAATAGCGCTCGGTCAGCTTCAGGAGCTGATCGAGCTTGTCCTGCGGCGCGTCGGTATCGACATCGAAGCGGAGCCTGATCTCGGCAAAACCGACCGGCGCATCCTTGGCGATGCCGAGCGTCCCGCGGAGATCGAGATCGCCCTCGGCCGACACGCTGGCGGAGCGCAGCGGAATCTCGAGCGCCGTCGACACCGCCTTGAGCGTCACGCCCGCGCAGGCAACGAGCGCCTCGAGCAGCATGTCGCCGGAACACAACTCCAGACCCGAGCCGCCGGCCCCCGGATGCAGCCCGGCGACCGCGAGCGCGCGGCCGGTTTCGACCTTGCAGGCGATGTGGGTGTCGTCGAGGCTGCCCTTGGCCTTCAAGGTGATCAGCGCGGCCTTTGGCTCGCTCTTGTAACGCTCCTTGATCGGGGCCTGCATCGACCGCAACGCGACAGCATCCATGTCGGTCTCCTCCACTTTACCTTGAACGGCGCATGTTCTGGCCGGCGAACCGGTGATCACCACCGGAACAAGTCCGAGGGCAGGCTTCGCCGGAAGTATGCGTCTTACCACCACAATGCGGCGCCGGCGGCGGATTTAGTCTCGCCGTCGTCCGTCGTCACTACACGATCGAGCGAACGGTCGAGCGCCGCGAGCACCCGCCGCTTGGCGAAATCGAACGCCGCCGACTGCCGGTCGCGCGGCCGTGGCAGGCCGGCGTCGATCTCGGCGAAGATCCGCCCGGGATGCGGGCACATGATCATGACACGGTCGGCGAGCACGATCGATTCGTCGACGTCGTGGGTGACCACCACCAGGGTCGGCTTCAGGTCGGTCCACAGGTCGAGCAAATGGTCCTGCAGGTCGATGCGGGTGAACGCGTCCAGCGCCGAGAACGGCTCGTCGAGCAGCAGCACTTCCGGGCGCATGATCAGCGCGCGCGCCAGCGCAACCCGCTGCGCCTGGCCGCCGGAGAGCTCGCGCGGCCACGCTTGCGCCTTCTCGGACAGTCCGACCCGATCGAGCGCAGCTGCCACCCGGTGGCGGCGCTGGGCGCCCGGTCGGTCGGAGAGCCCGAAGCCGACATTGCCGGCGACCGTCAGCCAAGGCAGCAACCGCGGCTCCTGGAACACAATGCCGATCTTCGCATGCGGGCCCGAGATCGGCGTGCCGTCGAGCAGGATGCGTCCCCGGCTCGGCTGATCGAGACCGCAGATGAGACGCAACATCGTCGACTTGCCGCAACCCGACCCGCCGACCACCGCGACGATCTCGCCGGGCGCCACCTCGAGCGACACGCCGTCGAGCGCGCGGACGCCGTTCGCATAGGTTTTCGCCACATGATCGAGCACCAGCATCGTCACCTCACCGTCGCGCACCGAACGCGTCTTCCCAGCGCAGCAGCGGCGCGGCGGCCATGGCGAGGACCGAATCACTCAGTTTGCCGAGCACCGCGAACGCGATGATGGCGGCGACGATCTGCGCCGGCTTGCCGAGCTGCTGGCCGTCGACCAGCAGGTAACCCAAACCCTCGGAGGCTCCCATGATCTCGGCCGCCACGACGAACATCCAGCCCAGGCCGAGGCCGGCGCGGAGCGACACCACATAGGTTGGCAGCGCGGCGGGAAGCAGGATGCGACGGACCATGGCGGGCCCGGACAGGCGGAAGACGCGACCGACCTCGACGATCTTGCGGTCGACCGACAGGATCGCGCCGAGGACGCCGAGATAGACCGGAAAGAACACGCCGACCGCGATCAGGATGACCTTGGAGGCTTCGAAGATGCCGAACCACAGAATGAACAGCGGCACCCAGGCGATCGACGGAATGGCGCGCAGGGCTTGCAGGGTCGGATCGATCAGGTGTCGAGCAACCCGCCAATAGGCCGTGACGGCGCCGAGCAGCGTGCCGGCGACAACGCCGAGCGCAAATCCCGAGGCGACACGCATCACGGTGGCGATCGCGTGGCGGCCGAGATCACCCGATCGGGTGAGCTCGGCGAGGGTCGCCAGGATGACCGAGGGCGGCGGCACCAGCCGGCCGTCCCCCAGGCCGGTTCGCACGGCGGCTTCCCAGCCGACCGCCGCCGCGAGCGGTACGGCGAGCCCGAGCGCCGGCCGCACCCACCGCGGGAGCCGGCCGCGCGAGGCGGCGGGCTCGGATATGTTCGGTTCGGCCGAGACAGTCACGCTCGCATGGCTCAATTCCCGGCGAGCGGGACGCGGTCGTCGATCAGGCGGTCGACGGCCGCCCGGAGGTCGACAGTGGCGGCAATGACGCCCGCCTCCTGCAGCGCGACGCCGGCGGCGAGGATCGAGGCCCGTTGCGGCTCACCGATCCGGCTGTGGGTCAATTCGGTGCGCTCCTTGAGCTGCTTCTCGACCACCGCGTCGGGCAGCCTGGTCGCCGCGATGAACACCCGTTTCAGCTCCGCCGGGTTGGCCAGCGCATGGCGCCGCGCCTCCTCGTAGACGGCAAGAACGCGCCGCACGATATCCGGATGGTCGGCGAGAAATGCCTCGCGCACGTTGAGGATTCCCCAGGTATTGGCCTCCGGCTTGCGATAGAACAACCGGGCGCCATCCTCGACCTCCGCGGCGGCCATCATCGGGTCGAGCCCCGCCCATGCGTCGACGTCGCCACGGATCAACGCGGTCTTGCCATCCGGATGCTGCAGCAGAACGATCTTCACGTCCCTTTCGGTCAGCTTCGCCTCGGCGAGCGCCCGCACCAGGAAGATGTGCGGGTCGGTTCCGCGCGTCACCGCCACGCTGCGCCCCTTGAGATCGGCGACCGCCGCAATCGGCGCGTCCTTGCGGGTGACGAGCGCGGTCCATTCGGGGCGCGAATAGACGTAGATCGACTTGATCGGGTTGCCGTTGATCCTGCCGATCAGGGCGGCCGCGCCGGCGGTCGAGCCGAAATCGATCGAGCCGGCGTTGAGGAATTCGAGCGCCTTGTTGGAGCCCAGCGTCTGGACCCAGCGCACCGAGATGCCGTCCGTGGCGAATTCCTTCTCCAGCAGGCCGCTGTCCTTGAGCACCATCGAGACCGGATTGTAGGTCGCCCAGTCGATGCGGATCTCCTTCGGATTGCCGGCCGCAAGGACCCCGCTGAGCGCCACGCCGGCGACGAGCATCGCGGCGGCAGGCAGCAGGCATGTCGACGGGACAGCACGGGCAGCGAGGTGGAACGGGGTCATGATGACCTCCATGCTGGGCGGCGCACGCGGAGGCCGCCGATGGAGGCGGGCTGCCCGCCGTCAGCAGGCGGCGGGGCGGACCCCGGCGCGCGGGCTGCATGCGTCGCGCCCGCAAGCTGCCGGCTCAAATCGGCGGCCTCGATCATTAGGAAATCCGACGATGCCGCGTCAACGAGAAAATAATAGCGATTTGAATGCATTATGTAGGATGATTGCGCTGCCCCTGGGGGCGCGCAGGGCACGACATCGCCGCCGTCAGGGGGAGCCGTGACATGACCGATCCGGTCGGCTATTCCGCCGCCATGTCCACCGCGGTGTCTGTCCTCGACCACGCTCCACACGGCTTTGCCGAGCTGTTCGATGCGCGTGCCGTCGCGGCGGACCTCGAGGACATCGCGGTGGCCCATGCGGGCCACGAGCGCGACACCCGCACCGCGGTGGCCCAGCATCTCAAGGCGGTACTGACCAACGGCCGGGCCGTCGCCGAGCGGATGCTGCTGCGCGACCGCCATGGCCGGCTGTGCGCCGAGCGGCTGTGCTTCATGCAGGACGAGACCATCCGTCTGCTGTTCGATCTCGCCACCCGGCATCTCTACCCTTCGGACAACCCGTCGGCGGCCGAGCGCATGGCGATCGTGGCGACCGGCGGCTACGGCCGCGGCCTGCTGGCGCCGGGCTCCGACATCGATCTGCTGTTCCTGCTGCCCTACAAGCAGACCGCCTGGGGCGAGTCGATCGCCGAGGCGATCCTCTATTGCCTGTGGGACATGGGCCTGAAGGTGGGCCATGCCACCCGCTCGGTCGGCGAGTGCATTCGCCAGGCCAAGGCCGACATGACGGTGCGCACCGCGATCCTGGAGGCGCGCTACCTGTTCGGCGAGCGCCGGCTCTACGACGAGCTGGTGATCCGCTTCGACAAGGAGATCGTGCAGACAACCGCGGCGCAGTTCGTCACCGCCAAGCTCGCCGAGCGCGAGGAGCGGCATCGCCGCGCCGGCCAGTCGCGCTACCTGGTCGAGCCCAACGTCAAGGACGGCAAGGGCGGCCTGCGCGATCTGCACACGCTGTTCTGGATCGCCAAATACGTCTACCGCGTCCGCGAGCCCGACGAGCTGATCGATCATGGCGTGTTCGACCGCCAGGAGTATCAGCTGTTCCGCCGTTGCGAGGATTTTCTCTGGTCGGTGCGCTGCCACATGCACTTCCTCACCGGTCGCGCCGAGGAGCGGCTGTCGTTCGACATCCAGCGCGAGATCGCGGTGCGGCTCGGCTATACCGAGCATCCCGGGCTGCGCGACGTCGAACGCTTCATGAAGCACTATTTCCTGATCGCCAAGGACGTCGGCGATCTCACCGCCATCCTGTGCGCGGAGCTCGAGGACCGCCAGGCGAAGCCGGTGCCGGTGCTCAACCGCATGATGGCGAAGCTGCGGCCGCGCGGCCGGCGCAGCTTGAGCGAAACCGACGACTTCGTCGTCGACAACAACCGCATCAACATCGTGAGCGCCGACGTCTTTCGCCGCGATCCGGTCAATCTGATCCGGATTTTCCATCTCGCCGACCGCCACGAGCTCGCCTTCCATCCGGACGCGATGCGGGCCGCGACCCGGTCGCTCGATCTCATCAACGGGAGCCTGCGCGAGAATCCCGAGGCCAACCGCCTATTCCTGGAGATCCTGACGTCGCGCAGCAACAACGCCGAGACCGTGCTGCGCCGGATGAACGAGGCGGGCGTGCTCGGTCATTTCGTTCGCGCCTTCGGCCGCATCGTGGCGATGATGCAGTTCAACATGTACCACCACTATACGGTGGACGAGCATCTGCTGCGCTGCAT
>Ga0209415_10014132_pt1 | contig 13059 bp, 11 predicted proteins | sample PeaSoiSIISIP2007_FD_187696 | JGI IMG/M metagenome (GOLD analysis project Ga0209415, IMG submission 187696) | Peat soil microbial communities from Weissenstadt, Germany - SII-SIP-2007 (SPAdes) (version 2) | ecosystem: Environmental > Terrestrial > Soil > Wetlands > Peat | place: Germany... | reverse complement strand
ATCCTTTCCATGCTCGCCCACGGCGAGGCCACCTATCGCGACGACCCGCAGGCCTACATGGGCAACATCATCCTGATGATCGTGGCCGGCAGCGACACCACGCGCCACTCGATCACCGGCGGTCTTCTGGCGCTCAACCAGAACCCGGATCAGTACGCCAAGCTGCGCGCCAACCCGGCGCTGATCGAGTCCCTCGTGCCCGAGGTCGTGCGCTGGCAGAGCCCTGTCGCCCACATGCGCCGCACGGCGCAGGAAGACGCGGAGATCGGCGGCAAGCGGATCAGCAAGGGCGACAAGGTCGTCATGTGGTACGTCTCGGGCAACCGCGACGGCGACGTCATCCCCGATCCAGACCATTTCATCATCGACCGCGAACGGCCCCGCACCCACGTCGGCTTCGGCTTCGGCATCCATCGCTGCGTCGGCAACCGCCTGGCGGAGATGCAGCTTCGGGTGATGTGGGAGGAGATCCTCAAGGGCTTCCCCTTCATCGAGGTCACCGGCGAGCCGCGCCGGATGAACTCCAACTTCGTGAAGGGCTACGAGGCGATGCCGGTCCGCATCGCCGCCTGATCCGCCTCCCGTCCTAGGGGCTGGGCGAGATCTCCTGCCGGCGCAGGAACGCGTCGAACACGTCGGCGTAGTCGTCGGTCCAGACGCGCACCCTGGGCGACGGCGAAAGGTCGCGCCAGCGCGTGTCGTTGGCGATCGGCGCGAGGTCCGCGGGGCTTCGCGCGACCACGACCCAATCCGAGGCGTCCTGGTAGTCGGTGCTCTGAGCGGCGCTGTCGCTGTCGGCGTTGATCGCGTGCGGGTCGGAGAACAGGCGCGCGGTCAGGCCCTCGGCGTGAGCGATCCCCTCGACGACCGGCGCGAGGTCGAGAAACTGGTTTGAGATGTGGAAGACGACCAGGCCGTCTGGCTTGAGCTTCGCCAGGTAGAGCTGCATCGCCTCGCGCGTCAGCATGTGGGTGGGGATCGCGTCCGAGCTGAACGCGTCGAGGATGATGACGCCGAAGGCGCCGTTCGGCTGGCGCTCCAACGACAGGCGGGCGTCGCCGAGGACGACCGTTGGTCTCGCGGGGCAATCGCGCAGGAACGTGAAGAGCGCGGGGTTCCTCGCGATCGCCACGACCGCCGGGTTGATCTCGAAGAAGGTCCAGCGCTCGCCGGCGTGGGCGTAGCAGGCGACCGAGCCGGCGCCGAGGCCGACCACGGCCACGTCCTGTGTCAGCGGCCCGCCGCCGATGCGGGCAAACAGCTGACCGAGCGGACCAGCCGGATGGTAGTAGCTCAGCGGCTGCAGGCGGCGCGCCGGGTCGAGGCTCTGCGCGCCGTGTTCGATCGTGCCGTTTATCAGCACCCGCATCGGCGGCGTGGCGTGGTTGTCGACCCTGAGGATGCCGTAGAAGTTGCGCGCGTGTGCAATCTCTGGGCCAAGCTCGCCGCTCGTGCCGGCGCCGGCCACGATCAGCGCGCCGACCGTGAGCGCGAACCGCAAAGGCCGCGCCTGCAAGGCGAAAACGACGAGCCCGATGAGCAGGACGATGACCTGCGCCGGACCGTTCAGGTCGGTGAAATCGAGCTTGGCGACGTCCATCAGCGCCAGGATGCCGCCGAGCAGCAGAGCCGGCAGCACAGTATCCAGAAGCGCCGCCGGCCAGTCCTTGCGGTCCGGCAACCTGCCCGGCCGCAGCATGCAGGCCAGCACCAGGATCAGCGGGTACTCGATGACGCGCGAGAAGACGACGGGAGCGATGAGTGCGTTGAAGACGCCGCCCAGCGCGCCGCCCAGCGCGACAAAGAGGTAGAATTCCGTCAGCCGCGCGGGCGGCGGGCGCAGCCGCGCGAGCATCTGGTGGCAGAGCAGCGCGGTTGCGAAGAAGGCCGCGAGGTTGAGGCCGAACAGCGGCAGCGAGGGTCCGCTCTCGCCGGAGAGGAAGGTCAGCGCCAACGCCGCCATCAGCACGGCCTGCAGCCAGCTCGTCCATCGCTCGGGCAGCGGGACGAGGGTCTGGAACGCCAGGACGAAGCTCAAGAGGTAGAGCGCGAGCGGGATGGCCCAGAACAGGGGCGCCGCGGCGATGTTCATTGTCAGGTGGCTGGTGACGCCAAGCAGCAGGCTCGAGGGGACGAACGCGAGCACGAGCCAGCGCGCCCGCTTTTGCCAGCCGCGGTCGAGCGCCGGCATGGCGGCCGCGGCGTCTTCCGGCTCGGCGGGTTCGACATTCCTGGGCGCCACGATCGCGGCGATCGCGCAGGCCAGCACGAGCGCCGCCAACGCGAGATAGCCGACGGTCCAGAGCGCGCCCTGGCTGACGAGGCTGAGGTTTGGCTCGATCAGCGTCGGGTAGCTCACAAGCGCGCCCAGGCTGCCCAGGTTGCTCGCGGCGTAGAGGAAGTAGGGATCGCGCGCGGCCGGCCCGTCCAGGCGCGCAAACCAGGACTGTAGCAGCGAAGCGGTTCCGGCCAGGACCACGAACGGCGCGCCGACCATCAAGGCAAGCGCGCTGAGCTGCCAGAGGATCGGATTGGCCCCGCCGGGCGGGGACAGACGCGGCGCGGTGATGGGCAGGAACAGGGCGGCTGCGACGAGCAGCGCCGGGTGCAGCAGGGCCACAAAGCGGCTGCGCCCCCAACGAACGCTCGCGTGCGCATAGAGGTATCCGCCCAAGAGCGCGACCTGGAAGAACACGAGCGCCGTGTTCCAGACCGAGGCGCCGCCACCTAGGAGGGGAAGCAGCAACCGCGAGCTGAGCAGTTCGGCCCAGAAGACGAGCGCCGCGCCGAGCAGGAGCGCCGCGCCAAACAGCGCCTGCCTCACCGCCAACGGGCGCGCGGTTGCGTTTGCACCGACGATCTGGCCGACCTCCCCGACGGGCGGAGACTGGCGCGACAGATGGAGCTTGAACAGAGGGGGCGGCCCGAGATCGGTGTTGCAGCGCTTGGCGCCCCGACGCATCATCAGCCGCCTCGGGAGGACTCCACATGAAGTTGAACGCCATCGCCTCGGCCATCGCCTTGGCCTGCCTGGTCACGGGGACGACCGTGGCTCTCGCAACACCGCACGTCGCCGACGCAACCAGTACGGGAAAGATCACGAAGGTGACCAAGACCACCAAGACCAGCAAGGCGCACAAGGGCGGCAAGAGGCCCCCCCATATCACCGGTGGCTACGGTTAGAACGGACGGGAGTTCAAACGGCGGGCGGCGTTCCGAGGGCGACTGAGTGCAGGCTAAGGACGCGGCGATGACGCCTGTCCGTCGCGCTCTCGTGTCGATCGCCGTTCCGGCTGTTCTTACCCTTGCGGCCGCAGTTGTCTGGTTCGTGACGCGCCCCGGCGCTGTCGCGCCGGCGGCCGCTACGCGTGAGCCGGGCGGCGAGCCCAGCGACGTCGCGACGGCGCTCGGCGACCCCGACGAATACGCGTGGCGCCTGTTCTTCTTCATCAATCGCCAAGCCGCCCCCGGGGCCGCTGGCGTGGCCGACCCCGGCCGCTCGATCCGCCAATACGACCCGGACGAGCCCGTGGTCTGGGAGACGTGGGCGCTGGCCTCCGGCGCGGGGCGGACGCAAGCGGGCAGCGAGGCGTTGAGAGTGGGCGGCGTGGCCCCGGTGGCCTGGTCCGCGCTTCCGCGCGAGCGGTGGCCGGCCAAGGTGCTCAGCGTGAATCTCGCCAATCCTGACGGGCCGGCGATCCTCGAGGTGCGCCTTAACCGCGCCAGCTACGACTTCATCCGTTCGGGCGGCCTCTACACCACGGCCGGCCTCGAGCAGGCCTACGCGGCGGCCGTCGTCCAGCGCCGGCCGGACGCCATCCAGTTTCCGGTCGACGCCAAGGCGGTGAAGGCGGTGTGGAAGGACCTAGGTCCGCGGCCACCGCCGGCCGTGCTGGCCCGGTACCACTGGCGGCGGATCGGCAGCCACGTCTGGGGCCTGACCGGCCTGCATATCGTGACCAAGGACCTGCCGACGTGGTTCTGGGCCGATTTCGAGCACGTCGACGACCCCATTCCGCCAGGCGAGCCGTCGAGCGATACGACCACGCGGGGGCCCGGCGCCCTGGCCAGGGGCGCCGTCGATGGCGAGCGGCGGGAGCTGTCCGGCACCAAGTGGGCCTACTATCGCCTGCGCGGCGTGCAGATCGGCTTCACCGACGCCCGCGGCGCGCCGACCAGGCTCTCCGATGCGGTGCTGGAGCGGGGCTTCGAGCACACCTCCTGCATGACGTGCCATGCGCGCGCCACGATCGGCGTCCGCGACGGCCAGCTCGAGCGCCTGAATCCGAACCCGACCAACTTCGACGATGCCCAGGGCCGGCCGCCTGCGATCGCGGACGCGAAGAACAGCGACCTCGGCGTCCCGTCGGTCAGCCTTTTCGGCAAGGATCGGCTGACCTTCCTGCAAACCGACTTCATCTGGGCTATGGCCTTGCGGGCGCCGCGCGAGACCCTGCCGGCCGGAGGCGGACGATGAAGCTCTACCAGACCTACACCTCGCCGTTCCCAACCCGCGTGCGGCTGGTGCTCTACGCCAAGGGCCTGGACGTCGAGATCATCGAGCCGCCGGGGTTCCACACCTCAGCCGAGAGCAAGGGCGACTATTTCACGATCAACCCGATCGGCCGCGTGCCGGCGCTGGTGCTCGACGATGGCCGTGCCCTGCCGGAGTCCGAGGTCATCTGCGAGTACCTCGAGGACGCCTATCCCGACCCGCCGGTGCGCCCCGCCGACCCCTGGGCGCGGGCGCAAGTTCGACTGATCTCGCGGCTCTGCGACATCTATCTGGTCATGGCGATGGTCCCGCTGTTCAACGCCGCCGGCCGCTCCCGCCGCCACTGGGACGCCGAGCGCATCGCCGCCGCGCTGGCGGAGATCGAGACCGCGCTCGGCTACATCGAGGTCTACATCGGGACCGGCGGGTACGCGGTGGGCGAGAGCCTCACCACCGCCGACGGCGCGCTCCTGCCGCAACTCGTGCTGGCCTACGAGTGGGCGCCCCGGCTGTTCGCCGCCGAGAGTCCGCTCGGCAAGCATCCCAAGCTCGCCGCCTACTGGCGGGCGATCCCCGCCGACCCGATCGCCGCGCGCCTGCTCAAGGAAACCCGCGACGCCATCACCGACGAACAGGCCCGCGCCCAAGCGGCGGCCGCGAGATCCGCGCCCTAAAGCTTGGCCGCGGCCAGGATCGGGCCCCCGTTGACGCTCTGCACTAGGATCGCCGTCCTCAGCACCGGGTCGGCCGGCGGAAGGGCGATGCTCACCGTGGGCCCGGTCCAGTGGCCGACGCGGGTCAGCCGCCGCACGACATCGCGATGCGGCAAGGTCTTGCCGCCGTTCTCGCCGCGCCGAACGGCGACGTTCAGCGTCCGCGGATCGTAGCGCACCAGCCAGATATCGGCGCCGCCCGCCGGCGCACGGCCGGCGGCGACCGCGACGCTGCGCCGGCTGACCGTTAGCACCGCGCCCGACGGCGCGCCGGCGGCTTGGATCGCCGCGCCGAGCTCGAGCAGATCGTTTCCGATCACGTCGCGCCGTCCGTCGATCACCACCTGCGGCGTCGCCACCTCGCCGCGCCGCCACTGATGCGCATAGTCCCACTGCCGCTGTGTGTAGGCGGGGTCGGCGAAGGTGTCCTTCCAGCCGAGGTTGTCCCAGTAGGTGACGCCGAAGCTCAGGACCAAGAGGTCCGGCCGATCGGCGAGCGCGTTGACGTTGGCGTCGGCCGGCGGGCAGGAAGAGCAACCCTGGCTCTGGTAGAGCTCGACCACCACCGGGCTCGGCGCCGCTGCCGCGGCGCCGGCCGCAAGCAGGGCGGCCGTGGCGAGTCCCAACAACATCCGCATGGCGGCGCCCTCGTCTAGTGGCTGAGCTCAGTGCTACCTAGTGCGGGTGAGGGCTGGATCAACCCGAAGCCGCCCTCGGAGCCGTCGATGACCGAGCCAGAGTCGTCTTCCGCCGAAAAGCCGCTCGCGGGCGTCACGGTGCTCGACCTGACCCTGGCCCGCGCCGGACCGACCTGCGTTCGCCACCTTGCCGACTGGGGCGCCGATGTCATCCAGGTCCAGCAGCCCTCTGCCGGGGACGACCTCATCGGCGCGCGCGACGGCTTCGACTATCAGAACCTGCACCGGAATAAGCGGGCGATCAGCCTGAACCTGAAGTCGCCGCAAGGGCACGCTGCCTTCCTGCGCCTGGCCGCACACGCCGACGTGGTGGTCGAGAACATGCGCTCGCAGGTGAAACACCGCCTGAAGGTCGCCTACGAGGACCTCAAGCCGATCAACCCGCGGATCATCTACGGCTCGATCTCCGGGTTCGGCCAGGATGGCCCATACGGCAAGCGCGCCGGCGTCGACCAGATCGTTCAGGGCATGAGCGGGCTGATGTCGATCACCGGCGAGCCGGGCCGTGGTCCGATGCGGGTCGGCATCGCGATTTCCGACATGGCCGCCGGCACGCTGCTGGCGCTCGGGATCATGATGGCGCTCTACAAGCGCGAGCGGACAGGGGAGGGGATGAATGTCACCACCTCCCTGCTCGAAAGCCAGCTGTTCATGCTCGACTTCCAGGCCTCGCGCTGGCTGATGGGGGGCGAGGTTCCCGCACAAACCGGCAACGATCACCCGACGATGACGCCGATGGGCGCGTTCCCGACCGAAGACGGCTGGGTCAACGTCGCCGCCTCGTCGCCCGACCAGTGGCGACGATTCTGCGAGGCGATCGACCGTCCCGATTGGCTGGAAAAGGACGAGTGGCGCTCGGCCGGCCGGCGCACGCGCGTGCGCGCCGAGGTCAACGCCGCCGTCGCCGAGGAGACGCGCAAGCAACCCAGCGCCCACTGGGTGGAGGTGATGGAGGAGGCCGGCATCCCCTGCGGCCCGATCTACACCGTCGACCAGGCCTTCGCCGACCCGCAGGTGAAACACCTGGGCGTGGCCGCGCCCATGACCCACCCGAGGCTTGGCGCGACCCACGTGGTCGCCTCGCCGATCAACATCGACGGCGTCGACAAGTCGATCAGGAACGCCGCGCCGGCCAAGCCCGACGCGACGGACGAGGTGCTAGCCTCGGTGGGCTACAGCTCCGCCGAGATTGCAGCGATGCGCCAGGCGGGCGCGATCTAGGCCCGACCGCCGACGGACGCGTCAGGCGTCAGGCGCGATGTTGGAGTTCACGCGGAACAGATTGCCGGGGTCGTAGGCCTTCTTGATCCGGCGCAGGCGAGCATGGCTCTCGCCGAACGAGGCGCGCACCTTTTCCGGCTGGTCGTCCGCGGTGATGTGGTTGACGTAAACGCTTCCAAGCAGGTGCGGCTCGAGCCTGGCCCAGACCGCACGCACCCAGGCGATGTGGGTCGCGCTTTCAGCCGGATCGGTCCAGCAGCCGATGGCGTCGATATCCCACTGTGGGCGGCGCGCCGAGAAGGCGGTGGCCGACGCCGGGCGCCGGCAGATCTCGCCGTGGATGTAGAACATCAGGAGCGCGTTCATCGGCGAAGAGAAGCTGGCGGCCGCCGCCACGAACTCGTCGATCAGCGCGTCCGAAAGCTCTTCGGTGAAGGCCGAACGCCAGTAGCGCTGCAGCCCATGCACGGCGTTGGGCTCGTCCAGAAGCACCTGCCGCGCGCCGTAGGACATCGCGCTTACGGAATCCATGATCGGCTGGCCGAACTGACGCAGGGGCGCCAGGACGCGCTCCCCCTCTTCGATCGGTCCGTTGTAGCCCATCAGCAGCGCCAGCACCGGCGAGCCGGCCGGCGAGAGCAAGCCCGCGTGGACCTCGGCCTCGTCCGGCAAGGTTCGAACGAAGTCGCGATAGAAGCGCAGCACGTCGCGCGCCTGGTCCAGCGGGTGCAGCACCATGCCGCCCAGCACCTGGCCCACGGGATGCAGCTGGAACTCGAACTCGGTGACGACGCCATAGTTGCCGCCCCCGCCGCGCAGCGCCCAGAACAGATCGGGCTCCTCCGTCTCGCTCGCCCGGCGCAGCTTGCCGTCGGCGGTGACGACCTCGGCGGACAGCAGATTGTCCACTGTCGCCCCGTGCAGGCCGCCGAGCCAGCCGATGCCGCCGCCGAGGGTGAGGCCGCCAACGCCGGTGTTGGAGACCGTGCCTCCGGTGACCGCCAGACCGTGGGCCTGGGTCGCCGCGTCCATCTCGAGCCACAGGACGCCGCCCTGGACGCGGGCCGTGCGATGCTCGGGATCAACCGTGATCTGTTTCATCAGCGACAGGTCGAGCACCATGCCGCCGTCGTTGACGCCATAGCCGGGCGCGCTGTGCCCGCCGCCGCGCACCGACAGCAAGAGGCCGTTGGTGCGAGCGAAGTCGACCGCGTTCCGAACGTCGCCGGCGTCAGCGCAGCGCACGATCAGCGCGGGGCGACGATCGACATTGCCGTTCCACACCCGTCGCGCAGCCTCATAGTCCGCGTCCTGCGCGAGGATCACGCTGCCCCGCAGGCCCCCGCGAAGCGCCGCGATCGCCGCGTCATCCAGGCCGACGTGGCCGCCGTCCAAAGTCAGGCTGTCGAGCATCTAGGTGTTCTCCGCTGGTTGACCTGCGAACTCGAGGCTTCCGCCTCGGCGCGAGCGCGCCATCCGGCGACCGACGCGACCCTAGCTAGCCCGCATCTGCGACGGCAAGCGAAAGGTGCTGGATGTGCGCCCTTGGGTTGGGCGTGGTCGTCGGGACGCAGCGGCGACGGGGGGCGCCGCGGCGGGCCGCGGCCTTGTTCAGCTTCCGAAGTCCCAGCTTTCGCCGGCTGCATAGCGAGACAGCACGTTGCGCGCGATCAGGATGCGATGCACCTCGTCGGGGCCGTCGGCGATCCGCAATGTTCGGGCGCCCATGTACATGCCCGCGAGCGGCAGGTCGCCCGACACCCCGGCGGCGCCCCAGACCTGTATGGCGCGATCGACGACGCGCTCGAAGGCGGCCGGAACGAAGACCTTGATGGCCGAGATGTCGATCCGCGGATCGCCGCCGCCCTCCATCAGCTCCGCGCAGCGAATCGTCATCAGCCGCGCGGCTTGGATGTCGATGTAGGAGTCAGCAATGAACCCTTGCACGAACTGTTTGGTCGCCAGAAGTCCTCCGTGCACTTCCCGCATGGAGGCGCGCTCGACCATCAGATCGAACGCGCGCCACATTTGTCCGATCGAGTTCATGCAGTGAAAGACGCGGCCGGCGCCGAGTCGATCCTGCGCGGCCTGGTGGCCCGATCCGGCTGCGCCCAGGGCGTTCTCTTCGGGAACCCTCACATTGTCGTAGATGATCTCGCAGTGATCGCTCGGACGGCCCCAGACTTCCACGCCGCGGACGATGCGGAGTCCCGGCGTCTTCGTTGGAACGATGATCTGTGTCATGCGCCCAGTGTCGTGCCCTGCGCCCTCCGTCCGGCACATGACGATCAGGAAGTCCGAGCGGAATCCGTTCGACGTGAACCACTTGTGTCCATTTATGACCCATTCGCCGTCCTCGAGGCGGGCCGTCGTCTTGATCGCGCGCGGGTCGGAGCCAGGCGCGTCCGGTTCGGTCATCGAGAACCCGGACTCCATCTTGCCCTCGGTCAGGGGCACGAGCCATTTCCGCTTCTGCGCTTCTGTGCCGTACTTCAGAAGGATGGTCTGGTTGCCGGAGTTGGGCGCCACGACGCCGAACAGCCCGGCCCCGCCAGGCGCGTAGGCGAGTACCTCGTTCATGTAGGCATGCTCGAGGAAGCTCAGGCCCGCCCCGCCGTATTCCGGCGGCAAGTGCGGCGCCCAAAGCCCCGCCTGTCTCACTTTTTCCTTGATGGCGTCTGCGACGCTCTTCGACGCGGCGCGCTCCTCCACCGTCGCATCGTGGCGCCAGCCGGCCGCGAGCGCGCGCTCGTTGGGCAGGATCTCCTTGTTGACGATGCGGGCTGTGAGGTCGCGGATCTCGTTGATGCGCGCATTCAGCGTGGGGATCGGCTTCACGTTCATAGGCATAACGCTCTCCCCGTGTTCTCGAACGGTGAGGCAAGACTAGATGGCCTGGCCACCGCACCGTTGATGCAGGTCAAACGGCGCGTCCTCGCCGTGCAAAAGGTTTCAGCTTGTCGGCCGTCACCACAGAGGCCGCTTTCGAACGACAGCGGCTATGCGGCCAGGAGCGCTTATGAGGCTTAGCGACGCCAGGGCCGAGACCAGCCACGGGGCGCTCGCGCCTTAGCCTTCGCGTCCGCCCAACAGGCGGCGGAACAGGTTGGCGATGCCGCCACTTGCGCCTGATCGCGTACGGCGACCACGCGAAGCGTCGAAGCTGACCACCGGCCGGCCGAACGGTTCCTTAGGGCTGGCGGCTTGGCCTTGCGTGACAGGCGCCTGTGGCTCGCGTGCCGGGCTTGCGATTGCCATTTGATTTGTCCTCTCCTTGCGCGCGTTTACGATGAGGACTGTCGGCCGTCGCTCGCTGAGGGCGTTGATGTGCGTCAATTTCTCGCCGACTATTCGTCGGTTGGGGTGGACCGGTGATGTCCGCCTTCCGGCCATCCGCCAGCGTCCGCCTCGCATTCGCGCGGTGCGTGTCAGGGCGGCCAGGCGCCTTGCATCGCCCGTGCAGCTCCCGTGGCATCTCTCAAGTGACGGCGTGGACCCGTCGCCAACCATCATCTAGCGTGGTTGGGGCGGCGGGGCTTGCCCATGGTCATCCAGGAGGAACTCAATGGCCGACACGACAGCTTCGCTCATTGCGGCGGGCACCACGGTCGATGGAGGTGTGAGCGGCGATTGCCAACTGCAGGTGGACGGCGTCGTCCACGGCGACGTCGCCGTGACGCATTTGTCCGTGGGCGAGGGCGGCAAGATCGAGGGCGCGAGCAAGGCCGAGTCAGTGGATGTGAGCGGCCGCGTCCTTGGGTCAATTTCCGCCAAACAGGTGAAGCTGCTCACCGGCTGCAATGTGGAAGGCGACATCTCGCACGACCAGCTCATCATCGAGCCGGGCGCCATCTTTGAAGGCCGCAGCCTAAGAAACCAGCGGCCAGTCGCCGCCCTCGTCACCTCGACGAAGAGCGGGGCGACAGGATAGAAATCTGGATAGGGTCGCGGGTGGGTTCTGGCGCAGCGCGGAGATCCCCGCAACGAGTCCTGAGCCTAGGCCCACCTTGATCCGCGCTCGCCGCTCTGAGAGATCGCTCTCCTTGCAACGCGGGCGCCATCCACACAGGACAATCGGAGCGCGACGTCTCGCGATCAGGGTCCGGTATGTTGACTGATGCCAGTTCCGACGGTGGCGCTGCCGGTGGTGCTGGTGACCGTATTCCCAACGGTGATCGTGCCGTTGTTGTTGATCGTGCTCGACGAGTTTCCGGACGTGGCGATGCCCCCCGTGCTCGAGGTGATCGAGCCGTTGTTCGTTATGGTGACCGGGTTCGGACCGCCTGCGGTCACGGCGGTGCTCGATCCGCCGTTGATCGTCCCGTTGTTAACGAGCGATCCGCCGTTCGGCAGGCTCTGAGGCCCGACGGTCGCGCCCGAGGGGATCGTCGTCCCGCCGACGCCGGCCGGATGCGCTATGCCGCCGGGGCCGTGGGCTTGGGTTTCCAGGGTTGATCCAAGCAGCAAGGCGGCGCAGGCCACTAGTCCCAGACGTACCTTCATTTCTTCGCTCCAGGCCAATGGGTCGGCTCAACGCGGACGAGTTGAACCCGCGCAAAGCACGCGGTCAATCGGCCAAAGACGCTCGGGGTCGGCGCCGTTCCCGACCGCGGGCTGTCGCTTCGTTGGACATATGCCTTGAACAGCCAGGCTGCCCGCGAAAAACGCACCAGGCCCGCGTTTGGACGGCAACCTAAGCCGGATCCTATAGTCACCGCTGCTTAGAAATTGGAGGGAACGATGGTGGACGTGTTGCCGACGCCGATCGGACTGAAGCCCAAGGGCTAGCTCGATGCGCGGTTCCCGGTCGCCTACGAGCGCTCGGTTCCCGAGGCGATGCGGGTGATGACGCAATGGATGGCGGCGCTTGCCGATCGCGACCTCGCCGGCGTCGCGGCCCAGATGCATTTCCCGTTCGCCATCTTCGAGGGGACCGAGCCGCTGGTCGCCGAGAGCCGCGAGACGTTCCTCGCCGCGCCGCCCGCTTCGCTGAACGTCACCAGCCGTGGCGTGACCCAGGTGCAGGCGGGCTCGTACGATCTGCTCGACCGGCTCGAGCTTCTGATCTTCTGCCCGGTCGCCGTCGGGCTCGCCCTGTCGTTCACCCGCTACACGGCGGGCGGCCACAAGCTCTGTCAGTGCGACGGCATTTATGCGGTCACCAACAACGACGGGACGTGGGGCGTCGAGCTCGCTTCGACCATCTACACGCCGGCCGCGGAGATCGGGCAGATCTATGCCGACGCGATCGAAGCCAACCTTCGCCGCGGCCGCGACTGGATGCTGGGCTACTCATTGCGCGACCAGGCGATGCTCAACTCGACGCGGCGGCCCGGCAAGACCGCCAACATCACGATCTATGGACCCCGCGAGCGGGCGGGGAACGCCCGCGCCGGCAACCCGATGGCCGGCTACGTGAGCGAGGGGATCAAGAGCCGGCTCCGCGTCGCCGAGGTGACCGCGGAGGCCATCGCCCGCGCCGACGCCAACTTCGCCGAGTTCGCTGAGTGGGCCGGCGGCGGCGTCGGGGCGTGGGACTACACGATGAACCACCCGGACGCGCGGGTGCTGCACGCCAGCCCGAACAAGGCCCACACGCTCTCGGGCTACATCCGCTACACCAAGGACCACACCGAGATCTCGGAGACCCGCGGGCTGGGGGTCAGCGTTTATCGCAACAACACCTGGGCGCCAGCCGGCGGCCTGGGCAACGTCATGCTGCACCACGACCGCTCGAACTCGGTCGGATAGACGCGCCGCGCTGGGAAGAAGGGGCGCGGCGCCTGACGCGCCTGCCCGACTTCCTCGCCCCATCGGCGCGCCCCTAGTCAATGTTCTCGGGGATCAGGAGCTCCACGATCACGCAGTCCTTCCAGACGCCCTCGAGCTTGCCGTGCTTCTCGTGCACGCCGATCTCCTTGAAGCCCATGCG
>Ga0209415_10014131_pt1 | contig 13060 bp, 10 predicted proteins | sample PeaSoiSIISIP2007_FD_187696 | JGI IMG/M metagenome (GOLD analysis project Ga0209415, IMG submission 187696) | Peat soil microbial communities from Weissenstadt, Germany - SII-SIP-2007 (SPAdes) (version 2) | ecosystem: Environmental > Terrestrial > Soil > Wetlands > Peat | place: Germany... | reverse complement strand
TACTCCCGCGCGTCGCCCGGTCGCCGGAGGACGCGCAGTCGCTCGTCTATGTCACGCTGGCCGACGCCGAGCCGATTAGGGAGATCGTCGTCCTGCGCCACATGCAACGCTACCAGACGCGGGGCGCCGAGCAGTTCCTCTCCCTCGTGCGCGAGGAATCGGCGGAGCCAGCCGCGCCCTGATGGCGTTTGCATGACGTGCGCCGAAGGCATAGCTTCGGGTCCCATGATCGATTCAATCAAAAAGACAATACTTGCGGGAGTCGGGGCTGCAGTCGTGACCAAGGAAAAGGTCCAGGCGGGCCTTGAGGAATTCGTCAGGCAGGGGAAGGTGAACGCCGCGGACGCCCAGGCCATGGCCGAGAAGATCGCGCAGGACGGGAAGCGTGAGTTTGAGAGCGCGAGCGCGAAGCTCGGCGACACGATCCGCGAGCTTCTAGCGTTTTCCGGGGACAAGCACCTGGCGAGGATAGAGGCGCTCGAGGCCCGCGTCAGTGCGTTGGAAGGGAAGTCCGGCGGGGGCACGAAGCGCGGCGCCAAGTCGTGAGGCCGTTTGACTTCCTGGCCCACGCGGCGAGGGCCCGGGAAATCTTCTCCGTTCTCGCCCGCAACGGATTCGTCGAGCTGATCCAGCAGGCCGGAGCGCCCTCGGGCCCCTGGCGGAGAATCCTGCCGCACCCGGCAGAGTCCCGGACCACCGAGGAGCGGATCCGGGCGACCGCCGAGGAGCTCGGGCCGGCATTCGTGAAGTTCGGCCAGATGTTGAGCATGCGGCCGGACATACTGCCGGGGCAGCTGATCCTCGAGCTCAGGAAGCTCCAGGACAGGGTGAAGGCCCGGCCTTTCGGCGAAATGGGGCCCGTGCTCGACGCGGCGCTTGGCCGGCCGCATTCGGAGATCTTCGGGCAGTTCGACGAGACGCCCGCCGCGTCTGCGTCGTTGGCTCAGGTTTATTTTGCGACGCTGCGCGAAAGCGGCGTGGCGGTGGCGGTCAAGATCCAGAAGCCCAATATCAGGCGGACGATCGAGATCGATCTCGACCTCGCGGCCTGGATGGCCGGCCAGCTGCACCAAAGGAGCGAGGCGCTCCGGCCCTACGACCTGCCGTCGATCGTCGAGGAGGTGCGTAAGGGGGTGCTTCGGGAGCTCGATTTCCGAATCGAGGCCCGCAACCAGGGATTCTTCAACAAGAACAATCCTTATTCCGGGGCCGTGTTCGCGCCCGAAGTACTCCCGGGACTGAGCTCGGAGCGCGTGCTCGTAATGGCCCGGGTGGAGGGCACCTCGCTCGGGGCCACCGGGCTCCCCCAGGACCGCCTCACGGAGCTTGCGGCGGCCGGCGCGACCTCGCTCATCCACCAGGTCCTTGTCGACGGATTCTTCCACGCCGACCCCCACGCCGGCAACGTGATCGTCGCTTCCGACGGCCGCCTCGCGTTCATCGACTGGGGCATGGTGGGCCATCTCACGCGGCGCCTGCGCATTGCGCTCGGGGATTTCTGGATCGCGGCTGTCGAGCAGGACGCCGAGCGGCTCGTGCGGATCGCGGCGGAGCTTGCGCCGTCTGGCGCGCGGCCCGACCTGCGAGAAATGGAGAAGGATGTGATGCTCGCCCTTAGGGAGGAGCTCAATTTCGCGATAGGGCGCCAGCAGCTTGGGAGAACCATGCTGCGGGTGCTATACATCTTTGGCTCCAACGGGATCCCGCTCTCGCGCGACTATTCCCTCGTGGCCAAGGCGGTGCTGTCGATCGAGGAGGTGGGGCGGATGCTTGACCCTTCGTTCGACATCCGCCTGCACGCGCAGCCGGTGCTCGAGCAGATGCACCGCGACCGCTGGAACCCGCGAGCCATGCTGGGCTCGGCCCGCGAGCTCCTCGGCGCCGGCCTATCCGGACTGAGGGAAGTGCCCCTGGAGCTGCGCAGGATCATGAGGCGCATTGAACACGACGACCTCACGGTCAACCTCAGGCACCAGGGCCTTCATGCGCTCGAGGACACGATCCGCAAGGCCGCGAACCAAATCGCGCTCGGGGTGATCGTCGGCTCTCTCATCATAGGGTCGTCCCTCATTGTCAGGTCCGGCCAGGGGCCGAGGCTCTTCGGCATCTCCGCGCTTGGAACCGCAGGCTACCTGATCTCGGCGTTGTTCGGCCTCTACATCGTCTACGACATCGTGATGCGCAGCCGGCACAAGTAGCCGCGGACTCAGCCGGGAGGGCGCGCCTAGTGCGCAGGCACCAGGAATTGGAACTCGGTCCCGCCGCCCCCCGTGCTCGAGCAGGAGATCGTGCCGCCGTGGGCGACGACGACCTCGCGGGCGATGGCGAGGCCGATCCCGGCGCCCGGCTTGGACTGGCCTGGCACCCGGTAGAATCGGTCGAAGATGCGCGGGATCGCCTCCGGCGGAATCCCCGCGCCCTCGTCGCGGACGAAGAAGCGCACGAAGCCCATCGGATCCGGGTCGGCGCCGAGCGTGATGGTCGCCCCCGCCGGCGAATATTTCGACGCGTTTGAGAGCAGGTTGATGAAGACGTGCCGGAGCCGGTCCGCGTCGACGTCGACCTCCCCCAGGCCGGGCTCCGTCCGCACGACAAGGCTCTGGCCCGCCGAGGAGATGAACGAGCGGGCCTCGTCGGCGGCCGCGCCGATGAGCTCCGCCACCGGAACACGCCGGCGCTCGAGCGCGGACGCGCCCGCCTCGAGGCGCGTGAGATCGAGCAGAGAGTCCAGTATCCGCAGCAGGCGGTTGGCATCGTCCCTCGCCGATTCCAGCATCTCGCGCTGGGCGGGCGTCAGCGGGCCCAGGTTCTTCTCTAGCAGCAGGTACACCGCCATGCGCAGGCCCGTCAGCGGCGTCTTGAGCTCGTGGCTGACCGTGCCTACCAAGTTCGTCTTCGCGTCGTCGAGGAGCCGGAACTTCGTCACGTCCTGCAGGATGACCGCGGCCCCCTTGAACTCCGTCAGCTTGTCGCCGATCGCGAGGATGCGCGGCAGGTAGTGGCGGTCCTCGCCCCCCACGCGGAACGTGACCAGGCGCCCGTAGTCGGTGGGCATGTAGTGCTCGTCGGTCCCGAGCACCGACGCGAGCGGCTCGGCGAGGGCCGCGGGAAACCCGCCCGAGAATTCCGGCAGCTTCGAAAGCTCCTCGGCCGCTGGATTGCGCACCTCGATGCTGCCATCCTTGGAGACCACAAACAGGGGGTCCGGCGTCGAGGTGAGCGTCGCCTCCATGGTGCGCTGGGTCCTCAGGACCCGCGCGAGGGTGGCGTCCCGGTACGCGCGCAGCCGCGCGGCCATCGTGTTGAACGACCGCGCGAGGCTGCCGAGTTCATCCCGCGAGAACTCCGGGACCCGCGTGTCGAGGTCCCCCTCGCCGAGCGCGGTCGCCGAGGCGGTGAGCGCCTTGATCGGCCCAAGGAGCGAGGCGGCCACCATCCAGGCCAGGGCGGCCGAAAGGGCGGCGGCGGCCCCGATGGCGGCCCACAGGACCCGGACCGCCGCGTTCGCGAGCTGCTCCGCCCGCGCCTCGGTCTCGCGCGAGGCCGCGTAATCGTTGGCGGTCAGCTTGTCGATGGCGCCGAGCACCCTGTAGAGGGCGCCCTCGTCCGCCCGGACCTCGCCGAGCGAGGCGGAGCCACCCGCGCCTATCATCCTGTCGCATCTCGAGGAGAAGTCCTGGAATGCCGCGTCGAGCCCCTCGACAAGGCGCTCCCTCGGCTTGCCGGCGGAGCTTGCCGACTGGGCCATCAGCTCGCGCGTGAAGTCCGCCCGGCGCGCCTCGAGGCTTTTCCGGGCGCCGATGGGGTCCGCGGTCGACGCGAGCGCGTTCGACATGAGCGTCGCCGAGGTGCGCATCTCCCGGCACCCGAGGGCCGCGCGGTAGTTGGCGACCAGCTCCTGCTGGAGCGGGCCGGCGAGCTCGCGGCAGACGCGGATAGCGTAGACCCCCGTCACCACCAGGACCAGGAACAGCGGCAGAAGCCCGAGGAAGAGGCGCGTGCGTAGCATGCCCGAGGCGCCCCTCAGAGGAGGCCCAGCTTGGCCCGCTTCCGGTACAAGGTCGCGGGATCAATCCCGAGGGTGCGAGCCGCCTCCTCGAGGCTGCGGCAGGAGGCAAGGATCCGGCGGATATGCTCGGTCTCGAGGTCGTCGAGTGTGACGTGCGCGCCGACGGCGACCGTGGGCCGCGTGGCGGCCGAAAATCCCTCGGGCAGGTCCGCCAGCTCGATCGTGTCCCCGGGCGCGAGGATGACCGCCCGCTCGATGACGTTGCGCAGCTCGCGCAGGTTGCCGGGCCAGGAATACGAGGCGAAGGCGTCGGACACCGCCTTGGAGAAGGCTACCTGGCCCTTGCCCGCGCGGGTGGCGAAATAGCGGCGGGCCCCGTCGGCCAGGTGCCTGAGGTCGGCCGGGCGCTCGCGCAGCCCGGGGAGGCTGACCGCTATCACGTTCAGCCGGTAGAAGAGGTCCTCGCGGAAGCGGCCGGCCTTCACCTCCGCCACCAGGTCGCGGTTCGAGGCCGCGATCACGCGGACGTCCGCCCTCCTCGGGAGCGCCTCGCCGACGCGCTCGTACTCGCGCTCCTGGAGGAGCCTGAGGAGCTTCGGCTGGATCTCGAGGGGCAACTCGCCAATCTCGTCCAGGAAGAGCGTCCCCCCGTCGGCCGCGGCCACCCTCCCGGGAGTCTCGGCCACCGCCCCGGTGAACGAGCCCCTCGCGTGGCCGAAGAGCTCGCTCTCGAGGAGCTCGCGCGAGAGGCTCGGGCAGTGGACCGTCACGAAGGCCGCGTCCCTGCGGGCGCTGCGCTTGTGGAGCTCGCGGGCGAGCACGCTTTTTCCGGTGCCGCTCGGGCCCAGGATGAGGATGTTGGCGGGAGTCTCGGCCGCCTTGAACGCGATCTTAAGCGCGCGCTGCATCGCGGGTTCAGCAGACTCCAGGTCGACGGGCGGCGCCCCCGACTCCAGGTCGCTCTCGAGCGCCTGGACCCTGAGCTCGAGCGCATGGGCCTTGGCGACCTTCGCGAGCACGGTGCGGATCTGGTCGGGCGTGAACGGCTTCGGGATGAAGTCGAACGCACCCCGTCGCATGGCCTCGACTGCAGTCGCGATGTTCGCGTAAGCCGTGAAAAGGATCACGGCCGGCGCCGGCCTCACCTTCATCAGGCGGCCGAGGACGTCGAGGCCGTCGTCGGCGCCGAGCTTGAGGTCCAGGAAGACGGCGTCGAAGCCCTCCTCCTCCGCAGCCTTCAGGGCCTTGGCGGCATTCGGCGCCTCGGACGCCGAATGGCCCGAGGATTCAACCGCGACCCTCGTCGTTCTGCGGATCGAGGGTTCGTCGTCTACGATGAGGACGCGCATGGCTTGGTGCCAGCGAGTCTGCTCGGGCTGCGGCGGCGGGCCAATGACAAAGAAACGCACGGGACGCCAAAGGATGACCCGACCGACGGCCCGCTCCTTGAGAGTCCCTAGGCAAGGCGCCGGGCTGCGGGTCGTCGCGCCTCGCGGGACCCCAGAAAAGCCAAGGCGGGGCCGCTTTCGCGACCCCGCCAGGTCCAGCTTCAACTAGGTGCTCCCGCGAGCTTTCGCCCGCCGGGATTGCACAATTATTCGACCCCATCCCGGCCGGCGGGTTCCCACTGAAGGCTTGCCCTCCTCATCGGCCGCGAAGAGCGTCGCGCAGACCCCATGCCTCCGGATCCAGCAAAGCCCATTCCGGACTCCGCGGCCCCTGCGCCGTCGACGGGGCGCATCACGGACCTCGAGATCAAGGACGCCCAGATCATCTTCGGGTCGGTCTGGCAGGGCCTCGAGGCGGAATTCGGGCGGGAGCGCCTGCGCTTCCCGAAGGAGATCATCCTCCTTGGCGGCGCCCCGGGCGCGGGAAAGGGGACCAACACCCGCTTCATAGGCAAGGCCCGCGGCCTAACCTGCGGCCCCATCGTGATAAGCACGCTGCTGGACTCGCCCGAGGCCCGCCGCCTGAAGGAGGCGGGCAACATGGTTGGCGACCGCGAGGTGATCCACCTGCTCTTCCGCAAGCTGCTCCAGCCGGAATACAGGGACGGGGTGATCCTCGACGGCTTCCCCCGCACCAAGGTCCAGGTGGAGTGCCTCAAGATACTTGTGGACAAGATGCACGAGCTGCGGCGGGAGTTCTACAACACGCCGCTCGGCATACACTTCCGACAGCCAACCGTCCACGTCATGGTGCTTTTCGTGGACGAGTCCACAAGCGTCGCCCGCCAGCTCAAGCGCGGGATCGATGTGCGCGCGCACAATGCCGAGGTGCGCCGGACCGGCATCGGCGAGCTGCTTGAGGAACGCGCCACGGATTTCGACAAGGCGCTGGCCGAACGCAGGTACCGCGTGTTCAAGGAGCAGACGTGGGACGCACTCCAGGAGCTGAAGGAGATCTTCCACTACCACTTCGTAAACGCCCAAGGCTCGATCGCCGAGGTTGAGGAGAACATCCTTCGCGAGCTTGATTACCAGAGCACCCTGGAGCTGGACCCGCGAACCGTGGACCGGCTCAGGGGCATTCCGGTCGCCAGCGAGATCGTCGTGCACGCCCGCCAGGAGCTCGTGCGCCGGCTGGACTCCTACGAGCTCGGCCACCCGGAGCTCTTCAACAGCGTGTCCGGATTCATCGAGCGCAAGATGATGCCCATCATCCTGCGCCACGCGATCTCTGGGACGGCGCTGGTGAACACCGAGGACTCCCTGCTCGACGATCCGCGCGCGCTTGCCATGCTGATCGACATCTTCTCCGAGCGCGGCTACCACGCCACGGTCGACCTGCACAGGATCGAGATTCCCGAGCGAATCGACCTTGCGTCCGGGCTCGTGTCCAACAGGACGAAGAAGGTCTACCGGATCCAGATACGCTTCACCGGATCCGAAATCCGGCGCGGCTGAGGCCCGTCGGCCCCCCCCGGCGGCCCGCTACTCGTAGCGCAGCGCCTCGATCGGATCGAGCGACGCGGCCTTCCAGGCCGGGTACATGCCGAATGCCACGCCGATCGCCGTGCAGACGATCACCCCTGCGGCGGCCCATCCCCAGGGGAAGACGATTTCCGCCGAGAGCAGCGACGCGAGGACGTCGCCTGCTATCGTGCCCAGCAGGATTCCCACGAGGCCTCCCGTCACAGACAGGACGACAGACTCGACGAGGAACTGGGTGAGAATGAGTATCCTTCGAGCGCCGACGGCCTTGCGCACGCCTATCTCCTTGGTGCGCTCGGTGACGCTGACGAGCATGATGTTCATGATCCCTACCCCCGCCGCGAGGAGCGCGATTGCGCTGATGACGAGGGCGCCCGAGCTTATTACGTCAGCGACCTTTGCGAAAGCGGCGACAAGGGTGTCGTTGGAGTAGATCTCAAAGTCGTTGTCCTGCTCGGGGCGCAGCCCGCGGACGACCCGCATCGCGGTGATGCCCTTCTCCATCGTCGCGTTGTACATCGTCTGCGAAGGCGACTCTGTGGCGATGTTCACCGAGTACTGCTCCGCCCCGAAGTCCATCAGGAACCGGGTGATCGGAATCATGATGATGTTGTCCTCGCTCCCGCCGAACATCGTTCCCTTCGTGGCGAACGTGCCGATCACCGTGTAGGTGCGATCGTTGGCCTTGATGAGCTTGCCAAGGGGATTCTCCGAGGGAAAGAGCTTGGTGACGATGTCCTGCCCGATGATGGCGAACGGCCGAACCAAATCCACGTCGTCGGGCGTGAAGTTGCGGCCCGTCCCGATGTCAAACTGGTTCGCCTTGAGGAAGTACTGGTTCGTGCCACCGAACGTCACCCCCTTGGTGGTCTTGTGCCCGCCGTAGCTTGCCTGCACGAGAGGGTTCCCGTTCGCGAACGCCTTGAGGCAGACCACGTCGGCGGTGCCCCTCATGAACTCGATGTAGCGCTGGGCCTCATCAAGGGTGACGCGGCGGCGCGCCAGGTACTTGTGCTCGTCGTTCCCGTTCACCCCGAACGCGGGGAACCTCGAGAACTGGAACATGTTCGAGCCAAGAAAGCTGAGGCCGATCTCGATCGAGCCGCGCAGCGCCGATACGGCCGTCATGACCCCGATGACCGAGAACACCCCGATCGTGATGCCCGACATCGTCAGGAAGGACCGGAGCTTGTTCACCCCGAGCGCCCCGAATGCCATCCTCAGGATCTCATTCATACCTGAGGGCGACGACGGGGTCCAGGCGCGAGGCGCCCAGGGCAGGGACAAAGCCCGAGAGGACGCCCGTCGCCACGGACACGGCCATCGAGATCACGACCAGGACGAGGGAGAATTCGACTGGGAACGCGGGCATGGCCGCCTTCACGCCCAGGACCATGAGGTAGGTGATCCCGAGGCCGGCGACCCCGCCGAGGACGCAGATCGACACGGCTTCGATCAGGAACTGGAGCAGCACCGTGCGGCGGCGCGCCCCGAGCGCCTTGCGCGTGCCGATCTCCTTCGTGCGCTCCCTGACGCTCACGAACGTGATGTTCATGATCCCTATCGCCCCGACGAACAGCGACAGCCCCGTCACGAAGAGCCCGGCAAGGGCTATCCCCCTCTTGATCGGGTCGAGCTTCTCCTTGAACAGCGCCCCCCCGTTGACGGAGAAGTTGTCGCGCTGGCCCGGGTACTCCCCTCGCACACGGCGCATGTAGCCCGTCAGCTCCTCGCGCGCCTCGTCCAGGCGGGTCTTGTCCTTCACCTTCACCTGGATCTCTGTGTTCTCGTCGCGGATCCCGAAGTACTTCCTGTAGGCCCCGAGGGGCATGACCATCTGGTTGTCGAAGCTGAACAGGCCAAGGAAGGACCCCTGCCGCGCGAGCACGCCCACCACCTCGAACGGCTGGCCGTGTATGGTCACCGTCGCCCCGAGGCTGGAGCGCCCGGGAAACAGCGCCTGGGCCACGTCGTAGCCGAGGACCACGACCTGCCTTGCGGACTCGTCCTCCGTCTCATTGAACAGGCGCCCTTCGGAAAAGTCGGCGGCCAGGATCCGCCCGTAGGCCGCGTTCGTCCCGCGGGTGAAGACCCCGTTGATGCTGTTTCCGTTGGACTTGATCGACGCGGACCTCACGTCGCCGAAGACGGCGAAGGCTAGCAGCGAGTCCGGCGAGGCCGCAATGATCCGGTTCAGCCTGACCGCATCCTCCGGGTGCATGGGCGGGCGGTCCGCGTAGTTCCACCAGTCGTCGGCTCCGGTCCAGGGCCACTTGTTCACGTAAAGCACGTCCTCGCCGAGCATGGCCAGGCTCCGGTCAAAGCCGGTGTTGATGCCCGCGATCGCCGTGCCCATGAGCGTTACGGCAACGATGCCGATGATCACGCCGAGCGCCGTCAGAGCCGAGCGCATCTTGTTCGCCCGAATCTGCGCCATCGCTATGCGGACCGACTCGGTGAGCTCGTAGATGATCCTGTTCATGGTTCCTTTCCTCAGAATGCCGGACCGTCGCTCTCGATGAGCCCGTCGTGAAGGCGGATGATCCGGCGCGCGTGCCGGGCGACGGACTCCTCGTGCGTCACGACGATCAGCGTGTTGCCCTTCTCGTAGAGGTCGTCGAAAAGGGCCAGGATCTCGACCCCGGTCTTGGAGTCGAGGTTTCCGGTCGGCTCGTCCGCCAGGATGATGGAGGGCCGGTTTACGAGGGCCCGGGCGACCGCGACCCGCTGGCGCTGGCCGCCCGAGAGCTCGTTTGGCCTGTGGTGGATCCGGTTTCCGAGGCCCACGTCGACAAGGGCCTGCCGAGCCCTCTCGTGGCGCGCGTGGGCCGGGACGCCGCCGTAGATGAGCGGCAGCTCCACATTCCTAAGGGCGTCCGAGCGGGGGAGAAGGTTGAACGTCTGGAAGACGAACCCGATCTCCTTGTTGCGGATCTCGGCGAGCTCGTCGTCGACCATCCCGGCGACGTCCAGGCCGTTGAACTCGTACTTCCCGGATGTCGGCGTGTCGAGGCAGCCGAGCATGTTCATCAGGGTCGACTTGCCCGACCCTGAGGGCCCCATGATCGCAAGGTATTCGTTTCGGCGGATCTCGAGCGTGACGCCGCGCAGGGCGTGGATCGTCTCCTCGCCCATCTGGTACAGCTTGGTCACCCCCTCGATGGCGATCACCACGGGGCCCACCGGGCGCACCGGGCGCGATTCAACGGGTGCCGGGGGGCTCATTTGGTCCGGGGCTTACTTGGCTTCGGCGACGTCCGTCTTCGGCTTCTCGATTCGGATCTTCGAGCCGTCCTTGAGCAGGCGGCTTATTGCCGCGTAGGTTCCGGACACCACCTCGTCACCCGGCTTCAGGCCGGACTTGACCTCGATCATCGTGTTGTCCGCGATCCCCGTCTCGACCTTCTGGAGCTTGACCTTGTCGCCGCTGCGGACGAAGACAACGCGCTCCAGCTTCTCGCGGTCGCGCTGCGCGTCGATCTTCTCCACAGACACGTCGATGTCGTTGCCCGAGCGCTCGTGCACCTCCTTCGCCTTCTTTTGCTCAAGCTCGTCCGCCGACAGGCCCCCGGCCGCCCTCACGGTGACGCTCTGGATCGGGATGGCGACGGCGCCCTTGACCGTCTGCGTCTCGATGTCGGCCGTGGCGCTCATGCCCGGCCGCAGCGCGACGTCCTTGTCGGCGACACGGATCTTGACGATGAAATTCGTGACCTCGTCGGAGACGGTCCCCGACGACTGCGCGGACGTGCCGCTGCCGGAGGCGCCGTTGTTCTCGGCCGACGCAGCGATCTCGCGGACGGTGCCGTTGAACTTGCGGTCCGGATAGGCGTCGATGCTTATCTTCACGGGGTTGCCCACCTTCACGTTTACGATGTCGTTCTCGTTCACCTTCACCCGGACCTCCATCTTGCTCAGGTCCGCCACGCGCATGATCTCGGTGCCGGCGAACTCCGTCGAGGCCTGGACGCGCTCGCCGACCTCCGAGGAGCGCGAGCTCACGGTGCCGTCCATCGGCGCGTATATCGAGGTCTTGGAAAGCGAGTCCCTCGCCTGCTTCAGCAATCCCTCAGACTCGTCGACAAGCGCGAGCGCCGACTCGCGGTTGGCCTTCGCACCGTCATAGGCGGTCTTGTAAGTGACGTAGTCGAAATCCGAGACCAGCTTCCGGTCGTAGAGGTCCTGGTACTTCTTCAGGTCGGCCCCGGCCTTCTCGAGCAGCACCATGCTGCTGACGGCCCCAGAGCGCGCTGCGGCGACGGCCGCCGTCTGCTGGTCGACCGCGGCCTGGTAGTAGTCGGGCTTGATCTTGACGATCATGTCGCCCTTCTTGACCGAGGCGCCCTCCCGGAACGGCAGCGCGATGATCTCGCCATAGACCTCGGGGTTGATTTTCACCTCGACCTCGGGCTGGACCTTTCCCGTCGCGGTCACGGTCTGAACGATCGTCTTTGTGACGGCCTTCTCGGTGGTCACCGAAATGCCGACATTGGCGCCACGCTTCTTGACGATCGCGAGGGCGACCAGCGCGGCGACCAGCACGGATCCGCCGATCACCCACCACTTCAGCTTGGATTTCCTGCGCGGTTTGGCGATGGACGCTGTGGCGGTGGCGTTTCCAGGGGAAAGGGCTGCGGTCATGGGTGCTGCATTCACGGCGGCAATCAGTTGAAGGTCAATCGTTCATGCCATTCCGCAGCCCCGCCTGAAAAAACAGCGTGGGGGGGCCGAAGCCGGTCCCCCCACGCCAACAACAACTAACAACGAGCAAGAGCGGACGAAACAGCCGTCCTCGAAAATGGAAAGGTTCATGCGTCGAGATGCGGTCAAGATGCGGCAGACGGCCCCGCCGACGGGATCGGCGGGCCCGATTGCGGGCGGGCGCGGCTGTGGCATGGCCCCACAACACCGGCCTCCCGGCAAAAGTTACACCAAACTTTGATGAACGGGCTGTCCGGCGGATGGACGGGGCCGACATCTTTGCCCAACGGTCGGCGGGTCGCGTCGACGCCGCGCCTCCGATATTGAACACGCTCGCTAGGCAGCCGGCATGCCTGCGCAGCTGGTCCTCCCCCGTGCGGCCCGGCTGTCAGCCGCGGCGCTCACGCTCCGCCCACAGCGCGGCGCCGACGATTCCCGCCTCGTTCAGGAACTCGGCAGGAACCATCCTCGCGCGCGGCTTCACGTACTTGAAGAACTTGGCGTGCTTCGCGCTCACGCCGCCCCCGATGATGATCAGCTCGGGCCAGAGCAGCTGCTCAAGCATGGCGATGTAGCGGCCGAGGCGCTTGCCCCACGACCTCCACGACAGATCCTTGCGGTTCTTGACCGAAGCGGCGACGCGCCTTTCCGCGTCGCGCCCGTCCATATTCAGGTGCCCAAGTTCGCACGGGTAAAGCGCGCCGCGGAAGAAAAGGACCGATCCGACGCCGGTCCCCAGCGTGAGCAAGAGCACCTTGCCGTCGAAGTTGCGGCCCGCTCCGAACGTCATCTCGGCCAGGCCCGCGGCCGCCGCGTCGTTGGTCAGGGCCACGGGCCGCCCGATCGCCTTGCTGAAGAGCTTGATGCCGTCGCATCCCACGAACTTCTTGTCGAGGTTTGCGGCCGTGAGGACCGTGCTCCCGTGGATGACTCCCGGAAACCCGATCCCCACCGGGCCCCGCCAGCGGAAATGCGCTGCGATCATTCCCGCCGCGTCGGCCATCTCGGCCGGCGACAGAAGCAGGGGCGTCTCGATCTTGAAGCGGCCGGCAAGGAGCCGCCCGGTGCCCGTCTCGACAGGCGCACCCTTGATTGATGACCCGCCGATGTCGATTCCGAGCACCCTCATTTGGTGGGTCCACAGAATCAGCCCGAGCGTCCCAACACAATGCCGTCTTTCGGGCCTCTTGACGCGGGGCCGGGCCGGCGTTCCTCTTTCCCGCCATGAAGGTCACCTATTACCTCGAGGTTCTATCGTCCTGGTGCCATTGGGTCGAGCCGGTCTGGGCCGACCTGAAGGCCCGATACTCGGGCCGGGCCGAGTTCGAGTGGCGGATCGCGCTCATGCGCAGGGAGGACTTCCCGGTGTCGCGCGGCCAGTGCGACTGGTTCTACCGCCGAAGCGGCGGCACCGTCA
>Ga0209415_10014128_pt1 | contig 13062 bp, 7 predicted proteins | sample PeaSoiSIISIP2007_FD_187696 | JGI IMG/M metagenome (GOLD analysis project Ga0209415, IMG submission 187696) | Peat soil microbial communities from Weissenstadt, Germany - SII-SIP-2007 (SPAdes) (version 2) | ecosystem: Environmental > Terrestrial > Soil > Wetlands > Peat | place: Germany... | reverse complement strand
CGGCAAGCTGGACTACGTCGCCACCGCGCGCGCGAGCGACGGCACGCTGGCGCTCACCTATCTTCCCGCCACCGGCACAGCCAACCGGGAACTGACTGTGGACCTGGGCCGGTTGGCTGGCCCGGTGACCGCACATTGGTTCAATCCGGCAGACGGCTGCCTCACGCCTGTGCCGGGCAGTCCCTTCGCGGACTCCGGCCCGCGGCAGCTCAAGGCCCCAGGCCAAAATGGCAGTGGCGCCAACGACTGGCTTCTGATCCTGGAAACTGCCGCTGACCTCGGCTCGAACAAACGACCCTCATCAACAACTCGCAAATGAATAGACTTCGCTTCTCCTCGTGGCTTTTACTCTCGCTCTCGTCCGCTTGGGCGTACGCCGCCCAGGAACCCTCGCCCGAACAACTCCTGCTCAAAGACTTCAGGCCGCGCTCGATCTACAAAGTGCCGGTGACCAGCATGGCAAAAGCTCGATTCCCGGTCATCGACATGCATAGCCACGATTACGCCAAGACCGACGAGCAAATCGCCGAATGGGTCCGCACGATGGACGAGTTGGGCATCAAGAAGTCCGTCATCTTATCCTGTGCCCACGGCAAAGAGTTTGATGCCGTCCTCGCTCGCTACCGGAAGTTCCCGGGCCGCTTTTCCGTCTGGTGCGGATTTGACTACACGGGTTACGACCAGCCCGGCTACGGTCCGGCCGCCGTGGCCGAACTGGAGCGCTGTTTCAAAGCCGGGGCCGAAGGTGTGGGCGAAGAGGGCGACAAAGGAAAGGGCTTGTTCTATAGCAAACCTCCTGCGTGGGGGATGCACCTGGACGATCCGCGCATGGATGCCCTGCTCGAAAGATGCGGCCAACTCGGAATGCCGATCAGCATTCACGTCGCCGATCCGATGTGGATGTACGAGCCGATGGACAGGCACAATGACGGCCTGATGAACGCCTATGCGTGGCGGTTGGACAATCAAACCAACATCCTGTCCCATGCCGAGCTTCTCGGCACGCTCGAGCGGGCAGTCAAAAAGCACCCGCGCACCGAGTTTGTTGCCTGTCACCTGGCCAACTGCAGCTACGACCTGGCCAGGCTCGGCGCGCTGCTTGACAAGTACCCCAATCTCAGTGCGGACATCGGTGCGCGCTTCGCCGAAACGGCTGCTATTCCCCGCACGGCCGCCAAGTTCTTCCAGAAATACCAGGACCGTCTGGTTTATGGCACAGACATGGGCCGCGGCAAACCGATGTACTTGACGACCTTCCGCATCCTGGAAACCGAGGATGAACATTTCTATGACTGGGACTTGTCCACCTATCACTGGCCGCTGAACGGGTTTGGGTTGAACGACCGAATCCTGAAGAAGGTTTACTCGGAAAACGCACGGAAGATACTCGAACGGCGAATCGCGATCAAACCCTGATACCCATGGGTGGGGTTTCCTTTACACGGCCCGCGCCATGAGAGTAATGAACACGCTCGGCATATTGGTTTCTACCCTGGCGTTCTGTGTTGCCGGAATGGCGGGCGACGGCGCGGCGGAGGCAACCCGGGTTTCGATTGACGGCAATCGCTGGCGGATCAACGGCGTGGCCACCCATCCCGGCACGCCGGCCGAGGGACTCCTGCTGAACGTCCGCATGGTCAACGCGATCTTCGAAGACCGCCGCCGCGCTGGTTTTGATGCGGAGGCGAACACGGACCGGTTTATCGCCCGCATCCACGACTATGGCGCGCTCGGTGTGAATGCCTTCACGATCTGCCTCCAGGGAGGCATGCCCGGCTATGAAGGCGCGTTGAACTCAGCTTTCGATCCGGACGGCAGCCTGAGGCCCGATTATCTGGCGCGCGCCGAGCGAGTCATCCGCGCCTGCGAGCGCCGCGGCATGGTCATCATTCTAGGCCTGTATTATCAACGGCAGTCGGCGATCCTGCGCGATGAGGCGGCGGTTCGCGCCGGGGTCGTGAATGTCGCGTGGTGGGTGCGCGAGCGCGGTTTCCAGAACGTGCTGCTGGAAATCGCCAACGAGTATCCGCATCAGGGCTTCGCCCACGGGATAATTCGCGACCCCAAGGGACAAGCTGCGCTCATCCGGCTCGCGCGCGAAACCGCGCCCGGCCTGCTCGTTTCCGCCAGCGGCTACGGCGACGGACGTCTCCATCCGGAGGTTGCCCAGGCCTCCGACTTCCTGCTGCCGCACTGGAACAACACGCCGGTCGAGCAAATCCCGGCGCGCATCGCGGCGCTCAAGGCCTTCGGCAAACCCGTGGTGGCGAACGAAGACGACAAGACCGGGACCAATGCCGTGGCCGCCCTGCGCGCCTGCGTCGAAAACGGCGCGGGCTACGGCCTCATGCTGAACCGGCACAACCAGAGGTTGCCGTTCCACTTTGACGGGGCCGCGGACGACCCGGTGTTCTACGCACAGCTCCGCGCGGTGACGACGCCGTGGCCGCTCGCAGCCCCGCCGACGAGCGCGCCGGACTATTTCCCGCCGCCGGAATCGGCGGGCGGTTGGCGCGCGCTCGACCGGCCCGAAGACATCCACCGTCTCGGCGGCGCGGACCCGGCGAAACTCGGCGCGCTCCGGGAGTGGTTGTGGCGGAGCGATGACCGCAACTTCGCCGCGGTGGTGATTCGCCACGGTTACATCGTCCTGGAAGTCGAGCGCGGCAACAGCGCCAAAACCGATACGCGCCGCGTAGCGTCGGTTTCCAAGGCCGTCTGTGCCACGGTGCTGGCCATCGCTTCCGAGCAAAGCCAACACGGTCTCACGCCGCGCAAGATGACGTTCGACGATCGCGCCTTCGATTTCATTCCCTGGGCCCAACCGTTGAGCGACCCGCGTAAAGCGGCGATCACCGTCAGACAGTTGCTCAACCACACCTCGGGCATCAGTCCCGAGGCCACCGGGGTGCCTACCGACGGCACCTGGGAGTTCATCCTGGGGCACACGGGCGACCCGCGCACCGCCAGGCTCGCCTTTGATCCGGGAACCGCCTGCGGCTATTCCACCCACGCGCTGAACCATGCGGCGCTGGTGTGCGAAAACGTCACCGGCCTGCCTTACGATCAGTTTGCCATCCAGGCCCTGTTCAAACCGCTGGGTATCGAGCGGTGGTGGTTTCTGTTTTATGAGGGCGACGAGAAACACGGACGCCATCCTTCGCAGGCGATGGGCATGTCCGCCCGAGACCTGGCCCGCATTGCCTACTGCATGTTGCACGAAGGGCGTTGGAAGGATCGGCAGGTGATCCCCAAATGGTTCGTGGAGGCGACGGCACGGCCGAGCCACGAGGTAAAGACCCCCGAGATGCGTTGGAAATTCAACCCGCAGATCTTCTCCCTCGGCTGGGAGCTGCCGGCACTGCACTGGGGACCTGGCGACCGCACCGGCGAGGGCATCCCGGCGGACGCCCGGGAAAAGCCCGGCTCCGGCGGCCAGCTCATTGCGTTCGTCCCCAGTCTCGATCTCGTCGTCACACGTCAGACCGGCGGCAGCGGTGAATGGGCCTTTGAGGAATACCTGCGCCGGGCGTGCCAGGCGGTGGGAGGCAATTGAGGGCCGCGAAGCGAACTTGGTAGTGGTCCTGCCGGGGTAACGGTAATGACGCGCATTGACGCGCATTGACATGCCTCCCATCGCTGGTAATCCTCCCTTGGCAGTTTCTCCTTTCTGCCTGCCGACCTCGAAACCGGCCCCATTCTCGCCCCGGAATTCGGTTTCTTTGTGGCTCCGGCCGGCAGCGAAACCGGCGCTGCCCGTTTCCAGCAGGAATTGGCAGCCCAAGGCCTGAAGACCATCCGTCAGAAAGTCCGCGCGCACGAGGAGCAGACCTGGGAGGGGGCCATGCAGGCCCTGCACCCGGGACGGACATTTCCGCCCTATCCCCAGCCGGAGTTCGAGCCGGTGGCCAGGATTGAGGTGCCCGAGCCACGGTTAGTGGACGCTTCGCCGAAGAGGCCGCCTTTCTCGAACGCCTGCGAAACCTGCTCGTGATGGAGGACGCAAGAGCCTCTCGGTCAATGGCGAACCCTGGGCTGATTACGATCCCGGTCAGGAACTGGTTCGTCTTCACGACCTGAGCGGAGCCGTGAAGGTCCACGCGGTCTATTGACAGGGAGGCACATGTTGCGGGCGGTCTTTTTCCTTTTGTTCCCATTTGTGGCTGCTCACTGGCGAAAGGGGCGAGGACGATTACCGGAAATGGAGCCGCGATGGCCGCTTCTCAGCGTGGTTAACCAATGCGCCCATGCGGGCCGTCGTGGGCACGCTGGACCCCATCTCCGGCAACTGAACTTCGCCTCTTTCCAGCCTGTGGGACGCATCCCTTCACGCGGCGTGCGAATGGCTCGCTAATGATTCAGGAAATGCTCGAAAAATGCGTAGATTTGTTCGTTGGACTCCGCGGTGGGCGTGTGCGCCGCGCGGCTCGTGAAGACGACACGGTTGGTGCGTCCGAGCAATTCATTCACCGCCAAGAGGTGGTTCAAGGCCAGCCAGCGCGCAGGCGGGTCCTCGGAGCCCCCGGAGACCAGGAACGGGCGGGGCGCGATGAGCGCGTGCAGTTCATGGAGGTCCCGGCCTGTCTCGACCATGCGTCTGTAGGCGCCGGTGCGTGGGTTGTCCGCCGTGGGCAGCCCGGCCTTCCGATGTTTCCCGTCGGCATCCAAACCCAGATACCACGGCTCCCAGTAATTCACGTCGGGACGCGTCTCATCGAACACGACGCCGGGATCGCTGACCGCCACGGCGGCGAACCTCTCCCAGAGCGCGCCGGCAAACATCGCCCACTTGCCCCCGTAAGAATGGCCGACCACGCCGATGCGCGCCGAATCGACTTGGGGCAGGTTGGCCAGGGCGCGCCAGCAGTTGGCGGCCACATAAGCGTGATAGGAAAGCGGTTGGCATTGCGCCGACCCAAGCTCCGGTTTCCAGGCATTGCCCCCGGGCGTGCCAATGGAGAGGGTGACAAAACCGCGCCGGGCGAGCTGCAGGCCAAAGTCCCGGAGGGGCTCTGGCCCGAGCCCAACGCTGGTTTCCGGCTCGTAATACAAAACGAGCACGGCCGGAAAATGCCCTTCGCCCTCCGGCACCAGCAACCAGCCTTCTCCCGTTCGGCCCGGAGCGATTTCCAGGCGAACACGGTGGCGCACGAAAATCTCGCGCCGCGGTGGAGCAGGCATCTTGCCTGCTCGTCCAGGCGGCAGAGGCGACGCCGGCTTTGCTCCTGGCAGGAATTCGACCTTCGGCGCCTCGAGTAGGGGCGGCCAAGGCCCCATCAAGTCGTGCCACTGCTTACGAATCTCCTGTCGGCGGCGCGCCCAGTCGGCGGCGGTTTTGACCCACGTGCCATCCTCGAATTTCAGCGGCGAGCGGTAGGAGCCAAACTGGCCGGCGTACTGGGCCGGTGGGTGGAAGAAGGGCGCGAGAAGTTGCCCGGGGTCTGTCCGGCCGACAGTAATGTGGGGGTTACGCTCGTCATGGCTCGGGGCCGCCCCGGCGGCGGACAAGGCTGCTGTGAAGAAAAACGCCGAGGCTATGCCGAGGGCAGGGAACCCGCTCCGCGTCAACCAGCGGCGCGGAGAGAAGCCGGGGGCCTGGTCGTGCCGCCTTCGCCTGTTCCGGGCTGGCGTTCCGGTGGACATGCTCAGAGATTTGAACACAGAACGAGAGACAAGGGAACAAGATTCTCGCAAGCATCTCCCGGCGTGGGATTCTGCTTTATTCTTGAGCGGAGATTTGGCAGAATCACTGCAAGCGACGACGAAACCGCCTCAGTCAATAAACGGTCTAAGGGGCGCCCCAGCCCCAAACCATGACACTTGCCAAAATGAAACTGCGTTATCCATCCCGCGTGACCCGAACAGGAAGATGTAACGAAGAAAACGAACCGTGACCATGAACACAACTGTCGTGTCCGCCTCTCTCGCCGTCTGGCTGATGACGCCTGCGGCCCCATTGCGCGCCGCCGAAGCCAGGGGCCAGAACCGGGCAGAGAGCGACTCAGTCGAACGGATGAGCCGATACAACGTTGTCTGGACCTCCCCTTCGGAGGACGCCACCGGGGTAATGCCCATCGGCAACGGGGACATTGCTGCCGGCGTTTACGCCATCGAGAACGGCGACTTGTTTCTGCTGCTGTCCAAGAACGATGCCTTCAATTACATGGGCGACCTCTACAAGACCGGGCGGGTGCGGATTGCGCTCGACCCCAATCCGTTCGGACCGGGAAAGCCGTTCCGGCAGACACTTGATTTGCCCACCGGCTCGATCCGGATCCAGGCGGACGGGACGGACATCCGCGTATGGGCGGATGCGCACCAGCCCGTCTATCACATCCAAATTCATTCGCCCCGCCCAGTGGCGGTCACGGCGCGACCGGAGTTCTGGAAGCGTTTCGACCACTGCGATTTTAACTGCGTCAGCACCTATTCCCGCGGCGTGGTTGGGACCGGGGAACCGCCCCAGGATGTGCTGCTGGAACGAAACGGAAAACTGCTCTGGTATTTCCCGGTCGGTGACCACAGCGTCTATGCCGATGACCTCAAGTTTTACGAGGTCGAGCAAATGGCGGCGCGGTTTGCGGACCCGTTTCGGTTCAACACCTTCGGCAACCTGCTTGAAAGCCCAACGATGACGCTGAAGGAGGAGACACTTCGCGGCACCGGCGGGTGCTTCGACCTTTGCATCCATGCGCTCTCGATGCAGATGCCCAACCCCGAGAGGTGGATCGAGACGATCGAACAACGGGCGTCGCCTCCGGCGGATGCGGCGCGCGATTGGGATAAACACCGCGCGTGGTGGGCCAGTTTTTGGGAGCGGAGTTGGATTACTGCTTCCGACCGGACCTTGCCGCCCGAAGAACGAGAGAAGTTCAGCGGTGAACCGGCCTCAGGCGGCCACCGCGACGAGAAGGACGGCGCGGCCCTGGCGGCACAGAGCTACAACGTCTTCCGGTTCCTGATGGCTTGCCAGAGCCGCGGACGCATTCAGGCTAAGTTCAACGGCGGGCTTTTCACCCAGCAACTGCGCCTGCGCGGAGGGAATGGCCGGCCCGGCGCAGTGAAACAGGCCGACGGCACGTGGCTCACTCACGAGGACGACAGGCTCTGGGGCCGCCGGTTCACGTTTCAGAACCAGCGGCTACTGTATTGGCCGCTGCTGGCCAGCGGGGACTTCGATCTGATGAAGCCGTTTTTCGATTACTACTCGAACCTGTTGCCGATGCGAAAGGCGATCACCAAGGCATGGTTCGGGCACGAAGGGGCCTATTACCGCGAGAATATTGAGCCGACCGGCGCCGAGCGCGACTGCGATCACGGGGGAAAGCCGCCCAAGACCAAGCCCGGCGAGAAATACGAGGGATGGTATCATGATTATTATTTCACCAGCGGCCTTGAAACCCTGGCGATGATGCTGGACTACGCCGACTTCACTGGCGACCAGGCGTTTCGCGACGGCACGCTGGTGCCATTCGCACGCGAAATCCTGCTCTTCTTCGACCAACACTACCCGCGGGGCGCGGATGGCAAGCTCCGGCTCGATCCTGCCCAAGTGATCGAAACGTGGTGGATCGCCCTGAACCCAGCACCCGACATCGCGGGGCTGCGGTTCTGCCTGGATGAGTTGCTGAGCATGAGAGCCGGGACGGCGGAAGACCAGAGCCGCTGGCAGAAGTTTTTTGCTGAGATTCCGGAGGTCTTCCTCCGGACCATCGAAGGCCGCCAGGCGATCGCGCCGGCCCAGAAGTGGGAGAAGCAAAGCAACGCTGAGAATGGGGAACTCTACCCGGTCTTTCCGTTTCGCTGCTTTGGCCTGGCGCTCGGGAGCGCCGACCTCGTGAATTGGACGATGAAGCATCGCTCTTGCGTGGACATGTTCGGCTGCGCCTGCTGGACACAGGATCAAATCCACTGGGCGTGCATAGGCAACGCCGCCGAGGCGGCCGATGGCCTGGTGCGCCGGTTCCGCACCGCCTCCACCCTGTGCCGCTTCCCGCTCTATGGCAAAGAAGGCCCCGACTCCTGTCCGGACTTCGATCATTTCGGCGCCGGCTCCGTCGCCTTGCAGCGGATGCTCGTACAGGAAGCCGGCCGCAAGATACTTCTCCTGCCGGCCTGGCCGGCCGACTGGGACGCCGATTTCAGACTGCACCTGATGAGTGGCGCTGTGGTCACCGGAACCGTCAAGGATGGCAGGCTGAGCGCGTGGGACATTCTTCCCGCATCGCGGAAGAACGACGTAGCGGTCTGTCAGCGGCAGCCGGCCAAACCGCCGACGCCGTCTGTCCCAGCGCATCGCGGTGGTGTTCGACCGCTGAGTGCTTCGCCTTTACCTCAACGGCCAGAACAGGATTGATAAACAAATGAAAATGCACAACTATCCTCCTCGCACGGCCCGAACGTTACGGCAGCTTGCTCTGCTGGTCCTGGGCGGCGTCGCCGTGCTGATCACCACTTCAGCCCAAGCGGCCGGCTGGATGGACATCTCCGGTGCTCTGCTGGAACGGTTGACCAACAGCGCCGCGAAGCCGGCTTGGCCCGGGGGCTGTTCTGGGGTCGTGGTCGATCGCAAAACCGGGGCGATAATTATCAAAGTCGTCGGTTGTGGCCTTTGGCGCAGTTCCGACCAAGGGGCAACCTGGGAGCGCATTGACGAGGACCACGTTTCCGGCCGGGACGAAACCGGCTGGGCCACCAGCGCGGACCAGAACACGCCAACCCGGATGGCCAGTTTCTCCTTGGATGGATTAGCGGGCTGGACGACTGATGGACGCCACTGGAAAAGCTTCACCAGCCTTGGCCGCAACTGGGATTTCGGCTCGGTGGATTGGAGTGCCGAGGTCCCAAAAACCATTATCGCTGCCAAACACGAGACCAATCCGCCCGGCGAAGTTTACGCCACGACCGACGGAGGCATCACCTGGAAGAAATTGGCGATCTACCTCAAGGGCAATCGCGACCGCGTTTCGATGGTAGGCGCCCTGGAGGCGGAAACCTTCGTTTACAGCCGAGGCGATGGGATTTATCGCAGCACTGACACCGGAGCCACCTGGACCAAGGTCTCCGCCGGCAATCCACAGACCAGGATACCCGCCTTCTTTCGGGGAACGCACTATTTAGGTGGTGCCGCCGGGCTGCTCGTCAGCAAGGACAAAGGCGCGAGTTGGCGGTCACAGGGAGCCGTGGTCAATGTCTGGCAAGGCCCCTTCTTCGGCAACGATGAGCGAGAAATTCTGGTCATCGGGAACGACGGCGTATTTACGACGCAAAACGCGGGCCAGACCTGGACGCGCGCGGCCGGCCTCAAGCCCAAGGAAGGCGATTATGTCTTCAGCCCAAACTGGTTCGGTTGCTACGCCTGGGACCCGATTCATCGCATCCTGTATGCCTCGGCCATGGGAAATCCAGTCTATAAACTCAGGCTATGAACGACTCGGCTACGCTGACAACCTCCTTTCCGTCGGGCAGGGATTTCATGGCCGTCCTGAGTTTCTTTGGCGCCGTCTGTGTGCTGGTGTTGGGCACAGCGCTTCCGCCGGAGGCTGTGAGCGCGGCCGAAGCGGCTTCCCAGCGTTGGCCGGAAGAAACAGCCCGGGCTTGGCAACAGAAAACCGGCTGGTTGGTGGGATGCAACTTTCTGCCGAGCACCGCCATCAACCAGTTGGAGATGTTCCAAGCCGACACCTTCGACCTCCAGACCATTGACCGGGAACTGGGCTGGGCCCAATCGCTCGGCTTCAACTCGGTTCGCGTCTTTTTGCAGAACCAACTCTGGGACCAGGATCCCCAGGGTTTCCTTGGCCGCCTGGATGATTTCCTGGCGGTGGCCGCCAAGCATGACCTCGGCGTTATGTTGGTGCTCTTCGATTCCTGCTGGGATCCGTATCCCAAGCTCGGCCGGCAGCGCCCCCCCAGGCCGCGCCTGCACAATTCCGGCTGGGTGCAGAGCCCCGGCGCGGAGGTGCTGCGGGACCCAGCCAAACAACCCGCCCTGGAGGCCTACGTGACAGGCGTGGTCGGTCGCTTTCGCAACGACCCGCGAGTCCAGGTCTGGGATGTCTGGAACGAGCCGGACAATATGAACCGCCCGGCCTACGTCCAGCGGGAACCGGCCAACAAAGTGGACCTCGTGCTGCCGCTCCTGGAAAAGGCATTTGGTTGGGCCCGTCAAGTCGGGCCGTCCCAGCCGCTCACCTCCGGCGTTTGGCTCGGCCCCTGGCCCGACGCCGCAAAGCTCAGTCCTACCGAACAGGTCCAGCTCTCCCAATCCGACGTGATCAGTTTCCACAACTACGACAGTGTGGCCGGTCTCAAGGAAGCGGTCGAGAACCTGGGCCGCTATCATCGGCCGCTGCTCTGCACCGAGTACATGTCGCGCGGCAACGGCAGCTTCTTCGAACCGAACCTGGGCTACCTGAAGTTCCGCGGCGTGGCTGCGTACAACTGGGGTCTGGTTGACGGCAAGAGCCAGACGATTTACCCGTGGGATTCGTGGACCAAATCGTATGACGCCGAACCGGCGGTATGGTTCCATGACATTTATCGCCGCGATGGCAAACCCTACCGAGCCCAGGAGGCGGCCTATATCCGGGACATCACCCGGAGCGAAGTCCTGTTCAGCAGCGGGGACCTGGCCGGCTGGCGTCAGCCGCGCGGCGACTGGACGGTGGCCGAAGGGGTTGCCCTGGATGCGGCCAGGCCGGAGGCCTTCGCCATCGCGTCCGGCCTGGGCGTGATGGTCAACGGGGCCAAGGGGCGCACGGTCAATCTGATGACCGAGGCCGAATTCGGCGACCTTCAGTTGCACGTCGAATTCTGCATCGCCAAACACTCGAACTCGGGCGTATACTTGCAGGGCCGCTATGAGGTCCAGGTGTACGACAGCTATGGCGTGCGGAAGGACGCTTACCCCGGAATCGAGTGCGGCGGGATCTACCCGCGATGGGTTAATGAGCAAAACGTGGATGGCCACTCTCCGCACGTCAATGCGAGCAAGCCTCCCGGAGAGTGGCAAGCCTTCGACATTCTTTTCCGAGCGCCGCGATTCGATGCGGGGGGGCGTAAGATCGCCAATGCACAAATCGTCCGCGTCTCGCACAACGGACAAATTGTCCAGGCGAACGTCGATTTGAAAGGTCCAACCCGCAGCGCGCATTGGGCCGACGAAAGCGCCCTGGGACCGGTCTTGCTGCAAGGCGACCACGGTCCGGTCGCCTTCCGCAACCTGCGGGTGAAACGCATTCAACCGAATCAGGAATGAAAACAGCCGCACTAAAACTACTCGTTGGACTATTGCTCGCCTTGCACTGGAGCACGCCGGCAGAACCCTCCAATGCAAACACCGACTGGTTCAGCCAGGCGAAATACGGGGTCTTCATCCATTTCCTGCCCTCCGGCCAGGCGGGCCTCAAACAGGTTGAGCAGTTCGACGTTAAGGCCCTGGCCGGCCAGTTGGAAGAGGTGGGGGCAGGGTATCTCGTGCTTACCTTGGGGCAGAATTCCGGCTATTTCAACTCCCCCAACGCCGCGTACGAAAAGCGGACCGGCTACGCCGCCGGCCAGCGGTGCGCGACCCGCGACCTGCCGCTGGAGCTCTACCAGGCCCTGCAGCCGAAGGGCATCCGTTTGATGCTCTATCTGCCCTGCCAGACCCCCAACGAGGACGCGCGCGCGCAGAAGGCCTTCGGTTTGCCCCAAGGCGCGCAAGACCAGCCCATCGCCCTGGCCTTCGCCGAGAAGTGGAGCGAGGTCATCCAGGAATGGGCCGACCGGTATGGGGAGAAGGTAGCCGGCTGGTGGTTCGACGGCGGCTACGAGCACATTCACTTCAACGATGCCATCGCTGCCCGCTATGCGGCGGCCGTGAAACACGGCAACCCCAAAGCGATCGTTACCTTCAATCCCGGCGTCAAAGTCATCCGCTGGACGAAAGCCGAGGATTACACTGCCGGCGAGCTCAACGAGCCGCTCCAAGTCATTCCCGCCGGACGATGGCTGGAAGGCTCGCAATGGCACGCGTTGACCTACCTGGGAGATTCCTGGATGCGGCGAAATACTCGGTTCACCGATGAACAATGGGTTGAATGGGCTCGAAAAGTCACCTCCCGGCAGGGCGTGCTCACCTTGGACATGGGCCCCAACTACGATCCCGCCGCCGGGCCGGTGGGCCAGTTGGCGCCAAACCAGGTGAGACAGGTTAAAGCCATCCGGGCGGTCCTGCGCGAGGAGGCCGGCGCGGCTGCGCCCAAGCGGCTCAAGCGAGCAGACAGTTTCTTCGGCATCCACTTCGATTTTCATGCCGGACCTGACAACCCGGAGATCGGCAGGAACACCACACCGGAGATGATCGAGAGCATCATTGACGCGGCGCATCCCGACTATATCCAGATTGACTGCAAGGGGCATCCCGGCATTTCGAGCTATCCCACCAAAGTCGGCAATCCTGCGCCGCGCTTGGCCGGCGACCCGTTGCGGGTGTGGCGAGAGGTCAGCGCCCGGCACGGGGTCGCGCTCTACATGCACTATTCCGGAGTCTGGGATTCAGAGGCGATCCGCCAGCATCCGGAGTGGGCGGCGGTAAACGCCGACGGCACGACCAACCGCAATGCGACCTCTTTCTTTGGCGGCTATGCGGACCGGTTGCTGATTCCGCAGCTACGCGAACTGGCCGGGGATTATGGGGTTGACGGCGCCTGGGTTGATGGCGACTGCTGGGCGGCCGTGGCGGATTACGGCCCAGCCGCCCTCAAGGCGTTCAGAGCCGCTACGGGCCTTCAAGACGTTCCACGCAAGCCCGGCGATTCGCATTGGTTCGAGTTTCTGCAGTTCAACCGCGACGCTTATCGCGCCTATCTGCGTCACTACGTCGGTGAAGTCAAGCGCACCAACCCGGACATGCAGCTTTGCAGCAACTGGGCCTTTTCGGACCACATGCCCGAGGAGGTCTGCGCGCCGGTGGACTGGATTTCGGGGGATTTGACACCGGAAGACAGTGTGAATGCCGCGCGGTTCTCCAGCCGTTACCTGGCCCGGCAGGGAAAGCCGTGGGATTTGATGGCTTGG
>Ga0209415_10014126_pt1 | contig 13063 bp, 12 predicted proteins | sample PeaSoiSIISIP2007_FD_187696 | JGI IMG/M metagenome (GOLD analysis project Ga0209415, IMG submission 187696) | Peat soil microbial communities from Weissenstadt, Germany - SII-SIP-2007 (SPAdes) (version 2) | ecosystem: Environmental > Terrestrial > Soil > Wetlands > Peat | place: Germany... | reverse complement strand
TGCACACGCTCACTCAAGACGAACGTGACGAAGAGCTGATGGCGCTGCGCCGCGAGCGCGCGCGGCAGGACGTGGCGATGGCGGCGGCCCGCGGGCGTCTCGACGCGATGGGGCGCGCCTCGCTCGTGGTCCCTCGCGCGGCGCTGGAAGCCATCGATGCGGCGTGCCTCGTCCGCGTCTCCACCCTCACCTCCGCCGCGATCCGCGGCTGAAAGGACGTCGCCATGCAGATCACTCCGCAGAACCGGAACCCCGCCATCCCCACCGAGCCGACGTACACCTCCCCTACGGAGCTTTCGGAGCTCGAGCAGCTGAGCGACGCCGCGAGGTCGCACCACGCCTCGACGGCCGCGGCAAGCTCCAGCGTCGAGGCCGCGGCCCCAGCATCCATCCCGAGCGGCCTGAACCTCAGCCCAGAGGCGCTCATGGCGTACTGCCAGTCCCGGCTGAACAGCCTCGACTCGCAGATGAACGGCATCTTCTCTTCGCAGGAGACGAACGAGAAGGTGACGAACGACGTGAACCAGGTCGCGTCCGCCTTCGGACAGCTCCCGGGCGCAGACGGTGGCTCGCCGTCGATGATCGCCGTCTCCCCCGCCAACCACAGCGCGATCGATCTGGCCTACACGCAGGCGATCGCGGACGCCGGCGGGCCGAAGACCCAGCTCGGCAGCGAGCTCGCAGGGCAGATGAACTCATTCGACAACGGGATCCAGAACGGCTCGATCCGCGCGGATGTGGTGAGCGACCACACCGAGAATCTGAAGAACTACGCCTCGAGCCTCAACAGCAACTCGGAGCTCTCCATGATCAACCTCCAGTCGCTCATGTCGCAGCGGCAGACCGCGGTCCAGCTCACCACGAACCTCGTCCAGTCGCTCGGGGACCAGTCGAACGCCATCGCCAAGAACGTGGGCGGGTGAAGGGAGCCCTGACATGAACGCGCTCGACCCGACAGTCACGACCGCCGCACCGCCCCCCGAGACCACTCGAACGCGGGCGCTCGAGGCCCTCTACGCCACGGGCCACTGGCTCCTCTCGCGCAACCGGATCGAGGACGCGGCCAGCGTGTTTCGCGGCATGGCCGTGCTCGCTCCGGACGACGAGCGACCCTGGCTCGCACTAGGCGCGTGCCACGAAGCGCGGAAAGAGATCCAGCTCGCGCTCGACATGTACAGCACCGGACAGGTGCTCACGCGACCTGCCGTCCGGTCACGACTCGCCCGCGCACGCACGCTCGAGAGCCTCGGTCGGGACGACGAAGCGACCCTCGCGCTCGCGTCCGCAGAGGACGCGGCGGAGGTGTCGGGCGACGAGGAGCTGATCGCGCTCGTGTCGTCGGAGCGCGGGACGCCGTGAACATCAAGGCAGACCGAGCGCAGGGAACCACCGTCGTCAGGGCATCCGATGTCGCGTCCGCGGCCGCGAGCCCCACCTCCCCGGCCCCTCTCCTGCCCCAGCCCGGTCAAGCCGGGCTCGACGGGATGCAGGACGCGATGTCGATGATGTACGGACTCGTCTCGAAGCAAGGGCAGCTCGCGATGTCGACCGGCGAGCTCGGAGTCGACGCCCAGAACCGAGAAGAGCAAACCGAGCGGGCACAGGAGCAGGCGGCCCTCCAGCAGGAGGAAGCCGACGAGGCCAAGCTCGATACCGGGAGCCTCTTCGGCGAGATCTGCCACGCCTTCGAGGACGTCGGCAACGACCTGGTCCACGGACGCATCGGCGACATGGTCGGCGACGCCGTCAGCGACACCGTGAACATCGTCGACAACCCGAAGCTCTTCGAGCAGCTCGAGGCCGTCGCCCCCGAGGTCGCCGAGTACGTCGGCATCGCCGCAGCCGTGGTCGGCGCGGCGGCGCTCACGGCGGCTTCCTGCGGGACGGGCGGGGTCGCGGTGGCCGCGGTCGTCATCGCCTTGTCGGCGAGCGGGATGCTCGCCTCGAAAACGGGCTGCTTCGGGAAAGACTCGGCGTACATCGGGCTCGGCCTCGAGGTCGCAGGCGCCATCGTGTCGTTCGGCGCGTCGTCTGCGATGGTCACGAGCAGCGCGTTACAGACGGCGTCCGCCGCCGCCGACGGCATCTCCGGCGCGACGGACGTCGTCGCGGGCGCCGCGACGGTGGTCACGGGACACGACCAGGCAGACGTCGTCGACGACACGGCGAACGTTCAGCAGGCGATGCAGGCCATGAGCCGGAGCTCCCGGATCGTCGCCGACCTGGTGGCCGGCCTGAAGAACGCCCAGCAGTCGAACAAGACGGCGCTCCAGGTGCTCGCCGGAGCCGCTCAGACGTACGCACAGACACTCACCCTGGCCTCGGCCGCGAAAGGTTGAACCATGAACCTCCAGAGCATCCACACGTCGAGCACTGCCGCGACCGCCGTCGACGCGTCCCCGCCCACGAGCCTCTCGGCGACCCCTCAGCCTTCGGCCAGCTTGCTCCCCACGCCGAGCCCGACGCTGCTCGGCGCGGACATGGGGGCGGAGATCGCCGCGCTCGCCGTGAAGAGCGGCCAGGCGCAGCGCGACATCGCCACGAAGGCCGCGGAGGACGAGGACGCCATCCAGGACGACGCGGAGGCGTCCGAGGTCGCGAAGATGCACGATGAGGCGAGCACGATGCGCGCGGGGGCGTGGGAGTCGGGGCTGATGCAGGTCGCCGCGGGAGTCTGCTCGATGGCGTCGGCGGGCGAGTCGGTGGGAGCGGCGAAGGGGAGCCATGCAGCCGCGGTCGCCGACGGGTTGAAGGGGGCCTCGGAGGGGTGGAACGGCGGGGCGGCGATCGCAGGTGGCCTGAGCAAGGCCGCGGCGACGGACACCGAGGCGCTCGCGACGGCGTCGAAGGCCCTCGCGGACGCGGCGCAACGCTCCGCCGCGGGCGCGCGCGACGGGCAGAAGAACGCGTCCGACTTCGTGCAATCGGCGATCGACTTCTACCGTGAGTACCTGGCGACGAAGGCGCAGGCCGAGGCCGCCGCGCTCCACGGCGCCTGACGCGCATTCCGTGCGGCGGAGTTCCACGCTACGACCTAGGGCATGAAGATCTACACGAAGACCGGCGACGATGGGACGACCGGGCTCTTCGGGGGCGCGCGCGTGAAGAAGGCGTCCGCGAGGGTCGAGGCGTACGGCACGGTGGACGAGCTCAACGCCGTGCTCGGCGTCGCGCGCGCGAGCGGGCTCGGAGCGTTCACCGAGGCGACCCTCGCCCGCGTGCAGGTCGACCTGTTCACGCTCGGGGCCGAGCTCGCGTGCGTCCCCGGCAAGGAGGAGAACCTCGCGCTCACCCTGCTCGCGGAGGCCGACGCCGAGCGCCTCGAGCGCGCGATCGACGACGCCGAGTCGAAGCTCGCGCCGCTCCAGAGCTTCGTCCTCCCGGGCGGCTCCGTGCAAGCCGCGGGTCTCCACCTCGCGCGAACCGTCTGCCGTCGCGCGGAGCGCGCGGTCCTCGCCATCGACGACGCCGCGGCCCGCGGCCCCCTCGTCGTGTACCTCAATCGACTGAGCGATCTCCTCTTCGTGCTCGCGCGCCTGGCGAACCTCGAGGGCGACGTCGCAGACGTCCCGTGGGTGCCTCACCCGCGACCGCCGCGGTGAGGGACCGACCGGCCGAGGTCACGCCGTGGCAAGGCCAAGCGGAGCGAGACCCAGTCGCTCGGCGAGCAACCGGCGACCTCGGTGAAGCCTGCTCATCACGGTGCCGAGCGGCACCCGGAGCAGGTCGGCGGCTTCGCGGTAGGTGTGCTGGCCGAGGTCGATGAGCGAGACGACGTCCCGAAAGCACGCGGGGAGCGACCCGAGCGCGAGCGTCGCGGACGGCGTGAGGCCGAGCTGTGCTTCCGGCGAGGGGAACGCGCTCCGCTGTGTCCACGCCGACGGGGTGGTCATGAGGAGCTCGAGGCCGCGCTTCTCCCTTCGCCGCCGACGATAGCCGGTGATGAAAACGCTGAAGAGGATCTGGTACGCCCACCCGCGAAGGTTCGATCCGGGGTCGTACTGGTCGGAGAACCGAAGCGCACGCTCCACGGTGTCTTGGACGAGGTCGTCGGCCGCCGCAGGCGTGAGGGCGAGCCGCGCCGCGCGCCGGTGCAGTTCGGGGAGGAGCCCGACGAGCGAGTCGCGCATCGCGCGCTCGTCCCCCGGGGCTCGCGACGGCGCTGGACGAGACGGGACGGACGCGGGGACCTTCTGCATGAGCGGTTGACCTCCGAGGTGCATTCACCAGCAACTCGGGTGCCATGGTCGGGAGCCGCCGTTCCCGCGCGCTTCGCGGGCCCCGGCGGGCGGAGCCCGGCGGACGGTGTGTCAATCGAGACAACGGGCGTGGGCGAGCGGCAACGCCTGCCGGGCCGCGAGGGCCCCGCGCGAAGGGGCGCGCCGCTTCTCAGCCGTCGCCGACGAGCCGCGCGATGAGGCGCGGGTACTCGTCCGCGACCTCGTGCGCGAGGAGCCCCCGGTCGCCATGAGTCTCGGCCCACGCTTCGGCCGCGAGCCCGTGCAGGTAGACGCCTGCGAACGCGGCCTCGAACGGATCGAGGGAGCACGCGAGGGCGCCGATCGTCCCGGCGAGGACGTCACCGGAGCCGGCGGTGGCGAGGGCGCTCGTGCCCGAGGTGTTGACGACCGGCCGCTCGTCGGGCGCCCCGATGAGCGTGTGGGCCCCCTTGAGCACGGTCACGGACCGCGCGCGCTCGACGCACGTGGCGAGCGCGCCGAACCGGTCGCCCTCGACGTCCGCGGCGCTCGAGCCGAGCAGCGCGCCGAGCTCACCGGGGTGCGGCGTGAGCACGGCCGCCCCCTTGGACGACGCGAACACCTCAGGCTCGTCGGCGAAGAGCGCGAGCGCGTCGGCGTCGACCACGCTCGGCCCTTCCCACGTCGAGAGCGCATGGCGGACGACCGCCCGCGCGGCGTCGTCCGTGCCGAAGCCAGGCCCCATGACGACAACCTTCGCGCGAGAGAGGACGGCGTCCACGCTACGGGCGACGTCGTCCCTCGCGATTCGCGCGGTCATCACCTCGACGACGCGGGCGTCCAGCGCGTCCGCGGCCTCCGGCCAGGTCGCGATCGTCACGAGCCCAGCGCCCGCGCGGAGCGCGCCGTGCGCACACATGACCGCGGCACCCAGATGGCCTGGCGAGCCCGCGAAGATCACGACGTGGCCGGCGCCGTTCTTGTGGAGGCCCACCGGCCGCGGAGAGAGCAGCCGCGCGACGTCGCGCCGTTCGACGAGCGACGCCGATTGGCCGACGCGCTCGATCATTCGCGCCGGCACTCCGAGATCCGCGACCGTGACGGTGCCGGCGAGGCGGGCGCCGCTCGGCGTCACGAGCCCGAGCTTGTGCGCGGCGAAGGTGACGGTGAGGTCCGCGTGCACGGCGTGCCCAAGCGCCGCACCGGTGTCGGCATCGACGCCCGACGGAACGTCCACCGACACCACGGGGCGTCCGGCGTGGTGGATCGCCTCGAGCACCGCCGCGTTCGCGCCGTCGACCGGACGCGAGAGCCCGGTGCCGAAGACCGCGTCGACGACGAACGTCGCGCTCGCGAGGGCGGCGCGGAGGGCCCCGAGAGCTTCGCCGACCTCCTGCGCAGGCTGCCCGACCCCGGTCATGGCCTCGAAGCTCGCCAGGGCGTCGCCCCGAAGATCGCCTCGTCCACCCGCGAGGAACACGGTCACGATCGCGCCTCGGGCCACGAGGTGCCGCGCGACCACGAAACCGTCCCCGCCGTTGTTTCCCACTCCAGCCACGACCACCGCGCGCGCCGCGGCGAGCGGCCGTGAGGGCCAGTGTCGCTCGATGGCGTCCACGACGCCCCGCCCCGCGTTCTCCATGAGCACGAGGCCGGGGACGCGACCGTCGTCGATGCACGCGCGGTCGAGAGCGCGCGACTCCCTCTTCGAAAGAACCGGGATCACGCCCCCTCCAGTACGACGACCGCCGCGGCGACACCACCGTCGTGGGTGATGGAGACGTGCCAGCGCGACGCACCGTGGCGCTCGGCGAGGGTGCGGGCGTTGCCCGTGAGCTCCAGGTGGGGTCGTCCGCTCGCGCCGCGTCGGACCTTGATCTCGTGCCAGCCGACGCCGGGCGCGCCGTCGAGGGCCTTGGCGAACGCCTCCTTCGCCGCGAACCGCCCCGCGAGCGCCGTGGCCGCGTCGCCGCGCCCCGCGAGGTCGGCGCGCTCCACCTCGCTGCAGATGCGCGCGAAGAAGCGATCGCCGTGGCGCTCGAGCGCGCGTCGCATGCGCGTGATCGAGCAGACGTCGAGCCCGACGCCCACGATCATGGCGAAGGCGCTCCGATGGCCCGGCGCATCGCGGCGACCGCCGCCGCGAGCGAGAGGAACACGGCGTCGGCGATCACGGCGTGCCCGATGTTGAGCTCCGTGATGCCCGGGATGCGCGCGACCCGTCCGACGTTCGCGCGCGTCAACCCGTGCCCCGCGGCGACCTCGAGCCCGAGCTCCGTCCCGCGCTTGGCGGCGCGGGTCAGCCGCGCGATCTCCTCGTCTGCGTGCGCGCCCTCGGAATGGCAGTACGCACCGGTGTGCAGCTCGACCTGGCGCGCGCCGGTCCCCGCCGACGCCTCGACATCGAGCACGTCGGGCACGATGAACAGGCTCACCTTGATGCCGGCGCCCACGAGGCGCGCGATCCTCGCGGCGAGGGCCGCGCCGCCTCCGCGCACGTCGAGGCCTCCTTCGGTCGTCCGTTCCTCGCGTCGCTCCGGCACGAGCGTCACGACGTCCGGCAGGACTCTCCGCGCGATCTCAACCATTTCGTCGGTCGCCGCCATCTCGAGGTTCAGCGTGCGCTTCGACGCGGACCGTAGGCGGACGACATCCCCGTCTACGATGTGCCGCCGATCCTCGCGGAGATGCGCCGTGATGCCGTCGGCGCCGGCGTCGAGGCAGATGGCCGCGGCCTCCACGGGATCGGGGTAGGAGGTGCCTCGCGCGTTGCGGAGCGTGGCGACGTGATCGACGTTGACGTGCAGACGGACAGGCGGCGTCATTCGCCTTCGTCCACGCCGCTCTCACTCAGATCATCGTCGGTCTTGGGCGTCGTCAGAAGGGCTCCGTCGGGTCCGTCGCGTCGGATGATGAACGTCTTGTGTCCGACCGTGTCGGGGTTCTCCCGCGCGATGACGCTCACCATGTTGACCCCGGGGCGGAGCGGGAGCTCCGCGGCGAAGGCCATGCTGTTCGGGTCCTTCCCTTTCCGGTTGGACTGGTAGAAGACCTTGCGCGAGTTCACGAAGATGTAGGCGTCGAGGAGGCGCTCACCGTCGCTCGTCACCCCATGGATCTCCGTGTGGCCGTCGCGCGTCGCGAGGACGGGGTCGCTCACCTCAACCGCGGGCGGTGCGTGCGCCATCGAATCCTCGAAGGCGACTGCGCCGCTCGGAGGCGAACCGGCGTCGAGCTCCGCCGACCTCGCGAACCCGAAGCGGCCGTCGCCGAGCGCGAGCTTCACGAAGTCGCCGGCCGTGCCCAGCGCGTTCGCGCTCACGCCGGGGGGCAAGCGTCCGAACACGCGCGACGCGGGGTCGGGCGACTCGAAGAGGGATGCGCCGGCCGCCTTCGCCTGCCGTCCGCCGGAGGCCGGCGTCATCGGCAGTGGGGGCGCGAACGGAATCCGGACCTTCTCCTGAACGTTCTCGCGCAGGTCGCGGTCGGAGATCGACAGCTCGACCTTCGCCTCCGGGTCGGCGATCTCCCCGACGTCGAAGGTGAACTGAACTTTCTTCACGTCCCCAGGCATCATGTTCGAGATGTCGAAGCGCCCCTCGTGCAGCAGGAGACCGTCACCCGAGAGATTGCGAAGGTTCGCCTGGCTCTCGAACGAGCGCCCCCGCCCGGTGTTCTTCACCGTGAGGTACATCGTGAGGGACTCGCCGCGCTGGAGGCGTCCGTCGCCGTTTCCCTTCCGGTTGTCGGCGATCTGGTAGCTGTACGCGAACACCGGTCGTTCGAGCGCCTTCACGGTGACGCGGGTGTCGGTGTCCGCGGGGGCCCGACCGCGAGCCTCGTCGAAGTGAATCTTGATGCCGTCCGAACGCGTGAGCGAGTCGCGCGCGACGCGGCAAATACGCGGTGCGTCCTTCGGGAGCGGCGCGGTCGAGCCTGCCTTGTAGCCCTCGAGCTCGCACCACCCGAGCGGCGCCACGGCCGTCCGCGACTTGCCCGGCTCGAGCTTTCCGAAGATGAGCTCCTTGTTGTCGAAGAGGGGATCGTCGCTGGTCGTCACGGCGTTCAGCCGGAAGAGCGGCAGGGCCCCCTTGTTCGTCGCCGTGATGCGGAGCTGCATCGCGTCGCCCGCGGTGACGTCGCGGCTCACGACGCCAGAAGAGCCCATGGGCACGGGGAGCACGGTCTCGATCTTGAGATCCACGCTGGCGGCGGACGGCGTCCCGGGCGTGACGGACGGCACGTCGGCCGGCGCGTCGCTCCAGTCGATCTGCATCGCGCGGAGCTCCGCCGTCACCTTCCCGAGCTCCGCGCTCTTCGTCTCCGCGATCAGCGCCTTGGCGGCGCGGAGCTGATCGAGCCGCTTGCCCTGGGGCACGCGGGCGACGAAGTCGCGGCCGAACTTGATCCAGAAGTCCATCTGGAAGTTCTCGTCGGGATCGCCGCCACGCTCGCGGAGATCCTGGCGCTCCTTCTGCGGCAGGTCGTAGCGCACGGTCTCGAGCGGACGCTGCCCCTCTCGAATGCGCGCGTTCGAGAGGCTGCGCGCGAGGTCGCGCTCCTTCACGAGGTTGGTCGTGTCGACGGTGAGGTCCATTTCCTTCTCGTCGACGGTCATCGGATCGAGCTCGATGTCCGGCGTGACGCCCGTCCCCTGGATAGAGATGTCCCCCGGCTCCGTCAGGTACTGGGCGATGGTCAGCTTGAGCGCCGCTTTCTCGGGCAGGTCGTTGAAGATGAGCTGCACGCTCCCCTTGCCGAACGTCGTCTCGCCGATGAGCACCGCGCGGTCGTGATTCTTCATCGCACCGGCGACGATCTCGCTGGCGCTGGCGGACGACCCGTTCACCAAGAGAACGATGGGGTAGTTCGGCTCGGTCCCGTCATCATGGGCGACCTTCTCGTCGCGCCCCTCGCTCGGGTTGACCGTCGTCACGATGGGACCATCTGCGATGAACTTGTCCGCCACCTTCGCGGCCTGGTCGAGGAGCCCCCCCGGGTTGCCGCGGAGATCGAGGACGAGCCCCTTCAGCTCTCCCCCTTTCTTCATCTCGGCCAGCGCCTCGCCGAGGTCGTCGGCGGTGTTCGCCTGGAACTGCTTCAGCCGGACGTACCCGACGTGGTCGGCCCCCTCGAGCATGCGGTGCTCGACGCTCGCGACGTGGATCGTCTCGCGCTCGAGCTCGAACGGCCGTGAGCCCGCCCACCCCTCTGCGCCGTCGCGGTGAATCCAGATCGTCACCTTCGACTGCGGTGCGCCGCGGAGGTGCGCCACGGCCTCGTTCAGGCCCATGTTGAGCGTCGACTCGCCGTTGATCTTGACGATGCGATCGTACCGCTTGAGGCCCGCCCGACCCGCGGGAGTCCCCGGCATCGGGTTCATCACGGTGAGCTGCTGATCGCGGATGGAGATCACGATGCCGAGCCCGCCGAACTGGCCGCTCGTCGAGAGGTTCATCTCCTTGTAGCTCTCGGGGTTGAGCAGCACGCTGTGCGGGTCGAGCGTGTGGAGCATCCCGTTGCACGCGGCGTACTCGACTTCTCGGAGGTCGACGTCGCTGTTCCTGAGGTTGTCCTGGAGGAAGCTGAAGACGTCGCGCAGGCGCGCCGTCACGTCCCACGGGCCCTGCACGTTGTCGACGCGGAACTCCATCTCCTGCGTGTCGACCCTCACCTTCACCGTCGGCGCATTCTCGTCGTGGAGCACGATGACCTGCGCGACCTCGCGCTGCACGAAGTTGAGCGCCGAGAGCAGCATCTCCCGCGGGCGGACGCGCTTCGGATCGACGTACCGCTCGCGCACCTTCTTGATGACCTCGTTCACCACCCTGAGCTGCGTGAGGTCGTAGGGGGCGGCGGGTTGCCCCGCCATGGCCGTGCTGTTCGCGGCGATCGCCGGGGCGAGCCCTTCCCAAAGGCCTCCGCCATTGAGGCGAAAAGCGAGGTAGGCTGCGACCCCGAAGGAGCCGAACAAGACGACGAACTTGGCGAGGCGTTCGAACGCGCGCATGGGCTCGAGAGTATAGAACATCGACGGTCGCACCGTATTCCTGCTTCGAATCTCCAGAGCTCCGATCGCCAGCCCCCCCGGCCCCACACGTGTCCACGCTAGGCCTCTTTTTCTATGTGTTCGGCGTCATCTTCGTCGCCGAGCTCCCGGACAAGACGGCGCTCGCGGCGCTCGTCCTCGCGACGCAGAACCGGCCGGCTCCCGTGTTCCTGGGGACGGCCCTGGCGCTCGCGATCCAGAGCGCCGTGGCCGTTGCGGCCGGTCGCCTCTTCTCGCTCCTCCCGCCGCGGCCGGTGCATGTCGTGGCGGGGCTCGTCTTCATCGCGTCCGCCGTAGCGATGCTCCGGACGAAGGGCGACGAGGCGGCGGCCTCCGCCAGCGACCCGAGCGCCCGTCCGCCGACGTTCCTCCGGACCGCCTCGACGGCGTTCGGAGTGGTCTTCCTCGCCGAGTGGGGCGACCTCACGCAGATCGGCACGGCCGCCCTCGCCGCGCGGTACGCGGCCCCGTTCACCATCTTCGCAGCGTCGACGCTCGCGCTCTGCGGGGCCGCAGCCGTCGCCATCGCCGTCGGCAACCGCGCGGCGCGCGTCCTCGACCGTGTGATTCTCCTGCGGATCGCCGCCGCGCTCTTCGCGCTCGTGGGCGTCGCGTTGGTGCTCAACCTGTTCTGAAGGCGCCCGCGGGCGCACGGCTTCGGCGTCGCCACGCTCGAGAGGCTCCCCAACCGGCCGCACGGAGCCTCATCCGTTCCCGGATTCTCAATCCCCCGGGCATCGCGTAACGTGCGCGCCATGGCAAACGACGCTGGACCGGAAGCGAAGCAGTGGGGCCTTGCCGCCACGGCAATTCTGACGACCCTCACCCGGCGAGAGCCGCGGCATGATCTCCTCGGGGGTGCTCCGAAGTCCCCGGAGTCCGAGGCGAACGCGAAGACCATGCTCGCCAGCTCGTGGAACGTCGACGGCCGCGACAAGCTCGTCTCCACGCTCGAGTGGCTCGGAGGCGGCGGGCACAGCCAGGAGTACCAGAAGGCCGCGGCGGCTTTTCCGCAGGCGCCACCGCAAGCCCAGCAGCAGGACCCTCGGCTCGCGCTCGTGGGGCAGTTTGGCGCCGAGATCGGCAACCGCGGCCTGCTCGCGTGGGACCTCGGCCGCATGCTGGCGCTCGCGGGCTGGGGCTACCTCGCGGGCTACTGCTCGGAGGACGAGGCGTGGGGCGCCATCTTCTCGGCGGGCATCCGCCTGCGAGGGACGTATGCGTCGTGGGAAGAGTACGGCAAGCACTACCGTTTCGGCGCCATGTTCACGGACCCGAACTCCGCTCAGCAGATCGACGCCATCGTCGGGCAGCTCGTCTCCGCTCCGAACAGCCCGTGGCGCGCGGTCGCGTGGCGCCTCGATGGACCGCCTGTGGCCCCCGCGTACGGGGCGCCTCCGGGTGGTGGAGGCTTCCCTGCTCCAGCCGGAGGGACGGCTCCGAGCGCGGGCGCCGCCCCTGCGCCGGCGGTCTCCGGCGGAGTCCCGGTCGTCGCTCCGCCCCCCGGTTCTCCCGGCGCCCCTACGTCCTACGGCGGTGTGCCGGTCATCGCCCCGCCGCCGGGTGGCGCAGCGCCTCCTCCCGGCGCCCTCGTCGGACCAGGTGGAGCGCCGGGCGGCAACAAGAAGGCGATGCTCTTCGCGATCGCAGGCGGCGGGTTCTTCCTCCTACTCGTCCTCATCGGGCTGATCTGGCACTTCACCCACCGCGCGTCGCACGAGCCACCGCGGGAGCCGGCGTCGCACGAGGAGCACGGCAGGCACGGCAGGCACTAGCGAGCTGCTCGCGATGTCTTGCCGTCGTCTGGCCTCCACCGGGCGCGCCCGGCGCGTGGCGAGCTGCGCGCCGCCACGACGGGCGACTACTTGGCGATCGCGTTGAGGGACGAGCGCACAGCCTGGGGGTCGAAGTTCGCCCAGAACACGCACGTCGGACCCACCGCCAGCCGGTCGGCCTGCTCGGCGTTGGAGGCGAGCACCGTCGGAGCGCCGCCGTCGAGGCCGACCTTGTCGATGCTCCCGCCGCTTCCCCCGACCCAGTAGATCCCGGTCGCATCGACCCAGAGGCGCGTCGCGGAGACCGTCCCCGCGACGAGGACTCGTGGGGACGCGCACGTCGGGAGCGGGCACGTGGAGAGATTGCCGAGCGCGTCGACCCAGTAGAGGTTCTCCGCGGTCGCCGCGAGACCCTGGACGCCGGCGTCGGGCCCCACAAGCGTGCTCGCCGCATCGCACCCCGCGTTCGCGCAGAACGCGACGCCGCCGCTCGACGGCGAGCGCGTGATCCAGAACACGCCCGCGTCGTTCATGACGAACTGGTCGGCGCCGGAGGTTCCTGGCACGGAGGCGCCTCCGTCGCACCCGGTAACGGGACACGAGAACATGCCGTTGGAGTTGGTGCTCCAAACGGCGGTCGCCCCGTTCACGGCGACGTCGCCCACGAGGCCGAAGGTCGATGCGAAGTTCTCGGGAACCCCGCAGCCACCGCCGGCCGCGAGCGTGCAGCGACGGACCTCATTGCCCAAGACGTCGACCCAGTAGGCTTCGCCGCGGCCGAGCGCGATCTGTTCGGGGAACGACGCGTCGGCCTCGATCGCGGTGACGCCGGCGCCAAGACGCAGGAAGCCGACCATGCCTCGCAAGGTCTGCTCCGAGGTGATCGTGAAGTAGAGCCCGCCCGGGCCCAAGGCGAGGCCCTCGACGGAGGCGGGGATGTTCGCGAGGATCGTGATGGGAGCGCATGCGTCGCCGGTGCACGAGCAGTTGCCGTCGAACGCCCCGGCGGCGTCCGTTGCGGCGTCGGGGCGGGCGTCTCT
>Ga0209415_10014125_pt1 | contig 13065 bp, 11 predicted proteins | sample PeaSoiSIISIP2007_FD_187696 | JGI IMG/M metagenome (GOLD analysis project Ga0209415, IMG submission 187696) | Peat soil microbial communities from Weissenstadt, Germany - SII-SIP-2007 (SPAdes) (version 2) | ecosystem: Environmental > Terrestrial > Soil > Wetlands > Peat | place: Germany... | reverse complement strand
GGCTCAGATCATCACGCGGCGAGCTCGATGCAGACATCGGATGGTCCTTACCAGTACACGATCGGCACAATGGCGCGGGTCGCCCGGTTCACGGGTGCCAGCCAGGGCAGCAAACAGACCATCCCAGCGCTCTGGCCAGCGTCCACAGAGTATCCGGGCCCGGACCGGCGCGGCCACTTCCGGCCTGGGCGATCGCCGGTCCTTGGTGCGACCGGCCGGCCGCCTGACCAGACGCTGGCGGCGGTTCCGCCCCGCCATCCTGCTGCGCCGTTCACTGATCAGCTTCGGCTGGCAGTGACCGCCTACCTGGCCCTCGAGGGCGGCCATGCCGATGGGCAGGTTTGGGCCATGCGACGACGTCGGGTGCCGAGCCGACCCGTCGTAGCCAGCATCGCCCGCCGCGCGGCCGCCGACCCGTGGCCGAGGTGGCCTGCGCCTGGCCGCAGTGTCTGTCAGACGCCGGCAAGGGATCGAGCGAGTCACCGAGCGCGACCGTTCAGAGCCCGCGAGCAGCGGGCGTGTCGGCCTGGTGCGTCTGCAGGTCGTTACCGGGCGTCTGTATCGGCCCGTACACGACGTCTTGGCGGCTGCAGGCCCTTCGGCCCTACTCCCAGCTCGGAGTCGTGAGAACGTGGGGGCATGAGAGGTTCGCTCCAGAACGCCTTGCGCTTGTTCACCCGGGCCATGCGGCCGCTCGCTCTGAGGTCAGCCGGCAAGGAGGGATCCAGCACGTCGGTCGTACGCCATGTCGGGCGACGATCGGGCCGGACGTACGAGACACCTGTCATCGCGGTCCAGCATGATGACAGCTTCTTGATCGCCCTCCCGTATGGTCAGCGCACCGACTGGCTGAAGAACGTCCTCGACAGCGGCTCGGCGGCCATTGTCACCAATGGGCACACCTACGAGGTCGACCGACCCGAGGTAATCCCAATGGCCGAGGCGACCGCCTACTTCCGGCCAAGAGAGCAGCGTATGCACCGGCAGTTCCACGTGGACGCCGCACTCCAGGTCCGCCAGCGGCCGGAAGCTCACCGATAGCAGGGCCACCGGATGATCCCAGCGACGGAACGCTGTGCGGCACGCGCCCGGGGCCGCCTTATTGGCCGTCAGTACCGATCAGCAGGGCCGGCCATCCGTGCATGCCCGAATGGCCGTTCTGCGGGCAGGTGCTGATCTTGATGTGGTGGTGCCCGTGCCGGCTGGCGGAGCGTCGTGGCCGGCTGGCGGGCTAGGCTGGCTGGGATGACGGATTTGCCGGTGCTCCTAGACCGGCTTGAGCAGGCCGGCGGTCTGGCCGATCCGGTGCCGTCCGCGGATGGCTGGGAGCTCGTCCTGGCCGAGAACATCGCCTACCTGATCGGTGACCAGCGCCGCTGGCATGCGCTGGAGGAGCTTCGGAGCGTTGTGGGACTGGCGCCTGAGCAGATGCTGGCCGCCCCTGAGGAGGCGCTGCGCGGCGTAGTTGCCGGGGCCAGGCCGGCGGAACGGGCCCAGCGCCTGCGCCGGTGCGCCGAGCTTGCCGTGGCCGGGGCGCCATGGCGCGCCTACCCGGGCATCGGGCCGCCGGGGGCCGACCGCATTGACCTGTTCACAGGGGCCAGGGCCGTTCTGGCCCTGGATGCCAACGGCCTGCGTGTGCTGGCCCGCCTGGGCTTCAGCGACCCGGCACGCCCGTACGCGGCCAGCTACCGCCAGGCTCAGGTCGCGGCCGGCGAGCAGCTGCCCGCGACGGTGCCCTTCCGCCAGCGCGCCTACCAGCTGCTGCGCCGTCACGGACAGGTCATCTGCCGGCGTAAGGACCCGTCCTGCTCGGCTTGTCCCATCAGCGATGAGTGTCCCAGCGCCGGCCACCCGCCACCCCTGTACTGACGCCGTGCCGCCGGTCCAGGCTCCGAGCACGCCCATGCCGCGCAGCAAGGTCCGCCCCCGGTCCTGGACGGCCGGCTCGACGATCACCACCCGGTGGTTGCGAAGAGTCACGACCAGGCATGAATTAGGCACATATTCCTGCCTAATTGTTCGGGTACGAAGATTGGCATGGCTGTCCGCGGCGTGCATAACGTGCTGATCGGCGCGGGCCTGTGCGCCCGCGGCCTGCTCGTCACCTACGTCTGGGCGCCCGAGACCACCGGCATCTCGCTCACCCAGCGAAACGGCGGCGGCCGCGGAGCGGGCAGGACGGCCCGCGATTTCCCAGCTCGTGGTGGCAAGCTCCCGGACGTACCATTGAGGACACGCAGCGCGGAGTCAAGGTGCGGGAGGCTGCGATGGGACTGCGAGCGCATCGCCGGAACCTGGTGGTGTGGAGCCCTTCCGTCGGCTCAGCCGTCTGGGACGGTGCCGCGGGTCCCACGCGGCTCACGCGCACCAGGCGGATCCTCAGGTGGATCCGTATTGGCGCACTGCTCATGGTCATCGGCCTGATGCGGCTGGCACGCGCCGTACGTCCCCGCTGGCCGCCCTTGCTGGCCGGAGGGGTGCTCACCGTAGTCGGGGCCATGGCGAGCGGCGCGTGGGGCGGGCTTCTCCTTCCCGGAGTCCTGTTTCTCTTGTTCGCCCCGCTAATCCCGGCCACGCCTAAGGCGCGGCGCTCGGAGGTAGAGCGCGGCCTGGCCGTCTTCTCGCACCCGGCCCAGCGGCGGCTCGCCAGCCAAGCCATTGCCCTTTATGACAAGCGGTTTCCGGGTTTCTTACGGTACTAGGTGCCGGGGTTCTCATCTAGAAATGATGCAGGGGAGAGTATCTAGGATCTTTTCACGAAGGTCTTCTCTCACACCGCCGGCAGTGCAACTCTATTTGCCGCTAAAGCGCTTGTGCTGCCTGCCGTCGGGGTGAATACCATGCGCCACTCCAGACCGATCCCGCAGAATAGCCAATCTGCACGCCGGGCAAAGAAACGGTGCCGGAATCGGCAAGGCATACCGGGTGCGCGATCAAGCCGCTCGCATTTCGGAATGGCCGTGACGCTCCGTCACCGCTATTGAACACAGCTCTCGCGCGCGTATCCGATCTGCGTACTCGGTGGTCTCCGATGCGAACGCGGGCACGGTATCTGCGGCGGCCCCGGCCTGGCCGGCCAATGGCGACCCTCAGCTATGGCGGGAACGGTCAGGCCGGGCCCGCTTTCGGGAGAGCCAGGTCGAGGGCCTTGTCGAGGCTGAGCGTCATGCCCTGGGCGTAGGCTCGCTCCAGCTGCTCATCGCCCAGGTGCGCCCGCGCTTGGTCCAGGCTGTCCCGGCGGTAACGCGCGTAGGTTCTTGCCACGGATTGCCGGTCCGGTCTTGAAGGGCTTGCGCGCGGTGCCGGTCCAGTGGAGAGCGGCGTCACCCCCGGGCAGCGGCCTAGCCCCGTGGCCAGGAGCCAGCGGCCCGGTTCTGTGTGAAAGTAGCTGCATGCGGAAATACGTCATCATGGGCATCCAGGGCAGCGGCAAGGGAACTCACGCGAAGATGCTCGCCGGGGACTTCGACCTGGAGCACATAGCTGTCGGGGACATCTTCCGGTGGAACGTCCAGCATCATACGAAGCTCGGCGCGCAGGTCAGGCGGACGATGGCGGCGGGGTTGCTGGTCGGCGACGACCTCGTCGAGGCCGTCGTGGGGGTCCGGCTCAGCGAGCACGACTGGAACTACGGCTTTATCATCGACGGCTTTCCGCGCAACGAGCGGCAGGCGGAGTTCTTCCTGGAGAGCTACGACCTGGACGGGGTGATCCACCTGGAGCTGCCCGACATCGAGGTCGCGCGCCGGGTGCTCGCCCGGCGGCTGTGCGGGGGCTGCGGGATGGACTACAGCCTGATCGACAACAGCCCGTCCATCGAGGGCAGGTGCGACGCCTGCGGCGGTGAGCTGCTCAGGCGCGAGGATGACACCGAGGAGGCGCTCGCCGTCCGGCTCCGCGAGTACCACGCGAAGACCAATCCCGTGCTGGACATCTTCCGCCGCAAGGAGTACGTGATCACGGTGGACTCCCGGCCACCCAGGGAACAGGTCCAGCAGGCCATCAGGGACCAGCTCGGGCTGCCGCCTTCCCGCCTGGCCGCCGCGAGCGGCCAGGCGGGCGCGCGACAGCTACCGGCCATCGCGCCGCGGACCTAGAGGGCCACTGAGCGCTTGAGCACACCACGCGCTCCATCGTCAGCTTGGCGTTCTCCTTGCGCAGCCGGGCCGGCTCCGCTCGCTCATCCTCGCTCAGCGCCCCGTTCCCCTCGTCGCGGCGGCGCCGGTCGGCATTCACCCAGTTCACCAGCGTGCCGTCCTGGATGCCCAGGTCCCGGGCCACCTGCGCGATCGGCTTACCGGTCTCCCCGGACCAGCCGAACGGCGCCCCCTTGAAGTCCGCATCGAACTTCCTGCGTGTCTCTGCCATCGCCCCCGTCATCCCTTAAGGCGATATCTCCACGCTACGAGGGAAGCCCACCGCCGCATCGTCGACCGGTCAAACGTTGCCTCACGCGGCACTAACTTAAACGGGCCAGGCAGATCCGGGTCGTGGTCGTGGTCAGGTGCGGGCTGAGCCGCTGGCGTAGCATTGGGAAGCATGAGCGAGAAGTACCTGCCGGTCGTCGTCGGCGTGGTCGTGGTCGGTGACCACCTGAGCCGCTCTATGCGCAGGCGAAGGCCCATCCGCTGATTGCCACGTGACGCGAACGCTGGCCGGGGATTCCGTGTGTCTGCTTCAGTGCGCGGCCGCTCAGTTCGGCCCGGTAGGTCAACCGCGTCCCCGGCCGCGGTGACTCGTCCGGTCCAGTCCGGGATGGCGTCGGCCAATTCGTTGTACCAGTGCGAAGAATTCGGACCTTCACTGCAGTCTGCCGCCACGATAATCTTCGTTTGCCCTTTCGATACCTCGATCCAGCGGGTGCGCTTCGCGATACGCCGACTTTGCCGGGCGGGCTATCGCGTGATGGCATACCAGACGACCAGCGCTGTCTTTATGGACGCCGACCCGAAGATCCTTCCGGAGCTTATCTCTCAGGTGCGCGGAGACATCAGGGCGCGGATAGCGAAGCTAAAGTCCCGAGGCGTAACCGACTTCGGGTTCTTCGGTAGCAGCCTGGGCTCCTTTATCCTCTACAATTGCATTGGCCGTGAAATCCCCGAGCTGCGCTGGGGAGTATTTAACACCGGCGGCAACATCGCACAAGGTCTATGGCGGATTCCTGGGCTGAAACAGCAGCATGTAGAACGAGGGTGGTCGCTTCCGCGGCTTGAAGAAGCATGGGCTGAGCTCCAGTGGCCAGACTTCGGGCGCCTCGATAGCTGTAGGTTTGTATTCGTGAGCTCACAGCGGGACAGAGTCGCTCCGTTGAGCAACATCTCGCAGTACCTTGACCCCATGCGCCGAGCAGGTGCTGAAGTTGGCGTGCTCGAGGTGCCAGCTATTGGTCACATCACGGCCGTGATTATGGGCCTCTGGAAGGGGCCATACCTTGTTCGGATGGTGAGAACTTAAGCCCCCAGTCACCAGCTGATCTGGCCGCAGTCCGCCGTATGCGGCTGCACGACGATCGCAGAGGTGGTCGCGGGGCTGATCGTGAAAGCGCTGAACAAGCCTGAGTGAGGAGCCACCTCATGCCCCGCCGCCGGTACTGGCCGCGCCGGGAGTCCGCTATGACCTCCTGGCTGGTCGCCGAGGACTTCGACTCCTCCTTGCCCCATTGCCTCGACCCGGCTACCGGCGAGGAACAAGCGTTCGTCAAGGTCGGCCAGGCACTCGTCGACGCGCTGCACCGGCGGGGAGCCGACACCACCTACCCTCGCACCCTCCCGCACCGTCTCCGGAGCGCAGGACTGGCCGACGTCGGCGCCAGCGGGCATCTGGTGATATACCACGGAGGCTCACCAGAAGCGGTCCTGCAGCAGGCCAACCTCGACCAGGTCGGGCCCTCCCTGGTGGATGCCGGCCTGGTCACCGCCATCGACCTCCAGACCGCTCAGCGGCTGCTGCGCGACCCAGCCTTCATCGCCAACCACCCCCTGATGATCACAGCCTGGGGCCGCAAACCCCGCTAGCCGCCCTCTAGGGCGGCACCCCGCGGCCACAGCCATGGCGAGGTGACCCGGCCAGCAAGCTGAGGATCACCGCCATGACGAGTACATGGGAATCTTGCCGCTACCTCTTGCCGGGACGAGGAACACATGAGAAAGTCTGAGTGCCAGATGAGAGAATACTGAGTCCCAGATGAGAATCTGCCTGGACGTGCCTGCGTATCGCAGTGCTGATTGGTGGTGAACGATGCGATCCGATCGAGTTGCGGCAGGGGAGCCGCCCCGAGATCACGAGGATGAGCCGCAGGTCGTTGAGCGGCTGGCGTGGTTTCCGCCAGATTTTCAGGATTTCGAGACCGCGATGGAGGTTACCGCCTACGCCCTGCGCCGCTAGGAAGGACCTGCGCGGATGTTAGTACGGGTTTTGGGCTCGGCGGCAGGCGGCGGTGTGCCGCAGTGGGATTGCGGGTGCCAGTTTTGCGTCGCGGCGGCGCGCGATCCAAAGCTCGCGCGCACCTGCTGCTCGGTTGCGGTCAGTTCCGACGGGGCAGCGTGGACAATACTGAATGCCGCAGCGGAGCTGCCGTCCCAGCTCTCGCGTTGCCCGGCGACACGTCCGCGCGGGGGAGCACGGGAGACTCCGTTTGCCCAGCTTGTGCTCACCGACGCCGAGCTTGACCATACGCTCGGCTTGCTGATGCTGCGCCAGGCGGCGGCGCTGACCGTTACGGCGACGGCGAGCGTGCGCGCGCTGCTGGAGGGCGCGGGGCTGCTGCGCCTGCTCGGCGGATACCTGACGGTGGAGTGGCGAGAGATTCCTGTCGGGATCGAGTTTCCCCTTGATCCTTCGTGTCCGTCCGGCTTGCGCGCCCGGGCGATCCCGGTGGGCTCTGGCAAGCCGCCGGCGTATGCCGACGCGGACCTGGTGCCGGCCGACGCGGCAGTGGGGCTGGAGGTGAGCGATCCGCGCGGCGGGAGCTTCGTTTACGCGCCGTGCGTTCCGGCGCTGACCACCGCGCTGCTGGACACGTGCCGAGCCTGCTCACTGATCTTTTTGGACGGCACGTTCTTCTCTGATGATGAACTGGTGATGTCCGGAAGACCGCGCAGCGCACGGCAGCTCGGGCATCTGCCGGTGAGCGGCCCGGACGGGAGCCTCGTACAGCTTGAGCCGGCCATCCGCGCCAAGGTGGTCTACACCCACCTGAACAACACCAACCCGCTGCTTGCCGAGCACTCCGCCGCGTCTGAGCAGGTACGCTACGCCGGCGCGGCAGTTGCCGTCGACGGCGCCGAATATCAGTTGTAAAAGGAGCCGGTAATGGCCGAGCTGCCGTTGGATAAGGATGAATTCACCAAGGCGCTGCACGCCAAGAGAGATTCGTACTGGCGGGAGCACCCGTTTCACACGCGATTGCACCAGGGGGAACTCAGCCGGCACGAGATCCGGAGCTGGATTGCCAACCGGTGGTGCTACCAGGCGGCGCTGCCGCGCAAGGATGCCGCGATTCTCGCGAACTGCCCGTTGCCTGAGGTCCGCCGCCGCTGGATCGGCCGGATCATCTACCAGGATGGCTCCGGCGAGGGAGAGGGCGGGCTGGAGGCCTGGCTTCGCCTCGCCGAAGCGGCCGGCCTGACCCGCGAGGAGGTCATCGCGGAACGGTACGTCGCCCCGAGCGTGCGGTTCGCCACAGACGCCTATGTCACGTTCGCCCGCGAGCGGCCGTGGCCAGAGGCGGTCGCGGCGTCACTGACCGAGTTGTTCTCCCCTGATCTCATGCGTGAGCGGGTGACGGCGATGCGTCAGCACTATACGTGGATCGATCCGGCGGGCTACGCCTATTTCGAATCCCGCACCAGCGCTGCCGCGAGCGACGCGGAGGTCGCTCTGGACCTGGTACTTTCGCACTGCCGTACCCGGGACGAGCAGGATGCCGCGAAGGACGCGCTCGCCTTCAAGTGCGATGTCCTGTGGGCTCTTCTCGACGGTATCGAGCACGCAGCCGCGGATCAGTTAGCGGCTCGACATGAGCAGTAACTCTCACGCGCCGGCGGACTGGCATCAGATCACCCCCGCCTGCACGTAGGCGTGCGGCTCTGCCGCGATCCGATCCGGGACCAAGATGCGCTGCTGCACCCGGAGGGCGCAGCACTGCTCAACACGACAGCGGGGGCCACCCTGGCGCTGGTCGATGGCAGAACCAGCGTGAGTGGCATCACCCGCGCGCTTTCCCGCCGGTTCGGGGAGGTGCGCCAGGAGGACATTGTTGCCCTCCTGAGCCGACTGGAAAAAGCGCGGCTAGTGGAGCTCACACCGACCAGCTCCGGCTTGCTTCCAGCCGCAAGCCAGCCGCTAGCTCCCCCTGATAGCCGGGCAGGAGCCGCTGGCGCGGCATCCGGCGCTGCCGGACCAGGCCGTCCGCTGCAGTTGCCGCTGGGAATGCTGGCCGAGCTTACCCACCGGTGCCCGTTGCACTGCTGGTACTGCTCAAACCCCCTCGAGCTGATAGCCCCGGCCAGGGAACTGCCGACCTCGATGTGGCTGGACATCTTCAGCCAGGCACGCCTGCTCGGCGTGCTGCAGGCGCATCTGTCGGGAGGCGAGCCGTTGCTGCGGCGGGACCTGGAGGTCCTTACGGCCAGAGCCCGCTCCCTGGGCATGTATGTCAACCTGGTCACCAGCGGAGTCGGGCTCTCCGCCGCCCGGGCCTGTGCGCTGGCCGACGCCGGCGTTGACCACGTTCAGCTGAGCGTGCAGGGTGCTGGGGCGGCTGCCGCCGACCGTGTGGCCGGCGCCAAGGTTCACCAGCGCAAGCTCCAAGCGGCAGCCGCCGTGCGGGCGGCTGGCATGGTCCTGACCATCAATGTCGTCCTGCACCGGATGAACGCTGCCGAAATCGAGGTGCTCGCCGAACTAGCCGCCAGCCTGGATGCAGACCGACTCGAACTCGCTCACGCGCAATACTACGGCTGGGCCTTGCGGAACCGGGCCGCGCTGCTGCCCACCGCCGAGCAAGTGCAGCAGAACGAGGCAATGGTGCATGCCGCCCGGACCCGTCACCCCCAGCTGGCGATTCTTTACGTCGCTTCCGACTATCACGAGAAGACCCCCAAACCGTGCATGAACGGGTGGGGCAGCCGCCAGCTGACCATCACGCCCGATGGCACCGTCCTGCCCTGCCCAGCCGCGACCGTTATCCATGACCTGGAACCACCCCACATCAACGACGCACCGCTCGCGGACATCTGGGCCCACTCGCGGGCCTTCACCCGGTTCCGCGGTACCTCCTGGCTGCCCGAACCGTGCCACAGCTGTCCGGCGCGGGAAACCGATTTCGGCGGCTGCCGATGCCAGGCCTACCAGCTCCTCGGCGACGCCGCAGCCACAGACCCCGTGTGCCAGTACTCTTCGCGCCACGACACCGTAGACGCCGCCATGGCCGAAGCCGACGCTCCTCCGCCGCTGATATACCGGACATCCGCTAGGTCACGGGTGACCAGCCGCTTCCCCGCGCTCCAGATGCCTTCTAGCGTCGTCCAATCGGCACCCGCAGAGCAGATCGCCGGAGCGGCAGCGCCCCTCGGCTCAGCCGAATATGACCAGCCGTCCTCCTTCCATTAAGGAAATGCCATGAGCTCCACTGCAACCCTGCGGGACGATACCGCTCGCACCGGAACTAACCCCGACTTCGCCATCAGTACGAACCCGTGGCGAAAGATTTCTATCGACCTGGGGACGACGACGATCAACGGGACCACCTTCAACCGCGCGGTACGCGCAGGCGTGCTCGTCCTGGAGAATTGGCTATTCGACGCTGGACCTCACGCCGGGCAAAAACGCACCCTTCTGCTAGTCGCCACGACAACCAACGAGATATTCTGCTTCGCCGAGGGCGACCTTCTGGCCCATGGCTCCGGCGCCACACCGCTCTGGCATACATCCCTGGGAATCACGCCGATGACCCGGGCCACCAGCAACATCGCACCTCCGATCGGCGTCTGCGGCACGCCCGTAGCGGACACTGCCAATCGGCGGATGTTTGTGGTAGCCATGTGGGACAACGGATCCGGCAAAGGCAGGTACAGCATCTTCACCCTATCCCTGGATACAGGCCAGATCACGGCTAATCAGCAGCTAGTGGATCCCGGCGCACCAGGCCGCCCGACTTTCAATCCCGATGCCCAGGATCAGCGCACCGCAATCAATCTCGTGGACGGCTGGCTATGGCTCGGCTTCGCCGATTACAACAGCGATGACGTCGGTGATTATTACGGGTGGGTCGTTGCCATCAACACCGCTGACTTGACCCAGCAGCTGTACCAGCCAATGATCTCGCTCAACTCGTCGAACACACTGGGGGTCTTCGGTGGCGGAATCTGGGGGCCGGGCGGAGTCGCGGCAGCACCCGACGGTACCGTCTATGCTTTGACCGGAAATGCAACCGGAATCCAGAACTCATACTGGAACAACCTGCCCGCCGCAGGCCCGGGGAGCATCGGCGACTACTTTCAAGCGCTGGTACACCTCGGCGTGACAATCTCCGGGTCCACCCCGAAGCTTGAGGTGCTCGACTGGTTCCAGGGATCGAACTTCACTCAAGCTGAGAACGGCGCAGACTTCGACTTCGGCGGATCCAGCCCGGTTGTGCTCCCCGCGATCGATGGCCGCCAGCTCGTGGCATTCGTTCCCAAGGACGGTGACATCTTCGTCCTCGACGCCGATAACCTCGGTCACTATACCACGCCGCTCCTGCGTGAGACCTTTGCCGACGCGCTCGCCCATGGAGGCAACGACACAAAGGTCGCTATTGCCCTTATGCAAACACCGGACGGACGCAACATACTGATTGTCGGTGCCGATTCCAACGGTTCCCTCGGCGGTTTCGCCTCTTTCCAGCTTGATGCCACCGTCACGCCGCCGACACTCACCAAACTCTGGCAGGCCCCGTCGCAGCTGCGTGACTCGTTTGGATCCCCCACCGTCATAGCGAACCCAGTGACGGATCCGTCGGCACCACCGAGCCTGGCCGGCCTGGCCTGGATCATCGATGGTGACCCCGCCTCGGCAAACAGCAACTATCTCAACAACTGTGCCATGCGCGCCTACAACGTTGTAACCGGAACGGTCGCCTACGATTCTACTGTTCACAACGACGTGACCGAGGAAATCCCGCACTTCGCGCCGATCACGGGTGGCGGCAACAGCGTCTTCTGCGCTACCTCTAAAGGTTTCATGGCGTTCACGCAGTTCCCGGCGCCCGTTAAATCGCTCACTTTCATCATGGACCGTACCACATTCGGCCAGGACGAGGTTGACGCCAAGGAGCCGACCGCCACAAGCGTAGCCAGTTTCACCCCGGCGTACTGGATCGCGGTCGGCGGAGTCCTGCCGGGTGACCTGGGCCTGACGCCCGGCAACCTGAATTCCCCGCCGCACCCGCCGTCCGTGACGGCAGCATTCGATCCGTCGCTTTCCGCCGCCGAGGTCACTGCCCTCAAGAACATGCTGAATCCCGGCCACTTCACGGGCCCGGTGGTCCCGGAGGACGCTTCCCTCCCAGACGAGCCGCAGGAATTTCTTTTCCCCTTCACCATCTCGTTCACCGGGGACCAAGGGTTCAGGAAGCTGGCCAGCGCCCATCCTCCCGTCGGTTCCACTCTCGTCACACTGACAGGCTCGGTGACCGCCGCCGGAGTTCCCTCGAATAGCGCTCAAATCGAACTCACCACGGGAGAGGATCCGTTCTTCATCGACGTCAATCCCACCGACCCGACGCAGCCAACGTGGCTGAGCTTCGATCTCCGGCTGTTCAAGGTCAGCGCAAATTCGATCCGGTTCGGCGTCGCAATGTCGAATAATGAGGCAGATGCACCCGGATTCATCGCGCAGGTGATCGCGAACCTGAACGCCAACAATGGCACGGTAGGCGCTGACAGCTTCAACGGACTCACCCAGGACGAGGCGGGCTCAGCGCTGGAGTTCAACCCCACCGATAACAGCGGACACAAGGTATTCAATTTTGCAGTTGCGCGTGTGCGGATCCTTGGCAAGACCGCCGGCCCGACACCATCACCGGTGCGGGTGTTCTTCCGCCTGTTCCAGGCGCAGAGCACCAATAGCGCCTTCAATCCCAACACCACTTACAGGTTCGCTACCGACGGTACGCCGCATGGCCGCAAGATCCCCCTCCTCGGCGTCCAGAACGACCATCTCGGCCACCCCGAGTACGTGACGATTCCCTGCTTCGCTACCGCGCGGATCAACCTCACGGCCCCTGCGGACATGCACAACCAGGGCGACCCTCCGAATGCCCAGACGATCAGCATCGTCCCGGGGGTAGAGGTCGACAGCTACTTCGGCTGCTGGCTGGACATCAATCAGCCACAGCAGAAATTCTTGCCGCTGAGCCCTCCGGCTGGGAACTTCGACGGTCCGTGGACCAGCCAACACGCCAACCACACATTGCATTCGATCCGGGATGCGATCCTGGCCGCGCCGCATCAATGCCTGATCGCCGAGATCCGTTACGACGATGCACCTGTCATACCCAACGCCACGTCTGCCACCTCTGACAAGCTGGCCCAGCGGAACATCGCCTGGATCGACGGACCCAATCCCGGTGTCCTGGCATCGCGCCGGATGACGCACCCGGTGGAGGTCAAACCGACGCAAGCCGACGCGCTCAGCCCTGGCGAACTCATGATCTTCTGGGGCCAGACGCCAGAGACGAGCCAGGGCCAGCTCTACCTGCCTGCCCTGAGCGCCGCAGAAATCTGCAGCCTAGCTGACAGCCTCCACCCTGCTCAGCGCACCGCGGCAGTTGACGAGCACACAGTCGGATTCGACGCCGAAGGCGTCACGTTCATCCCGCTTCCCGTCGGGACCGCGGGAGCCGCCGGACTACTGACGGTCACCTTGCCGCCGGGAAGCCGCAGAGGCGATCAGTACGCCATCACCGTCCGGCAACTGACCGACGTCCGGGCGGCCTCGCCACCCATCATCCAGGCACGCCCGTCGGCAGCCAGGCGCGCCCGGCGCGCGGGTGCTCAGCCAGCCGCCGCTGAGGCGCCA
>Ga0209415_10014124_pt1 | contig 13065 bp, 16 predicted proteins | sample PeaSoiSIISIP2007_FD_187696 | JGI IMG/M metagenome (GOLD analysis project Ga0209415, IMG submission 187696) | Peat soil microbial communities from Weissenstadt, Germany - SII-SIP-2007 (SPAdes) (version 2) | ecosystem: Environmental > Terrestrial > Soil > Wetlands > Peat | place: Germany... | reverse complement strand
GCGACGGGGCAAGGGTCGCGGAATCAACGAGACTTAGTGGTTGAGTCAAGAATTCAAATCCCATCGCTCACCCCAATTCTTCCAATAACTTAACTATGGGTAGTTCCCTCCCGAGTTGCACGATGGTTGCACAACGATTCCAACAGTTTCATGGCTTCGAGAGTGCTTTCAGGTACATCTTTGATGTAGTGACGTTCAGTGGTGCTTACGCTCGAATGACGTAGAAGTCCTTTGGCGGCGAGTGAGTTTGATAGATCGGCGACGACCGTCGCCACCCCCCGCCGCAGCGAATACCAGCCATGCCATTTGGGCACAGAAGCATCTAGCTCAAATTCGTGTCCGTCATTGGCCCCGTGTTCAAATTCTGGCCTGAGGCAGAATTCGCACCGTTTCAATGTGGGAATCACGACTCGATTGGCGAGGTTGTGCAAATCCAGCGGCTTTCCTGACGGTCCGCGCAGGATCGGCCCGGAATCTGGATTGCCGTCAGCCTCTCGAATTTCGGTGAGGATGCTTCCTAGTGGCTCGATCACAGGCACAGGCTTGGCACTGTTCTGCGTCTTTGGTAACGTAGTATGGGTATGCCAAACTGAGCGGCGAATCATCAGTTTCTTCCCGTCGAAATCTTCCCATCGGACACCCCGCGCTTCTCCGGGGCGCAACCCTGCAAAAAACATCAGTGCCACTGCCGCACGAGCCTTTTGCTCACCCGCTTTCCCGAGCAATTCCATGATTGCGAGTACTTCATCCGCTGTAGCTGCGTGTGTTTCCTCGGACACGGCGGCTTTCTTTGGAATGATTGCGCCCTGTATTGGATTCACACCATCAAGTGCGCCCTGATTCTTGGCATACGTGAAAACACCGCTGAGAAACGATTTGATGTGTTTGAGCGTAGTGCGTCCAAGAGTGTGTGTTCTGTGAATCTCAGCGAGTAACACGGCTGCATCTGCGGTACGAAAATCTCTAACGATGGTTTCATTCACGCTTGGTTCAATGTATTTGCCCCAAAGGTGCTTGTAGCCCGCCAGCGTTGAGGGCTTATAGTTTTCCTCAACAAATGGCAGGTAGTGATCCTCCACAAACTTTGCAACGGGCAGCGTTCCCTCCGGTTTTGCCTTGCCCTCGTTGAGCGGACGGAGGATTTCTTCAAGTAAAGGACGCACGTCCCCTTCCGTGCGATAGCGGTCAGAGTACTCCGTCAGCTTGCGTGCTCTTTGCTGACGCACGATCTTGCCGTCATCAAGCACATCCTCCCACCAGCGTCCGTACCAGTTCCGGCCCTTGCGCCAGATGTAGCCCTCTTGATGCCTAGGCATTGTTCTGCGCTCCCTGTCGCCGCTCCAACCACTTCTCAACCTCAGGCCAGTAGAAGCGCAGATACTTGCCCATACGAATGCTAGGCAGCGGGTCGGCGTTGCGGATGCCCGCTCGTCTCCGGGTGTTCTCGTAAATAAAGGACACCTTCACCTTGAGTCGCTCAGCCAACTGCTCTGGCGTGAGAATCTGAGCGTGATCCAGCTTTCCCGGCTGGATGGGCGCGTCCGCGATCTCGAAGGTGGCAAACCGCCGTTTCCCCGGTGATGCTGCTCTGAGGTTCATATGTCTGATCTGCATTTCACTTCTCCTTGTCCAAGATGTCCGTCAATCACCAGAAAAATTCGCTTGATGCGATCCGATTCACGGGAGCCGCTATGCTCCAGCACTTCCGAGTGCGCTCGCAGATGCCCAAAATTGGTAGAGAAGATAGAGAACCCTTTGTTTGCATTTACTTGGCGCTCTACTCGCTGGTAGAGAACGAAATTCTCGAATAGAGAGTCCGTCAGACCAATTCGATTACCCGCAGAATGCTCTATCATTGCAATCCTTCCTCTACCGCTTCTCTATCTGCTCGGAGAGGAGCAAGGATCAGAAAAGCCAGCACTTGCTGCGCTCTCTATCGCTCTCTATCGGATTCGGGCCGATCATGCGATGCGTTCATACACGCCCCAACCCACTTGCTTAACCAATTTCGCATCCATACATTTGAGCAGCCACTTTCGCGTAGGGTCGTCTGATTTTCCGTAGATGAACTTGGCCTCCTTGAAACTGAATTGGCCATGCGGCAGCCGAAGGAAAAGTGCTTGCTGGTCGGCGTCCCCAAGGAGTTGAACTCCGGCCATCGCCCTGTATCCAATTGGGTCGCCCTGTTCGTTACAGACACGTTCCAAGTAGATCGGTCCCCCCTCGCCTATCGTCTTGACGAAATATTTCATGACAAAGGCGGCGTCAATGGCATTGGCCCTGCGTGGTCTATCAAAGGCTATTCTTGTCGTCGTTTGATTAATGAGGGCGCGTGCACCAGCAGCCTCTAGGAGCCACTCCAATGCAGGTGTCTCTTCCAGCGGGAGAATGCCATCCGCACCGGGCTTCCTAACATGATGTAAGAACAAGATCGCGCAGTGGTTGGCACGAGCCAAATTTCGTGCGTCTTGAAGAAATCGTCCCGTGTCATCGTTCGCCTTCTCTACCTCGGGACGGAGTGCCCGCAGCGTATCAATGATGACTAAGGCAGGTCTAAGGTTCGGAATGACTTTGAGCGAGGGCATCTCGCCTTCGTCGTGGAAGATGAAGAAATCGGCGGGAAACTGCTCGACTCCAAGATGTCCACAGATCGACCGAGTCATCTCTAGTATGGCTTCTCGACCATTCTCAAGATCAAAGTAGAGAACGCGGCCTTGCTGGACTTCACGGTCAAGAAATGGTCGCCCGGTGGCCACACATAGCCCTAGCTGGTAAGCCCACGGCGTCTTGCCCAACCCGGAATCGCCGACAGCGATATGAACATCATCGGCTGGCAACAACCCCTCTACCAAATAATCTCCGGGCTGTTCTTTGCAGAGTTGTTCTAACTGATCGAGTGTGATGAAGGATTTCGAGAGAGCCGATGCCGCACGAGATAGCTTCGCCTGTCCCGTGTGCCCTGAACCGATAGAGATCGCATCGTCGCCAAGGCCAAGGATCGCCGGAATTGCAGTCGTTAGGCGCCTGAACCCACTCTCGGCAAACGTCCGCAGGGACCCGTGCGGCCTTCCCCTGCCTGTGATGCGTGTCCTGTCGCTGGCTGCGGCGGTGACAACCGGGTGGCCAGTTCCTGAGTTTGGATGCTGGTCGCTCATTGCTCTGCTCCTGTGCGATTTTGGTTACTGACTGCCCTTTTCAATTCACATCGTCGCTTGACGCGGCGCACTTGTCTGTAAGTAACTAAGCCGGTATGCCGTTAGGTAGGTACAAGATGAAGAACCCAAAACCGAAGCTTGCCATCGAGCGCGATACAACTTCTAGCCGTTCGTATCCCGGACAGGCTGAGGGGGATATCGTAGCGAAATATCTGAATCACTTGCCCCGCGTTCGTGCGAAGCAACATCCCTTCCTGCGCTCTTTGACGGTACTTCGAGAGCTTGCACAAGCTGTGCAGGACCATGACATGCCGGCGATTGATCGACTGCGAAAGGCTAAAAGCGGTATCAAGTCTACTTTTAGGTATCTCATTGCTGCGGCGATGCCGAAGAAACTCAAGCAATTGCGCGTGAAGCGTCACAAAGAGGGCCTACTACTCCAACCGACGACTCCCGAGGGGCGGGCTGCTGTGGCCGTTCTAGTGCTCGACCAAAATAGCCGAGTTGATCGGGTACGGGAGTGCCGATACTGTCAGACATGGTTCTATGCGCGTTTCAAACACCAGAAGTTTTGCAGTTATCGGGCGAAGAAATGCCAATGGAAACACTTCCACTCCGACGACTGGCGCAAACAGAATCGAGAGCGGAATCGGAAATATCAAGCCTCGTATCGGCAGCGGTAGGTTGGCGGGAAGAGGCCGCCAGCCATTCGTGGCTTCGACCGGCGCTCCCTAGCAGCCCGGTGATCGCCAGCACCACCTCCAATGGGTCCTGATCGACGCTCCGAACTGCGAGCCTTTCCATCCTGCCGGGGTCGGCCCGGATCGAAGTCTGATGCCGCCTAGAACGTCACAGAATGGCTTTAGAGCCGGTTCCCGTGCGCCTTGCCTCGGTGTCGAGTTTCGGAGAATGATTCTTGAAATGTGACGCTTTCGGGGCCGAAAATGACCAACTCCTTTGTTTCTAGATAGGTCCTTTAGTATTTCCGTGACGCATTGATTGTCACTGCTTTAAGACTTGGGACAATACCCCTGCGTATGTAGTTGAAGTCACGCAAAAGAAACACGTTAAGGAGTTCTAGGCGCTTCAAGGCTGTATATCCGTGTTCTACTTAGCTCTATGGTGGTAGAGAACTTGCGGACTTCAGCGTTCGCGGCGTGAATCTTGGCGGTTTTCAGGGGGGCAACCGCCCACCGTGGGCGTGCCGGAAATGCGCGGCTCGGAGAACCCGATTGCAGGTGGGGCTTTGATCCTTGCGCGTAATAGCGCCCATGCCTCTGGCAGCGACGCACGGCGAGTCGATGGATTCCGAATTGGCGATCACCCTCCGGTACCGGGCTTCGCAGTGGGGCTTCGGCAAGGGCCTTTAGTGCGCTACGCGGTGAATCAAGTGAACCGTAACCATGCGGCAGCAGCGTGTTGTCGATTGATTGGACACCCTCTAACCATGCCAAGCGATCCTTTTCAATTCAGAGCGTATTATAAATCTAGTTAATGAATTCAGGTAACCCCCGCCGTCGAAGGGAAAGTTGCTGTGGAGGCGAATATGCGAGCGCACCTTTCTTCCGTAAGATTTGCTCTGGTCCTCGTATTTGCACTGTCGCCTTGGGCCTCACTCCGCGCACAGCAACAACCGACCTTCTTGGTTCCCGTCGATATGAAACATCAGTGGCTTAGAGGCTCTATCGCCGTCGCTCAGTACGGGGATGACGGCATGATCGCAATAAGTGGAAAAGGCACCGAAGCGGGTTACAAGGTTGAGTCCGTCATGCCGGGTGGTCCTGCCGCAAGCGCGGGCATCTTACCCGGCGACGTGATTCTGTCGCTGGACGGAACGTCCGTTAAGGGTGTAGACGCAGCGGATGCTCTGAAACCGATTCTTCATAAGAAGGAGGGCGAGACTGTCAACTTGATGTTCATTCGAAACGGAGAAACCAAGACTGCAAGCGTCGCAGTTGGCCTGCGCAAGAACGTCCTACGGAACGATCCAGCGTGGCAGAAAGAAGGCAAGTTGGACCCGGGTGTCAGTCAATTGCTGTTTGGCGGCGTGACCATGAGAGCTGAACTAGCCGAGTTCGAGGAATTACCCAATGACGTTTTTCTTTACGTCGGCTTTTATTCAAGTAAGGATGCGCCCGCTTTTGTCGCTGATGATACGAAATTCTTCATACTCGACGGAGCAGGTCAACAACTGCGGCATGTTTCCCTCGATGAGATCAAGTACGGCATTCAACTCTCGGTAGCGCAGAATTGGAAGGGCGGCAATTACCCTCCTCCGCCTCCGCCTTCTCCGCAACGCCAATACACGATTTCGGGCGAGCAGAATAGCAACTACACGATAACGAACCTAGGCGGAGGAATGGGATCAGTTTCGGGCACATCTGACAGTACGTATACGGTAACGCAGAAGCCGGACTACAGCCAACTTGGCTATTCGCTTGGATTGGCTATTCGACAATATCGAGATCAAAAGTCCGACAAGAAACTGCTTGAGCAAGCGAATCAGGAGATTGCTTCATGGGAAGGACCTTACTTCAAGGCTCAATCCCCTATAGTGCCGGGTGAAAATCGGATCGGCGAAATCATGTACTGGACGGGTTCGAACCGAAGGCCCCAACCGCCCTTCCGCGTGGTTCTCTTCTTGACCGATCCTCGCAACCAGCATGAGGAACACGTCACTTTTGCCTTCGGGCCGGGTGCTGAAAAAATCAAAGAAGAGATGGCGAATCAGACTGCATCAACCCCCACCCAATCTAAAGCCCAAACTTCCCTCAATAACAGCGACGTGGTAGGTCTGGTCAAGGCAGGGATAAGCGCGGAGATTATCATTGCCAAGATCAAGACCGCCTCCTGTTCTTTCGAAACCAGTCCTACGGCACTAAAGGAATTAAAAGACGCGAGTGTTCCTGACAATGTGATTCTGGCAATGGTCCAAGCGCCGAAAAATTAGCATTCGAATACGAACCTTTCAGACCACCCCGCAAGTAGCGTTGCTAGAGTCCGCTCTTTCGGCTTCCAGATCAGGATACGCACTCCCGGAATCAGCCGCGATCACAACTCCCATATTTGAGGCTCCCACCTAAAAAATGGGTCCCCCCACGCGCGAACACTCACGCCTCTAGGAATTGTCGATTTCAGAAATCTCGGCTGGCATCTCCCTTGACCTATTCCGCGAAGTCCCCTGCCCTAAGCCTTAATTAGGGGGAACCCGCGAATTTATCTGAGTGATAGGAGTTCCAGCTATGTCAACCTTCCCGATCACTGCCGGAAGTGCTGCACCCCTCCCGTCTCCAATGCCACTCGCGGAAAAATATCGCCCGCGCACAATTTCCGATTTCATCGGCCTCGACAAAGCGAAGCGAATCCTCTGCAAATTCGCCGCTAATCCGTACCAATCCGCATGGAGTTTTATCGGTCCACCGGGAACAGGAAAAACTACGATGGCTCTCGCGCTGGCCGAAACGCTGCGTGCGGAAATCCATCATATCCCCTCGCAACAATGCAACGTCGTGAACGTTGAGGATGTGATCCGGCAGTGCTGGTATGTTCCCGCATCCGGCGGGTTCCATCTCGTACTTGTCGATGAAGCCGACAAGATGTCCAACGCCGCACAGCTACACTTTCTGTCCAAGCTAGACGCCACTGCGTTTCCGCCTCAGACCATTTTCGTCTTTACCTGCAACATAACCGATGGCCTAGAGGCACGTTTCCTCTCCCGCACGCGGCAGATCGAGTTTTCGAGTTACGGGTTGGCGGCTGAGGCAACGCGATTGCTTGCGTCAATCTGGCAGCGCGAGGCAAGCGGCGAATCGACGCCCAACTTTGCACGCATCGTGAAGGAATCGGCGAACAATATTCGTGATGCTCTGATGTGCCTTGAGACGGAATTGCTGTCGAGTTGATTGTGAGGACCCATTGCAAGTGGATTGTGTAGCGAGAACGCATTGGAGGAACCGATGATCGTATTCATCGACAAAGACGGAAACCTGACCGTTGCGGGCACGGTGCGGGAGTGGGGTCTGTTTCTCGAAAGGCTGGACCGCGTGACTCTTGGGCGCATGAGCGACACGGACAAGGCGCGAGAGATTCTGATCGTGGCGTCGGCTGTACCGTTCAAGGGAGGGGCGCTGAACAAGAGTTCGGCATGATTGCCCGCGTGAAACCTACCCCGAATCCGACCAACGCGACTCCAAGACTGCGAGCCGCTATCTACGCGAGAGTGTCAACGCACAATGGACAGGACCCGCAGATGCAAACACGCGAGCTACGGGAGTACTGCGTGCGTCGAGGTTTGGAAATCGCGGGCGAGTACGTGGATGCGGGTGTGTCGGGTGCGAAAGAGCATAGACCGCAATTAGACGCCCTGCTCGCTGCGTGCCGAAAGAGATGTGTGGATGCTGTCGTGGTCTATCGCTATGACCGTTTTGCGCGTAGTCTCAGGCAGCTTGTGAACGCGCTTGAGGAGTTTCGCTCGCTAGGGATTGAGTTCATTTCATTGCATGAAGGTGTGGACACCAGCACCCCGAACGGGCGCTTGGTGTTCGGCATCTTTGCCAGCATCGCGGAGTTTGAACGGGAACTGATCCGAGATCGCGTGAAATCCGGTATCGCGGCTGCGAGATCGAAGGGAAAGACACTCGGACGGCCACGGGTGAGCGTGGATGCCGCTAGGATTGCCACTCTGCGAGATTCCGGGGCTTCATGGCGTGCGATTACCCTGCAACTTGGCCTGAGTGCTGGAACAGCGAAACGAGCCTATTACGGCCTGTCCAAAAACCCTTCTTCCGAATCCTCCGCAACCCGCTGATTCGACGCGGCTGATTTCCTCAAACTTGACTGTCCAAAATCAGATGTTTTTGAACGGATCAAACAAAACGAAATAGCTCAGAAATAGACAGGTTGAGAGCCTTCGCAATTTTCTCAAGGTTCACGAGCGCGACATTCCGCTCACCCCGTTCGATTCCACCGAGATAAGTCCGGTCCAGTCCACAAAGATCGGCAAATGCCTCTTGAGACAACTGCATTTTGCCGCGCCTTCGTCGTACAGCCTTGCCAAACCGGATTCGGATATCGTCCATTTACGGTTTGGAATCATGGTGTGTCTCATGTTGTCTATGTGTCCACGGACTATGAGTATCATTGGCGCAGCGGCAAGTATCCTGTTCAACAGAACCAGCTTCCTTGAAGATGAGTGGTGCCCTTCTGATTCCCACCGCGGAGGTGAAAGATGAAAGACGAGTGGAACAGCCCGTTAGCAAATGGAAGGGACGTTGATTATTCGATAGAACCCAGCGCGGAACAGATATGGCGGGTCACGGCACAGGCGCGAGATCACGTCATTCTTCATCAGGCCAACGTCAAAGGGCCAATCAGCAGGAAAGATGTGGAAGCGTACTTCTATGACGATCTGGTTAGAGAACATTAGTGCTATCCGTTGGAAACGGTGGATACAACCGACGCGGCGGAAATCTAGGCTTTCATGATTCCCTTCAAACGGGAAGCGTGCGCTCATTGTGAAACGAATATTCAAGGGCTTTTCGATCTTCGTGGCTTTATACGTCTTCGTTTGGATCGGGGGCGAGCACGGCATGACGTACTACATATCGCCCGCCATTCAAAAAGAAGTCACGAAGTGGAGATGTCCAGAACCGCAAAACGACGATGGCACATGTCCCGTTGAACCAATTATGCAAACTGATATGGAATGGACATGTCCTCCGGGTCAAGATGGCCCATTAACAGGTGAGTGGAAGAATCAAGAAACGTGTCACGACCCGGCGAGCCAGTGCCCGTTGCTGTGGTTCCCGTTTATCACGCAGACGCCGTGCCCCTATTGATCTGGGGCAAACCAGAGCCGAGAGTTGAGACTTCTCCGGGTTTGGCGCTCGCTGAGGCAAACCCCGAGGTGATTGTGTCTTGGCTCCTGCCTCGCGTAGCTAAGAAATAGCTTATAGAAGGTTTGTGAGAAGCGGACATGTCATTTTTCAAGAAGTATCGAGCCTTATCAATTGTGGGATGGTTTCTTGCCCTGTTCGCTTTTAACCTGGCGTGGACATGGTTACAGAATGCTGACAGGACGAGCCTATATATCACCCTAACGGCGATTGGTCGCCTAACAACACTCCCGGAGTTAGCACTCTCGGCGGCTGCGGTATACTGGATTCTCTCCGAACGCTCACCGATATCGACGACGCGCCTTCTGGCATATATCGTCGTCGGTCTAGCGGCTGCTGTCGTCACGTTCGCCTTGTCGTATCCAGAGCAAGTTAGAAGTGCCCCCGCGAAGATTCTAAGAAGTCTCAGCGGCATGGCAATTGCAAAGCATCAACCGCTTTCTCCCGTGGAACTCTTTCAGAAACTCTCCCCTTCTGTGTATGTCGTCGAATCCCTCGGGCAAAACGGGGACACCTTGACGTTGGGCAGCGCCGTGGCTGTAAGCCGCAGCTTTCTCATTACCAACTGCCACGTTGTTCGAGGCGGCTCGTTCTTTCGGATAAAGCGAGGCACGGAAAAATGGAGTGCAACACTGGTCCAAGCGGTACCGGAGCACGATCTCTGTGGACTTAAACCGAGTGGGCTAAACTTGTCGCTGGTCGATGTAGTCCCCTCGTCCAAGCTCGCTACGGGGGAGCCTGTTTATGCTATCGGTGCCCCGGAAGGATTAGAGCTAACTTTCTCCGAAGGCGTGATCTCGGCGCTTCGGGAAACCGATGGCGTTCATGTGATTCAAACGAGCGCGGCCATCTCACCGGGATCGAGCGGCGGAGGACTGTTCGACGCTCAAGGGAATCTTGTAGGGATCACGACCTTCTACCTCAAGGAAGGTCAAAGTCTGAATTTCGCCTTACCCGGCGAATGGGTAGCTGACATTCTCGGCCGCTCAAATATATCCGCCGGGGCAGATCAGCCCACGTTGAGCGATGCTGCACTTGAATCGAGTGCTTGGATCGAGATCGGAGCAGACGCGGCCAAGAGAGAGGACTATCAACTCGCGGTGGATTCGTACCACAAGTCCGTCGATCTGAAACAGCCCGATGCTTATCGAGCATGGTTCAAGTTGGCACAACTCGCCGAGATGTCGGCTGGCATGAATTCGCCCTCAGATGCCCTCAAATCATGGTCACAGCAGTTTCGACTGTCGCCAGAAGAGGCCCTATCAAGCGCAATCGCCGATTATGAGAAAGCAATTGAACTCAAGCCGGACTCCGCCGAAGCATGGCTCGCATTGGCAAACGCACACTCATGGGGAAAAGAATATGTTCAAGCCATCTCAGCCGCGATGGAAGCTACGCGCCTCGCGCCGGGCGATTGGAAGGGTTGGGAAGCTTTAGGGGTTTGCTATCTCCGGGCCGAATCTTACGCCGACGCAATAAACGCTTTGCAGCAAGGGGAGAGGGTCGCTCCTGATGACAAGAAATCGGAAATGCTGATTTTGATGGGAATGGCATATGCGAAAAGGGGAGATCGAGAACGTGTCATGCATATCTATCAGGAGCTAAGGACCGATGATCCGAAGCTGGCGGAGTCTTTCTTTCAAGATTACGTTTTGCCGGAAGAATCCGCTAACCAAAAACCGAGGACCCGTTAGAGGTGGAAAGGAATGGATGTTCGCCGTGACTTGGACTACGTGTCAAGGTTCTTGAAATCGTCGGCGGGAGGGATTTGTGAGCTTCTCGATATTTGTGGCTCTAATTCTACTTGTTGTCTATTCGAGGCAGTTACATCGACGCGAGAGAGTCGATATGTTTCGACTGAAACTGGCGAAATGGACCTTCATCGTCCTCATTGTTATGGATGCGGCTCTCGTCTCGTTCGGTTCTATTGGGGCGGCAGCTTTTCGATGGCTAATTCTTTTGATTCTGTTTAGCTATGCGAGGAAGTACTTTGTTCCTTCTACGACCCAAGGCTGACGATGATCCGCCGGATGATCTGACCTAGTTAGGGCTAGACATGATGGCGCAGAATACGCCACACGGCGATTACCATTAGCAGAATCCCTAGAAGATCAAACGTGTATCCAACCAAGTCGGGTTTTCGGACAACAGAGCGCACAAGTGCCGCTCCGCCGGTGTAGGCGTTCGGAGGCTTGATCCAAGACTCAATCTTGTGGTTTTTCCATTCACCGATGCCTAGCAGGAATGCGCCGCCCGAGAGCAATTGCAATTGAGAATTTGTCAGTCCTTTTACTTCAACAAACAATGAGAATGCGAAGAGAACTGCACCGACGTACATAACCGCCTTGTACCAGACGTCAATCCTGAAAACCTTTAGCAAGTCTGCGATGTCCATTCTCGTTCTTCGCGCTTTCCGTCGTTTGGCTCAAGTGTCCCGGAGAGCATTCCCCGAAGCCTAGCGCACTCGCCAGTTGCCGACAAGGTTAGCTTGGCATAGGCTTGGCGCATGAATCTGGTTTGGGAGTTCATTAAGGCAGTATGTGAGCATTGGGTTGCCCTTCTTACTGGTTGCGTTTTCCTCGTTCTCCTCAGTATATGGCAATCCACCGGGCACCTCGTTGCACCGTGGCCCTATTGGACCCTTGTTGTCGGCTGTGTGGTAGCAGCCTTCTACCGCACTTGGCTGGATGAACGTCGGAGCGTTGTGGAAATTACAGAGAAACTGAAAGAAGAAATCGCCAAGAAAGACAGACCGCAAATAACCGTCCTCATTCACGGTGACAACGGGCACCTTGGTTTCTGTTTAATGAACTACACGAATGCGCTAGCCACCAATTTTCGCATCGACGATATCGTGTGCGGCCACGAAATTCTAAGATGCGATCCACCGTCGCAGATAACCGCCAGTTACAGCCCAACGATTGAGTGCTATTGGCCTGAGCGTTGCGGAGACTCGCGGACGGATATCGCTCTGGCGTGTGAGTCTTACCGTAAGACTGGCTCGGACATTTCGGAAACGCTTCACTTAGCTATCCATTACTCAGACAGCAGCGGTGAAAACTATTGGACCACTTTCTGCAACTTTACATACGACTTTACCAAGAAAAAGTTCGTCCTCCTGCAACAGTGGATCACCCGAAGCCGAGAAGGAAAGCCGGGAGGCGGAGTGGTGGTTCGTGGAATGTTGGCAGGAAAGTAGTGCGAGTTTATCCGCCACATTCTTAGCGCTATAGTTTCGGCAAAGGAGGAACAAGAAATGTTGGTTTTCGGAAGGCGCGTTGAATATGAAATCCTGCGGGATGCTGTCAGCATCGGCGGTGAATTTGGGCGAGAAACGTCATTGCCAGCACTTCGCAATCACATCTCTCGGGCGACTGGCGTTTGGGCCGACGACGAGGTTATGCCTGCACTCAAGAGGCTTTATTGGCAGCGGCACATCGGAGATTTTCAGAAATGGAACCAAGCCTCGCAATGGTTTGAGCGTTACTGTGAGTATGAGGCAATGTACGGGCAGCGTGCTGATTCCCTTTTCTTTTACAGGGGAAGTTTCAATATCATCGTGTCGCCCAACGGTCGGGTTTACATGCAAGAACTCGAAGCTACGATCTCAGCCGCGATGCCACGACTAGCCCCTCCTCCCCCGCGCCGGAGAATTGGTTTTGGGGCGTAATGTATCAAGAGGAGAATCTTGAGGAATGGAGAGAGTAAGATCAGCAAACGCTAGCCGCTACACAGCACAGTTCTTCGTGCGTCCTACGGTTGCACAAACGGTTGCACAGAGGCTTCCGAAGTTGCCCAAAGATGCCAGCCAACACCGACTTTGGGCCTCCTAACCTGTTGAAAGCACATAGGCCAACACCGGAGTCGCCGCCTGTGGCACCGAGGGTCGTGGGTTCAAATCCCATCGCTCACCCCAAGCTTTTCTTATAGTTAACTACGCGTAAGCCTTCTGATTTGGACTACCGTAGTCCAAAACCTCGGCAACTTTCTCGACCGCGCGGCGCTGCGAATCCCCG
>Ga0209415_10014123_pt1 | contig 13067 bp, 10 predicted proteins | sample PeaSoiSIISIP2007_FD_187696 | JGI IMG/M metagenome (GOLD analysis project Ga0209415, IMG submission 187696) | Peat soil microbial communities from Weissenstadt, Germany - SII-SIP-2007 (SPAdes) (version 2) | ecosystem: Environmental > Terrestrial > Soil > Wetlands > Peat | place: Germany... | reverse complement strand
GGGAGATGCCGTGCTGCCGGGTTAGCCTGTGCTCCCGGCCGGTCACACCTGGCTGAAGGCATCCTCCAGGATGGACAGGCCCTCGCTCAGCAGCTCCTCGCCGATCACCAGCGGCGGCAGGAAGCGCAGCACGTTGCCGAACGTGCCGCAGGTGAGCACGATCAGCCCGGCGGCGTGGCAGGCCTTGGCGATCTTGGCAGTCACCGTGGCGTCTGGCTCGATCGTTCCCGGCCTGACCAGCTCGATCGCGATCATGGCGCCGCGGCCGCGGACGTCGCCGATCATCGGATTCGTGTCGGCCAGCTTCTGCAGCCTCGGCAGCATGAGGTCCCCGATCCGGCGCGCGGCGGCAGGCAGATCCTCCTTGGTCATCGTCTCGATCGCGCCGAGTGCCGCGGCGCACGCGACCGGGTTCCCGCCGTAGGTCCCGCCGAGGCCGCCGGCGTGCACCGAGTCCATGATCTCCGCCCGGCCGGTGACCCCGGCGAGCGGCAGCCCGCCGGCGATCCCCTTGGCCGTGGTTACCAGATCGGGCACCACGCCCTCGTGGTCGCAGGCGAACCAGTCGCCGGTCCGGCAGAAGCCAGACTGGATCTCGTCGGCGATGAACACGATCCCGTGCTCGGAGCAGTACTCGGCCAGCCCCGGCAGGAAGCCGTCCGGCGGGACGATGAAGCCGCCCTCGCCCTGCACCGGCTCGATCACTACCGCCGCGACGTTGTGCTCGCCCACCTGCGCGTGGATCAGGCCGGTCACCACGTCAAGCGCCTCGGCCGCGCATCTGGCCGGGCCGCCGGGCCAGCGGAACGGGTAGGCCATCGGAGCCCGGTAGACCTCGCTTGCAAACGGCCCGAACCCGTCCTTATAGGGCATGTTCTTGGCCGTCATCGCCATCGTCAGGTTGGTGCGGCCGTGGTAGGCATGATCGAAGACGACGACCGCCGGCCGGCCGGTGGCGTGCCGGGCGATCTTGACGGCGTTCTCCACCGCCTCGGCGCCCGAGTTGAACAGCGCCGACCGCTTGTCGTGCGTCCCGGGCGTCACCCGGTTCAGCTCCTCGCATACCTCCACGTACCCCTGGTAGGGGACCACCATGAAGCAGGTATGGGTGAACTGGGCCACCTGCTCGATCACCCGGCTCGCGACCAGCTCGGCGCTGTTGCCGACCGAGGTGACCGCGATCCCCGAGCCGAAGTCGATCAGCGAGTTGCCGTCGGCGTCGATCAGCACCCCGCCTCCCGCGGCGGTCACGAATATCGGCAGCACGTGGCTGAGGCCGCGGGCCACGCTGCGCTGCCGGCGCTCGAGCAGCTCGCGTGAGGCGGGTCCCGGGATCTCCGTGACGAGATGCCGGTGCTGGGCGAGCCCTGGGCCGCCTGTGGTCGAGGAGAACTGGCTCATAGGCCGAGGATAGACCGGACACCGGCGGCGATGCAGTACGGGCCGGGGTGATAACCCTCGTGATAACCGCTGCCGCTTGTTACCCTGCTTGGAGGCCAGCGTCGTCCTGAGGCGGCAGTCTCCTGCCGCCCGAGGCAACCAGCGGAAGGGGTCGTCAGTCTAAGAGCCAGAGAGATCTGGTCTCTCCTGCATGTCCTCCCATTCGCTTCTACTTCATCTTACGGCTGTTATTTCATGGATTGCGTGCTTATTGACGCAGCTTTCGGTAGTATCCCCTGGATTGAGTCGACCGGGGCGGGTCGGTACTTGCTGTTGCTCGTGCTGGAGTCCGCGCGGTAGCTGGCGTCCTCACGGGTAGTGAGTGCGGATGGATCGGTACGTGGCGCGGGCTGGCCCCGCCCCGACGTCGAGGAGAGCGCGTGCGTACACGTGAATGGTTTCAGGCACACAGCTTCCGCTATGAGGAGTTCGGCGACATCCGCGAGCTCGGGCGGCTCAAGAGCCAGCGAGGGATGACCGCGACGCTGGTGCTGCCGACGCGCAATGTCGCCGACACGATAGCCTCCGTCCTCGAGGAAGTGCGCTATCTGTGCGGCCCGGAAATCGGCCTCATCGATCAGGTGATCGTCGTCGACTCCGATTCAATCGACGGCACCGCAGAACTGGCGCGGCGCTACGATGTCGAGTTCTACTCTGAGAACTCCCTGATGCCGGAATACGGCCGGAATCATGGTAAGGGCGATGCTATGTGGCGATCGCTCTCCAAGGCTTACGGTGACGTTATCGCCTTCGCTGACACGGATACCGGAAACTTCTGCCGGGAGCTCGTGGCCGGCGTCATCGGCTGCCTGGTGGCGAAGTCAGATATCAAGTTCGTCAAGGCCGCGTACCGACGGCCGTACATGCGGGACGTCGTCGCCGTTCCCGATGGCGGCGGCCGGGTGACCGAGCTGATGGCCAAGCCCGTTCTCAATCACTTCTTTCCCGAGCTGGCCGGGTTCGTTCAGCCGCTGGCCGGCGAGTTCGCCGGGACCAGGGAGCTGCTGTACTCGGTTCCGTTCTTCACCGGCTATGCCGTGGAGATCGGGATGCTCATCGACGTGCTGAATACCTGCGGGCTGGCCGCCATGGCGCAGGTCGACGTCGGTGTCCGCAGGAACCGGCATCAGGATCTCGGCAATCTGAGCCGGATGGGCTATTCGGTCTTGCGAGCGGCCATGCTGCGGGCTCTGCCGCCGCACCAGGACTCGTTCGCCGACCTGATCGAGCCGGCCTGGGCACGCGAGGAGGTCGTGTCCTATCTGCACGCGGTAGCCGGGACCGGAGGGCTGCAGCTAGATGAGTACGTGGACGTGCTGATCGAGCGGCCGCCGATGAGAACGGCGCTGCGGGCCGAGTCGCACTGACGCTCGCCCCGGCTGGACGGCCGCCGCTCAGCGCAGCAGGTCCCTGGCGGCGGCCAGGATGGTGGTCTCCGCGAGCAGGACGGTGCCGGCGGCAGCGCCGAGCGGGATGAAGCTGTCCTCGCTCGCCACCCGGGCGACCTGGCCGGCGAACCCGGAGTCGGCAAGCGCGGTCACGATGCCCTCCGAGACCCCGCCGGTCCTGCGGGTCTCGTCGGCGATCAGCACCCGGCCGGTGACCGATGCCTCCCGCAGCAGGTCCTCCACGGGCAGCGGCGCGAGCCAGCGCGTGTCCACCACCCGGCAGCCGATCCCGTCCCTGGCCAGCGCGCCGGCCGCCCGCAGGCTCATCCGCAGTCCGTTGCCGAAGGTCACGATGGTCAGGTCGGCGCCGTCACCGTGGACCCTGGCCCGGCCGATCGGGATATGGGCGGCGGCCCAGCGGGACGGCGGGTCGTAGCGCGCCAGCCAGCCGCCGTCGCCCGGTTCGTGCAGGTCCCGCTCGTGGTAGAGGGCGATCGGCTCGAGGAACACGCAGACCGTTCCGTCCTGACGCGCCGAGGCCAGGACCGTCCGCAGCAGCGCGGCCGCGTCATCGGGCCGCGCCGGGCAGGCGATGACCAGGCCGGGAATGTCGCGCAGGGCGGCGATCGCGTTGTCGTTGTGGAAGTGACCGCCGAAACCCTGCTGGTATGCCAGGCCAGCGATCCGCAGCAGGAGCGGATTGAGGTACTGGCCGCGGGAGAAGAAAGCGAGAGTGGCCGCCTCGCCACGGACCTGATCTGCCGCGTTGTGCAGGTAGGCGAGGTACTGGATCTCGGGCACCGGCAGCAGGCCGGCCAGGCTGGCGCCGAGCGCGAGGCCAAGTATCGACTGCTCGTCCAGCAGGGTGTCGAACACCCGGCCTGCGCCGAAGGCGGCGAGCAGGCCTCTGGTGACCCCGTAGACCCCGCCCTTGCGGGCCACGTCCTCACCGAAGATCAGCATCTCGGGCTGGACGGCGAGCTCGTCGGCGAGCGCCCGGTTGATGGTCTGGGCCAGCGTCAGCGGGCCCTCGTCCTCGGGCAGCCGGCCCCCGAAGACCTGCTGACGCGATCTGCGTCCCGGCGTGGCCGGGCCGGCCTGGCCGGATGTGCTGGCGAGGCTGAGCGCGGCGAGGTCCGCGACCGCGGTCGCCACGGCGGCGGGGTGGCGCGGCGCGAGCGGCGCCATGACCTGCGCCGCGGACGTCAGCTGCGGCGATCCCTCGATCCGCGCGGCCAGGGCGAGCACCTGCTCGCGTGACCGCGCTTGCCTGGCCAGCACCTGCTGGCCGGTGAGCACGCCGGCGGTGATCAGCAGGCGCGCGGTGCCGATCAGCGGATCGCGATCCAGGTCGGCGGCGATCTCGGCACGGGAGCGGTAGCCGGCTTCGACATCCGAGCCGGCATGGCCGCCGAGGCGCACGGTGCGCAGGTGCAGAACCGCCGGGGCTCGCCGTCCGCGCACATAGGCGGCGGCGGCCGATGCCGTGTCGTAGACCTCGGCGAGATCGCTGCCATCCGCGTGGTAGTAGCGGATTCCCGGCAGGCGAGCCAGCGATGCGGCGACCCAGCCCGGCGGTGTCCGCACGCTGATGCCCAGCCCGTTGTCCTCGCAGACCAGCAGCAGGGGCAGGGGAAGGCCCTGGTACGCGCAGTAGCCTGCGGTGTTGAAGGCGCCAGCGGCCGTCGAGTGGTTGACCGACGCGTCCCCGAGGCTGCACACGACCACAGAGTCGGCGGGCCACGCCGTCGCGATTCCCAGCCGCGCGGCACGGGGGAGTGCCAGTGCCAGGCCGACCGCCCTCGGCAGGTGCGAGGCGATCGTCGAGGTCTGCGGGATGACATTCAGCTGGCGGTGGCCGAACACCTTGTGCCGGCCGCCGGCGATCGGCTCGGCAGCCGCGGCGGCCAGCCCGAGCAGCACGTCGCGTATACCCTCCTCGCCGCGCCCCGCCTGATCACTCCTGGCCAGGTAGAACGCGGCCGACCTGTAGTGCAGCAGGGCCGGGTCGGTGAGTCTCAGCGCGGCGGCAAGGCCGGCATTGCCCTCATGACCTGCCGAGCCGATCGTGTAATAGCCGGTGCCGCGGCCGCGGAGCCAGCGGGCCGCGGCGTCAAGAGCGCGGCTCGCCAGCTGCGCGTCGAACAGCTCGAGGCAGCGCCCGGCGGTCAGCGCGCTTCCGGCCCGCACCGGACGCGCGGCCAGCCTGCCCGTGCCCGGTCCCTGGCTCGGGTGGTCCGGTCCGCCGCCGGTCTCGGCTGCGAGTGCCCGGACGGCGTCGGCGAGATGGCGGTCAGCCGGGTCGGCGTCCTGCTCCAGCGAGGTCATGGCAGAACGCTACGGCCCCGCCGCTGAGCGGCGGCAGCCGCTAGCCGCCGAACCAGTCGCCGGCTCTGGGGACCATCAGCCTCGGGCCGAATCTGACCACGTAGCTTGCCGGGCCGTTGCTCAGCCGGTCGCGCAGGAAGAAGACCCCGGTCCAGCGGTTGTAGTAGCCGACGCTGTCCTTGCGGCCGCCCAGCCAGTTCCCGCTCAGCGGGATCATGTGCGGCGGGCCGAACCGGAACGACCGGTAGAGCGGGCCGGGCGCCAGCCGGTTGCGCAGCCGGAAGATCCCGGTTCTGGGGTCGTAGAAGCCGACACCGTCCCTGCGTCCGCCGTTCCAGTCCCCGGCCAGCGGGATCATCCCTGGCGGGCCGAACCTGAAGCTGACGTCGGGCCGCCCGGAGGTCAGTGACTCGCGCAGGTAGAACGTCGCCGTCCTCGGGTTGTAGTAGCCGACGCCGTCTCTGCCGATCCCCTTCCAGTCGCCGATCAGCGGGATCATGCCCGGCGGGCCGAATTTAAATGTCAGGTTGGGGTGAGCCGACCTATTCACGCCGGTCAGATGGAACGTCCCTGACTTCGGATTGTAGTAGCCCACGTTGTCCGTGCCGCGACCGCTCCAGTCGCCGACCAGCGGGATAACGCCGCCGCCGCCGATCCGGACCGTGCTGTTCGCCGGGCCTGAGGTCAGCGAGTCGCGGACGCTGATCGCGCGCGAGCGCGCGCTGTAGTAGCCCACGTCGGCGTGCCGGGGAATACGGAAGTGAATGAAATTGCTCGGCCATTCCTGCCACTCATCGGACGGGTAGCCGGCCCTGATCAGGGTCCAGTCATAGCCGTCGCGGTCGGCGCTCATGTTCTGCTGCGAGATCACGATGTAGCGGCGCCGAGGTCCGACCTCCTCGACCACGGCGACATGACCCGCCCCGCCGATCCCTGCGCTGCCGCCGTTCCACTCTGCGACGGCGCCGACCGTCGGCGTGTGATTCACGAGGACGCCATGGGACCGCGCCACCAATGCCCACTGGCCGCCGTCGCCGAGCAGGTACCGCGGCGTGGCCACGTGGTACACCCTCGACTCGACGTAGGCGACGTAGTTGGTGCAGTTGTCGCCGGGGAACATGCGCCAGTACATGGCTCCGTCGTGCGCGCCGTAGCCGTAGCTGTCATAGCCGCGGGCATCGCACCGGTGCCAGCCCGTGCACAACATGGTGGACGGCGCCGGCCTGGCGGACGCCGACTGGCCGATGATCAGGGGTATGGCGCCGCTGAGGGCGAGCGCGGCCGGCAGCCCGGTGGCGGTCACCAGCCGCGGTCGCGCGGCCCGGCGTGCCAGCCGCCTGGCATGCGCGAGCCACCGGCGAACGGCGGGCTGCCTGGGATCTCCGTCGCGTTCATCCGACATGTCAGTCCTCCTGGAACTGGCCAGCGGTCAACACCCGTTCCGGCGCGCGAACAGAGCTACTATGCCGTTTCCAGCCGTCGCATCACGTCATTTCCGGTCGACACGCCCCGATGTCGCTCAACTGCCTAGCGCTAGAAATACCGATATAGCCGCCACTATCGGGCGAACTGTGGTCGCGATCGCGGAGACCGTCCGCCCGGGCCGGCTACCAGAGGCCGGCTACCAGAGGCCGGGCGCGAGCCGCCACCGGACCCGTTCCCGGTACGACAGGTAGTCGCCGGCCCAGGCCTGGCCGCCGTCAGCGGTCCGGGCGGCGGGCCGGATTGCGGCTGGCACCGGAGCCGGCCGGCCAGGCGGCCGGCCGGCCGGCGCCGCCGGGACCGCGGAGGCGGTCAGCAGGCGCTCCTCGGCCAGCGCCCGGCCGATGTTGCAGCCCGCCGTGCAGGCGAGCACAAGGGCGTTGCGCCAGGACAGGCTCTGCAGCAGGTACCCGCACTGGACCAGCAGGTAAGAGGAGTAGATCGGGTGCCGGACCACGGCATACGGGCCCCAGGTCACGAGGCCGCGATCGGCCGGAACCACGCCGAACGAGCGTCCGAGCGCGAGCAGGGAGGCAAGCCCGATGATCAGCCCGGCGGTCTGGAGCGCCAGCCCGGACCAGAGCCCCCAGGCCGGATGGAGCCCCGCCGGGCGGAACCCGGTCCCTCCGAACGAGCCCCCGACGGTCAGCAGCCAGTCGGCGCTCCGCCTGGTGACTGCCTGAGCGGGCCGCCGGACCAGGAACGCGACGACGAACCACGCCTGCTCGACGCAGAATCCCGCCCCGATCAGGCTATGCGTCTGAAGGTAGAACTGGAAGCTGGCGACCGCGAAGAAGGCCGCCCCGGCGGCCCCGGCAAGATTGACCGCGAACCTGGTCAGCCTGCCGGACCGGGCCGGCGTCGCAGCCGGAGCGGACTGGCCGGCCCGCACGGCGGGAAGAGGCGCCCGGCGGCGTGCGACCATGGCTGGATCGTATGCCGGCGGCACGCCGATTGCGCTTACCGGCGCGGCTAGACACGTCGGTACTTTCCGGCACGCCTTGATATCGGCTGGGAATGCGGGCCAGATTCCGGTGTGCGAGCCGTTTCGCATGGTGTGATGTTTCTAATGAAATTATCGATGGGAGAAACTATGCTGCCGTGGTCGGCCGAGATTTCCGGGCGAATCGACGAACTGACAATCACCAGCGAACTGCTCCGCGGCAACCCGCTCGGCGACCCATTCGAGCGGCCGGTGATGGTCTACGTTCCGCCCGGATATGACGACGAGCCGGACCGAAGGTACCCGTCGGTCTACGTGATCCAGGGGTACACCGGGCATCTGGCGATGTGGCGGAACCGGACGCCGTTCCGGCAGCCGTTCACCGAGACCGCCGACCAGGTCTTCGCGACCGGCGCCGCGCCGCCGGCCATCGTGGTGTACGTCGACGCGTGGACGGGTTACGGTGGCAGCCAGTTCGTTGACTCGCCGGCCACCGGGCGGTACCACTCCTACCTGTGCGACGAGGTGGTGCCGTGGATCGACCGGCGGTACCGGACGCTGGCCGGCCCGGCGCACCGGGCTATCTCCGGCAAGTCGAGCGGCGGCTTCGGCGCGATGATCACGCCGATGCTCCGTCCCGACCTGTTCGGGGCGCTGGCCACGCATGCCGGCGATGCCCTGTACGAGCTGTGCTACCTGCCCGAATTCGGGAACTGCGCCCGCGCGCTGCGCGACTACGGCGGCGACATCTGGCGCTGGTGGGCTGACTTCTGCTCCCGTCCGGCCTTCACCAGGAAGGAGGACCAGACACTGCTCGGCATGCTCGGCGTGGCCGCGTGCTTCTCGGCGGCCGGGGATGGCACGATCGAGCTGCCGTTCGATCCGCGGACCGGCGCGGTGCGCGAGCAGGCCTGGCAGCGATGGCTGGACTGGGACCCCGTCCGCATGGTGCCAGGGCACGCGGACGCTCTCCGCTCGATGCGGGCGATCTGGATCGACGCGGGAAACGCGGATGACTTCTACCTGGATCTGGGGGCCGAGGCCTTCCGCGCGGCGCTCGGGGAGGCCGGCGTCGCCGATGACGTGATCGCGTTCGAGCTGTTCGACGGCACCCACGCCGGGATCGACTACCGGTATCCGATGGCGCTGGCCTGGCTCTGCCAGCGGATCGCCGCGCCCGCGGATGGCCGGTGAACGCGGCGTGAACGATCCGCCCGAACGGCACGTTCTACAGGGGAGTGCAGCGCCGCGCGGCGAATCCGCACGCGGCGTGCGAAGAAGGAGGCAGAAGTGAAGACCAACCGACGGTGGCTGGCGACCGGCCTGATGGTGGTCGCCGCTCTGCTGCTGGCCGCCTGCGGCAGCAGCTCAAGCTCGGGCTCCAGCCCGTCAGCGACCGCTACAGGCAACTCACCGGTCGCGGCGGGATCGGGATCGGGCATCAAGACGCTGAGCACCAGCATCGGCACCGTGCTCACCAACTCGAAGGGCATGACGCTGTACTGGTTCGCACCGGACACGGCGACCAAGTCCAACTGCAACGGCAGCTGCGCGACCTTCTGGCCGCCGGTCATGGGACCGGTCAGCGCGGCTTCCGGGGTGTCCCTGCCGGGCAAGTTCGGAACCATCACCAGATCGGACAGCTCGGTGCAGGCCACCTACGACGGCCACCCGCTCTACACCTACTCCGGCGACTCCAAGCCAGGGCAGACCTCGGGGAACGGCCTGAACGCCTCGGGCGGGCTGTGGACGGCGATGACGCCGTCGGCCGCCGCGCCGGGCAAGGCGGCGCCAAGTCCGTCGTCCAGCTCCTCTGGCGGCGGCTACGGTTACTGATCGGCCGGCCGGCTGACTACGGGCCGGCGCCGTCAGGGCCAGATCCCCGCTGCCGGGTCGGTGGCATTGAGGTGGTCGGACACCCGTGCCAGATGAGCCCGCATCGCCCTGACGGCGCCGCCCGAGTCGCGCGCCTTGAGCGCGGCCACGATGTCGTGGTGGTCGGCCTGGTACAGGCGCCGCCGGTCCGCCGAGGCGCTGCGCCGCTTGAGGTCGCCCCAGATGTGGCCGTGCCTGGCCGCCTCGATCGAGGAGTACAGCGTGACAAGCAGCGGGCTGTGCGTCGCGGCGACGATGCTGCGGTGCAGGGCCAGGTCCCAGGCCTCGAACTCCTCATAGCTCGCGGCCCGGTCACCTCCGGCCAGGCAGCGGTCCATCTCGGCGAAATCCCCGGCCGTCGCCCAGGCCACCGCGAGCGGCATCGCGGGCGGCTCAAGCAGGCGCCTGACCATCATCACGTCGGCGGGCGCGAACGCCGACTGCCCGGCCCCCGGGTCACCAGCACCCTGGTGACCGGCACCCTGGTGACCGGCACCCTGGTGACCGGCACCGTGGTAACCGGCACCGTGGTGACCGGCCCCGTGGTGACCGGCACCGTGGTGACCGGCACCGCCCTGATCCGCGGGCAGCAGCGCGGAGTCCGGGCCGGTGCCGTACTGGCCCGGGCCGGCGTACGGGCCCGGGCCGGCGGCGCGCGCTGAGTCGGCGCCCTGACCGGGCCGGGCCGGGCGCAGGTACGTTCCGCGGCCCACCTCACGCGAGATGTGGCCCTGGGCTTCCATGATCCCCAGCGCGTACCGGATGGCGGATCTGGTCACGCCGAGGTCCTGCGCGAGCTGCCGCTCCGTGGGCAGGCGCCCGCCCGGGCCGAGCCCGGCCCGCAGTGACCTCGTGAGGATCAGCTCGGCAAGCTCGATCCCGCGCTCGACGTGAGTGTCGGGCGCCGTGCCTGCCTCGCTGACTTCGGGTGCTGACTGCCCGGCCATGGATCTGGTCTGCCTTCCGGTGGCTAGTGCGCGCACGTCGTGCGGGGCCGTGCGCGCGGCGGCACGAGGTCGCATCCGCCGGCCGCCGGATGCGTCCGACGGCCTTCCGCGAGCTTGACAGCGTGTCGGCAACCAATCGTACCAATCTTGGCCGCATGCGCCAGAGGAGCAGCCAATCGAAACCTGAGTTGTCTCTTGACCCGATTTGAGCGCCGACCTATGCTCGACCAATCAGTGAGCTGACGACCAATCTGACCGCCGGTCACCCGGCTCACAGACATCGACAGGAGGCTGCGCGTGCGGCTCGCGACCATGGTTACCTCCCGCGGACTCCGGCTGCATGTGGCAGGAGCGAGCGGCTACGTCGATGTGGCTGACGCTACCGGCAACCCCGACCTCGGCTCGCTCGGCCCGGTGCTGTCAGCGGGCGGGCCGGCGCTCGACGCGATTCGGGCCGTGTCTGACCGTGCGGGCGAGGAGTTCTCCCCGGCGGACTTCGGGCCCGCCGTGCCCGAGCCGCCGCGGATCCTGTGTCTCGGTGTGAACTACAGCGAGCACGCCATCGAGGGCGGACGGGCCGTGCCCACCTGGCCCGAGGCCTTCGTGCGCGGGACGGGCAGCGTCCTCGGCCCGTACGCGGACCTGGTCAAGCCGGCACTGACCAGCCGGTTCGACTACGAGGGCGAGCTCGGCCTGGTCATCGGGGCCGGCGGCCGCTACATTCCGGCCGGCCAGGCGATGGCAGCGGTGGCCGGATACGTCGTGCTCAACGACGCATCGGCACGCGAGTGGCAGCGAGCCGGGACGCAGTGGACCGCCGGCAAGAACTTCGAGGGAAGCATGCCGATCGGCCCAGAGCTGGTCACCACCGACGAGGTCGACATCACCGATGTCGCCCTCACCACGACGCTCAACGGCCAGGTCATGCAGTCGGCGCGGACCTCTCAGATGATCGTCGACGTCCCGAGCGCGATCGAGTTCTTCTCCTCATTCACGCGGCTCCGGCCCGGCGATGTCATCGCGACGGGAACGCCGGGCGGGGTCGGCTTCGCCAGGAAGCCACCTGTCTGGCTGCAGCCGGGCGACTTGATCGAGGTAGCCATCGAGGGCGTCGGGACGATCCGCAATCGCGTGGTCGCTGAGGAAGGCGACCTCAGCGGCTGGCGGTGGCGGCCGGGTGACCAGACGCCAGCCGGGTTCTGAAAATCCCCGCAGACGTAGCCATAGCACACGTAGACATTGAGGTGACAGCGATGTTCGACCCCCCAGACGCGGCATACGCCGGTCTCGCACAAGGCATGAACCGCCGCGGCCGGCCCCGCCGGATGGTCCGCGCTCTCTCAGCGATCGCCGCTGTCGCGATGGTCGGCGCGCTCGCGGCGTGCGGCAGCAGCGGCTCGGGCGCGACCGGGAACTCCACGCTGATCTTCGCTGACGTCGCGCCGTTCAGCGGCGTCGATGCCGCGCTAGGCCCGATCTACCTGGTCTCCTGCACCGGCGCGACGCACGCCATCAACGCCGCGGGCGGCATACTCGGACACAAGGTGGCCTGCAAGCCGGTGGACACCAGGGGAGAGCCAGCGGACGCCGTTCCGGCCGTGGGCAGCATGTTCGCGACGACGAAGAACCTGGAACTGGTGATCGGCTGCACCTCCGACGAGGCCGCGTCGGTCGTCCCGGTGATCAACCAGCACAAGACCGTGATGTTCTGCATGACCGGCCAGTCGGAGTTCGATCACGTCGTCTACCCGTACTTCTACCGGCTGGTCCCGCCCGACCTGGCCGAGTCCTACGCGATGGTGGTGATCGCGCAGAAGCTGGGCTACAAGAAGATCGCGCTCGCCTTCGGCAACGACATCGGCTCGCAGACCTTCGTCCAGCCCGCTATCGCGTCGATCGCCAAGGCGGGCCTGAATCTGGTCGCCAACGAGACGCTGGACCTGCACGCGACGACATTCAGGACCGAGGCAGCGAAGATCGTGGCCGCTCACCCCGACGCGATCATGACCGAGGCACTCGGCTCCGCTGATCCGACCCTGTTCTCCGAGATCAAGCAGCTCAACGGCGGCAAGATGATACCGATCATCGGCACCTCGGCGGCTATCTCCCCGGTGTTCTACACCGCGTGCGCCAAGGCGATCGGCGCGTCCACGTTCGCCTCGGTCTTCCACGCTGACAACCTGGTCACCGCCACCAGCGGCCCGGCCTATGTCGCCTTCACCCACGCGCTGCTCGCGGTCAAGGGCAAGGTCGCCGGGGCGCAGACCGGTAATTTCAGCACCTACTTCACCGCACCGGGCGGCGTCCACCTCTACGACGGCATGAACCTGGCCGCGCTGGCGATGGTCGCGGCCAAGAGCACGGACGTCGCCAAGTGGCAGCCGTGGGTCGCCAAGATCGGCGACGGCGTCCCCGGCGCCGTGGTCGTGAGCTCGTTCGCCCAGGGAGTCGCGGAGCTGAAGGCGGGAAAGCAGATCCGCTACATCGGGCCTGGCGGGCCGACCAGCTTCGACGCGTTCCACGACTCGCCCGGCATCTTCCAGATCGATGTCTACAGCCCGACCGGCGCGGTGCAGGTGTCGGGGAGCATCACGGCGACCGAGCTGCGCGCCGTAACTCCATGATCCGCAGTCAGCCCGCGGTCGCCGGCCGGCCGGGGCTCGG
>Ga0209415_10014122_pt1 | contig 13068 bp, 17 predicted proteins | sample PeaSoiSIISIP2007_FD_187696 | JGI IMG/M metagenome (GOLD analysis project Ga0209415, IMG submission 187696) | Peat soil microbial communities from Weissenstadt, Germany - SII-SIP-2007 (SPAdes) (version 2) | ecosystem: Environmental > Terrestrial > Soil > Wetlands > Peat | place: Germany... | reverse complement strand
GGCACTGGCAGCAAGGATGGGCGGAGTTGGAAGCGCAGCTTCCGGCAAAAGAAACCGTGGTGGTGCAACCACAGTTGACGGTGCCCCCCGACGCAATGGGGCAACGGATCATCTACCAGGTCATGCCCGAATATCCAGAGTTTGCACGACAGGCGGGAGTGCAAGGTACGGTGGTGCTGGATGCCTTCGTAAGTACGGAAGGCGCGGTGACCCAAATGAAGTTTGTCAGCGGGCCCGAGGCGCTGTCGCAAGCAGCCATGGATGCAGTGCGGTGGTGGCGCTATGAACCTTATTTTGTGAATGGTCAACCGACGACAGTTGAGACCACCGTGGCTTTAGACTTCCGGCTAGCGAACTAGAAGATCGGATTGGCTGTTCGGAAGTTACAAGGTTGTTGGCGAAAAATCGCCTAGCAACTCATCGACGGGCCCTTTGCTCGCCCACACGCTACCCGCCCTGGGATGCCCGTCCCGCCAGCACCGGGGGTGTGGCCTAACATTTCCCTCAGAGTACTACCCTCAAGTAAACCCTTCGATCTGTTGCGGTGCCACGTAGAAGACCCAGGCTTGCCGAACATCCTAACCTCACGCTGTTTTCAACCTTCGCGCGAGCCAGAACTTCTCCTCGGATAGCAGCCCCAGGTGATGTGAACCAGGGCTCGAGCCTTCGTTGGGTTCGAGCCCAGGGGGGTCTTTTTTCCCTGCCCTTCACATGCCTAATTTCAAAACATAAGGAGCTACACATGTCGGACATTTCGCAATCCACCAACACCCCGGCTTCAAGCGAGACCGGTTTTCTCAGCCGCAAATGGAAGTCGATTCGCTTCTTCTTTGCGAAACGTGCATTCGAGTCGAAGCTCGAAGGCATTCTCAGGGCCGCCGCCGGTCACGAAGGGAACGCGTTGCCCGTCGGCAATTCCCAGTATCAACTGCTCAGCGCGGAAGCGGATTTGCTCTCCACGGAGTTCGCTGACCGCTGGGATCTGGATGTTGACCTTCTCAGGGCGCGGATTCCTGGCCTGGCCAAGTTGGCAGGACTGTCAGTCCCGCCGCCGGCGACGAACTACGCCAGGCTTGCATGCCTTGGCATGGTCGCCGTACCGCTGGCTCTGTTCCTGATGGGAGCCATGGCCGGCTTGGTTAACGTTGGATTCCACCTTGTGGGAGGGCGATGACCATGGCACTCATCGCTTTTATTGCAGCCGCAGAAGCAATGCTGTATTGCGCGTCACGCTCAAAACGGGGCCAAACGCGGAGGCAGCAGGTGCTTATGGGCAACAGCCTGGACTCAGTTCGTGCGCTACCGCTTGTCGATGACTACCTCAAGCGGAAGACCGCCGGAGCAAGCAGAGTCCAAACGTTCGTTGCTTCCAAACTGGCAGAGGTCTGTCGCCGAGCTGTTCACACACGGTCGTTCGAATATGTGCTCTTGCACGTAATTCGAACGGCTGTTCTTAAACGTCGGAGCAAGTTTCTCAACAAACAAGGAAGGATCACTCTATGAATCTCACACCATCAACCAAAGGTTCGTTTATCGCAGGCGTCGGTCTCTGGTGCCTCATCTGGGCAGCACTGTTCAAAGCCGACGAAATCGCAAGTGCAGGCGGGCTCCAGCGCTGGGTCAGTTCCGACCGATGTCTCCACTGGATTCGTCAACACAAGAGCACTTCGCTGATTTCAACAGAAATCCTCAACTACTCACACACGGGGTTAGATCCGCTGGGTGTGACGTTCGCCTTGGGCGGAACGCTTGTTAACGTGCTGGTCATCTGCTTCCTGCTTCCGATGCTGGACAAAGCAAAGCGAGGTAGCAAAGCGCTCAACTTGCAGTTTTAGCAGCACCCAGCACGGAATCCTGACTAAGGGCGGCAGCCATGCCGCCCTTTTTCATTTCCACAAACCAACCGAAAGGAAATCACCATGTCGAACTCGCAAGAACGCCTGAGTGTGCCAGAGCTGATCGAGCAAGTGATCGGCTCTGGCCTCTTCTCATTGGACGATGAACCCTATTTCAGCTGGCAAGGCTGTGAGCATTGCGCAGATGGACTGGGTGCAACCGTCTGTGACCTGCATGGCTACCGCAGTCTGGGGGATACCGAGTCACTCGCATTTCGGGTCTGCGCTGACTGCATTTACCGGCTGTATTACGGAACGGAGGAAAACTAACATGCGAACGAAAATAACGTTCTACGGTGAGATCGCCGGCCACATCTGGATGCCGGCTGTCGAATGCACCAAGGCATTTCACCTCGAACTAACCCGTATTCCACGCAATAGCAAGACTCGCACCTATCCAGGCATCGCCCCTCGCTCGATGGAAATCACCTGTCTGCGAGACGCTCTGCTCCACTTGACGAATGATGGTGACTTCCAGTCCTGCGCCATCACATGGGCGCGGCTGGAGGTCTCACATTACTACGGGGAAGAAACTGGCGGCACCCGTTCGGTCAAGATCCGCACTCGCGTGTGGGAACTGCGCGGTCAGGGTCAAGACGCTGATTGTTTTGTGGAGGTGCGCCCATGAACTCCATTCAACGTTCCACCCAACCAAGGAGACCAAACACCATGACCACGAGCAAGCAATCAAAACAGAAGTTCCTTGTCATCAGTTACGACGACGATCAACAGCAGTGGTTCTACGACCTCGTTGTCGCGGCGTCTGAACAGGCCGCTGTCGATAAAGTCTGCACACACCGCGACTATGTGGTCGCGGCTGATGCGCTGTCGCCGGAGAACCTCAGTAATCTGGCGCAGTCGCTCAACGAACAAACCATCGAGAGCATTGAAGAATACGAACGCTCCGATTCCAACCTGGAGGTGCGCTCATGAGATTTCTCGTCATTAGTTATGACGCCGACCAACAGAAGTGGCATTACGATTTCGTGGTCGCCCAATCTGAACAAGTTGCTGTCCAGTGCGTCTGCATGGAACGTCCTTCCATGATTGCCGCCGATGCGCTGTCTGCCGAGGCTCTCTCGAATCTCGCAGCCACAGCTCAACTTAGAAACCGTCGAGATATGGAGTCGGCATGCTGGCCATGCTGACGCCTCGTGTCTCACCCGCCCGTTGATCCTCTAACGACCGAAACAATCCAGCAGTTCCCACCACTCAGCCAACACCCAGTCGTTCCAATCTGCTTGCAGTAACTCTTCCTAGCAGTTTCTAGCCACCACTCGATCGCAAACAAACAACCCAGGCCCGGAATCGGCATCGGTTCCGGGCCTTTTCTATGCGCCAACGGAGGAAAACAGATGAAATGTAGTCAGCTTGTATCCATCAGCACGGGGAACCGTAAACTTGGCGGCGTGATGAACATCTCGACCTCTCCACGGACATGTTGTCCTAAGGGCGTCCCTTGCGCCCGCAAAGGATGCTACGCATTCAAGGCCTATCGGCTTTATCCCGCCACCCGCAAGGCATGGACGAGGAACGAGCGCGTCGCAAGACGTAATCCTGATTCCTATTTCAGGCAGATTGCGGCACGCGTTGCCGAGCATAAACCGCGTCTATTTCGCTGGCATGTCGCCGGCGACATTCTCAGCACCGACTACCTGCACGGCATGTGTCGGGTCGCCCGTGCGAATCCGAATACGCAATTTCTCGCGTTCACTAAAGCCTTCGATATCGTCAACCGCTACGAAGACCGCGAGGCGGTGCGGGTCAACCTGGTCATCGTATTCTCGGCTTGGCCGGGGATGCGGTTCGATAATCCCCACCGCCACCGCGTGGCCTGGATGCAGGATGGAACGGAAACCCGCGTGCCCGAGGATGCCATTCGGTGTCCAGGCAACTGCGAAACCTGTGGCCTGTGTTATGAACTGCCAAGGTTGGGCCGCGATGTAGTGTTCCACAAACACTAGCCTCTACAACTCCGCACTTCACCCCACCGCTGAACCATCCCATCCTTGCCGCTCTGCCGTAATTCCCCTACGACAACTCCATTTGTCCTCTTCAGCTGCGTTAGCTCTGCGCCGTTTTGCAGCAAAACGCGGCGGATCCCGAGTCCGCTGCGCCGCGTTTTTACCCACGACTGATGCGGGTCCGGCCACTCCGGGTGCCCGTAGTGTGCCCAAACTCCGCATTCCAATCGCACTCCAACCGGTTCCACCCATCGTTACAAGGAGAAAATACTATGGAACATCACCACCGACGTCTTCGGGGAGAGGGGTCGATCTACTCGAGACCCCGCAGCCCCTTCCTCTGGATCAAGTACTACAAGCGAGGAAGGCCGGTCCGGGAATCCACTCGGACCCAGGACCTGGGAAAGGCTTCTCGGTTTCTCCACCAGCGTTTGGCCGAGGTCGGGCCCGACCCGGCCGAAAGCCTCCGGATCGAGCAACTCGTCGACGACCTGTTTCGCGATTACCGCATCAATCAACATCGTTCTCTGGACGATGTAAAGACTCGCTGGCGTCTCCATCTGAAGCCCTTCTTCGGATCGATCCCAGCAACCGAACTCGACTCCCGGCTACTCGCGCGCTACATCGACAGTCGCCGCGAGGAGCACGCCAGCAACGCCACCATCAATCGGGAACTGGCCTGCCTGAAACGCATGGTCCGGCTCGCCTACTTGTCCACGCCGCCGCGGGTCGAGAGCGTGCCACATTTTCCGCACCTGAAGGAAACGAACGTAAGACAAGGCTTCGTCACTGCCGAGCAGTATGCGAGGCTTGTCGCCCATTGTCCGGACCTATGGCTTCGGGCGATGCTCGAGACTGCCTACAACTATGGTTGGCGGGTGAGTGAACTGCTCAATCTTCGCGTCGGTCAGGTCGATCTCGTCTCCCGCACCATCCGGCTGGAACCGGGCACGACCAAGAACCGGGAAGGACGTGAGGTCACGATCGAGTCTGGTCGACTGCTCGATTTGCTGCACCAGTGCGTGGAGGGCAAACGCCTGGATAATCACGTGTTCACACGAGGTGATAAACCGATCCGTGACTTCCGCAAGCGGTGGCAGAACCTGTGCTCGGCCGCCGGGGTGCCGGGCCTTCTCTTCCACGACCTGCGCCGGACCGCGGCACGGAACCTGCGCGCTGCCGGCGTACCCGAGGAAATCATCATGCGCATCGCAGGATGGAAAACTTCCGGCGTCTTCAAGCGCTACGCGATCGTGGACAAGGCTGACGTTCGCTCAGCCTTGCAACAACTGGAACGGGCACGGCAGAAGGAGTTGGATCCTATCGACGGGCGCCGTTCAACCGAGCCAGAATACCCACCACTCTCCCATCTATCGATAGCTGCCGATTAGCGCTCCCCGAAGCTCAATCCACTCTCCCCCGGCCTTAGTGTGGTGATCCTTTCCTCCAAGACTTCCACGTTTCAACAAGATAACTCTCAAGGAGAAACTATGCTCGAGATACTCGTAGTCGTTTTATTCTTATTGGCGCTCTGTGCGGCGCTCATCGTGCTGCCCCTTCTGCTTGTCCTCAAGGCAGCTCAGTTGCTATTCGAGCCCGCGATTAAAGAAGTTGCCGGCGCCGTCAATGAAGTGCGGGACCACAACTGGAGAAATGCTGACGCAGTGGAACGCGAGAGGATGGTGCGGAAGGCGTGTGGCTGGCGTGTGATCGGCAGAGTGGTTGGTGCCGGTGCATTGGTTGCCGGCGCATCCGTCGCAGCCTCTTCCACAATCGGATTCGCGTGTTGTCTGGCGGCCTGGCGAATGCTGAAACCAATCAAACAGGAGATGCGAGATGCGTGTGCATATAGGTCGACAGGCGCACCTGACGAACCACGTTAGGCGCCAGCGAAAACGGTCCGCAGGCCGATGGTGGCCTGCCGATTTATGTGCTGCGCCATTCGTAACTAATGGGATGGTCCGCCGCCTTTACCCAGTCAGAGTGATATTGAAGATGGCGTTGCCTATACCCCTCCAAGCTGCAATTTCAATCAACCGGTGAAAGATGTTCGTGAACGGCGATCCAGCCCTGTCCGGGGCGGGATTGGAAAACAATCGTTTCGCGCTCGTTCAGTTTCACCTTCCCCCGCTTTGTCCCAATCTCGGTCAATACCGAGTGGGTAAATACCGCAATGTCCCCGAACCACTGCACCCGCTGAGCTGTGGAAAGGCAACTCTCCACATGGAATCCATCTTCCATTTCCCACCGCTGCCATTCGCGGAGATATTCTTCGCGAGTTTCCAGCCGGTGCGAAATATTGTGGAAAACAAAAGTGGCCTCGGGGGCAAAGCAGGCAAAGTAGGCCTCGCGATCGTGCCGAGCAAAAGCAGCCACGAGATGGGCTGCTGCGGTCTTGACTGCGATTTCACTGTTACTATCCATGGTCTGCTCCAAGTGGATGGCCCGATGGACCGCGCATCTTCCGGTTCACCAACTCGACACGTAACCTCCGCTCGGATCTTTAGGCGGCCGGGTCCCGGGTGGAGATCTTAACCGTCGGCCGGAGCGAATCAACGATAGGTGCTATTGGAACATCAATTGTCCGTATAAATCGCGAGCCCGCGGGACCATAGATAGCCCGCGGCTCCGGGAACAACTCCAGGCACACGGGGTAAAGCACTGCTGGCAGTATCAGCGCAGCCACTAACGACACATCCAGGCCGCCGGCTAAGTTGCCGAGCCATCCCACAAAATGACCGGGTATATTGACTGTCAGCAGCGCGACAACCGACGAGACAATCCAAGCAAACATACCGGCCACGTTCCATCCTCCCGAGAACCAGTATGGACCGCCCGTCTGACGCCTATTAAAAATCTGCATCGCATCTGGGATGTAAAAACCTCGACGCACAACATACCCAATGATCATGATAACCATCCACGGTGTGGTCGTGACGATGATCAGCGACACGAACGTTGAAATTGATCCAAACAAACTGAAATAGAAGCGCCCTACGAATATAAGTGCACAGGATATTGCGCCGATGAGCAGGGTAGCTTGTGGCCGACTGAGACGCGGAAAAACACTGGAGAAGTCCAGACCCGTGCCGTACAGCGAAGTCGTGCCGGTAGACATACCGCTCAACACCGCAAGGAGGAGCAACGGCGCCAAGAACCAGTGTGGCGCCACCACAAGTAGCCCGCCCGTGTATTCGGCACGTGCAAGATAATCTGGGGCGTGGATGGCAATCACCGAGGCCGTCACAATCCCGAATAGAAACGGCAGGGAAGTAAGTAACTGCGCCACGATGGTGGCAATGATGAGAGAGCGCTTGTTTGTCCGGCGCGGCAGGTAGCGCGTCCAGTCACCCAGAAACGCACCGAATGAAATAGGATTCGCCAACACGATCAGGGTCGAACTGATGAACGGCGGCCAGAACCCGGAAGCGCCCCATCGCAGACCAGATCCTACAAACTTCGGATTAAATAGTGTCACAAAAGCCGCCAGGCCGAAAACAAACAGTACCGTACTGGCAACGACAGCGATTTTATTGATCAGCAACATCATCTTAAAACCGTAAATGCAAACAATCAGTACGCTCACGGCGAAGACTGCATACACCGAGGCAACCTGAAGCTCCGATCCACGGACATGAAACACGACGCGAGCGGCGCCCACCACGGCATCACCACTTGACCAGACGCTGATCGCAAAGAACGCGATTGCCGTCAAGAGACTCAGAAACGAACCGACGATCCGGCCGACAACACCGAAGTGTGCGCTCGAAGAGACTGCATTGTTGGTTCCGTTGATCGGACCAAAGATCGACATCGGTGCCAGAACAAGCGAGCCTACGATCAGACCAAGAACTGCCGCGGCAACGGCCTGCCAAAATGACAAGCCAAACATAATGGGAAATGCGCCCAGCACTGCGGTTGCAATTGAGTTAGCGCCGCCCCAACACAGACGCACGAAGTCCAGAATCGATGCGTCCCGATCCACATCAGGGATTGAATCGACACCGTATTGTTCGACTGTTGTGACGGACGATCGCACGGCACCAGGGTCCCCATGCGAACGACTTTCATCATCGAGACGATTAAGATCATTCATTTACTTAAGAACTCTCGTCATGCAGTTTTCTTCAGTCACCGACGGCGTCAACTTGGACTTCAACCAGCCAATCAGGATCCACCAGTTTGCTCACTTCAACGAGGGTAGATGCGGGTGGCTTTTCGCCGAATGCAGCCTTGGCGATAGGTTTCTCGTACTTCATGTACTCTTCCATGTTCGTCGTAAACGTATAAATATGAATCACGTTGGCCCAGGTTAGATTTACGGCCTTTAAAGCTCGGGTGACCATGTCATAGACCACCGTGAGCTGTTCCTGCATGTTGCCTTTACCGATATTTTCACGCTTCAGTCCAATGGATACCTGCCCAGAAATCCGATACAAATATCGGCCCTCCGCACGGACAATCTGTGCGTATAGATTGTCAAAGGGTTCGTGAAGCGAATTGGGGTTAATCAGATCAATTTGCATGCTATGTTCCGTCTCCTTATCGGATGGAATGCCTGGCTTTAAGCCTGTTCGCTCGTTTTGCCAAAGCCACTGAGGGCCACGTTCAATCGTAATTTTTAATCGCACAACAGGCAGAGCTGCTCGAACAACAAATTCGCCGCAAGTAAAGAGGTGATGTCAGCACTATCGAATTGCGGTGATACTTCCACAAGATCGCAGCCGACGAAGTTCAAACCTCGCAATGCCCGCACCAGGCCGAGAATCTGCACGCTGGAAAGACCTCCGACTTGAGGTGTACCCGTTCCTGGCGCAAACGCGGGATCCACAACGTCGATATCAAGACTGAGATAAGTTTTCATACCCTCGAATGCCTTCAATTTCTTGTGAACCAGCGGAAGCCCGTGTTCGTGAAATTCCTCCGCAGTGACCATGTCGATTTTGTGTTCACGCGCGTAGTCGAGGTCCTGGGCGCTGTAGAGTTGTCCGCGCAACCCAACTTGAAGGATGTACGGCTCCGCCAGTAACCCTTCTTCGATCGCCCGCCGGACTGGAGTCCCGTGAGAGTACTTAATCCCCCAATACTCATCCCAGGTGTCCGAGTGTGCGTCCAACTGAATCAGGGCTACGGGTCCGTGAAACTTGTGAATCGACCTCAGAATGGGCAGGAGGATGGAGTGGTCGCCACCGACGCACATGGGAATTGCGCCCTCCTGCAGGACGGCATTCAACTCCGTTGTTATCCGCCGGAACGTGTCCTCAATGGAGAGTGGGTTGACCGACAAATCGCCGTAATCCGCGACGCGCAGACGGTCAAACGGGCTGACATTCAAAACAGGGTTGTAAGGTCGTATCAGGGCCGACTGCTCGCGCACGCGGCGAGGTCCGAACCGAGGACCGGGTCGATAGCTTGTTCCGCCATCATAAGGTACGCCAATCAAAGCGACGTCCAGGCGTTTTGCATCCGGAATATGCGGGAGCCGCATGAATGTGGGAATTCCGGCGAAGCGCGGATAATCGAGCGCATTGACTGGCTCCGGGTGTGGCTCTGGCAGTTGCTTGGACTGTATTCGTATCACGGGTGACTTGGACATTCTTATGGCGCTCCTTCATTAACAAGCAGCGTCGCTGCCTCTCGCGAACGACTCTATTTTGGAACAGCTGAACTGAGTCTTAGTGAAACCGCTATTTCATTCTCACCAAGCCGGGATTTTTCGCGGCTTCGGAAGTCAGGATCGGATTTAACGGCAACGCTTTGGTGTCAATCACTTTCCCTTCCTTCATTACCAAAGAAAGTTTCCGCATGTTCTCGATATCTTGCAGAGGGTCGGCATCCACAACAATCAGATCTGCAAACTTTCCGGGTTCGAGCGTCCCCATCTGATCCAGTTTGTGGTATGCGGCCGCGATGTTCTTCGTGGCGGACTGAATCACGGTCATTGGCGTCATTCCTTGCTCCACCATGGCGCGCATCCACAAGTAGTGCCCTTCGCCGAGGACCAGCATCCAATCTAGTTTTTGGTAGTCCGATCGTGACGCGTAAATGTCTGGATCGTTCACCCCGGCATCCGTGGCGAGAAGCATCGGAACGCCCGCCTTAATCATGCGTACTTCATTTTCGTGTTGTGCGCGAATCGACTGGGCACGCAGAGGATCCGGCGGGAACTCGTGTTTCGCGTGCTCAAGTTGTAATTTTGTCTTGCGTTGCGTATTGGTCTGAATGCCGGAATAGACTTTCTTAGACAGGAACATTTGCAACGTGGATTCCGGCATGGGCGTTGGTCCCGTGTGAGAGCCGTGTTGCACCATGTCCACACCGGTTTCCAGGGCTTCACGCAGGCTTTCGATCGAGCTTTGGTGTGTCTGGACAATGATCCCGGCTTTATGACATTCTTCGATCATCGCCCTCTGCTGTTCGGGAGAAAAGCGCAGTACTGCGCTCTGACCGATTTCACTGTTGATGGGAAAACCATCGCCAGTGACACCATATTTCAAGAAGTCGATGCCCAGCGCGATGTATTTGCGGGTCTCCTCTTTCACTTGTTCGGGTGTCATCCAGGCAAGGTCGGGGCCCATGTTCTCTTCGAACATCTTGTTGTAGCGCTCTTGAAATGGTATGGAAGCCGACCGGATCGAATCTATGTCGAACACGGCCCGGAAGCCCACGATATTCCCTGCCACATACATTCGACTTCCGATGACTTCGCCTTTATTGATCCGGTCGCGGACTCGCATCAGCGGCCGCAGCGGGCCCATCGAATCGAAGACGGTGGTCACGCCGTACTTCAAGGAGGTTTGCGCAGCCTCTTCGATTAACGGCTCGAGTTGATTCTCGTAACGGGCAAGGAATTCAATATGGTCCCAGTTCATCCAATGAATGAGGTGCACGTTAGCATCCATCAGGCCGGGCAAGACGTACTTGCCGTTTACTCGAATTTCTTGCGCACCTGTCGGGACGCTTACGGACGATCTGGGGCCAACCGCAGCGATACGCTTCTCGTTGATGACGATTACGCCGTCATGAATCGGTGTACCGCCATTGCCATCGATAATGGTCGCTCCAGTGACAGCAACGGTCTGAGCCTTTGTGGTGCCAGTCAGGCAGAGGGCAATTGTCATTGCCAGCAGTACTTTCTTCATGCGCCTCCTAACTCTTTCCTATCAAACAGATTCGCACTACCTTGTCCGGATCCGACCGGGATTCATGGCTTCGGGAGAGGTCAGAATTGGATTGCGGGGTAATTTATCCACCTCAACCGTTTTCCCCTCCTTCATGACCATCGAAATCTTGCGCATATTCTCGATGTCTTGCAGTGGGTCCGCATCCACCACGACGAGGTCCGCAAACTTGCCCGGCTCGAGCGTACCGAACTGATCCAGTTTGTGATATGCCGCCGCAATGTTCTTGGTCGCAGTCTGGATGATCGCCATCGGCGTCATGCCCCTCTGCCTCATCGCATGCATCAGAGTGAACTCGGCGACACCGATCTCTGAACCGATGAACACAGAAGAATCGGGAGCGGCACCAGCCTCCTCGGAGACTTGAGGGACGGGACCTTTGGCAACATCGGGATCGATCAAGCCAGCATCGGTGGACACCAGCATGGGGACGCCGGCCTTGATCATTCGGATTTCGTTTTCCAGGCTGTAGTCCACATTGTCTTTCCCGTTGTCCACATCCGACCCGATAAACTTCTGATCGCGCACCTGCTGTTCCTCTGCCGGCGAAAGCGTCAGCCACTGCGTCCCGCAGTAGAATTTCCGTTCGAGCATCAGTTTGATGGTGGCGTCCGGAATTCGTGAGGGCCCTGTAAACGAACAGTGCTGCGTCATATCCACACCCGCGTCCAAAACGGAGCGCAGCGCTTCGGCGGAAGTCTGATGCGCTTGAATGATCTTACCGGCCTGATGAACCGCTTCAACCATGGCTCGCTGTTGTTCCGGGGTGAATCGCAACACGGCATCCTGCCCGACCTCGCTATTGACCGGAGCTCCGTCGCCGGAGGCACCATACTTCACGAAGTCGACACCTAGAGCAACATACTTGCGCATCTCTTCGCCAACTTGCACAGGCGTCTTCCAGCACAGATCGGGGCCGACATTTTTCTCAAACATCGCATTGATGCGTTTCTGAAAGACCTCGCTGGCCGCGCGCATGGACTCAGGCGTTGTGAAAACGGCGCGAAAGCCTACGATGTCTCCCGCGACAAACATTCGGCTGCCTTCGATCTCGCCATTTGCAATGCGATCTCGAACACGCATCAAAGGATCCAACGGGCCCATCGAGTCGAACACGGTCGTGAATCCACGTTTCAGAGCAACCTGAGCGGCCTCTTCAATGATCGCGTCGAACTTATTTTCGTAGCGCGCCAGGAATTCAATGTAGCTCCAACTGGGCCAGGGAATCAGGTGTACATTCGCGTCCATCAATCCAGGAAGAATGAACTTATTGTTGAGCTTGATTTCCTGTGCGCCACTGGGGACGAAAACGGAAGGTTTCGGTCCAACGGCAACGATTCGTTTCCCTTGAACCACGATAACGCCATCGCGAATCGGCGGACCACCGTTACCATCAATGATTGTCGCGCCGGTTAGTACTAACGTCTGAGCCATGGCTGATCCGGCCAAGGCAAACACGGCAACGACCTTAATCAGGAACCGTCTCATACTCACCTACTCTCCCCATTCTTCCGAAATCTTATTCCCGGACATCAGCTACGAATCTGATCCGACCCTAGAATTCATAGCGAAGCGCGAACTGCATCACGCGAGGATTCGTGAGCAGCCCCGTGTAGGTGCCAAAATTAGTCGAGTTCGTCAACGAAGACGGATTCGAGTTCACGTCGAATCGCGAGAAATTGCCAACGTTGAACACTTCCCAGCGAAATTGCACGCCGTGCCCCTCTTTGTACGGCATGACCCACCGCTTACTCAACGACGCGTCCAATCCCAGAAATCCATCTCCACGAACTGTGTTGCGGCTTCCAGACTGTCCTGGGTAAGTGAATTCATACGCGTTAAAAGCCGCACTGGGATCCGGGAACAGCAGTACACGTCCGTCTGGGCTCTTGGTCGCACCACCAGTGCGGATAGGAGCGATCTGCGTCGCGAGGCCGGCGTTCGAACCGTTCGTGGGCAAATTGACGCCGTTGCTGATGGAAAACGGTAATCCGCTTGTTATTCGATACAACCCTGAAAACTGCCACC
>Ga0209415_10014121_pt1 | contig 13068 bp, 9 predicted proteins | sample PeaSoiSIISIP2007_FD_187696 | JGI IMG/M metagenome (GOLD analysis project Ga0209415, IMG submission 187696) | Peat soil microbial communities from Weissenstadt, Germany - SII-SIP-2007 (SPAdes) (version 2) | ecosystem: Environmental > Terrestrial > Soil > Wetlands > Peat | place: Germany... | reverse complement strand
ATTTTCTCGGGTCGCCTAGACATTTTCTATCCCCCAAATTTTGGCTAATTGGGACGAAGAGTGAGTTTTTCAACAGCTACAGGCGTTTACACTCAGAACCCCTTCCGGTGGGGTCAATGAGTGAAATTGCGATGTTGCAACAACAATCCTCCGACCGAAACACTCTAGGTGAATGATGAAAAGCGTTTCGCATTGACTCGACGTGCGATCGGGCGGAGAATGACGTCGTTTCTTGGGCTGGCCTGACGGAAGCTTCAGGGAGGAAATTCAGTGAAATTGAAAACCTTAGCGGTAATCACTTTGGTGGTATTGGGCTATAGCTTTGCTTCGGCGCAGGCCACCGGCACGTACACTTTCTGGAACAGTGCTTTCAGTCTCAATTATTGCAACTACCTTGTCATCACTTATAACAGCGGCGGCATCGTTGCAGGCTATGACGACCTGACGGAACCGCAAGTAGGATGCGAGCTTATTCAAAATTCCCCGGTCGTGGGTTTCGTCGCCACCACCGGTAAAGATGGCCAGCCAGCTCACGGTAAGGGCGCGGTCATTGGCGACGCCATCTACGACGCCTCAGCCGATGCGTACACCGGCCTTCAGTGGACGCTATGGGTATCTGATAAGCCCAACAAGTTGTGTTGTGGTAGCCACTACGGGCCGTACGGCTGGATGGGCGTTGCTGGAACCTACACTGGCTTCTACTTCGGTGACAACTATGGCTATTTGACCTTTGGCATTTATCCGCAGAAGGGCGACGCTGCTGGTCATGGAACCACTGCCGGCAAGCTGCCGAACAAGCTGAGAAAGTGACCGTATCTGGAGTCAAAGCGCAAACTGATTAGTGGAGAAGTGCATGCATTTGTCAGGGACGAACAGAAGGACGAAAGTCCGTTGGGACATTTTTCCCGTCGGGCAATGCTCGGCGAAACTGGTAGCCACAGCCGTCCGCGGTACTCTCGTGCTGGCTGCGCTTTTTCTTTTGCTGCTGCTGATTGCCGCTCGTCCGGCGCTGGCCCAAAACGAGACAGCGCTTTACGTCTTCGGAAGTCAGTCCGGAGACGGCCGGTGGCCCGGTGCGGGCGTGATCTTCGACCAGAATGGCAACCTCTATGGCACGACTTCCGAAGGCGGCGCGAGCGACTGGGGGTCGGTGTACGAGTTAACTGCGGATGGCCGGGAGAAGGTGCTCTACAGCTTCGGGAGGCGGAACAAAGACGGCCAGTATCCCTTCGCGAGCTTGGTCTTCGACAAAGAGGGCAACCTCTACGGCACGACCAGCGTTGGTGGTGCGCACCTCAATGGCACGGTGTTCGAGATCACCGCTGCCGGCAAGGAAAAGGTGCTGCACAGCTTTCATAAGTCCGACGGCTCGACTCCGGTTGCGGGCGTGATCTTCGACCAGAATGGCAACCTCTATGGCACGACCACGAGGGGTGGGGCACACGGCGGCGGCACGGTGTTCGAGATCACCGCTGCCGGCAAGGAGAAGGTGCTCCACAGCTTCGGAAGTCAGTCCGGAGACGGCTTCTTACCCTACGCGGGCTTGGTGTTCGACGGGAATGGCAACCTCTATGGCACAACCACTCAGGGCGGGGCACACGGCAACGGCACGGTGTTCGAGATCACCGCTGCCGGCACGGAGAAGGTGCTCCACAGTTTCGACCCGCGGGCCGGGGACGGCTACAACCCCGGTGCGGGCTTGATCTTCGACAATGAGGACAACCTCTATGGCACGACTTCCCAGGGCGGGCCATACGGCTATGGCACGGTGTTCGAGATCACCGCTGCCGGCACGGAGGAGGTGCTCTACAGCTTCGGAAGTCAGTCCGGAGACGGCTCTAACCCCGAGGCGGATTTGGTCTTCGACCAGAATGGCAACCTCTATGGCACGACATACGTCGGCGGCGCGTACGACTTGGGGACGGTGTACGAGTTAACTGCGGATGGCCTGGAGAAGGTGCTCTACAGCTTCGGAAGTCAGCCCGGAGACGGCTCCAACCCCTTGTCGGGCGTGATTTTCGACAAAGAGGGCAACCTCTACGGCACGACCTTCGAGGGCGGCGCGTACAACTACGGCACGGTGTTCGAAGCGACACCGTAGTTCGTCAAGTTATGGTTCAACCCGTACCCAGCCCAGCGTCGATTGGGCGGGGTTTCCTTTTGACGGTCGCACGCACGTCCTGAGCAAGAGGAACGGTAGTTGCTGTTATCAGGCGATAGCGCTCAGAATCCATCTGGGAAGGTCTGCCTGACCGTAGCGAGACGATCCGACATCATGGTGCGTAAGGTCGTCTTGGCTGTCACCAGATAGGATTTCTGTAACTCACGACGCACCTGCTCTAATGTTTCAGCAGATCGTCCGCCAGCAAATGTGCCTTCTCGGCCAGGGTGCGGGCGCGGCTCACGTCGCCTTCCTGCAAGGCTCCGCGCGCTCCGTTCATATAGTTGCGGATCTGTCCCACGGTCTCTTGCTGTGGTGCATTGAGCGGACGGTCTGCCAGACGCTTTAGTTCTTCATCGGTGGAGCTCAGCAACTCTTGCGCATGCTGGCGCTCGCGGGCAGCTTCCTCCACCGTCATCCCGGGAACAATCTGCGCCGCCGGTTCTCTTGCGCCGCCCTCGCGCACGACGATCTTGCGCGGACCGGCTTCGGGCGCTGGTGCCGCGCGCTTGCGGTGCTTCTTAGCTCCACTCGCCGTTCCGGAATCCGGCTTCTTATCTGCGCTCTCGGCCGATTTTTTCTCCGTCGGAGGGGTGGCCTCGGCAGGAGCTTGGGCTGCGGGTGGTTTTTCGGTGGGAGTGGGCGCAGCCGGATTTTGTCCCCAAGCCGGAAAACTCATTCCGAGCGCAATCGCAAGTCCGCAGGCAAATCGCATAGTGACAAAAGGATTCTTTACCACCGTCGACAGGAAGGCAAGCCGGACTTTCGTCAGGGCAACAAAAAACCGGGAAAGCGTTTCCGCTTCCCCGGTTCGTGGTTTGTTTTGGATTCAGTTTTACTCGGTGCTGCCAGCTTCAGCGGCGGCACTGATCGACTCGTTTTCCGGTTGCAGGACGACGCCATCAAATGGAGTCGCGCCCACGAACCGTCCGCCAATTACGCTGACCCGGCGCAGCGGGTATCCGCTGTCGGGACCGCGCTGCCAGGAACGTCCACCGTCGCGGCTTTCGAAGATCACGCCAGTCGCGTCGCTGGTGGCCAGCAGGCGCTTGTGCGTCGAATCGTAGCTGATGGAAGTGATGTCCTTGCCGGGCAAGCCGTTCTCAACATGTTGCCAGGTCGCGCCCCCATCTGCAGTGCGGAACGCGCCTTGGCGGGAAGCAATCATGATCTGGTTATCGGAAGTGATGGCCAGGCTATGGATACCAACCACATACCCCGGAACGCCGGTCGCATGCCAGGTCGCTCCGTTGTTATTCGAGACCAACACGCCAGAATGAGTAGCTGCGACCAACGAGGAATCGTCCGCCCGCACCGAAACGAAATCAGTCTGTCCCAGAACCGGACCACCCTTCCAGGTCTTACCCTGGTCGGCGCTTGAATAGATGCCGTCCGTCGTTGCCGCCAGCCAGCGTCCCGAGCCGAGTTCCAGATCGTTGACGCGGGCTACGAGTTCCTTCTTTTCGATGGCCGTATGCGTGACCGCTTTGTTCGTACCTTTGCGCACAACTTTTGAGGTGTGCTCGATCACCACCACGTTCATGGAATGCCATTCGCTGGCATTGTGCTCCAGCGAATACACGCCATGGTTGGTTCCGGCCACCAGCATTCCGTTCGAAGCCTGCTTGAGCGTGAAAACGTCTTTTCCGCCGAGGCCGGCTGCCTTCTGCAACCAGTGCTGTCCGGCGTCATGGGAATAAAATACGCCGCCGTATTCGCGGTCATTCACGACGCCAACGTAGAGCGTGCTGACATCTTTGTTATCGGCCAGGATGGCGGACACATAGCGATGCGCGTAGCCGTGATTAGAGGTAGTCCACGTGGAGGCGCCATCGGTTGAGGCCATCACGCCGCTGCGATCGGTGGCGAGCAGCACATGATTGGAATCCCGCGGATCGACCATCACGTCATTGACGACGACTTCGGACTCGCTCACGCGCTTCCAGACCTTGCCCAGATCAGTGGTTTTCCACAGGCCTTCAGTGGTTCCGGCGTAGACGATATTTTCGTTTGTCGGATCCTGCTTCAGCACGCGGGTACGGCGCGCCGAAAAGGGAATGCCCTGAATCTTCGAGAACAGGTTGCCCGCCGTCTCGCTCTTGTAGATTCCCGAGCAGGCGCTGGCAAACACGACCGAGGGATTGTCATGGTCGACGATGACCGAGAAGACGTCGGAGTCGTCGATCATTCCCTTATTAATATGCTGCCAGGTGGCGCCGGCGTCGGAAGTCTTCCAAGCCAGGTGCCAGGTTCCGGCATAGACGGTGTTCGGATCTTTGGGATCCACCGCGATCGATTCAATATTCTTGATGTCGGCAGAGTTGGCGGGCGACAGGCGCTCCCAGGTATCGCCGCCATTCTTGCTGCGATAGACGCCATCGAGCGCGCCCGCTACCAGAACGCGGGAATCGCCCTTGTACATCGCCATGGCGCGGATGGATTTGCCGTGCATCGCGGGCAGCGTATCCCAGGTGCGGCCGCCGTCACGGGTGCGGAAGATTTCGCCAATCTGCTGGCCAGCGGAACTCCACGCCGAAACATAAATGCGGTTGGAATCCTGCGGGTCGATGGAGATATGGTCGAGCACGTACTCGTCGCCGCCGAGGCGCGCCAGGCGCGACCAGGTGCGTCCGCCGTCATTCGAAGTAAACATCTGGCCCGTGCTGGTGCCGAGCAGAATGTGATCGGGATTGCGCGCGTCGTAAGCCAGACTGCGCGCGTCGCCTCCATCCGGACCTAACACCTGCCAGGGCCCGGAGGCCAGGAGCGCGGTGCTCAAGAGACTGACAGCGAGAAGCAATAAAGTGGTGCGGAGAACGTTCCGTTTCCCTGTGAATTCCATGCGCGTAGATTGACCCCTGCGAACGATATTCGCCTGCGCTTAACTCTAGACAGCCTAGCACGCCTGGGACAAGGTTACCGAAGATCGAACACTAAAAAGGCCGGTGAGGGCTAGCCCCACCGGCCTTTCGTGCTCTTTCTACGTCAGTTATTCGGCCTTTTTGGCCGCTTTCTTGGCCGGCTTCGCGGCCGGTTTGGGATGGTCCGGAATCGCCTTGACCTTCTTCTCGTCGACCGGGGTTGTAGTGCCGGCCTCGGGGAAGGTAGCGCCGGCCGGAACGATCCACTGTTGCGTGGTCATGGTGCCTTCGTTGCCGGTGCGGCACTCGATGCGGCTGGGGTCGATGTTCTGTTTCGCCTCGCCTCCCGAGATGTAGGCCTTCACGTCAACCGCGCGTTCCGCCGCCAGGTTCTTACGCTTTTCCTTCGGATCGGCGTTCCCGACAACGACCAGCTTGGCATCCGGATCCTGCTGCAGTTTGAGGGCAACATCGTCCAGTTCTGCCTTGCAGGTGTTATCGACACGCCACGGCTTTTTGACGTTCGGGTATGCGCACTCGTTGACCTTGCTGGCTTGCGGCGCCGGCGGCGGTGGCGGATTTTCAACCATCACCGAGGTCGAGGTCGAGGCCGTTAAGCCGCGCGAGTCGGTACAAGTAGCGCCGATGCTGATGGAGCCCGACGAAGCGCCGGTGGTGTTGAGGGTTGCGGAGTTTCCGCCGCCCGCAATGCTGCCGCCGCTTGCGGTCCATCCACCCACGGTAACCGGAACGTTATCCGGGCTCGTGCAGGTACAACTGATGGTGGCCGAGGCTCCGGTTTGGACCGACGACGGACTCGCCGAGCAGGAAATCTGCGGCGGGTTCTTGGGCGGTTCCTTTACGGTGAAGTTTGCGGTACAACTCGCCGTGTTGTTCGTCTTCGCTTTGGCGTCGGTAACGGTAGCGGTTACCGTGTAGTTGCCGCCACTCATGCCACCGGTGTCAATGCTCGCGCCGGTATCTTTGCCCGTAATTTTGCCACCGTTGCTCGTCCAGGCGTAAGCGAGCGGGTGCTTGGGGTTAAAGTTGCTGGCCGCGACGGTAGCGTTCACCGGTTCGCCGACCATCACTGAGGAGGGCTGTACCGAGCAGGCTGCCGCTACCGGAACGATGGGAGCGCCGCCGCCGAACTCGTACACCAAACCGGTCGTGAGGCGCGCGCCGTCATAGCCCGCATGACGCAGGTTGAATTCGGAAGGCGGCACGAGGTCGGCCCAGCTTGCGTGCGCTAACTGCAAGTCGGCTTCAAACACGCGGAGCTTGACATGCTTACAGAGCCTGTAATCCATACCGCCGCCCAGCAGCCCGCCAACGCCGGTGCTGTTATTAACGCTCAAGAACGAGATCTTTTCAAAGCCGATCAGCGCGTGGGCGAAAAACTCCACGCCGTCTTCGCCACGATAAGTGAACTTTGGCCCAACTGCGCCCATGTTGATGTTGATATGGTTGCCGCTGCTCCAGTTCACGCCCCAATTGGCTTCGAGCGCGAAATTACTGGTGAAGTTGTAGGAGATATTGGCGCCCATGCCCCTTGACAATGAGGGCAACTTGAAAGCGGCGGGCGGGACGAAATTGGGATCGGGAATATTGCCGCCCGGGTTTAACCATTGGTAGCCAACGAACAACTCAAATTTGGGGTATGAGCTGTCCGACTGTGTTGTCGGCGCGTTGGGTGCAGCCGTTTGTGCGTTCAGCATTAACGGCAACGCAATCAGAACGAGGGCCAGAACGAGCGCGACACTCGCGCATCTCCGGTAGGTCTTTTGACAGAGTGACATTAGAGTTCCTCCGAAATTCGAATCCACTGCAATTGATTTAATAGAACTGGGGTCCATAAAGCCTTACGGCGCGCACGGATACATCGCCCCTAGGGAAACATCGAATTCTACAGCAAGTGGACACTTTTGCAAAAGAGGAAGAATCAGAAGCCTACCTTTTGATGCTCTCGGCGGCCGCAGATTGGTGCTGGCGTGGTCTCAAATTGATATTCTGCCCGCTCTGCCGGGTTGCGGGGCGATGCGCTTCCCTGAATAATGCTAATGGAGTCGGCAGCACACCAACTCATGACACAAGAACGCGTACTGATTGTCGAAGACGAAGCGAACGAACGAACCGGGCTGGCGGAGTTGGTCTCAGGATGGGGCTATCGCACCGACACGGCAGCAGATGGCGTGGAAGCCCTGGAAAAAATTCCTGTCTTCGCTCCCTCCATCGTGATCACCGACGTGAAGATGCCACGCATGGGTGGCATGGAACTGGTGGAGAAGCTGGCGGACCTGGCGCAGACGATCGCGGTGGTCATGGTCACTGCTCAGAAGGCGACCGATACCGCCTTTCACGCCGGTCGGCTGGGCGTGCAGGACTATATCGAAAAGCCCATCGACTTCCGCCGGTTGCGCTCTATCCTGACCAACATCGGCGAGATCGTCCACACCCGCACCGAAAACGAATCGCTGCGCCGCCGCTTGCGCGACAAGGGAGCGCTCGGTTTGCTGGTGGGCGCGTCTCCGCAAATGCAGGAGGTCTTCCGCCTGATCGAACTGGTGGCGCCGAGCACGGCCTCGGTGTTGATCACCGGGGCGAGCGGCACCGGCAAGGAACTGGTGGCGCGGACTATCCACGATCTGAGCCCGCGGCGCAACAAGCCGTTTGTCCCCATCAATTGTGCGGCCATTCCCGAGACGCTCATCGAGAGCGAAATTTTTGGCCACGAAAAGGGGGCCTTCACGGGCGCGGCGGAGCGCCGCACCGGCTGCTTCGAGCTCGCCGAAGGCGGAACCCTGCTGCTCGACGAGATTGGCGAGATGCCCGTGGGCACCCAGGCCAAGCTCTTGCGCGTGCTGGAAGATCACAAGCTGCGGCGGCTCGGCAGCAAGGTCGAAACCTCGGTGGACGTGCGCGTGCTCGCCGCCACCAACAAAGTTCCCGACGAAGCCGTAGCCAACGGCGAACTGCGCGAAGATCTTTATTATCGTCTTAACGTTTTCAATCTGCATTTGCCGGCGCTGCGCGAGCATAAAGAAGATATCCGCGAGTTAGTCAAGAGCCTGGTCGCGGATATGAACCAGAAGCACGATCGCAAAGTGGCGGATGTGAGCGAGGCTGTGCTCAACATGTTCCAGAGTTACAACTGGCCAGGCAATGTGCGCGAGCTGCGCAACACGCTGGAACGCGCGGTCATCGTCTGCGAAGGAGGACTAGTGGAGACCAAACATTTGCCGCCGGGCTTTGGCCAGAGCGTGCGCCCGGTCTTGAACGATCCCGATGCCGTGCATCTGAGCGTGGGCACGACAGTTGCGGAAGCGGAGAAGCTCCTCATCCTAAAAACCCTGCAGGCGACTGGGAACAACAAAACGCGAGCCGCGGAGATGCTCGGCATCAGCCTGAAGACGCTGCACAACAAACTGAAAGAATATGGCCGCCCACAGGATGCGCTCGTGACCGCGGAAGGTGATGAGTAAGGTCTCAGGTGTCAGGTCTCAGGTCTCAGGAAAAGCAAAATCGCTTTCATTTCGCCGTCACGGGTTTCCTGAGACCTGAGACCCGACACCTGCTTTTTCGATGACTCGTAAATTCATCATCGTGTTCGTGATCACCACGCTGTTTACGGCGCTTGTGGTCGGCTTTTCCTGGATTTACCTGTCGCAACTGCTGCGCCAGCGCCTGCTCTGGGCCGATGAAACCGCTTCCCAGCTCACCAACCAGTTGGAGTACGCCGCCTCCAAGGCGGTGCCCGATCTCACCAGTACGCGGGTCAATACCGAAAATCCCAAAGCGATGCGGGTTGCCATCACCAACTATCTGCAGACCGACACCAACCTCAACGACATGCTGGAATCGGTGGTGGGAAATTCCCGCATCATTTACGACGCCGCCATCATTGATCCGAATGGCGTGGCCATTCTCGATACCAATCCGGCGCTGAACGGCAAGCCGATTCCGGCGCGCGCGCCGCTGAGCGCATTGCGCGACGCGGGTTTCCGCCGCCAGTTGCGCATGCTTTACGCTCCCGGCGCCGTTTATGACGTGAGCATTGGCCTCGAACTGGATAAACAGGTCTTTGGCAGCGTTCGCGTGGGTGTCTCGACGGTTTTTCTGCGCAACGAACTGACGCCGAAACTGCAGCAGTCCGCTTTCTTTTCCGTGGTTGCGATTTTCTGTTCGCTGGTGCTGGCGGCGGTGGTTTCGAATGTCGCGCTTGGCCCCTTGAAGGCCATCAGCCGCAACCTCGACAGTGCGAGTGCCGGAGATCTCTTGCCCGCCGAGGAGTCCGCTTCAGAGGACGAAGTTGGCCTGGTGTCGCTGAAGATCGCACATCTCGGCCGGCAGATTCGCGATACCAACCAGATTTTTTCCGCGTTGAAAGACAACGTCGAACAGGTCATGACCAAGCTGCAGGACGGCCTCATGCTCTTCACGCGCGATTCGCGGGTGGTCCTGGTGAGCGCCTCGGCGGAAAAATTTCTGGGACGCCCACGCCGCGAAATTCTGGGACGCACCGCGGAAGAAATTTTCTCCGATGGAACCGTTCTGGGCGCCGTGGTCCTGCCCGCATTTCAGAAACAACGGCCGCTGGTGCAGTATGAATTCGACGCCGCCGATGGCCGCCGCGTGCAGGTATCGCTCGATTTTATTCAGGAAAAAGGCACGTCAATCGGCGCGCTCCTTACCATGCGCGATGCCGAGTCGGTGCGCAGCATCGAAAACGAGATTGAGATCTCGCGCCGTCTCTCCGCCAGTGGTCGGATGACGCGGGGCGTGGCCCACGAGGTCAAAAATCCAATCAACGCCATCGTGCTGCACCTGCAGCTGCTGCAAAATAAGTTGCAACAGGACGATCCCGAAACACGCCGCCACATGGACATCATCGGCAACGAGATCCACCGCCTCGACCGCGTCGTGCAAATTCTGGTGGATTTCACCCGTCCACGCGATTTGCGCCTCGAGGACGTGGATCTGCGCAAGATTCTGGAGAGCGTATCGGTTCTAGCCGCGCCCGATGCCGCGCGCCACGGTGTGCGCGTTGTGCTGGAACTTCCCAACGAAGATGTGGAGACGGGGCTTGCCCCGTCTCCCGCGGCGGGCAGCACGGGCTTTGTCGATGCGCTCATGGTGCGGGTCGATTCCGATCTGATGAAGCAGGCGATTCTGAACCTGGTGCTGAACGGCGTGCAGTCCATGGCCGCCGGAGGCACGTTAACGCTGAAGGCGCGCCGCGATGACGACATGATTCTCGCCGAAGTGCTGGACCAGGGCTGCGGCATCCCGCCCGAAGCGCAGGAGAAAATCTTCGAACTTTACTACACCACCAAAAGCGATCAGGGTGGCAGCGGAATCGGCTTGGCGCAAACCTACCAGATCATGCAGTGGCACTATGGTTCGGTGGAATTCGACTCCATCGTCGGAGCCGGCACCACGTTCCGCCTGCGGCTGCCCGCAGCCATCGCAAAACTAGATCAAAAACCGGACGAAGAGCTGACGGCGTGACAGCGAGTCTAGCCCCGAAGCGACGCAAGAATGCAGCCCACCGCCCAAGCCGTGGGAAAAGTGCTTTGCTGTTAATCGCCGTGGCGGGAGCATTCCTTGCCACAAGTTTGCAACTGACGCCGAAGTCCAGCGTGGGCCCGGCCGCGCCCGCCGGATACATCGGCTTCGATCGCAACGATTATCCGGGCGACGCCAACTTGAAAATTCTCCGCCAGACCTTTTCCTACTCCGGCTATTGGCTGAATAATCCGCCGGGCGCGAAGACAAATTCCTGGACGGGAAAGCGGAAGACGCTCCAGGCTGCGGGTTTCGGCTTTCTGGTTCTGTTCAACGGCCGCACCTACGCCGAGATCAGGCGAGCTGGGGACGCGGTAAGGTTGGGAAGATCGGATGCGGCCGAGGCGGTTCGCGCCGCGCGAGCCGAAGGGTTTCCCGCGCACACCATCATCTTCCTCGACCAGGAACAAGGTGGACGTCTGCTTCGCGAACAACGAGCCTATCTGCATGCCTGGGTCGATGGAGTGAGTTCCGCACATTTTGCAGCGGGAGTATATTGTTCGGGCATTGCCGCCAAAGAAGATTCCGGCGCCTCCATCGTAACCGCCGAAGATATCCGGCAAAATGCGGGAGGAAGGGAAATAAAATATTGGGTGGTCAACGACTCCTGTCCACCCTCACCGGGATGTATCGTTTCACGAAAGGATCTTTCCCCGGAATCAAGCGGCATTCCCTTTGCCGACGTCTGGCAGTTCGCGCAGTCTCCCAGGCGTCCCGATTTCGCCCGCGGCTGCTCCGCCACTTATAGTAAGGACGGAAACTGTTACCCACCGGACGTAGTTTCCGCGGAAGTTTCCTCGCAAGATTCCGCCCAGCGGTTGCATCTCGACCTCGATGTTGCAACCACGAGCGACCCCTCCCATGGCAGAACGCACGATTGATAGAACGAACGACGGATGCCAGAAGCTCATCCTGTGAGGCAGTAGTGGGGCAATCTGCGAAAAGCGTCAACCACGAAGGTACACCAGGGAAACGCCTGCGACTAAAACGCCTTGATGATCCTTCGTGTCCTTGGTGGTTCAGGGTTTATTCGGGAGAGAATTTCACTTCGACAAACTCGTGGGATTCGTGAGCAGCCGTTTCCCACTTCCAATTGTGCACCGCGTTCACGACGGCCTGCGCCAGAACCGGATGGCCGCCCTTCACCCCCACTGTCTTGGCGCTGCCCTCGGGAGAAACCAGGACTTCGACTCGAACCACCCCTGTCAAAGCCATGGTGCGCGCGAGGTTTGGATACGCCGGAGCGATCCGCTGCACCACTCGGCGTTTACTCGCGCCGTCTGGTTGAGATTGTGAAAACCCAGAGATCGGGATCAAGAGCGAGCACAAAATGGCCAGTGCAGTTAACCAGAACGAGGAGCGTCGGGAGGGAAGCGCCATATCGCGGTGATTTGAGTCTAAAGGGACTCCAATGGCAGCAGAAGATCACCTAGGTAATGTGACTGAAGGAGAGCATGGTTCTCAGATTTGGAGAACTTTCGCGCGCCACGAAGTTCCGCCCAACGGCGTGGCAGGAGCAATATGAACAGAGGATAGGCGCGAATAAAAAAATCCGGACGAGCCATCGTATTGGCCGATGACTCGTCCGGTCCTGGTTTACTGCCCGTTCGAAGAGAGTTCAAACAGGAACGATCAGAGTTTTTCCGCCGGAGGAAGATGTTACTTCTTGCCCCGGTTCCCCGACTGCTTCTGCTGCATCTGCTGCACCTGCTGCTGGTGTTTTTGCTGCAATTGCTGCGTCTGTTGCTGGTGCTTTTGCTCCACTTGCTGTGTTCTTTCTGGAGGGGCTTTCTGCCGCGCCAGTTGCTGGTGTTCCTTCTCCTGCTGCTGCTGGAGCTTGTCGCGTTCCTGATTCTGCCTGGCTACCATTTTCTCCTGCTGCTGCTGGTACTTCTGGTCGACCTTCGGATTACCAGTATGCGGAGCGCTGGGCCGTTCCACCGGTGGAAGGTCGTGGGGATGGACGGAATTTCCCCCCTTCGCCGTATTTCCGCCGTGGGCGGCAGAAGTGTAGGAACCTCCAGCTTCTCTTGCTGCGACAACGCCGTGCCCGCTGAATTCTCCGGGCTTTGCGGTGGCTGCGATCGTGGGCCTGCCCATGTTTGCCGACGCACGCATCTGCGGATTGCTTCGCGCCGCCTGAATATGCTCAGTTTGCGTTGCTACCGGCCCGATGTGCCGCTCACGCCCCCACGCTTCTTCCTGCGAGCTCGGTCGCGCGTTGATTCCACCGTTACCGCCATTGAAGGCGACGTGGTTCTCGTTGCGGTTGATCACGGTCGTGTTGTAAACGTTATGAATCTCGTTCACGTTGATATTCATGACGGCGCGGTTGTAGAAAAAGTGTCCGCCGTCCCAGCGTCCGCCTTCAAAGCCGGTCCCGAAATAGCCGAAGCCGTAATTGATGCCGCCATAGAAACCGACGTGTGGTCCCCAATAGCCGTCCCACCACCGGTAGTGGCCACCTTCCCAGCCCCACCA
>Ga0209415_10014120_pt1 | contig 13069 bp, 7 predicted proteins | sample PeaSoiSIISIP2007_FD_187696 | JGI IMG/M metagenome (GOLD analysis project Ga0209415, IMG submission 187696) | Peat soil microbial communities from Weissenstadt, Germany - SII-SIP-2007 (SPAdes) (version 2) | ecosystem: Environmental > Terrestrial > Soil > Wetlands > Peat | place: Germany... | reverse complement strand
TCTGGATGCCGTCGTTTCCGTCGGAGGAAGCCTGATTGGGCGTGCCGATGGTCGAATGGGTGAACGAAACGCGATTCAGGGTACCGGTGTTGTTATCGATGTAGAAGTTGTTGTGCCATCCGCCGCTGATGGAGCTGTGGTCCACAGTGGCGCTGCCCAGCAGGTTGGAGAAGTTCACGGCGTTCTGGTTCAGCGAGCTGCCGTTCGCCCCATCAACCGTGGTGTAGTCGAGCGTGAATCCGGTCACCGAGGTGCCGGTGATGGCGGCCAGGCCGAAATCGTGCAGGTGCATCGCGGTGAACGACGCGTTGGTCACGTTATTCAGGCTGATGCCCACGGAAGAGCCCGAATTCGTGGCATGAATCGTTCCGCCCGAGCCGTTTCCTCCGACGGTCGAACTGGCGCCGTCGCCGGCAACGGCGAAACTACCGGTTGTGGTGGAGAGGTAAATGCCTGCGGTGCCGGACGACGACCCGCTGGCAACCGCACTGACCTTGTTCAGGATGGCGTCGAGTGCGCCGTTAGCGAGGCTGACGCCCGCGCCCGTGGTATTGACGGTGAGGTCGCGGATCTTGAGACTGCCGACGCTGGCTCCCGTCAGCGCGGTGCCGGTGGCATTGCCCAGGGTCATGCCCCACACGGTGTTGCCCGAGCCGAGGGTCACAGTGTTGCCCGAGGACGTGATCTGAACCTTGTTGGGGCTGCCGCCACCGGTGGCAGGAAGCGTGGCGCTGGAGGTGCCGGGGGTGAGGCCGCTGATCGTCGAGAGACTCGAGGTGGCATCCTGGCCGATCAGCTTCTGGCCGTTGAGCAGGGTCACGGGGCCGGTGTAGCCGGTGGCGCTGTCGTAAATGAAGATGTTGGCGTTCGCCGCCGGGTGGCGGCCGACACCGTCGTTCACTGCCTGAAAGGCGGCGAGACTGTTGAACGGCGAAGCCAGGCGGCCGTCGCCGGCTCCGGCATTGTCGTTGATGAACCAGATGATCCCGGAGAGCGTGAGATGCACAGTGGCGGTGGAGCTGCCGTGGGCGTTCGTAATGGTGTACGTGAAGGTGTCGGCGCCCGTGTAGCCCGCCGCCGGGTTGTAGGTGAACTGGCCGGCACCCGCGCCCGAGGTGGTCATTGCGACGGTTCCGCCATTGGCGCTGGTGGCGTCGAAGGCGGTAATAGTGACCGGCGAATTGAAGAGGTCGTTGCTCAGCACGCTGAATGAGATCAGCGACGAGTTAATGGAGACGTTGCCGATGAGCGTTTCGGGGTAAGTGTCGTCCTTTGCCACCGGCGGCGTCGAGAACGTGAACGAGTAGTCGGCCGCGAGGCTTGTGCCGGCGAGATCGGCAATGTGGGCGGCCACTGCGGTCGCCGTGCAGGTGGTATCGGCCGGCACATTCGCCGAAGGCGTCAGGGTGAAGGTGACGACGCCCCCCGGCGGCGCAGGAGACAGAGTGAAAGCCACCGGAGTGCCCGACGGGCATTGCAGGGTGAATGCCGATGCCGTCACGTTCACGGCCTTGTTGAAGGTGAAGGAGACGGTGCTCGAGGGCGACACGCCGGTGGCGAGGTTCGCCGGGCTGGTGCTCGATACCGTCGGCGGCGTGTCGATGGTAAACGAGAACACGTGGTTCGAGGCCATCGGTGTGCCCGCCGAGACATCCGTCACCTGGCTGGCTACCACGGTGGCCGTGCACACCGTCCCCGCAGGCAGATTCGCCGATGGAGTGAGCGTGAAGCTGGTCGCCCCTCCCGGCGGCGCAGGCGCGATGGTGAAGGCCTCGGGAGTGCCGGTCGGGCATTGCAGGGTGAAGGCCGTACCCGTGACATTCACCGCTTTATTGAAGTTGATGGTGACCGTGGTCGATGCCAGCACGCTGGTCGCGCCGTTGGCCGGAGTAGTGGACGATACCGTCGGAGGCGAGTCGGTGGTGAAGCTGGCACTGACGTTCGCAGCCAGGTGCGTGCCGGCCAGATCGCTGATCTGCGAGGCCACGGCGGTCGCCACGCAGGTTGTCCCCGCCGGCAGATTCGCCGACGGCGTCAGCGTGAATGTGGTGGTGCCTCCCGGGGGCGCCGGCGATAACGTGAAGGCGACGGGTGTGCCGCTGGGGCATTGCAGCGTGAACGCCGAAGCCGTCACGTTTACCGCTTTGTTGAACGTGAACGACACCGTGCTGGTCAGCGGCACGCTGGTTGCGCCGTCGAGGGGCGTGGTGCCCGACACCGTTGGCGGCGTATCCGTGGTGAACGAGAACACGTAGTTCGAGGCCAGATTCACGCTGGAGGCGACGTCAGTGATCTGGCTGGCCACCGCCGTCACCGTACAGGTCGTCCCCGCCGGCAGCGCGGCCGACGGCGTCAGCGTGAATGTCGCCACTCCTCCCGGCGGCGCAGGCGAAAGAGTGAACGCTTCCGGAGTGCCCGTGGGGCACTGCAGCGTGAACGCCGTACCCGTCACATTCACCGTTCTGCTGAACGTGATGGAAATCGGAGCGGTCGCCAGCACCGCGGTTGCTCCGTTGGCGGGCGTGGTGCTTGTCACCGTGGGCGGCGTGCCAGTGGTGAAGCTGAACGTGTAGTTGGCGGCCATCGGCGTGCCCGCCGCGTCCGTCACCTGATTGGCCACCACCGTCACCGTGCACGTGGTCGCCACGGGCAGCGCGGACGACGGCGTCAGCGTGAAACTGGCCGAATCGCCCGGCGGCGACGGCGAAAGATTGAACGATTCAGGCGTGCCGCTGGGGCACTGCAGAGTGAATGCCGACGCGGTGACGTTCACCGGCTTACTGAAGTTGACCGTGACGGTGGTCGAGGGCGACACGTTGGTGGCGCCGTTGGCCGGGGTGGTGCTCGTCACCGTTGGCGCCGTGTCGTGATCCACATCGTAGACATACCAGGTGTTTGCGCCGTCGCCGATGAGGGCGACCATGAAGACGTTGCCCTGGGCCTGGCTGGTGGATTGATGGCTGTTGGAAGGGACGATGCTGTCGCCGGCGTGTACGTTGGCGATCACCTGCGGGGTGACGATCTCCTGCGCGCTGGCATCGCTCGCGTTGTTGCACGCCCCGCCGGAGCTGATGATGCGGCACGTCGCCACGATGAAGATGAGCCGTCCCGGCCCGCCGGCGCTGGCGTGCGGAAGCGTGACGGTGACCGGATTGCCGGTGCTGGTGGTGCCGCCGGAGTTATTGGCCAGGTAGTAGATGTTGGCGTCGCTGTCGGAAATGGTGGCGCCGTTGGTCAGCGCGGTGGACGACAGCGGGAAAGCATTGGAATCGCCGATGGGCCCGTGGGTGCCCTGCGGCCCGGTGGCGCCCGTCGGCCCGATTGATCCTGTCGATCCCGGCGGCCCCTGATTGCCGGTGGGGCCGGCGGCACCCTGAGAGCCGGTGTTGCCGCTGGGGCCGGTGGGTCCGGTGAGGCCCTGCGGACCGGTCGAGCCGCCGCCGCCGGCTGATCCGGTGTTGCCCATGGGGCCGGTGGAGCCGGTGGGACCGGTGCCGCCGACAGCACCGGTTGATCCGAGTACTCCGGTCGATCCCAGCGGACCTGTCGGGCCGGTCGGTCCCCTCGAGCCAGTGGGGCCGGTGGGGCCACCCGGACCAGTGGTTCCGGCGGGCCCGGTGGGACCGATCGCGCCGGTGGATCCTGTGACTCCGGATACACCTGCAGCGCCGTGCGCGCCCGCGGCGCCTGTGGGTCCGGGTGATCCGGTGATGCCGGTGGCTCCGGCCGGGCCCGTCGCACCCATGATCCCGGCTGCTCCGGTGGCGCCGGTTGGCCCCGTCGGCCCCGCGGCGCCGTTCGGCCCGGCAGGCTGGGCCACGGTCAGCAGCAGTTGCGGCGCATGCGCGGTGGTGGCGTTTTCCTTCGTGTCGAGGTACACCGTCGTCCCGCCCGAGCCCGTGATGGCGATGCCGAAGTTCGTGGCCGGGTTGTCGATCCAGTTCTGCGTCTGCAGCAGAACGGGAACGACGATGAAGGAGTTGTCCGCATCCACCTCGATGGAGGCAAAGGGAGCTCCGGCCACGGTGGGCCGCATGCTCCACGTAGCGGTGCTCTCGGACCAGGATGAGGTGACGAGGGTGAAGCTGAGCGCGCCGGGCCGCCTTACTTTGGCCACAAAAAGCTGGATATATGCCGAAGTAACCTGAGTATTCGGGGAAAATCCGGATAAATCGAACTGCACCAGCCCGGTGTCGTCGCGCCCGACATTCATGACCGGGGACGAGCCGTTAGGCCCGGGGGAAGTTCCGGGTATCGTGCGCACGGGACCGACCCAGGTATCGCCCACCACCGGCGCTTCGTCGGCGTGGAGCATCGGCGAAACAGACACGGCGGCGAGGAGCGCGACGAGGCACCGCGCCGGCATGAGGCCGCTGCTCCAGCGCCGCGTCATTGTTCGCACCCGCTGCCGCGTCATTGTTCGCACCCGCCGGTCGTGTCCACGACGCGCATCAGATACCACACCGGCGAAGTCTGGGGCGAGATGTTCGTGCCTCCGACGCTCACGAACTCGGCCATGCCATCCACGGTGCAGGTCGTTTCCGTGCCGGTGGCCCCGTTCTGGTCCACGATCACGTCGCCGGACTGAACATGAATAGTCACCGTGAAGCCGGCGGTGTGAGGCGCCTGGGCACGAATCGCGATCACCTTGCCGTTGGTTGTGGCGGCGTGCGGCAGCGTGATGCTGGCGTTGGCGCTGGTGTTATTCACCAGGAACACGCGATGAATGTCGGTATCGGAGATGTCCTCGCCGGTGGCCACCGGCGTGATGTCGCAAGCGTTGGTGACCGATGCACCGGCTGCGCCACTGCTTCCCGAGGCGCCGGTGGGTCCCAGGGGACCGGTCAGCCCGGTGAGGCCTGTCGGCCCGGAGTTGCCGGTGGGGCCGGTTGGTCCGGCGGACCCCGAGGCGCCGGTGGGGCCTGTGGGGCCGATGGGTCCCGTGCCTCCCGTGAGGCCGGTTGCTCCACCCGTACCAGTCGAGCCGGCGGGGCCGAGCGGTCCCGTCGGTCCGGTGACTCCGGTGGCGCCCACAGCTCCGGTTGGTCCGGCAATCCCGGTTGCGCCGGTCGGACCGGTGGGGCCGGTTGCTCCCAATGCGCCGGGCGATCCGGCAGTACCCGCGGATCCGATTGCGCCGGAAACACCGCCTGGCCCGGTCGGTCCGGTCGGCCCGGTTGGGCCGGTCACGCCAGTCGATCCTGTCGTTCCGTTCAGTCCTGTCGCGCCGGCGGGTCCGGTGGGGCCTGCAGGTCCCCGCGGTCCGATTCCGCCGGGCGCCCCGGCGCTTCCACTCGGTCCGGTGGGTCCGGTGAACTCGATGTCCAGTGTGGCCGGGTGGCTGGTTGCCGTGTTCTCCAGGCTGTCGAACGCAACGTCGGCATCGCCTTCCGCCACGATGAGGAACCCATCGTTGGGCGCGCCGTTGAGCCAGGAGACTACCTGGCTGGTCACATCGATGGTGATGAACTCGCCGGGGGCGGCGACCGGCACAGCGGACGCCACCGAATTATGGGAGCCGGGCGTGTTGGTGGCTCCGTTGACCGTGGCTTCGTTCCACGCCATGTTCGCCGCGTCAATGTCCACGTTGCCGGGCGTGGTCACCGTGTCGGCGAAAAGCCGGAGTTTGGCGGACACCACATTCGCGCCGGTGAGGCCGGGCGGCAACTGGGTCAGGTCGAAGAGCAGAAGACCGATGGAGCCGTTCGGCCCGCCGACGTCGATCGCCGGCGCACCGCCGAAGTTTGCGGCGCTTCCGGGATTAACGTAGGCGTCGGCGGCAAGGGGCGCGGTATCGGCCCAGGCAAGTGCGGGAAACAGAAGCGCGCATCCCGCGGCGATCCGGATTGCGTGCGCGGAGAATCGCCTGCTCATCCGCCCCCCGATTGCCCGATGACGTACCAGACGCCGTTTCCGTCGGACAGGAACTGCATCCAGAAATGCTCCGACAGAGCGGGGTTGACGCCGCCCGACTGAATCACCTCCGCCCCGAACAGGATTTTGTCGGTGCCGCTGGGAGAGATGGCCATGGTGCAGCAACCGTGCGGATCGTTGGTTTCGAGCGCAATCACCTGACCGGCGGTGCTGGCGGCCGGCAGGGTGACGGGCACACTCTGATTTGTGAGGTTCGATCCGCTGGTCGCGTCCGTGTCAACCACCCACGTCTGATTGGTTGTGCTTGCGGGAATCCGGGCCGCCGTGATCGCGTCCGGGTCGTTTGCCAGACTGCTCAGTGGCCACGTCACGTCAATGTACTGCCCGGATGGTCCGGTGGGCCCGGTCACCCCGACGGCGCCGGTAACACCCGGCTGCCCCTGCGCTCCCATCGACCCTGTGTTCCCGGTGGGTCCCGTGGTGCCCGCAGCACCCGCGGATCCCGTGGTGCCCGGGCCGCCCGTCGGTCCCGTTGTCCCCAGGGGTCCCACGGGGCCGGTTGCTCCGCCCGCCCCGGCTGTACCGCCAGCGCCCGAAGTTCCCGATGGGCCGGTGGGACCCTGGTTTCCCGTTGGCCCGGTGGGCCCGCCCGGTCCGCTTGTTCCAGCGGCTCCGGCTGGCCCTGTCGCTCCGGTCGGGCCGAAGGGTCCGGTGGGACCGGTGACGCCGGTAACGCCCGCCACGCCGCTGGCTCCGGTCGCACCCGCAGGTCCGCTCGGTCCCGCCGGCCCCATGACGCCGCCCGCTCCGCCAGCCCCGGTCACGCCCGCTGGGCCGATTGGTCCCGGTGGCCCCGTGGGACCGTTGACGCCGGCCGGCCCGGTGACGCCCGTCGCGCCGGCTGCGCCGACCAGATCGATTTCCAGCTCCGCGGGATGATGCGTGCTGGTGTTCTCCTTGCTGTCGAACGACACGAATGTCGCCGCTGGACTGGCGGTGACGATGAAACCGTAGTTGAGCTGACCGCCAAGCCAGGACTTCACCTGTCCGGTTACCGGAATGGAGATCCAGGAGCCGGGCTGCGTCACCGCAACATTGAAGGCCACCTGGGCCCCGGGCGCAGGTCCATTCACGCCGTTGACGGTAAGCTCACTCCATCCCGCACTGGCGGCGTAGACGCTGATGCCGCCGGCTCCCCCCACCGAGCTGACGAAGAGACGCAAAGTCGCGTTGGCGATTGTGGCCGGGCTGGTGCCCGGCGGAAGGTCGGCGAGATTGAATTGAAAGAGCCCCTCGTAGCCGGAAGGTCCGCCCACGCTGACCACCGGCGCGCTCCCGTAGTTGTGGATGTCGCCGGGCGCAATCTGGGTGTCGCCGACGAGCGGAGCGGTCTGCGCACAGGCGGCGGCTGGAAGAAATGCAAAGACCAGCGCCAGGAGGAGCGGGGACAACCGCGTGGGTCGCAACCCACGCATGCCGCTCAATCGCAGTTTAATAGTGGGCGTCCGAATGACCACTTTCAATCAGTCCGGCTACACTACCGATTCGGCCGGCCCAACCGAAGCACCGCACACACACTAACCCCCAACTTATCGAAACCGGAAGAGCTGTCGGCCGAAGCAATGGTTCAGTCTACACGAAGTGAGCTGCCATCGTGTGACCTTTTGAGAGGTTTTTGTAAAATGTTTGTTGCTACCGCGCGGGCCGGGCAAACTCTCACCGGCGAACCCTCCGCCAGAAAAGCCGAATGCGGCGGCTGAGTCAGCGCGCGCGCGAAAGCGGGTCCGTACAACACCTCCGGGTCACAACTGAGCGAGCACTCCGCTACTCGCCAGACGCGCCACTGCGCGTGTTCCACGCGATATGCTGCTGTTCCGCCATCGCTCCGGGCCGTGTAGCCCCAGTAATGTTCCGCGATGAACTCCTCGAACGAGCCGGGTCCGGGCAGGGCAGGCTCGCCTTCCGCCCGCACCTCCAGCGAGTTCCACTGCCTGGCGACGCGCCACTCGTAGCGGACCATCGGCCATTCCATTCGGTGCGCCATGGGCAGGCGTACATATGGCTCGCCGTACACCGATCGCGCCACGGCGGCGATCGCGCGCTTTGGCACGATCTCCTTCACGAAGACCACGCCGCGGCGCCATCCCTCCGGCGTCCGTTCGCGCACATAGAACCGCAGATTCACTTCTTCGAAGTCGCGATGGAACGGCACCGGCACGCCCAGCACGCGCGTGTTCAGAAACAGGAAGCCGACCACGCTCACGTACGTGACGCCCTCGAAGCTGTCGAGTTCGACACCCGCCGGAACCATCGGCCGCAGCACGTCCGAGTCGATCGCGTAGTTGATCATGGCCAGCCAGCGCCATTCGGCCGTAAGGAATGTCTTCATCGCTCCGTGCTCATCAAGCATCGATGCGCCGCTCGGGCCTGGGAGGCGCCGGCTCAAACGATTCGAGACGCAGAACGGATTTGGTTCCGGGCAATCGCTCGGCGGCCTTGTGCAGCGCGGCATCGAGCTGTTCCGGCGCGCCTCGGGCCCGCAGGTTCAGCAGCAGCTCGTGCTCAAGCGCCGGCGATGCGGTCAGCATGCCATCGATCATCGGCTGCTCGCCGTTACGGCAGATGCTCGCTCGGAGATACCCGGTGGGCGCTTCGTCGATGATCTTGAGATGGGCAATTGCAATGTTGTCCTGCGACAGGATCTCGTCGAGCCGGTCGAGGAACGGCCCCACTAGTTCAGCGGGACCCAGCGGATGATCGAGGAGAAGCCGCGCGTGCCAGTTCATCCACCCCAGCGCGGCTTCAGCCGTGGCGTATCTCGCGTAGTCTACGTCATGCAGCGCTCGTTCTCCAGCCGGCGCGTCGGCGCTCAGCACCGCAGCGAGCCAGTCCGCAACGCCTTCGCCGGTAACGCCACTGAGAGAGAATGTGAACCCCGCGGGCAAGTTTGGAGCGGTCTCGCCCATGTCGGCCCGCGTCAGGCAGATGAGATCGGCTTCATCTAACTGGTTCACGAACAGCCACGCAAGCTGCGCGTCCGCGCCACTGGCGAGCAGCTCCTTTGCGCGGCGAGGTTCGACAAGAACTGTGAATGGTGCGACACGGTAACGGTCCGCATAATCGCGTCGAAGTGGCCGCACCACGGTAGCTACAATGTCGATACAACTGCCCACCGCTTCGGCGAAGATAACGTCTGGATTGAAAGCGCGAACCCGCTCGATGGCTTCGATGAAGTCGGAAAAACGGCAGCAGAAGCAGCCGCCGGTCACCTCATCGGCGTGGGCCACGGCCTTCGCGGTGAGACGCGTGTCCACCAAAGCTCCGCCCTGATCGTTGGTGATCACAGCGACGCGTTGCCCGGCTTGCGCAAGGAGGGAGGCCGCGCGGACGAGGAGCGTCGTCTTGCCCGAGCCGAGAAAGCCGCCGACAAGGACGATGATTGGCTTTGCCTCGGGTTTGCTCATACTTCCAGATCGAGGCTGTTGCCGGGCGTCAGCTCAATCGCTTCGGGGAACACGAACGTCGCGCGTCCGTTCCCAAAGCGCACATCGTGCCTGAGCGCGCTCGCTCCGAGCTGTGCCGACGATCGGACGCTTCCCTGCGTTCCGTGCGCCAGTTCGACCGAACTACACGGCAGCTTCCCCGCTATTACGGAGAGTGAAAGACGAGTTCGCCGATTGCGTGCAGAACGCGCGAACACGCCCCATCCCGTAGCCGTCGACCAGAACGACCGGAACTCCGTTCCCGGCGCAGGCGGCGCCGCGACAACTTTCTTCTGCGCGCCGAAGTAGCGAAACCCGCTCAGCGCGAGGATCCCCGACCACGCCGACATGGCGCGAGCATAGTGATGGCCGCACTCCGGCTCGTCCCAGGGATTGCGCTTCTCGCCGTCGAATCGCCGCCGGACGTTCTCAAACCCGCGCACGCCCTCTTCGAGCATTCCAGCGAACATCAGTTGCGCCGCATACAGATACTCAATGCCCGTCCATGACTCCGCGTAGTAAGGGAAGGGAATCTTCGGCCGCGACGCGTGCCCGTAGTCGCAGATCAGCACAGCCGCTTCGTCATTCAATGCATAAACGCGCTGGACGGAATCGTGCCGCGCCAGACTGCTCCGATAGTTGTAGCGATGGATGGAGGCGAGAGTCGTGCGAATGTTCGCCGGCTCGAGCAACGGACCAAGACCGGCAACATCGGCGAGGTACTGCCCGATCAACTGATCGGCCAGACAGCCATCGCCAAGCTGAAAATCGGGATGCTCGGGGTCCTCGGCGCCGCCGGTGGAGCGCAGCGGCTTCGCGATCTGGTCGCGCGGGGTGCCGCGGATCTGTTGAACGTAATACTGCCCATTGAAGAGGTTCGCGTCGATCCATCGGCTGCCGTTTGCGAACAGCCGGTGACACTCCGCGGCGAACGATTCATCTCCGGCGGAACGGGCCATTTCCTCGCAGGCCCGGAGCGCGCCGAGATAGTAAACTCCGCACATCGGATTGGGGCCGTAGAATTCGACGTCGTAGGTGTTGTGCTGCACGCCTTCCATGACGCCATCGCGATTGGCATCCCAGCCGCCCTCGATCCAGGCGAACTCCATGGCCTTTCTGATGCTCGGCCAGACTCGCATTAACCACGGTCGATCGCCCGAGAGCTGCCAGTCGAGGCAGGCCTTGATGATCTGCCCCATCGTTCCGTCGGCGGCGGTCGTTCCTCCGGTCTGATGGCCCTCGGGCAGGCGCAGCCGGATGGGCAGGATTCCACCCAGCCGTTCGGCCAGTTCGAACGCCGTCTCGCGCATGGACCGCGCCATTTCCGGAAACAGGAACTGCGTGGTGGTTTCGTAATTCCAGACGTGCGTGCAATTGCCCTCGCAGCAACCGAAATCGTCGCCAATTCCTTCGAATCCACGGAATTTCCCGTCGGCCGTGCGAAAGCACGTCGGCGTCGCGAGAGTGGAAAGGTTGGCCATGGCCGCATCTTTCACGGCGGCCGGCAGTGTGGACTCGCGCATCGCGGCAAGAAATTGGTCCATGCGGCGTTCGAGCGGCGGCAGGTTCTGGGCCGCGTGATCAGCCGCGGCCCAGGCGTCGGCGAACCGCTGGCAATAGTTGTTGCCGATGATGGCCTGAGGGTCGGCGCCCGGCGCATCGCCAGGGTTGTTCCAACTGCACCAGGCGGGGGTGCGATTCGGGAAATGCCAGGCCAGCAGGAATGTGAACTCCGCTTTCGCGCCCGGCGCGATCCGCCGCTGAAGACAGAGCGAGCCGACGTCGTTCCGTTCCGCGGCTTCCGGTCCCAGCCGGCCGTCGTCCGAGAAATCATCCCAGAACAACAATGGGCTGGCCCACCACTTGGCCCGCGGCCATCCGCGCAAGTACGTCACGTCGCCATCCGCCGGATCAAGGACGCAAAGCGCCAGCGAACCGAAGAGCGGAGCAGTTGCAGGCGCGCCCGGATTGGTCATGAACAGACCGGCAAAATGGTCGGTGTGGCGGTATTCCGTCAGACGCTTTCCGGCGAGCTCGCGCGTCCCCGGTTCACCGCGAAGGCCGGTGCCCACGGGGTTGTCGAGCGAGAAGGCGATGGACACCTCGGCGCTCTCGCTGGCGGGATTGCTGACCACGTAGCGAAGTATCGCTACCGGTAGGCCGGAGGCATCGGCATCCAGCGGGATGATCGGCGTGAACGCCTCGAGCGTGACGTTGACGGGCAGATCGCGGTCGTGGAAGGCCACGGTGGCGCGTGGGTACTCGCCGGTAAACGTGGCGCTCTCCAGGCGGGCGAGGCCGGAGACGCGCTCGGGGCTGAGGCCGAACCCCGCTTCATAAGGTGGGAGCAGTCTGGCTTCCAGCACACGCGTCACAGGTTGGGCGCTGCCTATCCGCGCCCGAATCGCGGGAAACGCATAATGCGGGGAGCGGCCTTTGTCCGGCCGGTTGAAGATCTCCCAATCCTGCAATTGTCCGCGTCCACCGAGACCGAGGTTTCCCGCGCCGATCCCGCCGAGCGGCAAGGAGATCATCGCAAGCTGTCGTCCCGAGAACGATCGCGGGTATGAGATATCCCGCGACTCGGATGCGCGAGACTCGGATGAGATCGTCTTTTCGGGAGCGCTGACCGACGCCACTTCCTGCGGGCTCGCGCTCGCTGCCAGAGCGGCCGTCTTGAGGAAATCGCGGCGCCCGACCATTAACAGGCACCTCGCCAGGTTTCAGGCATGCCCGCAGCGTATCGTTGCGGGTGTTGCTTGTCAAACGATGGTCCGCAGTACGCCGCCAGCGAGAGAGATGAAGCGCCTGAGTGCCTGCTTCGTTAGATAACCATTTCGACGTCGCCGGTGCGTATTAAGAACGACTCGTACTGGTCTGCGTCATCGACCAGGGTTAGCGTATCGCGCTCGCGGCGCAGCCACAGCGAGAGTGGGTCACGCCACTTTCGGCATCAACCGCGCCACTTTCAGAGCTCCGAGCTTCAGGCGGGCCTGTGCCAGGTCGTAGTTCACCTGCATCTGCAACCACAAGCTCGCCGTCCCGCCAAACGCCTTCTCAAGCCGCAACGCCATCTCCGGCGTTATGGCGCACTTCCCGCGGAGCACGTTGTAAAGCTGCTGACGAGTGACCCCCAGTCCAGCGGCCGCCTCGGCAACCGACAGGTTCAGGTCTTCCAGATTGTCCTGGACTAGTTCGCCCGGGTGGGGTGGATTTTTCATTGGCATGCTTTCACTTCCTTCAGTGGTAATCCACAAAATCGACTTCGGTAGCCGTGCCATCCTCAAAACGGAACATGATCCTCCAGTTGGCTCGTACCGTGACCGCCCACAACCCGCGCATCCTGCCTTTCAAGGGGTGCAGGCGGAACGTTTGTACGTCGAGGTCTTCCAGAGTTTTCGCCGCGTCGAGCGCACCGAGGATTCGCCGAATACGTGGAGCGAGCTCCGCCGGGACCTTGCTTGCGTCGTCATGCTGGTAGAGACGTTTCAGCCCGCGATGGCGAAAGCCGCCTATCACTCATTCGATTGTAAAATGTCAATTGTCGTTTGTCAACAGGCTGCTCAGCGGCTCCTGTCGAACAACAACCGCAGCCCGAAGCCCACAAACACCGTGCCGGTCACGCGGTCCATTGTCTTGGCTACGCGCTCGCGCCGCAGCCACAGGGAGAGCGGACGCACCGCGGCAATCAGCAGCGCAAACCAGAGGATCGC
>Ga0209415_10014119_pt1 | contig 13070 bp, 12 predicted proteins | sample PeaSoiSIISIP2007_FD_187696 | JGI IMG/M metagenome (GOLD analysis project Ga0209415, IMG submission 187696) | Peat soil microbial communities from Weissenstadt, Germany - SII-SIP-2007 (SPAdes) (version 2) | ecosystem: Environmental > Terrestrial > Soil > Wetlands > Peat | place: Germany... | reverse complement strand
CCGCTGGTCGCGAGCGCCGGCGTGGGCGCTGCTATGGTGAAGTTCGCGGCGTTGGAGGTTCCACCGCCGGGAATCGGATTGATAACGGTGACCGACGCGACGCCCGACGCCGCTAAGAGGGTGACCGGAATGTTCACGGTGAGTTCCGTGGGCGATACGTAGGAGGTGGCGGCTGGACCCGCGCCGTTCCACAACACCGTCGAGTGGGCAACGAAGTTGGTCCCGTTGACGGTCACTGCGACGGTCGCGCCGCCGGTGGAAGGGTCGGCATTCGCGGAGTTGGGACTGAGCGAGGTGATCGTCGGGACGGGGTTGGGATTCCCACCACCGCCACCCATACCTTTGCCGCCGCCTCCGCCTCCACAGCCGAACAGCGACAGAGCCATGACGGTGAGCAGTAAACGCAGCGTGTTCATAACGACCGCCTCTTTATTTTATAGAGAAAGGACGGAAGCCCATGACGCCGACGTACTGCGGCGAGACTAAGCGCAATTCCCGGGACTGAAGGCCACAGTGATGCGTCGGTTTTCGGCCGCATTCTACGCCTCATCTCTGGCAGGCAGGTATCAGCACACAGGCCGCGCGCCGTTGCTAACAGCCTTTGTGGTAGCCGAGATACGCACCTATTGCGGTGCGGCATCGGCTCGCTGGAGGTTCGCGCAGCGCGGGTAAACGGGTTACTTTGTCTATCCCCACGTCACCGGGTCCGTTTCTTGCGGCGCACGGGCTTACGGACCGGACTCGCGTTCCCGGTCCAGGGCGCCAGTTGACCGAGCGCGCGCTGCTCGTCGAGCTTGGATGCTTCCGCGGCAACTTCACGAGAAACCCAATCCGGAAATTTGATCTCTTGTGCGACGTGCTTTCCGGAAGCGGTGTGCAGTTCATGAATCTGCGCCAGGTGGGTGTTTGGAAACCGCTGCGCGAGCCGCACCACCGCAGGCCACAGGCGACGGTGCACATAGGTGATTTTTCCGTCAACGAGTCGGCACACAAGCACATCGGGGCTGTCCCTGATCGCGCGGGTCACCGCGAATATCTCACGGCCTTGCGAGTGCGACCACCAGCTGCCGCGGATCGGTCCGCCGGCTACGGTCTCGGCGAGCGACGGCACAGGTCCCGTACCGGACTCCAGCACTAATCCATTCGAACACACGAAGGCCAAGGCCTCAGCCGGCGTCACGATGAACCTTGCTTCGGTATCGCTTGCAAGTGACCGATGCCCCGGCGCGCGATCGGCCGGTCAGTGCTTCTGCAGCGCTTCGCGAAATCCCGCGTTGGCGAGCAGGTTATAAGTCGCGCGCATCACCATGTCGGACATCGTCTCGCAATAGTTATCGGCTTTGTAGGAACGGCCGAAACGCTCGGCATCGCCTCCAACCGCGCCGGTCCACAGCTCCTTTCCGGCGCTGTTCTTGACATGGATCAGCAGCGATATTTCGCCCTTGTAGGTCGTCGTTTCAGTAACGAAGAACTGGCGGATTTCGCCGCTGACATTGACGTCGGCGGTGCCGTCGACGATGTTCAGCCCGGCGCCGTGCAGGCTTTCTTTGAGATGGTCGGTGATGAATGCGGCGACATCGCTCGATGTCGTCATTTGCCGGAATTTGCCCGCCTTCTCGCGGTTCTCGGCGACCAGCGACGGGTTCTCGCGCGTATCCGCAAGAGTGTCGATGTGGATGGCGGTCGCAACGATGTTGCCGCTGAGATCAATCGTTCCCATGCTGGCCAAAGTGGATGTCGGTGTCCATTTCAGCGGGATGTTTTGCAAATCGCCCCCGGCGAAGGCCGCTCCGTTGACGAGTAAAGAGGCGATGTACACGAAAGCAAGAAGAGGATGGCGCATGATTGGTTCCCTTTGCGTTTGAACATGCCCGGGCCGCGAGGCGGGCTCCTTGTCGCGGCGTTATAGTAGCCATTGCGGTGCTGCGGGGCCAGCGGTTCGCGCAGCGCGGATTGGTGGCGCGGATAGACGGTTAATTCTTCCTGTCACCAGTCAACCCTTCGAGTTCAACACGCTGCGTCCAGCACGCGGACCGTGCGCTCGTAGTATTCCTCGGCGGCCTCGGGCGACCCGGCGATGCTGACGATGCCGAGCTTGCCGAACTGCGATACCGCACCGATGAGATTGAAGGTCACGCCTTGCTGCGCGGCGACATCGAAGTGCAGATCGTGCTCGATCGCGAGGTCGACGAGATCTGGAGGAGTCAAGCGCCGATACTGCGGCTTCACGAGGTTGTCCGTTGCATAGTAATACCGAAGCTGGCCTTGCGGTGTCCGGAACAGCCCGGTCGCGGCATCGTAGCGTCCGTCGGTCAGATATTGCAGCGTTTGAAAGGTGTGCGTCGTGCCGCCTTTGCGCAGATTGATCTCGATCGCGAAGTGACGCCAACCGGCGCCCTCGCGCACACACACGAAGTCGACGCCGAATCGTCCGAGTGCCCCCTTGCCCCGTAGCACCGCGCCGACGCGCACCGCAGCAGCCTGAATGACGATTCGATACTCATCGCGGGCGGGAAAGCGAGCGCCGAGATAGTGCTGCCCGGTGGGGCCGCCCAACACCTGTTCGTGTGTCGAAATCGCTTCAATGCCGGCGAGCGGATTGATGCGCAGCTGCGCGGAGGGCGAGCGCTTGTCCTCACCGTCGATCCAGGCCTCGGCGATTCCGCCGATTGCGGCGAACTTTTCGACGTAGTGGTCGTAGCTGAGCCATGCGGCTTCCATCCTCAGTCGCGGTGGCAGCTCGGCCGCGATCCAGGATTCGAGCCGCGAACCTTCGGGCGCGCCCGCATAATCAAAGGTCGCATTGCCCTCGCCCGATGCGCCCTGCTCGAGCTTGACGACGGCTCGGGTCAACGCCGGGCGCCGCCGCTTCAGCGCTGCGAGCGCGGCTGTCACGTCGCCGATGTCCCGCAAATTCTCGGCGCCTTCCGCCATGTCGATGCCCGCTTCGCGAAACACGGCGCGGCTGCCGCTCTTGGTGCCGAGCCACGCGAGCGCGGGATCGCAGCCGTAGAGCGGCACGCCGAGCTGAACCGCGAGGGTTCGTTCGGTCGCCGTCGCATTGAAGCACGACAGATGCGCAAGCCGTGGATCAGCGATTACGCTGCGCACGCGCTCGAGCAGGCGTGGTCGATCGAGAATCTTGCGCGTGAGGCTCACGGGCGATGCGTCATGCGCCGCGAGCAGCGTGAGGCGCCGCCGAGCGTGCTCGTGCGGGATGCCCGGCAGCAGCTGAAGATAATAGTCGACGATCGACGCATCGAGGGGCGCGCTCGTGAGGAACACCATGCGGGTGTTCGGCATGCGCAGCAACATGAGCATGGTGAGCTGCCGCTCCTCGTAATGCGGCAGGCCTTCGATACGCGCGAGAAGGTCCTGGTCGACGCTGAGCCCAGGCACGACCACGATGGTGCGGGGGGCGAGGCGATCCGCGAAGACCTCGCGGAAGAGCGCCGGCAGGCGCTGCTGCAGCTCCGCAAATCGCGCTAGCTCAGCGGGCGACCCTGGCTCCGGCCGCAACTCTGTTTTCAAAGCGTCCGACGGCATCGACCAAGATTACTCCGGTTTCGGCCGCGCTTCGCGGCCGCCGCCGCCCCGATTCACGCAGTCGCGCTGTGATTCGCGTTCGCGAGAACCTCTGCCGCCGCTGGGGGTTGAGCCGACGCGCGCGGCTCGGCGACGATCCGCAATCGGTCGAACAATGCGCGATCGCTCGCGGTGTCCGGATTACCGGTCGTCAGCAGTTTCTCGCCGTAGAAAATCGAGTTCGCGCCGGCGAGGAAGCACAAGGCCTGCAACTCGTCGCTCATTTCGCCGCGACCCGCAGACAGGCGCACGTGCGCGCGCGGCATCAGAATACGCGCGACCGCGATCGTGCGCACGAAATCAAATGGATCGAGCGGCGGCGCATTGTTGAGCGGCGTGCCCGGCACACGCACGAGCTGGTTGATCGGCACGCTCTCGGGATGGACCGGCAGCGTGGCGAGTGTGTGCAGGAGTTCGGCGCGATCCTGCGCTTGCTCGCCCATGCCGATGATGCCGCCGCAACAAACGCTCATGCCGGCCTCGCGCACGGCTTGCAGCGTATCGAGCCGGTCCTGATAAGTGCGTGTGGTAATGATCTTTTTATAATAGTCCGGCGACGTGTCCAGGTTGTGGTTGTAATAATCGAGACCCGCGGCCGCGAGTTCGCGGGCTTGCTCGCCGCTGACCATGCCGAGTGTTGCGCAAGTCTCCAAACCCAACTGCTTGACCGCGCGAATCATCGCGATGACTTTGCGCAGGTCTTTGGGCTTGGGCGAGCGGTATGCCGCACCCATGCAAAAACGCGTCGCACCCGCTCGTTTCGCGGCGCTCGCGCGCTCGACGACCGCATCGAGTTCGAGCAGCTCCTCGGACTCCAAGCCGGTCTCGTAGCGAATGCTTTGCGGGCAGTACGCGCAATCTTCGGGACATGCGCCGGTTTTGATGCTCAGCAGCGTGCTGACCTGCACGGTATTCGGCGTCTGAAAGCGCCGGTGCACCTGTTGCGCGGTGAACAGCAGGTCCATGAACGGCTGCGCGAACAGCTGCTGCACCTCGGCCAAGGTCCAATCCCTGCGCACCTGCGTAGATAGCTCCATTTGCGCAGTATTCGGTCGCGGGCTTGGCTAGTCAACCAAAAATGGTCTTGAGGGTTGACGAGGCCGCGCGCGCCGTTTGAGCCCGCCGGCAGCGTGCGCAGCCGGGTACTCGTCACTTGAAAGTGTAATTGAGCAGAATGCCGACGAAAATCGCCGTTCCGAAGTGGCGATTGTCGAGAAACGCGTGAAAACAGGCCGCCCGATCGCGGTGACGAATCCACCAGAGCTGACGCGCGAACAAACACGCACCGATGAACAGGCCGAACCAATACCAACCGCCCATGCGCATGATGTGCCCGACCAGCACCAGAGAGATCAAGGTCAATGCCTGCAACAGTGCGATGATGTGCCGATCCGAGTCGCCGAATAGTATCGCGGTGGAGCGCACGCCGATGCGCAAGTCGTCATCGCGATCGACCATCGCATACATCGTGTCGTAGACAGTGACCCACAGTACGTTCGCCACGAACAGCAGCCAAGCGACGCGCGGGACATGCTCGAGCTGCGCGGCAAAGGCCATTGGTATGCCCCAGCCGAACGCCAGGCCCAAGTACAGTTGGGGTATTGACCACATGCGTTTGATGAATGGGTAGCTGATCGCCAGGAACGCGCCCACCACCGCATACAGCAAGGTTAGCTTGTTGAGCTGCAATGCCAGTGCCAGAGCCGTAAACGCCAACACGGCGAAGAGCACCAAGGCCTCTTGCGGCGTGATGCGTCCCGCGGCGATCGGGCGGTCCTTGGTGCGCTCGACGTGCGGGTCGAAAGCGCGATCCGCATAATCGTTGATCACGCAACCCGCGGATCGCATCAGCACGACGCCGACGACGAAAATGACGAACACATGCGGGTCCGGTTTGCCGCGGCCGGAAATCCACAGCGCCCAGAGCGTCGGCCACATCAGCAGCCACGTGCCGATGGGGCGATCCAAGCGCATCAGGCGCGCAAATTCCCCGAGCGTGTCGAGTACTTGCGGCAACACATGAGTCGTCCACGCATGGAAACGCACGCGATAGGCGAACCAGCGCCAGCGCTCGAGTATGATCTCGGCCAACTCGTCTGCGGTGCGCGGCAGCGGCACGCGGGGCGGCTCCTAGACGCGAACCATGGCTAAATGCGACCCATGGCGGGCAAAAACAGCTCCTGGACCAGCACCGGTGCGCCGCGCAGGGACAGTTTCGAACGCCGCGCCCAAACCCCCGGTGGCTTCACATCGGTTGCGCGCAGTGCGCGCGCGCATAGCGCGTCGGCGGCCGGCAGCCATGCGTACTCGTACGAGCTGCGTTGCAAACCCGATAAATCGCCGAGCGTCTCGCCGAGCGCAGAATCGCCGAGTTCGGCGAGCCACGGATGGGCGCTCAAGGTCGAGTCCGGCATGATGGTTTCCGCAAACACCCAGACGCGCTCGTCGCAAAACATTTCGACCTCGCGAAACAGCCCGGCGCCGTCTCGCACACCGAGCCCGCGCTTGTGCGCCTCGTCCAGCAGATCGGTTCTTTGCTCGACGAGCCGCAACGAGAAGCGCGCGCCGCACAACGCTTTCAAACGCTGGGTCAGCAGCCCCTTGCCGATCAGCCAGGGACGCAGCATCGCATCGACCGACATTTGGCCGAGGCGTTCGGCGGGCAGCCATTCGACCGCGCCAGGGTGGGATATCTTTCCGGGGATCATTGGCGCCATTCTACCCGACGCGGCCATATTGCTCAGCCCGACCGACCCAGCGTCGCACGAGCGGCGCCACATTCTGCGGCCAATCGCGCAGCAGGGCCTCTGCCGCGATCTGCACGCGCGGCAATAGATCCGCATCGCGCAGCAGATCGGCAACCCGCATTTGGGCGAGGCCGGTCTGGCGCGTCCCCAATAATTCACCGGGGCCGCGCAGCTCCAAGTCGCGGCGCGCGACCTCGAAACCGTCGTTGGTCGCGCGCATGACCGCCAAGCGCTCGCGCGCAATGCCCGACAACGGCGCCCGATACAGCAACAGGCAGGAACTCGCGTGATCGCCGCGCCCGACGCGGCCGCGCAGCTGATGCAGTTGCGCGAGCCCCATTCTCTCCGCGTTCTCGATGACCATCAGTGTCGCATTCGGCACGTCGACGCCCACCTCGATCACGGTCGTCGCGACCAGCAGCTGTATTTTTGCCGCCTTGAATCGCTGCATGACGCCCTGCTTCGCCGCCGCAGGCATGCGGCCGTGCACCAGACCGACGTGCAGGTCGGGCAATGCCTCGGCCAGCGCTGCGGCCGTCTCCTCGGCGGCTTGGTAGGGGACCTCGTCGGATTCGTCGATGAGGGGACATACCCAATAGGCCTGCCTGCCCTGCAGGCAGGCGGTACGAATGCGCAGCACGACCTCATCGCGACGCTGTTCGGCGAGCACGACCGTCTGCACCGGCGTACGGCCGGGCGGCAATTCATCTATCACCGAGACATCGAGGTCTGCATAGGCCGTCATCGCCAGCGTGCGCGGAATCGGCGTCGCCGTCATGATGAGCTGATGCGGGCGATAGCCTCCATAGGACCCTTTTTCACTCAAGCTGAGGCGTTGGTGTACGCCGAATCGATGCTGCTCGTCGACGATCACGAGCGCCAGCGCCGCAAAATCGACGCTCTCTTGAAACAAGGCATGAGTGCCGACGACGATCGGCGCCCGGCCGCTCGCGATTGCGGCGCGCGTCGTGCTGCGCGCCTTGCCGCTTTGCCGTCCCGCGAGCAGCGCGACCTCGACGCCCAATGGTTTGAACCACGCCTGAAAATTCTGTGCATGCTGCTCGGCAAGCAGTTCGGTCGGCGCCATGAGCGCCACTTGGCGGCCGGCATGCAGCGCACGGGTTGCGGCGAGCGCTGCGACCAAGGTCTTGCCGCAGCCCACGTCGCCCTGCACGAGGCGCAGCATGGGCTTCGCGAGCGCGAGATCGGCCTCGACTTCACCGAGCGCTCGTTGCTGCGCATGCGTGAGGCGAAACGGCAGTGCCGCGAGCAGCTGCTTTTTCAGCGTGTCGTTCGCGGGCAGCGCCCAGCCCGGCTCGCTTTGAATGCGTTTACGCAGCAGTTTCAGCGACAAATGGTGCGCCAACAATTCTTCGAACGCGAGTCGCCGCTGCGCGGGGTGGCGCCACTCCAGCAGCGCTTCGACCGGTGCGTCGGACGGCGGCCGATGCACGTACTCCAAGGCGGCGCGCAGCGTAGGCATATTCGCGTGCGCCAACAGCGGCGGGGGCAGCCAATCCGGCAGATCTTGCGTGGAGGATTGCTCGAGCGCGGCCAGCACCAATTGACGCAAACGCCCCTGCGTGATGCCTTCCGTGGCCGGATAAATCGGGGTCAGGTGATCCTCGGCGGCGCGCGCCGCCGCCGTCGCGGCATTTCGATATTCGGGGTGGACGAATTCCAGCCCCTGTGCCGAGCGGCGCGCCTCGCCGAAGCAGCGTATCCGCAGACCACGGACCAGCGCTTGCTGCTGCTGCGCGGTGAAATGAAAGAATCTCAAGGTAAGAAAGCCGGAGCCGTCGGAGACCCGGCATAGCAGCTGCCGCCGACCGCGAAAGCTGACTTCCGTGAGCTGCACTTCCGCCTCGATTGCGGCACGTTGACCGGGGCGTAGCTCGCCCAAGGGAACGATATGCGTTCGGTCCTCGTAGCGCAGCGGTAAGAGAAACAGGAGGTCTTGCGTATTCTCGACGCCGAGCGCGCGCAGGCGCTCCGCCAACGCATCGCCGACGCCGCGCAGCGCGGTCACCGGAAGTGGATCGTTCACAATGCGACGATACACTCCACTTCGACTTGTGCGCCGCGCGGCAGCGCTGCTACGCCGACCGCCGCACGGGCGGGATATGGCTCGCGAAAATATTCGGCCATGACTTTATTCACGAGCGCAAAGTGCGCGAGATCGACCAAAAAAATCGTCACCTTGACGACCTCGTCCAAGCTCGCGCCGCTCGCAAGCACGATTGCCTTGATGTTCTCGAATACGCGGCGTACCTGGGCTTCGATGTCTCCGGGCACCAACTCCTTGGTAGCCGGGTCGATCGGAATCTGGCCCGATACCCAGATCGTGTTGCCGGCGCGCACCGCCTGCGAATAGGTGCCGATGGCGCCCGGCGCATTCGCCGTCGAGATGATTTGTTTGGTCATGGATATGCGAGCTTTCTGGAGTTGGGTCGACGTGATTCAAGCCAAGGTGCGGGTAACCCGCTGGACGTCCGGCATGCGTCTGACGGTCTTGATGATGCGAGCCAGATGCTTTCGATCGCGCACTTGCAATTCGAGAATGAGCGCGGAGGTATCGCTGTCGCGCTCTTCGAGAACCACGTGATCGATGTTCGTTTCCGTTTCCGCGACGCTTGCGGCGACGGCGGCCAACACGCCGACGCGATTGCCGACTTCGAGCTGTATTTCCGAACTGAACAGACGATCGTGGGTTGCTTCCCATGCGACCGAAATCCACTTCTCCGGCTGTTTGCGGTACTCGGCAAGGTTGCCGCAATTCTGCCGATGGATCATCACGCCGCGGCCGGTACTCAAGTAGGCCATGATCGGATCGTTCGGGATCGGAAAACAGCAGCGCGCGTAGGTCACGAGCAAGCCTTCCGTGCCTGCGATCATGAGCGGTCCGCCGCCTAGGGCCTTGTGCTCTGCGCCTTCCGGCAGCGGCTGCAGCCGCCTGGCGACCAGGGGTGCCAGCCGTTCGCCGAGCCCGATTTTTTCGAACAGCTCCTCGGCATCCCGCAAGTTCAGTTCCTTGACCGCCGAATCGATTTCCCGCTGCGGAATCTTCTTCAAATTGAGCGAGAATTCCTCGAGCGCGAGGTTGAGCAGGCGTCGGCCGAGTTCCGCCGCTTCGCCGCGCTTCATGTTCTTCAAATACTGCCGAATCGCCGCGCGGGCCTTGGCGGTGACCAGGAATCCGGACCAGGAGGGATTGGGCGTCGCGCCCTTGGCAGTGATGATCTCCACCGTCTGGCCGTTGCGCAGCGGCGTGCGCAACGGAACCAAACGCCGGTCCACTTTGGCGGCGACGCAGCGATTGCCGACGTCTGTGTGTATCGCGTATGCAAAATCAACCGCCGTGGCTCCCGTCGGCAGGCGCAAGATCTTGCCCTTCGGCGTGAACACGTAGACCTTGTCCGGAAACAAGTCGACCTTGACGCTTTCGAGGAACTCTTCGGAGCTGCCGCCTTCCTGGATTTGCACGAGGTTGGCGAGCCACTCACGCGCGCGGTCATGTTCGACGCCGCCGGATGCTTCACCGCCGGTTTTATATTTCCAGTGCGCAGCAATACCGGATTCGGCGACGCGGTGCATCTGCTCGGAGCGGATCTGGACTTCGATCGGTATGCCGTTCGGTCCGAACAACGTGGTATGCAGCGACTGGTAGCCGTTGACGCGCGGAATCGCGATGTAGTCCTTGAAGCGGCCCGGCATCGGCTTGTAGAGGCCGTGGACGAGGCCGAGGATGCGGTAGCAGGTATCGGCCGTGTCGACGATGATCCGAAAGCCGTAGACGTCGACCATTTCGTTGAGCGAGATGCCCTTGGTCTGCATTTTCTTATAAATGCTGTACAAGTGCTTCTCGCGTCCTTCGACTCGTCCGCCGATCGTGGCTTTCTTCAGCGCGCTCTTGAAGGTCTCCGCGATCTTGCCGATGAATTCTTTTTGGTTGCCGCGTGCGCGTTTGAGTTCGCGCTCGAGCACCTTGTAGCGGTATGGATACAGCGCACGAAAGCCCAAATCCTCGAGCTCGAGCTTGACCGCGTACAAACCCAGGCGCTCGGCGATCGGGGCATAGATTTCCAGCGTCTCGCGCGCGCTGCGCCGGCGCTTGACCGGCGGCATGACGCCGAGCGTGCGCATGTTGTGCGTGCGGTCGGCGAGCTTGACCATGATGACGCGGATGTCGCGCACCATCGCGAGCAGCATCTTGCGAAAGCTCTCGGCCTGCGCTTCCTGGCGGTTCTTGAATTGGATCTGGTCGAGTTTGCTGACGCCGTCGACGAGATCCGCGATGACCTCGCCGAAAATCGAGACGATCTCGGCTTTCGCGGTCGGGGTGTCCTCGATGACGTCGTGCAAGATCGCGGCGACCAGGGTGTCGCCGTCCAATCGCAAGTCGGCGAGGATGTCGGCGACCGCGACCGGGTGAGTGATGTAAGGCTCGCCGGAAACGCGCTTTTGGCCGTGATGCCGCTCGGCACTGAATTCGTAGGCTTCGCGCACCCGTTCGATTTGCGCGGGCGGCAGGTAGGCCTCGAGCTTATCTAAAAGCTGACTAATCCCAGTGGAGCGTCTTCCACCGGGTAGAAAACCGAGTATGGAAGACGCATAGTCCATCGTTCCTCTGCTAAGCCTGGGGTCTTAATCCCCTAGCCCAAGTTGCGGCGCACGAAAATCCGAGGGCATATCCAGGTCGTTGACGACCTGCTGTACGGGTTCCTCGGGCTCCTCCAACATTTCAAACGTGATGTTGCCGGCGGCGATTTCGCGCAGCGCGACGACGGTCGGCTTGTCGTTTTCCCACTCAACGGTCGCTTCGGCACCGTTCGCCAGGCGCCGGGCGCGTTTCGCGGCCAACAGCACCAAGTTGAACAGATTCGGTTCATTTTGTAAGCAATCTTCGACCGTAATACGAGCCATGCCGTGCATTCCTTAAAAAGCGGTCAAATAGAATAGCAGAAACCGCGCGCAACCGCCTAGCAGTCGTCAGGCCAGCAGTTCGGCCGCAAGTTGCTGAATTTCAGGCCGATTCGCGCGCAATTTCGCGCCCCGACCCCGCACGATTTGCTGTAGATCGTGGAGCGCGGCGTCGAACCGGTCGTTGACGACCACGAATTCGAAATCGCGCCAATGCGTCAGGTCGTGCACGGAGTCGCGCAAACGCCGCCGGATCACCTCATCGCTGTCGGTGCTGCGCTGCCGCAGGCGCAGTTCGAGCGAATTGCGCGACGGCGGCAGGATGAAGATGCTGCGTGCCTCCGGCAGCCGCGCACGGACCTGCTCCGCACCTTGCCAATCGATCTCGAGCAGCAATTGTTGCCCCGTCGTGAGCGCCTGCTGCACCGTGGCCAGCGCCGTCCCGTAGTAGTTGTCGAATACGCGCGCGTGCTCGAGGAATTCGTTGCTCGCGACCATCGCTTCGAAGCGATCCGCGGAGACGAAATGGTAGTCCTCGCCGTCGCGTTCCTTCGGCCGCGGTTTGCGCGTCGTGTACGAGACCGAAAACTGCAAGCCGGGTTCGCGCTCCATCAAGGCCTTGACGAGACTGGTCTTGCCGGCGCCCGAGGGCGCGGCAATCACGAACAGATGCCCGCGCTTGCGAGCAGCGCCGACGGGGTTATTCGTTGCGGCTTTTCGTGGCACGGCTACTCGTCATGGCATGGCTAATCGTTGTGAAGGCTTGCTCGCGCGAAGCGCGTTAGTGGTTTTTGAAGCCATCGCAGGATAGCTGGCCGACGGCCAATGGGCTACATCGTGGTTCACGATTGCGGCACGAACGCGGGCGCGTCGGCTGCGCTCCCAGCGGCACTCAAGGCCGTGAGGCCCTGCCGGCCCAGGCCGAGCACTCCGCCGCTCGCGACCGACTGCAGCAGCGCGCCCGATACCATCATGATTGGAAATGCGGCGATCGAATTCATGCCGAGCAGCGCCAGCCATCGAGCGCGAGCGCCCGCGGAACGAATCCATAACGCCACGAACACAATTGCTGCGAGACTGACGATCCCGATTAGTGCGACCTGGACCAAATTCACGCAGTCCCCCGACGCTTGGCGCCGCTTGGCAAACCAAAGCGCAGCCAACCACGCCGGTCCAGGGTGCTCGATCAACGATTCGTCCCACGCGAACCTGCAGCCTGTTCCATTAGGCCTGGTACGATGCAATTTCTATTTGCGATTCGCTGCTCGGGCATCACGCGGCGATGAGGCGCAAGGACAAACGTTCTGGCACGGGTCCGAATCATCGGGATGGTGCGACGCAACGCCGCGCGTGTCGTCATGGGCGGCGAGAGCGCAGCTGCGAGCACAGGATTACTCGCGGCTATTGACCCAACGGTGCCGCGACGCCTTATCATGTCCACTCGCTGTGAACGGCTGGCATCGCGCGCGAACCGCGGGTCCATCGGGCCCGTGAACCAGGAGAACATCATGCAGAAGGCTGTGCGCAAGTACCTCAAGGCGCTGGAGGCGGGAAACGCCGCGGCGGCAGGCGAGCTGTTTACCAAGGATGGCTGGGTGCAGTCCCCGTTCCTGGGCCGGTTGCCCGTCCGTGACTTCGTGACCACGGTCGCCAGCGCGTCGGGCGATTCGAAACTCACGGTCCACGATGTGCTCGTCAGCGCCGAAGGCCATACGCGGGCGGTTGCCTACTATCTCTACGACTGGCGCCTCAAGGACGGCAGCCGTGTGGCATTCGACTGCGCCGACGTGTTCAATTTTGATCCGGAGACCGGCCACA
>Ga0209415_10014118_pt1 | contig 13070 bp, 9 predicted proteins | sample PeaSoiSIISIP2007_FD_187696 | JGI IMG/M metagenome (GOLD analysis project Ga0209415, IMG submission 187696) | Peat soil microbial communities from Weissenstadt, Germany - SII-SIP-2007 (SPAdes) (version 2) | ecosystem: Environmental > Terrestrial > Soil > Wetlands > Peat | place: Germany... | reverse complement strand
AAGATGATCTCCGAGCAGAAGGTCCCACGGTGAAGACTAGACACGAGCATCTTGGACGGGGTTGGCAGTCCATTGCGAAGAAGCGTGCGAATGGAGGTGAACGTCATTCACTCCCATCCGTGTTCTTCGCCTTCGGCAGCTTCCTGAAGAATGCGGCATTGGCCTCGTTGCGACAAGAAGTTGCATAGTGGACAGCGGTTTTGCCGTCGTCGTCCTTCACCGCGAGGTCCGCGCCTCGGGCGAGAAGGAGCTGGAGCATTTCGGGATCTCCGTTGCAGGCGGCACTCATCAGGGCTGTTTCTCCGTCCTCGTGGCGTTTGGATAGGCTTGCCCCGGCATCCAGGAGCATCCCGACGATCCTCCGGTTCTTCTTGCGGATGGCCTGGAAGAGAGGAGAGCCAATGTCTCTCGGTCGGTCCACGGTGTCGGGTCGAGCTCCCGCGCGCAGCAAGGCACCGACGCAGTCCTCGCGTTCGTTGTCGATGCAAAACTCCAACGGGGAGATCCCGTTTTCGTTGAACACGTCGACGTGTACGCCTTTGCGCAGCAAAATACGTACGGCGCCGATCGATCCGCCGTCGCAGGCGATGTGCAGTGGCCTGACCGACTGTGCGTACACGGTGTCAGCCGCATGCAAAGGAAGCAACCCCAGCGCGATGGTGTCGTCGTTTTCCGCTGCCATCTGGATGAACTTGCTGCTCGGCCTGGCTATACACGGAGCCTGCGAGTTTGGATCGACGCGGGTGGAACCGGGGGCCGACATCCTGGGAGCGACGCATCGGAACCCGACATCGAAGGCTCGGGTGTCCGGCGCTTTCCCGATCCTCTCGTGGACCTTCAGCAAATCGGGAGGAGAATCCCAGCCCCCTCCCCGCACGCTTCGCAATTGACCCGTCTGAGGTCCAGTCGGATTCCCGCGCGTGGCATAGAGTGAATCGTAGCCAGCATACCAGTCACCGACCCACTCGGCGACATTTCCGGACATGTCGTACAGCCCCCACGGGTTCGGTGCAAAGCTTCCGACCGGAGCGGTCGAAAAGCCGAATCCATCGCGGCACTGCATCCAGTCGGTCGATCCAGGCATCCTCGACTCGAGGGTTCGGTCCGCTCCGTTCGCGAACCGGCAACCCTCGTCCGGATCGTCGCCCCAGAAATAGTCCGTGGTGGTGCCTGCCCGGGCGGCGTATTCGTATTCGGCCTCCGTGGGAAGGCGTTTCCCCTGGCTACCGCAATACGTCTCCGCTTCCGACCAGTCGACGCAGACCACCGGATTCTTCCGTCCCCGGAAAGTTGCGGGGACAGCGTCCCCGACGTACCTGCGCCGATCCGGATTCCAGACAAGACATGTCCTGTCTGCATAGTGGGTGCGCATCCCGCCTTTCTCGAACGCCTCGTTGGTGACTTCTCTTCGATCCAATTCGAAGGAGTCCAGGCAGACCGGGTGGGCGTAATTCTCGATCTGACCATCCTCCGATCCCATGGAGAAGCACCCTGCGGGGATGCGGACCATCCCCGGCCTGCTCGAGGATCCATAGGCAGCCACCGGCGCCACTCCGGCGCGAGCCGGTAGGGAATCGTCCTGGACGCACCGCACGCTCAACCATTCCCCAGGAGAATCAGCCCGTCGAGACAGAACGCCCGATCCATTCCCGCCGAAACCTCCGATGAACCAGGAATAGCCTAGATCCCCGAAGTCATAGCCGTTCACCCCGTTCTTTTTCACGTTCGACGACCAGAATGCTGCCAGCCACTTGGCTTGTTCGAATCTCCCCATTCCGCCGATGTTCGCTTGTCCCCCAAATTCAACTCCAAAGTCCGATGCACCCTCCCCGGTCCAGGATTTCGAAGGGAAGCCATGTCCATCGGCGCCAATCCGAGAGACAAGGTCCTTCCAGACGGCGTCGCTGGGCAGACGCCATCCCTCGGGACAAGCCTTCCGTGCAGCCATTTGGTCGTACATCCGTCCGTACCGCCCGCACATCGCGGTGTCCCGGTCGTAGCAGAAGGACGAATCCGAGGAGTAATCCAGGTTCTCCGCCATCCAGACATGCCCGCCGACGCGGATGGTCCGGTACGACTTGCCGTCGCGTCGATCGGTCATGCGTTTCCCTTCCCGGGAAACGGTCGATCCCGTATCGATCCCCGAGGGAATGGCGCATACCGCCGCGAAACAGACCGTGGCGACGAAGGATTTCGAAATGGCAATCGGCATAGGGTTGTTCCTCCTGGGGATGGACATTTTCCGGCTCTCACGGATCCTGGCGGAAGGACAATCGGCAGATGGCGACCGAAAGTCCGTGGTCCACGGCCTCGAAAGCCATCCGTCGGGCGCGCTCCACGATGTTCGCGTCGAATGCGGAGTCTGCCATCGTCGAACGGACGATCCGGATCGAATCGACCTTCCCGCCGGGCTCCAGTCTCAGCTCCAGGTCGATGTCGCCGGAAAGCTTCGGGTTCTTTGCCTGTTCCTTCAGTAACGCGTAGCGGAACTCGCCGAGGTGGTTCCGCACCGAGGAATACACGGATTCCCGCGTCCTCGAGCCCGAATCGGAAAGCTCTACGGCCAGGACCACTTCGACCGAGTGGCCGTTCGATCGATCGAGTCCTCCCTGCTTTCCACCATCGGTCTGCGCACCCGCCAGGATTTCATCCAACGCGTTGGCGCTCGTTTCGTCGGCTTGGGGCTCGAGCAGTGAATCCGGGAGATCCTTGATCCTATCGAGGATTCGGTTTCCGGTGTCCTTGGACGATTTCCCGGAGTCCACGGGCCTCGCGGCATGGAATCCGCCCTTGGCTGGCGCTGGCGAGGCGGAAGCGGCATACTGTGGTGCTGCGCAGGCAACCATTGCGAGGGCAAGGTCCGAACGAAGTGGAAATTTCATCAGGGAATGTGCCTTTTCATTCGGTTTCGGGCGATCCAGGCAAATCTATCCTCTCCGCACTCTCCTCAGATCGGCTTACGGCAACCGATTGCACGCGGAGCATGGCAAGATCTGGTTTGCTAGGTTTTCGGCGATGCCCAATCCAACCTGATTTGGTATTCGATCCCAATCCTCGCCTATCCGCCTGGTCCAGGCATCAACGGACCGAATCATCCCACGATCGCCCATCCAACCCGCAGAGGTGTCCCGATGAGAACAGCCCCCTTCGCCACGGCAGGAATCCTACTCGCCATCGTCTGCGCAACCGCGGCTGATTCCGCCTGCGACCATCCGCAGAACAACTTCGATGGCCTCTATTGCATGAACAAGGTCTACATGCAGTCCGACAAGGATCTGAACGAAGCGTACGGCAAGCTTGCGAAGAAGCTCGATGCGCCCTCCAGGAAGGCCCTGAAGTCGGGACAGCTGCAATGGATGGAGGACCGGAACGGGACCTGCAGCTTTTCCGACGAAAAGGGATTCTATGTCAACATGGAGTGCGCCACCGAGAAAACCGTCGCCAGGGTGCAGTTCCTGGAGGACAGGCTTCGGGAGTGCGAGAGCACCGGATGCCAAACCGACAAGTTGTGATCCATCGCACCTGATCGGGACCCAAATGCCTTCGACATGCCGGAAATCCGCGGGGAATCCATGAACATCCCACCTCGGGAGACGTCTCGCAGACCGATCAAGGCCCGTGAAACGCGCTGGGCCTCGTCCATTTCCACCTACCTCGCGGCGAAAGGCGTCCGCCCGAACTGGATCTCCATGACCAGCGTCGCCTTCGCTTCGTTCGCGGGAGCCTGCCTTCTGGCCAGCCGCGGCAGGGGCGACATCCTGCGCCCCGTGCTATTGGTCTGCGCTGCGGCGGGAATCCAACTCCGGTTGCTCTGCAACCTGTTCGACGGCATGGTCGCCGTCGAGGGCGGGTTCCGGACCCTGTCTGGGGAGATCTTCAACGACCTGCCGGATCGGATCGCCGACCCGATCCTCCTGGTGTCGGCCGGCTATTCGATCACCGCCTACGGCCTCGGACCGACGCTGGGCTGGGCTTCGGCCCTGCTCGCCGTGATGACCGCCTACGTGCGCGTCCTGGCCGGCGCCTGCGGAGCGCCGCAGAGATTTTCCGGCCCCATGGCCAAGCAACACCGGATGGCCTTGCTCACGGCGGGGCTTCTTGTTGCGGCCGTACTTTCTGCATCGCCCTGGAGTCAGATCGTGCTTTGCGCCGTCTTGGGCCTCATCGCCGTCGGAAGCTTCGCAACCACCGCACGACGCGCCATCGACGCGGTCGCCGACCTCGAACGCGGCGTGAGATGAAGGAGCAGGTCGCGAATGTCCTCGTCCTCCTGATCCGACTGCTCACCGGTGTCCGTTCGAGATGGTCCGGTTGCGAACCATCCGAACGCCAGCGGATCTATTTCGCCAACCACACCAGCCACATCGACACCTTGGTCCTGTGGGCATCGTTCCCAAGCGGATTCCGCCGCCGGGTGAGGCCCGTCGCGGCGAAGGAGTACTGGGAGCGGACCCGAGTCCGACGTTTCCTGGCGCGGGACGTGTTCAGGGCGATCCTCGTGGCGCGCGAAAACCCTCGGGCCGCCTTGAAATCCCTGGAATCGATCTCCCAGGAACTGGGCACGGAAGACTCGCTGATCATCTTCCCCGAAGGGACACGCGGCCGAGGAGAGCAGGTGGAAGCGTTCCATTCCGGCCTTCATGCGATCGCCTCCGCCATGCCCGACATCGAGCTCGTCCCGGTATTCCTGGAAAATCTCAACCGCGTGCTGCCGAAGGGAGAATTCCTTCCGGTCCCGTTGTTGGGAGGAGCCACGTTCGGCACCCCCATCCGGATCGTCCCCGGGGAAGATCGCCATTCGTTCCTGGAAAGGGCCCGCTTGGCGGTCTCGCAGTTGAAGGAGAGCAAATGAGATTCCTGCACGATCAGCAATTCCTCTGGACGCTGGAGGGAATCGGACTCCTACTCCTCTTCAGCACGGGGGTCGGACAGATCCTGGCTCGGACCGTGCGCTCCGAACAAGGCCTCGCCGTGGTCGCGAACCTCAACCAGCGTATCCGATCCTGGTGGATCATGTCCGCCGTCCTGATCATGGCGATGGCCACCGGAGGACTCGGTTCCGTGCTCCTGTTCGGCGCCACGTCCTTCCTGGCGCTCCGCGAATTCATCACCATCACACCCACCAATCCGTCCGACCACAGGACCTTGTTCTGGGCCTTCTTCGTCTTCACCCCCTTCCAATACTGGCTCGTTTCCATCCATTGGTACGGAATGTTCGCCATATTCATACCGGTCTACGCCGGCCTGTTCGTGCCGCTGCGCGGCGCGCTGGCCGGAGACACCCGCGACTTCCTCGCGCGGACGGCGAAGATCCAATGGGGCTTGATGCTCTGCGTCTACTGCGTCAGCTACGCGCCCGCACTGCTCATGCTGGATATTCCCGGCTTCGAGAGGCAGAACATCAAGCTTCTGATGTTCCTGGTGATCGTCGTCCAACTGTCCGACGTCATGCAGTACGTCTTTGGAAAACTTCTCGGACGGCACAAGATCGCGCCCCTGGTCAGCCCGAGCAAGACCTGGGAGGGGTTCGTGGGTGGAATCCTCGCAGCCACGGCGGTGGGAGCCGGACTTTGGTGGAGCACGCCCTTCAAGCCCTGGCAGGCCGCCTTGATCGCCCTCCTGATCTCCCTCGCGGGATTCGCCGGCGGTTTGTGCATGTCGGCGATCAAGCGCGACCGCGGGATAAAGGACTTCGGAGCGATGATCGAAGGGCACGGCGGGGTTCTCGACCGCATCGATTCGATCTGCTTCGCGGCACCGCTCTTCTTCCACGTGACCCGCTATTTCTTCACCTGATCAGATCCCCGAGAGCGCCAGGGCCAGCTCCTTCGCCTTGCCGTAGTCGGCCTTCCCGGTTCCCAGCCTTGGCAGAGATTCCACCGCCAGGAACAGCGAAGGCTGGGAAAGGGGAGGAATCCCCGATGGACGGATCCTGTTCTTCAGTTCATCCCCAGCCGGAACGGGTTCGCCCTGCGGTGCGCAGTACAGCAGGGCGATGCGCTCCCCCTTGCCAGGATCCTGCACGGCCACCGCCAGGTATTCGCAGGATCCCATGAGACCGGAATCCGCCAACGCGCTTTCCACCGAGCCCAAGGACACCATCTCGCCGCCCACCTTCGCGAATCGACTGTAGCGATCCAGGATCTGCAGGAAACCGTCCTCGTCGATGCGACCCTTGTCGCCGCTCTTGTACCAGCGCTTCCCGTCCAGTTCGGCGATGACGGAATCCGTTTTCACATGGTCGTCCAGGTAGCCCTTCATGATCTGCGTCCCCCCGATCAGGACCAGTCCCGCCTCGCCCGCGGGCAAGGTGGCGAGTGTTTCCGGGTCGACCACGCGGAACTGGCTTCCCGGCAGCGGGAGGCCCACGGTTCCGGGCTTGTTCCCCACCTGCACCGTGGCGAAATCCCCCAGGAGCATGTCGGGGATGTTGGTGGAGGCCACCGGAGTGGTTTCCGTGGTGCCGTAGCCTTCGAGGATCTCCAGGCCGAATTTCTCCCGGAAGCTCGTGCGCACCTCGGGGCGAAGCTTTTCTGCTCCCGCCACCACCATGCGCACGCTGGCGAACATGAGGGGATGCACGGCCTTGGCTTGCACGTACAGGCGCAGGAACGTGCTGGTTCCGCACAGGATGGTCACGCTGTGGCGCGCGCACGTTCGCCCGATGGCGCGTGCGTCGGTCGGATCCGGCTGGGTGGCGATGGGAATGCCTTCCACGAGCGGCATCAAGGTGGTGATGGTGAGACCGAAGGCGTGGAAGAGCGGCAAGGCGGATAGGATCACGTCGTCGCGGTCGGGGTTCAGGACCGTGCTGGTCTGGCGCAGGTTTCCCACCATGTTGGCATGGGTGAGCTCCACTCCCTTTGGGGTTCCTTCCGAACCGGAACTGAAGAGGATGGCCGCGGTGTCCTGCAGGTGCACCTTGCGGAACGAAACCAGTTCCAGCCACCACGAAGGCACGAATTTGGCGCGCAAGATCTGCCGGAGGAACTGCGCCTTGGAGATGGCTTCGCGCAGGTCCTCCATGTACACCACGGTGGCAGCCTGGGAGAGGGAGGAGAGGTCGAATCCGCGCGAGGAGAGCTTGGCCTCGAACTGGCGCGAGGTGACCACGGTGCGCACTCCCGCGCGCCCGATGCAGCGCGCCAGGAGCTCGGGTGGCTGGGTGTAGTTCAGGTTCACGATCACGCGCCCGCGCACCAGGGCAGCAAGGTTCGCGATGACGCCCGCCGACGAAGGGGGAAGCAGGATGCCCACCGATCCCTGCCCCTCGGTGATCCGCTCCAGCTCGCGCGAAAACGCGAGCACCGCGGCGAGCAGGCGCGTTCCCGACATGTCCTGTCCATCGTGCGAGAAGATGGACGGGGCCGATCCCACGCGCTTGGCGGTGCGGATCCAGGAGGAGGCCAAGGGACGCATCCCCGCCACGTGGGATTCCCAGGCCGCCATGGACAGTTCCTGCACCGCCTGCTTGACGTCGGGGGCGGTGGTGGAGTCAGGAAGAGCCCTGCCGAAGGCGACGGTGACCACGCGGGAATCCAGGCTGCGCAGGCTCTGCCGATAGCCTGCGGCGGCGTGGCTGTAGATGCTTCCCCACAAGCCCTGGATGTAGAAGGGGACCACCCGGGCACCCGTGCCGGCCAGCGCCTTCTCGAAGCCGGAGCGGAAGCTCGATAGGTGGCCGTTCAAGGTCAGGTGCCCTTCCGGGAACAAGGCCACGGCATCGCCGGCTTCCAATGCCTGCTTGACGCTGGCCAGAGCGGAGGACGCTCCGCCCGACGAGATGGGAATCACTCCCAAACGGTCCAGGAGCCATTTGAAGTACCATCGCTCGTAGTAGCTTCGCTCCATCACGAAGCGGACGGGACGGGGGCTGGCCATCTGCAGGAAGGCCCAGTCCAGGAACGAGCTGTGGTTGCCCAGGAACAGCACGCCTCCTTCGGAAGGCATTTCGTCCAGACCAAGCACCTGCAGGCGGTAGCGGCTGGAGAATGCGCCGCGGATCAGTGTCCGGATCATCGATTGGGGCAGAAGCTGCACGGCCCAGATCGACCCCGCTGCCGTGATCGCGGCGAGCCCGATGAAGACGACGCGCTGCGGGATCCCAAGGGTGGCGAGATACACCGGTACGGCCAGGAATGCGAGCATCAGGACGTTCTGGGCGAAGTTGTTGGCCGCGATGATGTGGCCCGCGGTGTTTTCGCGGGTGTGGAACTGGATGAGGGAATTCAACGGGATCAGGAACAGTCCGCCGAAGAATCCGAACCCGAAGAACAGGACCCCGAGCATTCCGGCATGGCTGACGTTGGGCAGGATGAACAGCAGGATGGAAATGCCCGCCGCCCCGGTGGGGACCAGTCCCGTCTCGATGAAGTTCTTGGAAAGCCGGGCGGCGTAGATCGCGCCCACGGCCATGCCGATCGCGGCAGCCGCCAGGATGGCGCTGATGACCACGGTGTTCTCCTGCCCCGTCGCCTCCTTCATGTACGAACCGATGTTGGCGATCAGCACCTGGTTCACGGCGAAGAACACGGAAAGACCGATGATCGACTGGCGGATCACCACGTTCTTCCAGGCGTCGGAGATGTTCTCAGCGAGGTACCTGCACGACAGATACCTTCCCCAGGAGAAGTTCAAGGAAGAGTCGGTCTTCCCGATGCGCGGGATCCGCAGCGAAAGCAGCCATTCCAGGACGAATCCGGCGAAGAGCGGCCAGGAGGCCCAGCGGATCTGGTGCAGGATCTGTCCAAGATCCCGGGTTCCAGACTGGTAGAAATGTTCGAAGACCACCGAATAGAGGAGCGAGGACAGGAGGATGGCCACGATGGTCAGGCCCTGGATCACGGAATTCGCCTCGGCGAGGTTGTGGTTCCCGACCAGTTCCTTCACGAAGCCGTATTTGGACGGCGAATAGAAGGCGGCCTGCGCGGCCAGAAGAAGCAGGAGCCAGAAGGCGAGGTTCCAGGAGCCGACATGGAACGAGACGACCAGCGCGGCCGCGAAGGGGAGCGCTGCGAACGCCGACCAGCGGATCACCCTGTCCTTGGGCCATTTGTCGGAGAGGTACCCGGACGGCGTGAAAAACGCCACGAAGGGAATGAGCACCAGGGCCTGGAGCACCGATTGGTAGGCCACCAGCTGGGGTCCGGGCGGCAATGCCTTCTGGACCGCGTCGTAGAGGAGCGACTTCAGCCCGATGTCGTTGAAGGCATTCAGGAAACCGATCGAGAAGAACGGGGCGATGCCCCGGATCGACCAGAGGGACCTGGGGGCGACAGGTTTGGACATGAAGGACTCCTTGGGAAACACAGGGTGACGTGAAATTGCATTCGGCGTGCCAATGCAGGAAGGCCGGTCGATATCGGCTTCCAGGATCGCGGAGTGCAGGATGCAGCCTGCGGGAGAGCGCAGGTCCCTCGTGAAGAGCACTTGACCCGTTCCAGGCCGTCCCATCCTTCCTGGTTGTGAACATCTGGCGTCGGCTGTGGACTCGCCGGAATCCATTGACGCGATCACGAGGGGCCATCCCCCTGTCAGCGGGAGTCCTGCAACCAGCTTCGGAACGTGCCGCATTCCTGCAGCGCCCGCTGGTAGACCTTGGTATCAGAATACTCCCGGTTCAGCAGGGCGAAAGCATCCGTCGCCCACCAGTCGGAGAGTTTTCCCGACCAGGAAGGGGTCTTCGACGCCTTCAGGTCGTAGCGCCGGGCCTGTTCCGATTTGGCCATGAGGAACACCGCCCAAGCGCGTGTTTCCTTGTTCCTGGAAATCGCGATGGCCCGTCGGAACCAATGCTCACCGAGCGTATCCGCCAGGACCGGTGCTCTGGATTCGGAGAAGACGGTTCGAGCGGGCCCATGCCAGGTGAACGCGTAGAATGCGGTCCCCAATCGGATCGCCGCTTCGGCTGCATTTTCGTCTTTTCCCTGCGCCACCTTCGTCAGGGAGTCCATTTTCACCAAGATTCCTTCCAGGTTCCAATTGGAATCCCCCGGGTCGCGAGTCCAAGCGCGTCCGGTATCCAGCAGCCCGGAAACGAAGGGATCCACGGCCACCTGGATCATTGATCGCCTGGCCAGTTTCGCTGCTTCCGCGATGCGGCCGATCCGCAGGGTTTGAAGGATCCGTTCGAAGGCGAACTTGTCCGAACCGCTTCGAAGCGAATCGCGGGCGAGCCATCGTTCCAACCCAGAGGACGGATTCCGAGCACGACGGATGGAGCGTTCGAGGAACGCCGGATCGCCCCAAAGTCCCAGATCTGTCCGCGACCCGCCCAGGGAATAGGCCCAGGGAGTGGAATAGCTGCGGGGTTCGGGAAGGCTCAGGAGTGCGGCGTCGTCCCGCCGACCGGGCCACTTCCGCAAGCGCAGGGACAGAATGGCGCGCACGGTCGATTGGATGTTCCCTCCGTAGGCGTCCGACGCATCCGCGATCCCCCGGAAGATCACCTCTTCGATTTCCGGATGTCCGGGACCCAGGCATCGCGCCAACACGATCGAACGGGTCTGTCGCGCCTGCAACTGGAACAGACTGTCCCCGGGACGGGCCAGGACCGCTTTTCGAAGGCTGCCCAGGGCCTCGGCTGAATCGGAAGGACCCGTGGAAAGATGGGCCTGGAGCAGTTGCCAGAACCACGGGTGCGGACTTTTCCCGGTCCGAACCACGACGCTCGTCAATTTCCGGAGTCGGACGGCTTCGCGCTGCTCGGAAAACGAGCTTTGACCGCTCATCTCCTCGTCCCAGGGAACGACCCCGGATTCCAGCTGGTTCACCAAGCGCACGGCCAGCAGTTCCATCGACGCAGACCCCGGCTCCAAGACGTCGATCTTCTCCATGGCCGTCATCGGGTCGTAGCGCAGACCCACGAGTCGCCAGAGCAAGGCCTTGTCGTTCCTGGTCGGAGCGTTCGCCAAGGCTTCGATCCACTCCGAGTCGGATTGGGGATGGAAGGAGCGGACGGAGCTGGGCGCCATCTGGGGATAATTCCACACCAGGCGAGCGTAACCCAGCCAGGCTTCGTCCACGAAGCCTTCCTTCAATCGAGCCCCGGCGAGATAACCTCGTGAGCGCCACCACAAGCCCTTCGAGGGACCCGCGAGGTCCGCGCGGTGGCGTTCGGACAGCGCCGACGTCCGCAGGGAATCATCGAGGGAGTCCCGGACCGAGTAGAAGGAAAGTCGCACCAACTGGAAAGCCCAGCGTTGCCGGAGGAAGGGATCTTTCGTCTTGGCCAAACGAGATTCGCCCCAAGCGAGAAGGCTGTCGGCCACCCGCCGGGGTGGAGGGGTGGGACGACTCGGCGAATCCCACCCGTCTGCGGATTCGCTCTTCGTGAAAGGCTCGATCTCCCGCGCAAAGCGGAGCCAGTCCAGGGCTTCCGCGAAGGAGCGGCGATCGACCTTGGGAGGAAGCGCCTCGTAACCCTCCGGCAGCGGTCCCGATCTTCGCATCGAAGCGATCTCATCCTCGTCCGGCTCGCCGTTGGTCAACAACGTGTCCCAGAACGCGCGGTCCATGCCCGGCCCGAACCACTTCAGCCATTCCTGAAGCCCCTCCTCGCGCATGGAGGCCAGATCGTCCTCTCCCCACCCCTGGTCGGGTTCGTACCAGAGGTTCGCCGGAGCCCCGGCAGCCAGACCGGGCCTGAACAGGGACATCTGGTTGACATCCGCCGGTCCCGGACCGCAGGCCCAAAGGTTCGCAAGGAGGATGGGAACGATGGGGATCATGGCGACCCTTGGCGCACTGCTCCGAGGCGGGCGTAGATGGGTTCGAGGGAATCGGGAGGGAGGCGAGCCAGATTCCGCCGGTCTAGGTCGAACAGGACGACTGTCCGGTCGCGGTCGGGCGGCAAAAAGTCGGCCAACATGTCCGCGGCTTGGCGGAGTGCGGGCATTTGGACGGATTCCGACTTCAGGAGGTCGCTCCCGCGCAGGAAATGTCCATCCAGGAATCCCTCACGTTTCGCGCGACGGGTGCCGGACGAGTCCCGCGCGATCCATCCCGAGCGATCGATCTCCTCGGACCCGGTGCGCTGGAGCAGGTCGACCACGGCGCCGTCGCGCAGTTGGATCGTCCATTCCCAAAGCGGCAGGGCTGGATCCAGCGGCAAGGGATAGGGCTTGGAACCGGCCAACCAGGATCGGCCCGCGGAAAGATCCAATAGCGAGGTGTCGGAGGGTGACGCCGAAATCCGCCCCATGTTGTAGAACATCAGGAGGCCCCTGTCCACCGGAGGGACGCCTGTGCGGGAGCGGTCGCGCAGCTGGTGCAGCCGGATCGTTGAAGACAGGATCCGACCTCCTGCGTGGCAGGAATCGCCCAGGGCGGCGAGGATCGCGAAATACGGCTCTTTCGTGGATTCTGTCCAGTCGCAGTCCACGAGCAATTCCCTCCAGGGTCGTCCGGATGGAGCCATGCGGACGCGGGTTTCCGACCAGATGTGCGCGGCCAGTTTGCGGGCCTCGTTTCGATCCAGCCCCTCCAGCGCCCTTTCGCGCAAGAAGATCGTCGGCACTGGCTCGATCCCCTCGGGAATGGGCGCCTTCCACTCCAATGCCGCCACGGGATAGACGACGCCGTTGTACACATCGACATCGAAGAGGCGCACGTGCATTCGCGCGATCCCGAGCGTTCGCAGTGCGGCAAGCTCCGAGGAATCCGGATCGAAGACGGTCTTCCACCAGAACAGTGATCTGCCCGGAGAAGGATTCGAGCACCCGCAGACGAAGGCGCATGCGAACGCGAGGAGCCAAGAGCGCATGCGGCATAAAACTATTCATGCGGATCGGCCTTCTCGCGAACGGATCCCTGGGAAACAGGGAGTTGAACATGAACGACAACTTCATCATGGCGATGCCGAACAACCGACGATTCTCCGGCGCCTGCGAGAATTCCCGTGTGGCGACATCCGATCTCCTCCAGGACACTTTCGGAATAGGACCGCCGGTTTCGGCAACCCGATGAAAAGGTCTTGCATTATTCAACACAATATTGTATTTATATGGACGGGAGTGCTCGACACCGGTCCGCCCGGCAGTGCCTCGAAACCAAATCTTGCTGGGACGAGG
>Ga0209415_10014117_pt1 | contig 13071 bp, 5 predicted proteins | sample PeaSoiSIISIP2007_FD_187696 | JGI IMG/M metagenome (GOLD analysis project Ga0209415, IMG submission 187696) | Peat soil microbial communities from Weissenstadt, Germany - SII-SIP-2007 (SPAdes) (version 2) | ecosystem: Environmental > Terrestrial > Soil > Wetlands > Peat | place: Germany... | reverse complement strand
TGCGTGACGCACGAGATGGGCTTCGCCCGCAGCGTCGCGCATCGCGTGGTGTTCATGGATCAGGGCGAGATCGTCGAACAAGCGCCGCCGGAGGAGTTCTTCGCCAATCCGCGCAACGAGCGGACGCAGATTTTCCTGGGGCAGATCCTGTCGCACTAGAGCACTTCCACCGCGACCGGACACGCCGCCCGCGACGATTCCAATCAGGCCGAAAATGCACTAACCCGACGCCGCATGGCCCCGCCGGACTGCAAACCTGCCGCTCCGTGGGCGTATTCCTGGGCCCCTGCATGGCTTGCTCGGGGTGCCTGCCCAGTGCATTCTGACGCCAGGCCAGCAGGGAAGAAAGTCCGTCAAATGGCCACCCGATTCGTGGTTGGTAGCCGGTGGGACACCGGATAGCGTGGCCGGTGCGCCACACACGCGCATCGGAAACTCACACCAAGGGGATTCTCGCAATTGGCATCAGCATCTCTGGTTGTAAGTGCCGAGGCACAGCGTAATCGGGCCATCGTCGCCGGCACCATCGGCAACGTCCTCGAATGGTTCGACTTCGGTGTCTATGCCTATTTCGTCCCCGTCATCTCCCAGCTATTCTTCCCGTCGAGCGACCCGTTGGCGTCGCTGCTGCTGACGTTTGCGGTTTTCGGCGTCGGCTTCGTCATGCGGCCGGTCGGTTCGATTCTGTTTGGCATCTACGGCGACCGCTACGGCCGACGCAAAGCGTTGAGCGCGGTCATCTTCCTGATGGCGTTCTCGACTCTGGCGATCGGGTTGCTGCCGACCTATCAGCAGGTCGGCGTCCTCGCGCCAACCCTGCTCGTCATCATTCGGCTGCTGCAGGGTCTCTCAGCCGGCGGCGAATGGGGCGGATCGACCTCCTACCTCGTGGAATTCGCGCCAGAGGGTCGCCGTGGCTTCATCGGATCCTGGCAGCAGGTCAGCGTCGGCGCCGGGTTCCTGCTGGGTTCGCTGAGTGCCGCCTTCATCAACCAGGTTATGACTCACGACGCGGTGGTGTCCTGGGGCTGGCGTATCCCGTTCATCCTCGGGATCGTGGTCGGGCTGCTGGGCGCTTATCTGCGCTGGCGGCTCAGCGACACGCCTAAATTCACCGAAATCGAGGAGCATCACGAGATCTCAAGGGCGCCCTTCACCGAGGCGATCACGACCTATTGGCGCGAAACCCTGACCATCTTCGGCCTCACCCTGCACAACACGGTGGCCTACTATATCCCGATCGTCTACATGACGAGCTACATCATTACACACTCACACGTGTCGCCTTCATCTGCCTTGTGGATCGGCACCGCCTGCCTGACGGTGTTCGTGATCCTGATACCGATCTGGGGCGCGCTGTCCGACCGCATCGGCCGCAAGCCGCTGTTGTTGCTGTCCGCCGGCGGCTACATCATCCTGTCCTATCCGCTGTTCATGATGGCGTCCTCGGGCAGCTTCGCGCTGGCTTTCCTTGCGCAGCTCACGATGATCGTGTTCCTGTCATTCTTCTCTGGCCCAGCTCCGGCGACCTACTCCGAGATTTTCCCGACAAAGGTGCGCTATACCGCGTTGTCGATTGGCTATAACATCGCGGTGGCGATCTTCGGGGGGTTCGCTCCATTCATTGCGACCTGGCTGATCAAGATCACCGGCAACCCCCTGGCGCCAGCTTATTACCTCATCGCGGCGGCGCTCATTACCTTTCTCGTCGTGCTGCGGATCAAGGAGACCGCTTTCTCGCCTTTGAAATAGCGGCGCCCCGTCCCTCACGTCATGACTGGGCTTGCTATCAGGAGTCGGTCATGGGTTGGTTCCTGCGCCTGTCATGTGTGGTGATCATAGTCTTCGGCCTCTGGTTCCTGTGGGAATGGGTGACCGTGTACGCTATCGGGCCGCGGCCTGCGCCGAACCGGGAGCATCGCCGGCCGGAGAGCATTCCCGCGGCGTACCACCCGATCCGTTCAGTACCCGCGCTGCCAGTCGATGACGTTGCGCAGCGGCGCGCCATCGAGCCAGGCGCGCAGGTTGTCGCAGAACACGTCGATGGCGCCGTGACGATTGTCGTCGCTGGCGCCCGACACGTGCGGCGTAATCAGCACCCGCTTGTCCTGCCATAGCGCTGCCGGCGGCGGGTGCTGGAACTCGCCGACATACACATCAAGCACCACGCCGCGCAGGCTCCCCCGTTGCAGCGCATCCGCCAACGCCTGCTCATCGATGATCTCGCCGCGCGCGACGTTGACCAGCACGCTGCCCGGCTTCATCGCAGCAAAGCGGTCGTGATTGAACAGGCGCGTCGTCTCCGGCGTCCATTGGCAACAGATCACCACGAAGTCGCTGTCAGGCAGGAAGCGGTCCAGGTCGGCGGCGCCGCCAAGCTCGGAGAAACCCGCGGGCAGCGGGGCATCCGGCTGCGGATGGCGCCGCGTGCCGACGACGCGCATGCCGAGCGCGGCGCACAGTCGGCCGACCTCCAGCCCGATCCCGCCGGCACCCACTACGCAGGCGGTCTTGCCGCGCAGCAGCAGCGGCCGGTAGGCGCGATGATCGAACGCGCCGGCGTCGCGATCGAGGATGGCGCGATTCAGGCTCTTGGCGAAGTGCAGGATGCCGGCCACCGCGTATTCCGCCATCGCCAGAGTGTTGCCGGCGCCGCGTGACGTGGTGACGACGACGTCGCTGCCCCACAAATCGCTGTGCAGCAGATTGCTCGCGCCGGCCGGGCGCTGGTGGAACCATTTCAACCGCGGCGCGCGCGCGCGCAGATCGAGCGGGAAAGGCCAGCCGCCGAGAATCACCTCGGCTTCAGAGAGCAATCGGTCGCGCTCGGCGCGGGTGCCATGGCCGGTGGCGGTGGGGGCCAGGTAGCGCGCGGCGGTGACAGCGGGCCAGGTGTCGCGGATTTCGCCGTCGAACCAGCCGCCGGCATCGGTCAGGCGGATCGCCGGATCGACCGCCGCGATCTGCGCGCGTTCCGCTTCGGTGCTGCGCTGGATGGCCAGGACGTTGACGGTTCGCATTGGGGTCCTATCGGGGCCGGGCGTGGGGACGACCAAGCGTAGGGGATGCCGCGAGGCGGAGTCTATGTGGACGCGCTGACCGCACACATGCACTCGTTCCGCATGGCGCACCAGATCGGCAAGCTTGAGCGGCCCGAACCTGCATTATGCCAGCACGTCAGCGCCCACATCGCCTTGCCGCTGTTCAGGTTTCGGATGGCGCCGGCAAAGCCGTGCGTTCGACACCAGCGTCAACGGTCGTTTCCGCAGCCGCGATTCGAGAGCCGGGAGGACCGAGATATGCTGTCGTAGGTGGCGCGGTCGATTTGATCCAGATGAATGCTCCCCCGAATTTCAACCGTGGGGTGGTGCAATCTGTGCCGAGGCTTGTGAAGCGCAGCGTGGCCACCATCTGGATCGTTATGAGGTCACGTCACGTAATAAAAACGCCAACAACGGGATGGACATGTCGACCACGGTCCATGCCGACCTCGTGTCGGCGTTCGATGAGGCGCCGCTTGGACGCGCGTGCTGGACGATGTTCGTCGTCGCGCGCGACCACCAGGATGTCGTCGGGCGAGGCACTGGCCGCCATCCGCAGCTCCGGATCGAGGCGTTCGAGCGCCGTCCTGACCGGATCGAGGCACGGGAACGGGCTGTCAGTGACAGCGATTACAATCTTGCCCATGGTAACAAGCTGCATAAGGCTAAAGATCGAATGAGCATTGATCTGGATCAAACCGACGGCGCCGAACTGGCTGCGTTGAAGCGGCCACAATAGAGGGGCAGGTACGGCGGTTGGACACACCCATGGCGGCGCGGATTTCGCTTATCACCAACCCGGATCACCGAAAAGCTGAGATGCTATAGCGTAGCGCGGCGGTGCTGCGGTGGCAGACAGGTGCGGCAATGTGGGAATAGTCGCCGATGTGGCCGCGCTCGCCGCTGCATTGTATTCCACCAGCATAACGGTCAGCCCGCCATCGGCGAGCAGGTCAGCCAGGTGTCGACGGCCTGCGCCGTCTCCTTTACTGACAATGCCTGGGTCGGCTCGTCCAGCAGCAGCAGGCGCGGCTGCTGGACGATACCCATGGCGACCTCCAGCAAACGCTGGTCGACGTGCGACAGCAACCCGGCCGGGTGCCGCGCGACACGCGTCAGGCCAAGCCGCTCCAATGCCGCGTCGCCGCACCGCGTCGCCTGCGTGAAGACGGCGCCACCGCCACGGCTGCCAGCGTCGTCCGTGTCGCGCCTGGGCGGCGATCCGCAGGTTCTCGCGCACCGTCATTTCGGGGAACCGGGCGGTTTGTTGGAACCTGTGCGAAATGCCGCGTCGGCAGATCCGGTGTCCCGGCAGGCCGGTCAGCCGCTCGCTGGCGAAACGGATCTTGCCCGCGGTCGGCGTCCGGGCGCCGGTGATCAGCCGTGGCTGCGCCGCCTCGGTTGCGGTCCGAACCACCTCGGAACGAGACCCAGCCGCATTGAAACCTGTCGGATGTTCTTGCACCAGAACCTCGGGTGTCGTAAATATCCTGTCCACGTATCGACGGGGGAGGACGTCACATGGCCAGTTCAACGTGGACCTGGATCGGCGCGACCAGCGATCCGACCCTGTCGAGCAACTGGAGCCTGACCACCGGCCCGGGCAACGTCTCGGGCTTGCCGCAGTCGGGCGACACCGCAATCGTTGGCGGCGGCACCGCCGTTCCGCCGATTTATCTTGATACGTTGCTCACCAACCGCACGCTCGACCTGGTCGGCAACGGCACAATCGAATTCAGCAACACCACCACCGCCGCCAGCAATTCGGGCATCGATTCCCTCAGCGTGATCGACGCCACCGGCACGGCGACGACGCTGTCGCTCGTCGGGCGGTCCACCAATGCCGGGATGATCGCGCTCACCGGCACGCAGGCCAGCCTCGCCATCGCGCTGACGGCCGGCGTCGCCGCGCCCGGGGCGCTGGTCAATACCGGGCAGATCGTCGTCGGTCAGGGCGACACACTGGCGATCAGCGGCGGCAGTTTCCTCGACTCCGGCGCCCTCCAGGTGAACGGTGGCAGCGCGACGATCGCCAGCACCCTCAGGGGCACGGACAACTTCGCCATCGGCACCGGCGGCACGCTGGAGCTGAACCAGGCGGCGGGGGCCGCCTTCACGGACATCACCTTCACCGGCACCACCGGCTTCCTGAAGCTCGACAACCCGGCGTCGTTCACCGGAAGCATCGATATCAACAACTTCGCCTTGGGCGACACGATCGACCTCGGCCCGGTCAATATCAGCACGGTGGTGTTCGACGGCAACGGCGACATTTTTGCCATCAACAGCGGCGGAACCGTGTTCAACGCGTCCACCGGTTTCGAGAACGACAGTGCGCTAGACGGTTTCGGCAATTCGGGGACCTTCGTACTCTCTGGCACCGGCGGTCTCGTGGGCGTCCTGAGCGTGACCGAGGGCGGCGGCGACACGCTGCTCACCGCGCTGGCGCCATCGGTCTGGAAGTGGGCGACCGGCGCCTCCGGCCCGTTCGCCACCCCGGCCGATTGGACGCTGGTCAGCGGCCCCGGCAGTGGCTGGGGCTATCCCTCGCAGCCGGGCGATGGCGTGATCGACGCCGGGGGCTCGATCTATTTCGGCACCGATGGCTTGCAAACCGAAAACAACACGATCGACCTCGGCGGCACGGCCGGCCTCGCCGCGCTGTTCAACGTCGGCGACGCCGGGACGAACTTCCTCAACCCGTCGCTCGACGACGCCAGCCTGATCACCAGCGCGGTGCCGGGCAACACCACCGCCGAGACCAGCCTGCTGAGCGCGGCAGGCATCTTCGTCAACGAGGGCACGATCCTGGCGGACGGCCCGGCCGGCAGCAGCTTCACCGTTGCCATCTCCGGGACCACGATCGGCAGCGCGTTCGTGCCGGGTTATTTCGGCAATTCGAACCTGATCCAGGCCGATGCCGGCAACACGCTGATCATCAACGTTGGTTCCGCGTCCGAGCTGTTCAACTCCGGTTCGATCATCGCCGATGGCGGGACGGTCCTGATCACCGCCGCTCCGTCCGCCATCGCGGGCGGCGTTGCGGCGGAGGCTAGTTTCTTCATCGTCAAAGTGGGCGGCACGCTGGAGACCCAGGCCAGCTACCCGCTCATCAATGGCAACCAACCCGGCGGTTCCACGCCGCGGTACGAGTTCGCCGACGCAACCCCCGGCAATACGCTGAAAATCGACAACCTCGGCAGTTTCAGCGGCGCGGTTACCGGATTCCAGGCCGGCGATACGGTCGACCTTGGCGCCTCGCTGGCGGTCGGGACCCTGGTGTACTCCACCATCACGGGTTTGCTCGTGCTGGAGAACGCCGCCGGCACCATCCTCGACTCATTGTACCTGACGGCCAACGCGATGACGACCGGCACCTTCGCGGTGACCGGCGGCACGGCCGATGGAATCATTATCGGCACCGGCGCCGATGGCGACACCGTGCTGATCACCAACCGGACGCCGCCGGAGACAAGCAACGTTTCGGGAGCCTGGCAGAACACCACGAGCTGGAATAACGGCATTGTACCCGGCGTGGCGGACAGTGCCCTTATTGGCCTGGGCGAATCCACGAATTTCACGCTCACCACCGGCACCGCACCGGTGTCCGTCAACAACATTTCGATCTACGACCCTCAGGCATCGTTGCAAATCACCAGCGATACCACGGCAGAACCCGGGATCGCCAACGTCTACACGGGCACGCTGGAAGTGGCCGGCGGCAACACGCTGACCGCCTCGGCGTTGCGGACCTTCGATCCCCAGTCGTCGGTCCTGGTGGAGGCCGGCGGGACGGTGGACCTGACCGGCCGTCCGAACAGCAACCTCGCCGCGATCGCGGGCACGCTGGCGATCACGCAGGGCAATTCGGGCGCGGTCGAAATCGCGGCCGGAACGCTGGTGGTCGATGGCGCGCTGTATGCCGGCCCGACGGGAAGCAGCGACGGCGGCAATTTCACCATCGGGCTGGACAGCGGGGGGATGCCCGCCAGCGTTATCGTCAATGGCGACGGGACGACCACCGACGGCCAGGTCACCGACACCTACGCGCTGCTGGGGTCCGATCCAACGTCGTACGGCATGCTCACCTTGAACGGTACCGGCGCGAGCTGGACCGACCAGATCGATCCGAACGATCCGTTGAACTCCCGCGGCTACATGGCTGTCGGTTTCAATAATCTCTCGACCAACTCGGGGACGCTCGCCCAGCCGGGGCCGGTCGCGGCCGCCCAGTTGCTGATCGAGAACGGCGCGACACTCACGGATCCCCGCGCCTTTATCACCGATAGCGCCGACAGCGCCGGGGTTGTCACGGTTTCAAACGGCGGGGTGTGGAACGTCGGCCTCGCCGCCGGAGGTTATCTGGCCGTTGCGGATGGCGGGCAGGCCACTCTGTCGGTGCTGAATGGCGGCTCTGTGAATATCGGCAATGTCGGGACATTCCTTAACAACGGCACCACCCTCACCGGCGGCGGGATTGGCGTGGGTTATAACCCCGGCAATACCGGCACGATCACGGTCAGCGGCGCAGGCTCCGAGCTTTCGACACAAGATGGCATGGCGCTCGGCAGGGGCGGGCACGGGATCTTGTCGATCCTGAACGGCGGCACCGTGGCGGTGACCGGCGGAGGGATTGGTGTCGGTCAGAGCGCAGGGGCGGCGTCGTCGGGAACGCTGACCGTAGGCGGGACGGGAGCCGCCGCGGCGCTGAATTTCGGACCCGCCGCCGGCGGCCTCACCGTCGGCAGCGCCACTCAGGGCACACTGATCGTGTCGGACAACGGCGCCGTTAACCTCAACGGCACCGGCTTTCTGACCATAGGCTTTGCCGCGGGATCGTTTGGCACCGTGACGGTGGGCGGCACGGCCGCGAGCGCCGTGATCAACATTGGGACGGCCGGCCTTACCGTCGGCAATACAGGAACCGGCTTCCTGACCGTCAACAGCCTCGGCACCATCGATGTAACCGGCACGACTGGAACCAGTATACTGGTCGGACAGAGCGCGGGTTCGCTTGGCACTCTGACCGTCAACGGCGGCTTCGTCACGGTAGGGACGACAGCCAACGGCTTCGTCCTTGGTCAGCAATCCGGCGCCACCGGATCGGCCATTATAGAGAACAACGGTACTATCTCGCTCAACGGCCGCGGCGGCGCCACCATAGGCAGCGGCGCAGGCGCCAACGGTTCAATTACCGTCACCGGCTCTGGTTCAGCCCTGAATACCAGCGGCACCAATGGAATCATCGTTGGCTCGTCCGGGCAAGGAACTCTCCAGGTCCTGAACAGCAGCAGCGTCAACGTTGCCGGCGTGCTCAATGTGGGACTCAACAACGGCGGCCTTGGCACTGTCACGGTGAATGGCGCGGCACTGACCGCCGCCTCCGCGGTCGTCGGCGGCGGCGGCCAGGGCCTGCTGGTCGTGCAGGGCGCCGGGTCGGTGCAGGACAGCGGCGGGCTGGTCATCGGTAACGGCAGCTTCCAGTCGGGCACCGTAACGGTCACCGGCGCCGGCTCGACGCTGGTCGCGAACGGCAGCGGCATCGCCGTAGGCAATACCGACACCGGCATCATGAACGTGCAGAGCGCTGCGTCGGTCAGCACGACCAACCTGGGCGTGGGCGGTTCCTCGTCCGCGCCACTCGGCGGCCGTGGCACGCTGACGCTCGCCGGCACGAGCGATCTCGCCGTCGGTGTCGCCGCCGCGGTGTGGGGCGGCTCGACGCTGTCGGTCGATGCCACGTCCGGGATCGACATCGGCGCCTCGAGCTTCGTGGCCGGCAGCATCGAAATCCAGACCGGTGACACACTACTGGGCAGCGGAATGGTCGCCGCCCCGGTGATCAACAACGGCACCATCCTGTCGATCGGCAGCGTAGGGCCGGGCTTCTTCAATGCGGGCACGCTGGAGATCACAGGCAGCGTGAGTGGCACCGGCCTGCTGCAGATCGGCCCGAACGGGATACTGAAGCTCGACAATGCCCCGGGCGGAAGTCAGGCGATCAAATTCGGCTCGGGCAGCGAGCTGATCCTGAACGCGCCAGGTACCGGGCTCGTAAACTCGGTCAACAACCTGTCGGTCGGCGACAAGATCGACTTCAACTTTGCGCCCGGCACGATCATCAACAATGCCACCGTTACGTCGCCCGGCACCGTCACGGTGTTCACCAACACCGGCAGCTATGTGCTGAGCAACGTCAACTTCGCGGCCGGCACGACGGAGAAGTTCAACTGGTACACGGACTTCAACGGCGGGAGCAGCTTCCAGGCCATCCAGGTACAATCGGAACAATACGGCTGGACCGGCAACGTCGGTACCGACCTCGGTAACGCGGGGAACTGGCAGGACTTCACCACCGGCGCCAATCCTGCCGCGGGGCCGCCCAACAACAACACCACGATCACCTTCACCAACAATCCTGGTACGCTCACCGGCACCGCCACGGCACTCGATGCCAATTTCAACAGTGGCTTCGGCACCTGGGTGCTGCAAGGCGCGACACTGACTCTGCTGGGCATTCCGAGCCCGCCGTTCAACACCTTCGCTGCCAATTTCGGCAACAACGTCGTGTTGAACGGTGGCACGCTGAATGCTGCAGGCGGTGTCACGAACATCACCGGCGCGAACGGGCCAACGGTGACAGCGCAGGGCGGTGCGTCGGTCACCACGATGGGCGACATCTTGGGGCAAGCGTCCGGACAGTCCGGCTCGCTGGTGCTGAACGGCGCAGGCGTGACCTGGACGGAGCAGATGGCCTCGCAGCCTGTCAACGGAGGCCAGGCCGGCGGCTACCTCTCCCTCGGCCAGGCCGGCGCGTCCGGTGGATTGGCAGGATCGGCGGGATACCTGACCGTCGAAAACGGCGCGGTGGTCAACACTGGGGGCGGGGCGACCATCGGCTTCTCCCAGGGCGCCTACGGCAGCGCAACCGTGACGTCGTTGGGGCGCTGGGCGATTAGCGGCGGGTTCACCGTCGGATTTGGCGGGATTGGCACGCTGGCGGTAAGCGGCGGTTCGGTCGCGGCTACCGGTTTCGTCGGCATCGGTGCGAACACCGGCGGCAGCGGCACCGTCACGCTCTCCGGCGGCAGCCAGCTCAGCCTGAATGGCCTCAACGTCGGCGGTTCCGGCGTCGGCACGCTGGCGGTGAACGGCGGCACGGTCACCAACACCGGCGGGCTGGCCCTCGGCGGCAACACTGGCGGTTCCGGCACCCTGAGTCTGTCCAACGGCACACTCGCCACGACGAATTTCGCCAGCATTGCGCAGGGTACCGACAGCACCGGCGTTGCCAACGTCGGCCCCGGTGGAGTCATGACCTCCAATGGCCTGAATGTCGGCGGGTCCGGGCTCGGCGTGCTGACGGTGAATAGCGGCACGGTGGCCAGCATCGGCACGCTCAGCGGGACCACGGTCGTCGGCGGCTTCGTCTCGATCGGCTCGGGAACCGGCAGCGACGGCAGCGTCACCGTCAGCGGCGGCGGGCAGTTCAACGCCAACGGCATGAATGTCGGCGGTTCGGGCGTCGGCACGCTGACCGTGAACACGGGCGAGATCACCGACACCAGCGGCTTTACGGTGGGGAGTGCCTCGGGCGCGCTGGGCATCGCCAACGTGGCAAGTGCGACCGTTTCGGTTGCGGCCAACGCGATCATCGGCGCCAGCGGTGACGGCACGCTCACGCTGGGCAGCGGCGGCACGATCCTCGCCAACGGCACGTTCGATGCGGTCGGCAACAACCTCGGCGGCAGCGGCGCGCTGATCATCAACAGCGGCGGCGCGTTCCAGGCTGCCGGAACCCAGGTTTCTGTCGGCGGCAGCGCCGGATCCACCGGCGAAATCATCGTCAACGCCGGCGGTACCTTCAACGTAACGATACCGAGCACCAGCAATGCGGTGCTGCGGATCGGCACCGCTCCGGCGACGGGCACGCAGCCGGCGGGTGTGGGGTCCGTATTGGTATCCGGCGCCGGAGCGCTGCTGAACTCGAGCAACAGCCCGGTGCTGGTTGGCAACAATGGCGGCAGCGGCAGCCTGACTGTGGAAAATGGCGGCACCGCCGTCGCGGGGACGCCTGATACCAACCTGAACGGCGCGTTCTACATCGGCAACAGCGGTACGGCCGGCCTGGTGACGGTCACCGGCACCAATTCAGCGCTCATCGTCAACGGGTTCTTCAGCGACGGGCGCGGGGGCAGTGGCGATCTTGTTGTTTCTAACGCCGGCAGCCTTGTCGTGAATAATGCGCCGCTGGACGGCAGCGGAGTCAGCATCGGTGTGGGGCACTCGGGCGGACCGTCCGGCGGCCAGGCGTTCGGCGGCAACGGCGTTGCGCTGGTAACAACCGGCGGGTTGCTGGACCTCAACTCCACCACGTCCGGCATGGGAGTCGGCGGCAACGGCGTGAACGGTGTCTTGACCGTCAACAATGGGGGCACCGTGCTGGCCGGAATCGGCCTGACCGTCGGCACAGCCTCGCTCTTCAGCGGCACGTACTATGGTGGCACCGGCTCGCTGAATATCGGCGCCGGCGGCGTGGTGCGGGTGAGCAACCCCACGCTGACTGGCTACGACATCACCATCGGCAACGCGGATGCCTCGGTCGGTGGGCCAACTACTGCCGCCAGCGGTCAGGCGCTCGTCAGCGGTGCCGGCGCACTGCTCAATGCGAACGGTGCCGGCATCGCGGTCGGCTGGCTGAGCAGTGGCAGCCTGACAATCAGCCAAGGCGGCAGCATGGTGTCGGGCACGCCAAATGACAGCCTGTTCGATGCCCTCTCGGTTGGGCGCCAAGCCAGCGGCAGCGTAACCGTCACCGACCCCGGCTCCACCTATACCGCCAATGGCGGCGTCTATGTCGGGCGTGCCGGCGCCGGCAGCCTGACGATCGAGAACCACGCCAGCGTCTACCTCGGCGTCGATGGCATGGGCAATGGTGGCATCGCCATTGGTGGTGCCGGATTTGCCAGCGGAACCACGCTGTACACCGGTGGCAGCGGGACTGCGCTGGTAAACTCCGGAGGCGATCTGTTCAGCACGCAGTCCGTTACGGTAGGTGAAAACGGGACCGACGGCGCGCTGACGGTCGACACAGGAGGCACCGTCGAAGCCGGCCAAAGAGTCATTATCGGGAACACCGTCACGGCAGCGGTTGGCGACACCATCGTCGGTTCCGCCGGCGTCACGACCGTGACGTCCGCCACCCTGTTCGCAGGGGACGGAGTGATCAATGTAGGCCCGGGCGGCGTGCTGAAGGCCGACGGCAGCGGCATCACCAGCGCGGGTACCTCTGACATCCTGGTCGCTAGCGGCGCCAACTCCTCCGGGGCACTGAACGTCACCGGCCTCGGGGCGACGGTGAACAGCGGCGGTTATCGCATCGGTATCGGTGCGGTGGGCGAGGGCTCGGTCGTGCTAAGCCAGGGCGGCACGATGCTGGCCGGCACGCCCTTCGCTTCCGATGAGGCGATCTATCTTGGCGGCAGCGTCGGCGCGAGCGGCGCGCTGACGGTTACCGATCCGGGATCGGAGCTTCTCGCCACCGGTCAGATGAACGTCGGCAATTCGGGTACCGGCAGTCTGCTGGTGCAGAACCAAGCCACGGTCAGCACCGGCAACAACACGATCGATCCGCTGCAAGGCTTCGATGTCGCTGCCTTCAGCGGAGCCGTCGGCCAGGCGACGGTGTCCGACGCTGAGTCCCTGCTCACCAACACGGGCCAGTTCGTGGTCGGCGACGCCGGCCTCGGCAGCCTGACGATCGCCAACGGCGGCACGGTCATCACCAACCCCGGCACCGCGGCGTTGCCCGCGGCTGCGATTATCGGCAATCAGTCCGGTTCCGACGGTTCGTCCGTCACCGTCTCCGGGTCCGGATCGAACTGGCAGGTCGGCGGCACGCTGGATGTCGGCAACGCCGCGGCCGGAGCGCTAACCATCACCGACGGTGCCACCGTCTCGGCGTCGCAGGTGATCGCCGGCGCGCAGGCCTCGGGGATCGGCAACATCCTGCTCACCGGCGCCGGCAGCG
>Ga0209415_10014116_pt1 | contig 13071 bp, 12 predicted proteins | sample PeaSoiSIISIP2007_FD_187696 | JGI IMG/M metagenome (GOLD analysis project Ga0209415, IMG submission 187696) | Peat soil microbial communities from Weissenstadt, Germany - SII-SIP-2007 (SPAdes) (version 2) | ecosystem: Environmental > Terrestrial > Soil > Wetlands > Peat | place: Germany... | reverse complement strand
TGGCCCGGCAGGCGAGGTGTCCGGGCAGCGCCGTGCCGGCCACACCGCCCGGCACGTTGACGGCGGCGCAGGCAAGACCCCTTGCACCAGAACGAGCAGCGGACGCGGCCGCCGAGGCCTCGCAGGCGTCGCCGGCGTCGCCTGCCGTCCCCTCGGCAGCGCAGGCAGAACCCTGTGCACCAATTCGGCCGGCCTCCACCCGGGCCGCTTCTCCACAGGTGCTGGGGAGCACTGATGCGCAAGGGGTGGTAAGACCCCTTGCACCAGAACGGGCGGCAGGCGGAGCAGGCAGCACCCCGGCGCCGGCCCGGTTGGCGGCGCAGCCAAGAGCCGATGCACCAGAACGGGTGGCAGGCGCGGCTGCCACCGGCCCGACGGTGGCACGTGCCACTCCGGCGCCAGCGCGGGCAGAACCCCTTGCACCAATTCCGCCGGCGCCCGTCCGGGGTGCTCTGGACCAGGCGCTCGCGAGCGCCCGCGCGGAGCCGGCGGCAAAACCCCAAGCAACAGAACGCCCCCGGCGCGGCGCAACCACCGCCCCGGCGCCGGCCTGCGCCGCCGCACAGCCAAAAGCCCATGCACCGCCCGCCGGCCACGCCATGTCGCCCAGCGGTGCGGCGGCGCCGATTGCGAGACAAGGGAGAAAACCCCATGTACCAGTGACCGCCGCCGCCACGCACCGCACCGACGATGCCGCGATTCGCCGCGCTGCCGCCCAGTGGCGCGCGAAACAGCGTATGCTGCGGCGGTCATGAGATCGGCGGCGCCAGGACGGGCGATTGCCTCCACCCGTCGGGTACGCTTCGCTGCCGCCGCGAGACAAGCAGGAGCCTGCCGATGCGCATCAGCGTGGTGCAGATGAACCCCGGGGCCGACAAGGCGGAAAACATCGCCCAGGCGCGCCGCCTGATCGGCGAGGCAGTGGACGCCGACCGTCCCGACATCGTCAGCCTACCGGAGGTGTGGGACAGCCTGGGCGGCGACCGCGCGGTGCGCAACGCCAATGCGGAACTGCTGCCGGCGAAAGGCTCCAACGAGCCCGGCGGCCCGGCCTACGAGTTCCTGCGCGAGACCGCCCGCTCCACGAAAACCCACGTGCACGGCGGCTCGATCATCGAGCAGGGGGCGGAGAAGCTGTTCAACACCACGGTGGTGTTCAACCCGGACGGCACCGAGATCGCCCGCTATCGCAAGATGCACCTGTTCGACATCGTCGCCCCCGACGGCACCGGCTATCGCGAGAGCAACACCTACGGCGCCGGCGACGAGGTCGTCACCTACGAGGCCGATGGGGTGAAAGTCGGCTGCGCGATCTGCTACGACATCCGCTTCCCCGACCTTTTTTGGGCCCTGCGCGAAGCGGGCGCCGAGGTCATTTTCCTCCCGTCGGCCTTCACTCTGGCGACCGGCAAGGACCATTGGGAGGTGCTGATCCGCGGCCGTGCGATCGAGACTCAGTGCTGGTTCGCCGCCCCCGCCACCTGGGGCAAGCACCTGGAAGGCAAGGGCGAGCCGCGCTTCACCTACGGCCACTCGCTGATCTGCGACCCCTGGGGGCACGTGGTGACCAAGGTCTCCGACGGCACCGGCTGGGCCACCGCGCGGATCGATCCGAAGGTCACCGCGCGGGTGCGGCGCGACATGCCGGTGCTGGAACACCGGAAGCACCTTTGAACGACCAGCAGCAGGTTGTGGCGCCAGGCGGGCGGGACGTTTTCGTCCCCGGACGGATCAGCTTCTTCGCGGCCACCACGCCGTTGGCGACCGACGCACTGAACCGGCTGGTGGGCCGCTATGGCGACTGTCCGCTGGCGCACGCCGCGGTGGCGGTGGCGCTGGGCGGCGACGGCTCGATGCTGGAGACCATCCACCGCGTGCTGGACCGCCACATTCCGGTGTACGGCATGAACTGCGGCTCGGTCGGCTTCCTGATGAACACGTTCAGCGAGGACGATCTGCCGCAGCGGCTGACGCGCGCGCAAGCCGCGGTGCTGCATCCGCTGCGCATGCGGGCGGTGACTCGCAGCGGCGAAGTGCATGAGGCGCTGGCGTTCAATGAAGTCAGCCTGCTGCGGCAATTGCGCCAGAGCGCCAAGATCCGCATTACGATCGATGGCCGGATACGGCTTGCCGAATTGTCCTGTGATGGCGTGCTGATTTCCACACCGGCGGGATCGACCGCCTACAACCTGTCGGCGCACGGACCGATCGTGCCGCTGTCGGCGAATCTGCTGCCGCTGACGCCGATTTCCGCGTTCCGTCCGCGGCGGTGGCGCGGGGCGCTGCTGCCGAGCTCGGCCAAGGTGTTGTTCGAGGTGCTGGAGGCCGACAAACGTCCCACCGCTGCCGTCGCGGACTTCACCGAGGTGCGCGACGTCACTTCGGTGGCGGTGAGCGAGGACCGTTCCGTGGCGGTGACCGTGCTGTTCGATCCGGATCGCGAGTTGTCGGAGCGCATCATCGCCGAGCAATTCACGGTGTGAGATGCGCCGGCACCGGTCCGCGAGCGACCCGGGTAGACCATGGTTTGATACGCCACCGGGAAGGGTCAGCTTTCCTGACGCTTTGATCTGGATCAAAGACCGGGTGGAGCGTCGCTGGTCAGGATGCGGCCCCTCTTCAACTGCCAGGGAGCCCCACCCGCATGAGCGTCACGCATCCGAACCGAAGCCTCGACTCCGGACAAAAGCAGCTGATGCCGATGCTGATCGCCGCCGCCATCGCAGCGGTGACAATAGCGATCTCACTCGCCTTCACTGGTTTGCCGCACTGAGCAGCGTACACCTCTTCCGCACAGCGAGCTACGGGAGCCCGCAAGCGGGAGAGGTCGGTTGGGTCGCGAAGCGAACCAACCGGAGCGCCGAGGGTGAGGGGCGATCGGGTCGGCACGCGGCTCCGTCACCTGGCGCTTCGCGCCGACCCCCGGCGCAAGAGCCCTTGGCCATGCCTCTCGCGCCGCCGGCGGGAGAGGTGTACGTATCCGCACCAGCCAACCCACGGAGGAAAAATCCATGCGCAGCGCCGTCATCGTCTCCACCGCGCGCACGCCGATCGGCCGTGCCTATCGCGGCGCGTTCAACGACACCCAGTCGCAGACACTCGGCGGCCACGTCATCGCCGCGGCGGTGCAGCGTGCCGGCGTCGCCCCCGCCGAGGTGGACGACGTGGTCATGGGCGCCGCGCTGCAGCAGGGCGCGCAGGGCTTCAACATGGCCCGCCAGTGCGCACTCGCCGCCGGCCTGCCCGACAGCGTCGCCGGCATGACGGTGGACCGGCAATGCTCGTCCGGCCTGATGGCGATCGCCACCGCAGCGAAGCAGATCATCGACGACGACATGCAGATCGCGGTGGGCGGCGGGCTGGAGAGCATCTCGCTTGTGCAGACGCAGCAGGCGAACCGCTATCGCGCCAAGGACCCGGTGCTGGTGGAACGCATCCCCGCGCTCTACATGACGATGATCGAAACCGCCGAGATCGTTGCCGACCGCTACAACATCAAGCGCGACGCGCAGGACGAATACGCGTTGCGCTCGCAGCAGCGCACTGCGGCGGCGCAGCAGGCCGGGCGGTTCGACGACGAGATCGTGCCGCTGCCAACCACCATGCAGGTCACCGACCGCGCCACCGGAGCGACGTCGCCGAAGCAGGTGACACTCGGCAAGGACGAAGGCAACAGGCCGGACACCACCCTGGAAGGCCTCGCCGCGCTGAAGCCGGTATTCGCCGACGGACAGCGCGTGACGGCGGGCCGGTTCATCACCGCTGGTAACGCATCACAATTGTCCGACGGCGCCTCGGCCGCGGTGCTGATGGAGGCGACGGAGGCCGAGCGTCGCGGCCTGCATCCGCTCGGCATCTATCGCGGCATGGCGGTGGCAGGCTGCGCGCCGGACGAGATGGGCATCGGCCCGGTCTTCGCCGTGCCGAAGCTGCTGGCGAAGCACGGGCTGACGGTGGACGACATCGGATTGTGGGAGCTGAACGAGGCGTTCGCCTGCCAGGTGATCTATTGCCGCGACCGATTGGGTATCGATCCGGACAAGCTGAATGTCGATGGTGGGGCGATTTCGATCGGCCACCCCTACGGCATGTCGGGCGCGCGGATGACCGGCCACGCGCTGATCGAGGGCAAGCGGCGCGGTGCAAAGTACGTGGTGGTGACGATGTGCATCGGTGGCGGCCAGGGCGCGGCGGGGCTGTTCGAGGTGGCGTGAAGCGCGGCCGCCGCCGCGCGTCATGTCATTGCGAGGAGCGACGCGGTGGCTGGGCTTTACCCGGCCAAGCAATCCCCTGCCTGACGAGCGGCGGCTCCCCGGGGCGGGGGATTGCTTCGTCGCCACCCTTCTCGCAATGACGAAATGGCAAGGGAGGCAGCGATGAAATACGGCCTGATCATCCGGGGCCAGTACCCGGAAGGCGACGACATGCGGCAGCGCCATAAGGAAGACCTTGAAGCGGCAAGGCGCGCGGAGGAACTCGGCTACGACTTGGTGGCCAAGGGCTCGCACTACAGTTCGTACCCGTTCCAGTACATCCAGCAGATCCCCTACCTCGCGCAGGTGGCGCTGCTGGCGCCGAAGCTGCGGCTGCTGCCTGGCGTGGTACTGCTGCCGCTGCATTCACCGCTGCATGTCGCCGAGGAACTCGCCTCGCTCGACGTAATGTCGGACGGCAAACTGATCTTCGGTGCCGGCATCGGCTACCGCGAGATCGAGTTCAACGCCTTCGGCACCACGCTGAAATCCGCCGGTCCGCGCTTCGAGGAATGCCTCACCGCGGTGAAGCGCCTGTGGAGCGAGGACTTCGTCACCATGCAGGCGTCGTATTTCAAGCTGGACGGCACCAACTGCACGGTGAAGCCGGTGCAGCGTCCGATGCCGCCGGTGTGGATCGGCGCCAATATCGATGTCGGCATCCGCCGCGCCGCGCGCATGGCCGACGCCTGGTTCATCAATCCGCACAACAAGCTGGACACCACCGCGCGGCAGATGGACGTCTACAAGCGGGCACTGGACGCCGCCGGCAAGCCGTTCCCCGCCGAGTTGCCGATGGCGCGCGAGGTGTTCGTGGCCCGCTCGCGCGATGAGGCGATCCGCCTCGCCAGCCCGTATCTGGAAGCGAAATACAAGGCGTATCGTGCGTGGGGCCAGGACAAGGTGATGCCCGCGAGCGATCATTTCGATCTCGACTTCGAGGACCTGATGCAGGATCGCTTCCTGTTCGGCGCGCCGGCGGAAGTGACCGAACAGATTCTCGATCTGCGCCGCCGCTTCGGGGTGACCACGCTGATCCTCGGCATCCATTGGGTCGGCATGCCGAACAGCCTGGCGCTGGAACAGATGCAGTTGCTGGCGGAGGAGGTATTCCCCGTGGTGGACCGGGCGGGGTAGCATTCCCGCCTGTCATTGCGAGGAGTGCAGCGGCGAAGCAATCCCCCGCCTGGAGAGCCGCCGCTCGTCAGGCGGGGGATTGCTTCGTCGCTGCGCTCCTCGCAATGACGGGAGGTGCGCTCCTCGCAATGACAAAAACGGAGGAAACATCATGAGGTTTGCTTCATGGGCGGCTGGCCTTGTGCTGGCCCTGCTGGCCGCCGCGCCGGCAGTCAACGCCGCCGAGCCGATCACCATCGGCTTCGACATCGAAGAAACCGGCGGCCTCGCCGTCAACGCCAAGCAGTCGCTGCTCGCCTTCAAGATCTGGGTAGAGCAAGTCAACGCCAAAGGCGGTTTGCTCGGCCGCCCGGTCAAGCTGGTTTATTATGACGACCAGTCCAACCCCGCGCTGGTTCCCGGCATCATCACCAAGCTGCTCGACATCGACAAGGTCGACATCCTGCTCGGCGAGAACGGCACCAACATGCTGATACCCGCCATGCCGATCGTCATTCAGCACAACCTCACCTTCCTCGGTCTGTTCGGCCTCGACGTGAACAGCGAGTTCCACTACCCGAACTATTTCTCCATCATCCCGGCCGGCGGCCCGAACCCGCGTGAGGCGTTCTCGGAGGGCTTCTTCAAGCTGGTGGACACGATGGACCCGAAGCCGAACACCATCGCTCTGATCGGTGCTGACGCCGAGTTCTCCAAGAATGCGGTGGACGGCGCCCGCGTCCAGGCGAAGCGCGCCGGATTGAAGATCGTCTATGACCAGACCTATCCGCCGACCACCGTCGACTACACCCCCATCGTGCGCGCCATCCAGGCCACCCACCCGGACCTGGTCTATGTCGGCTCCTATCCGACCGATACCGTCGGCATGGTGCGCGCCGTCGGCGAAGTCGGGCTGAAGACCAGGATGTTCGGCGGCGGCATGGTCGGGCTGCAGGCGACCGCGATCAAGACACAACTCGGGCCGTTGCTGAACGGCATCGAGGATTACGACTTCTGGCAGCCGGTGAAGGGCTTCGCCACGCCGGAAGCCTTGGCGTTCCTCAAGGAATACCAGGCAAGGGCGGCCGCCGAGGGCGTCGATCCGCTTGGCTACTACCTGCCGCCGTTCGCCTATGCCGACATGCAGGTGCTCGGCCAGGCGATCGAGGGCACCGGCAGCCTGGATCAGAAGAAACTCGCGGACTATCTGCGCAGCCATACGTTCCATACCGTAGCGGGCGACATTACGTTCGGACCCAACGGCGAATGGACCGAGCCGCGTGTTCTCGCCGTGCAGTTCCGTGGCGTCGCAGGGCACGACGTCGAGCAATTCAAGGATGCAAAGACAGAGGTGGTGCTGTGGCCGCCGGCGTTGCAGACTGGCACGTTGCAGTCGCCATACGATGGGGCGAACCACTGACGCACGGCGCGCATTTGACTCCCCCTCCCCTTGAGGACGGGGGTTGGGGGAGGGGTCGCCACGAAACTGCCCACGCCCCCTCCCTCAAGGGAAGGTGGAGCATTACTTGCCTCTCCGCATGACCACCGACACCGATAACGATCGCGCCCTGGTGCTGTTTTCCGGCGGGCAGGATTCCACCACCTGCCTCGCCTGGGCACTGGCGCGCTACCCGCATGTCGAGACGATCGGCTTCGCCTACGGCCAGCGCCACGCGGTGGAGCTCGCATGCCGCGAACCGATCCGCGCACAACTGGCGACGCCGGCGCTCGGCCCTGATCACATGGTGGACCTGACGACGACTCTCGATGCCCTCGGGCAGACCGCGCTCACCTCCCGAACCGAAATTGCCATGACCGCCGGAGGCCTGCCCAACACCTTCGTCCCCGGCCGCAACCTGCTTTTCCTCACCTGCGCCGCCGCAATCGCGTACCGCCGCGGCCTGCGTCGCATCATCGCCGGCATGTGCGAGACCGACTATTCCGGCTACCCCGACTGCCGCGACGACACGATCAAGGCGATGCAGCTCGCGCTGAATCTCGGTATGCAACGCCGCTTCGTGCTGGAAACGCCACTGATGTGGCGCGACAAGGCGGCAACCTGGGAGCTGGCACGCACACTAGGCGGCGCCGCGTTGGTGGAGTTGATCCGCACCGAGACGCATAGCTGCTACAAGGGCGATCGCAGCCACCTGCACGACTGGGGCTATGGCTGCGCCGCCTGCCCCGCCTGCGAGCTGCGCGCATCCGGCTGGTACCGCTGGCGCGAGGCCGCGGGCTCGGCTTGAATCACCGGCCCCTTCCCGACAGGAGACATTGCATGAAGCCGCTTGCCCTCGCCGCCGCTGCCTGCCTCGCGCTGCCCCTGGCGGCACACGCACAGCGCCCAATCGATCTGCATGTGCGTACCGCCGGCGACCTCGCCGAATTATGCAGCGCCAATACGCGCGAGCCTGGCGGCGACGCGAAAATCAACTATTGCCACGGCTTCGCGCAGGGCGTGGTGGATGTCGAGCTGATGAAGGCCGGCGACAAGAAGCCGTTCTGCTGGCCCAACCCGGCGCCGACACGCACCGCTACACTGGGCCAGTTCGTCGAGTGGGCGCGCGGCTCCTCGGAGCACCGCAGCGAAGGCGCGGTGGACGGGCTGATGCATTTCCTGGCGGAGCGCTACCCGTGCAGATAGGCCGCCGCATACCTCGCCGGCGAAGCCGGAGAGTTCGAAGCGCATAAGCACTGAGGCTGAGGGTGATCAGGGCACCGTGCAGCCCCCTCACCCGTGTCACGTTGCTCCGCCGCGTTGATCCGTTTCGCGGCGTTGATCCGCTTCGCGGCTCAACCCCACTTCGTGAGCGAAGCATGCGGGAGTTGTGGCAACCTTGCGCCACTGGCGCTACCGTCCGGTGCTGCAACGCGTACCGGTGGTGGAACTTGGGAATACGATCGAGCCTCGCGGCTGGATTGGTTGGCGCGCTCGGCCTGGCGCTGCTGGCGTCCCCTGCGCACGCGCTTCAATTCGATCAGGTGACTATTTCCGCGACCGAGGTGATCATCGGCGGGCGCGGACCGATCGTCAAAGGCGACACGGCGCGCTTGCAACAGGCGCTGGCAGCGGTGCCGCAGACAAAGCAGTTGTTGGCGCTGGCGCTGGACAGCCCTGGCGGCAACGTGGTGGAGGGCGAGCAACTCGCCCGGCTGATCCGCGCGCACCGGTTGCCGGTCGTCATCCCATCCAACAGCAAATGCGTCTCGGCATGCTTCCTGCTGCTTGCCGCGTCACCGCGCCGGCTGGCCGCGGCCGATGCGCTGGTGGGCGTGCACAGCGCGAGCGAGGACGGCCATGAGACCGACACCTCGCTGGCGGTCACGACACTAATGGCCCGCGTTGCCGCCGAGATGGGGATTCCGCCCGCCATCCTCGGCAAGATGGTGCAGACCAAGGCGGCCAGCGTCGAATGGCTGACCCACGACGACCTGACCTCCATGGATGTCACGGTGTTCGATAGCGATACGCCTTCGGCGACGCGTCAGGCGAGCACGGCAATCGCCACACAGATCGCGCCCGGCCCGCCACCAGCGCCCCCGCAAGCCAGCCCCCTGCCCCCGCCGCTGCCCCCGCAAGCCTTCCCCAGCCGCCGCAAACCGTCACCCAGCCTTCGCAAGTCGTCCCGCCGCCGCAAGCCGTCGCCCCACCCGGGTTCGCCGCCGGCCGCGACGACCGCCGCGCCTGGAACGCCTGGCTCGCCGGACTGCGTGGGCCGTACCGTGACGGCGCGGTGTTCGCCCTGAACCAGTTCGGCCTGCCGCAAGCCGGCTCCTGCTACGGTCCGCAGGGCATCAATCGCGGCGACTTTGTGGTGGGCTGCGAGATCGCGCGCCAGCGCCTGGCGTCGGTGGCCGTCAAGCTCCACGGCAATCCAGACTACGCCGCCGGCTGGAACGGCAACGCGAGCGTCGCAAGCCAGCCGATCCGTCCCAGTGAGCCGATGGAGGCTGAATACCAGGGCGCCTATTTCTGCGGGGGGCAGGTGGCGCATCTGACATTGACGATATTCCCGGCGTCCGGCGAGCCGCACCGCCGCGCCATGTTCAGTTTCGGGCCGCAGCCAACGAGCCCGAGCGTGCCGCGTGGCGCCTTCATCGTCGAGGGAGCGATCGCAGTGCATGGCGGGGAGATGTCGCTCGCGCCGGTCAAGTGGGTGTCGCAGCCCGCAGGCTACAACTGGCTCGGCCTGAGCGGGCGCTCGGACGATGGCGGCAGGACCTTCAGCGGCCGGATCATCGACAGCACCAATGTGTGCACCATGTTCACGCTGCAACGCGTCGGCGGCGCCTCCGCGAGCAGGTGAACGCCGGACGGTCCGGCGGTGGTACGATCGTGGACGCCGCGGCGACCGGCGATTGTCGTCTTGCGGTCGGGCGGCACGCGGCTTGCCGTCTGCATAGAGTGGTCGTGGTAGCGGCTGACCGGCGCACCGGCGCCGCAGCCGCGGGTTCGATATGAACCGGTTGTCGCGTAACCATCACCGCCGAACGGAATCAACTTATGGTTGATTTTAATCCTCAGTGGACAACCATTCGCCCCACTCTTGTCGTATCTTGGTCGAGGCGGCCGGGCTGGTTCACGCCGTAGTATGGCCAATGCCAGTTTGCGGAATATGAAACCATCAGCCGCAGGATCGGCAATTGTCCGGAAAAATCCCCTGCCAAATTAGGCATCGCCACTAGATACGATTTGCTTGCGTGTCTCCGGCAAAACTTTTACGGTTTATTATCCGAATGAATTCCGATGAGGGAACAGTCACAATGATCGTTCGTCGTTCCGCCGCGGGGCCTCTCATCATCTCAGTGGGTCTTGCAGCGATGCTGGCAGGTTGCGCGGCAACCCCGATGGGCCCGACGGTCCAGTCGATGCCCGGCCCAGGCAAGACGTTCGACGCGTTCCAGACCGACAACACATACTGCAAGGGCTTCGCCGCCGATCAGGTCAAGGGTCAGGCGGATGCCGCGAACCAGCGAACGGCGGGCACGGTGGCGCTGACGACGGTGCTGGGTGCCGGCCTGGGCGCGGCGGTTGGCGGCTCGGTTGGCGATGCCGCCTCCGGTGCGGCGATCGGCGCGGCAAGCGGCGCCACGACCGGCACGGTGGTCGGTGCGGGCAACGGCATGAACGACCAGGCGATCATCCAGCAGCAATACGACAATGCCTACTCGCAGTGCATGTATGCCAAGGGCGAGCAGGTGCCCGGCTACGCGCCGGTCGTGGTGGCGGCGCCGGCAGCACCGGCGCCAGATCCCCTGGTTCGCTCCAGCCAGGTCGAGCTGATTCGGCTGGGCTACCTGCACGGCGCGGCCGACGGCTATATCGGCCCCAGGACGCGCGCCGCGATTTCCAGCTTCGAGCAAGCCCACGCACTGCCAGTGGACGCCACCCCGTCGCCCGGTTTGCTCGCCAGGCTGCAATCGACGCCGACCAGCACGGCGGCCGCACCGGCGACCGCCACCGCCTCGGCGCCCACCAACTGGGTCGCGCCAACTGGGTCGCCGAGTGCGACCCCGGCCTCGGCACCGACCAACTGGGTCGCGCCGACCGGGTCGCCGAGTGCGACGCCGGCCTCGGCACCCGCGGCGCCTTCGGGTTGGGTGGCGCCCACCAAACAGTAGACCTGAGGGTTCCGGTTTCGGAGGACAGTCCCATGCCGGCAGCGTGCAAAGACAACTGGGGGCGGAATATCCTTCTGTGTGGCTGCGCGATGGCGGCCTTGGGGTGGATCGCGGTCGGCAGCGCCCACGCTCAGTCGGCGGACCCGGGCAAGGCTGTAACCTCCGCCTCACCTGCGGCAGCCGTGAGCCAGCCGGGTGGGCTCGACATGGATGTCAACCCGAACGCGCCGGCAACAGCTTCCAGCCAGAACCAGCCCGGTGGGCTGGACATGGACGTCAATCCGAGCGCGCCTGCACCGGCACCCACGCCCGCACCGGTCGTTGCCAGCCGGCCCGCCATCCAGGCCATATCGCGCGACAACGTGCAGGACGGCGCCCGCGTCGCTCCCATCGATCCGGGACCACTCGAGACGTCGCCAGCCCCAGGCCAGCCGGGGACGCAGCCGACCATCGCCGTAGCGACACCGGCACCACCGACGACGACGACCGTCACCGCGACACCGGCACCACCGACGACGACGATCGCGACACCTGCCCCACCGACGACGACAACCACCGCGACACCGGCGCCGGCGACCGAGGCGCCACCGGCGAAACAGCCGGAACCGATCAACATCGACCATCCGACGGTGATAGACACGGCTGATCTGAAGGCGGGCAACACCATCGTCTCGTTATTCGGCATCGAGGGCCTTCAGGGGGAGGCAGCGCAGGGCCTGCAAGGCTTCCTGGCAAACGAGAGTCACCTCACCTGCCAGGCCCAAACCAGCGCGGGCTTCGTCTGCCTGCTGCCCGACGGGACCGACGTCGCCGAGGTGGCACTCGTCAACGGTGCGGCACGCGCCAAGGACGACGCGCCCGACCCATATCGTGACCAGGAGGCGGCAGCGCAGGCCGCGCGGCGTGGGATATGGGCCAACCTGCCGCCGCCACCCGTGATACTGAAGCATCCCATGGTGCAGGACACCGCGACGCTGGTGGCAGACGGACAGACCTATGTGCTGAACGGGATCCTGGGTCTCGGCGCACCGTTTGCGGGTCAGTTGCAAGGCTACATCGCCGCCAATGGCGACAGCCTGAACTGTCAGCCGCAAATCGAACCAGGCGAATACATCTGCATGATGGGTAACGGCACGGACATCGCCAAGGTCGCGCTGGTGAACGGCGCCGCGCGGGTCGGCCCGGACGCACCGGACTCCTACCGTGTGCAGCAGTTGGATGCGCTGAACAATCGGCGCGGCTTCTGGCAGAATCCACCTGCCGACGTGTTGCTGGCGGTCTCGACCGTGCAAGCCGTCCCGGTGTGCTGCACATACATGGCCGGCGACGATGGCGTCGACGGCATCACCTATGTCGGCGGTGTCCCGGAGGCGGTGATCGATGGAGAACCCGAGTTCCTGTATTATGGCGGCGATGCCGGATGGGGCTACTACGACCACTCCCACCACTGGCACGGCGCGCCGGACCGCTTTCGGCGGCATCTGGAGCACTTCCATCCGGACGGCCACGGTCTGCGCGGCTATGGCCATGACGCCGAGCTGCGTCGCGATGCCGTGGTGCATCGCGAGGAAGCGGGGCGGCGGGACGACGGGCCGCGCCGTGAGGCAGCGCTGCATCCGGGGGTCGCTCGTCCGGGCGGCATAGCGGAGCATCCCGGCATGGGCGGGACAGTGCACCCTGGTGTCGGCGGGACAGTGCACCCCGGAGCCGGCGGGGCCGCGCACCCGGATGTCGGCGGGGCAGTGCACCCTGGCGTCGGCGGGCCCGTGCACCCTGGTGTCGGCGGGGCCCCGCATACCACCACCATGGCAATGGCGGGACATCCCGGCACGGCCGGCGGCTTCATGCGCCCCAGCCCCTCGACGGGCGGGTTCCATCCGGGCGGTGCGCCCGTGGCACATGCGGCGCCTGCCAGTTTGGGCGGCGGGGGAAGCAAGAAGCATTAGGTACCAGGTCCCGTCGGTCATTGCGAGTTTACCACCGGCCGCCGGCGGTCAATTCGCAAGGCTCTTATTGCGTTGTTTGTTGGTACGGCCCCATTCCGATAGCCCCGAGGATCATGGCGGCCGATGTGACGTTC
>Ga0209415_10014115_pt1 | contig 13071 bp, 6 predicted proteins | sample PeaSoiSIISIP2007_FD_187696 | JGI IMG/M metagenome (GOLD analysis project Ga0209415, IMG submission 187696) | Peat soil microbial communities from Weissenstadt, Germany - SII-SIP-2007 (SPAdes) (version 2) | ecosystem: Environmental > Terrestrial > Soil > Wetlands > Peat | place: Germany... | reverse complement strand
TCGTCGCCCACAAACTTCTCGTAGATTTCGAGAATGCCTTCCAGCTTGCGGTCGAGAATCTTGCGGTCGATGTGGGTGAGGTCGAGATAAACCATCGGCTTGCCGTCGATGCCGAGGTTGTGCTCGAACACGACCTTAAAGATGGCGCGTGTCGCGATGTCGCGCGGCACCAGGTTGCCGTACTTGGGATACCACTCTTCAAGGAAGTACCAGCGTTCTTTCTCCGGGATCGACTTCGGATCGCGCTTGTCGCCGGCGGTTCTTGGAACCCAAACTCGTCCGCCTTCGCCACGCGCCGATTCCGACATCAGGCGCAGCTTGTCTTCGCCGGGGATGCAGGTGGGATGCACCTGGATGAATTCGCCGTTAGCGTAGTAGCAGCCCTGCTGATAAAGCGCGGACTGCGCCGAACCGGTGCAGACAACGGAGTTTGTCGATTTGCCGAAGATGGCGCCGTTGCCGCCGGTAGCGATAATGATGGCGTCGGCCGGGAAGGTGCGAACTTCCATGCTGCGCAGATCCATGGCGCAGATGCCGCGGCAGACGCGGTTTCCGTCAAGCACCGCGGAGAGAAATTCCCAGTGCTCGTACTTCTTTACCTTGCCTTCGGATTCGTAGCGGCGAACCTGTTCGTCGAGTGCATAGAGGAGTTGCTGGCCAGTAGTCGCACCCGCGAAGGCCGTGCGGTTATACAAAGTCCCACCGAAGCGGCGAAAGTCGAGCAGACCCTCGGGCGTGCGGTTGAAGGGAACACCCATGCGATCGAGCAAGTCGATGATGCCGGGCGCGGCCTCACACATGGCTTTAACCGGAGGCTGGTTCGCGAGAAAATCGCCGCCGTAGACCGTGTCATCAAAGTGGATCCAGGTCGAATCGCCCTCCCCCTTCAGGTTCTTCGCGGCGTTGATCCCGCCCTGCGCGCACACTGAGTGCGAACGCTTCACCGGGACAATCGAAAAGAGATCGACGATCGCGCCCATCTCGGCAATCTTGATGACGGCGGAAAGTCCCGCGAGACCGCCGCCGATGACGATGATTTTAGGAGCTGCCATCTTCCTCTACCGACCTTCCGTATTCTTTGCAGCTTGGGCAGATTGCATTGCCGCCGTCCCCGGCTCATAGGGCTGCTGCGGGCGCGATCGGAATGCGGTAAGGCTGGCCAGTCCCGCGCCGGTCAAGACGAAGAAGAACGCCACACACAAGGCCAGAAACCGCTTTCGGGCCTTCTCCCCGGAAACGATGCCCCACTTCGCCGAGAACAGCCAGATGCCATAAGCGAAGTGCCACGAAGCCGCGATCAGGCCCACGACATAAAACAGGAAGAACGGAGTCTGAAATACTTCTTCCTGCACTTTGCCGAACGACGCATTGGGGAAGGCATGCAGGTCGACCCCGGTAAAGCGCATCGTCCACGTGTGCCAGAGGACGTAGGCGAAGGCAATCGCGCCGGTCCAGCGCTGCGCGGTGTACATCCAGTTGCCGGTCCAGGGATACTCGCCAACATTTCCTTCACCGCGATACCAGATGTAGAAACCGTAAAGCGCGTGGAATGCGATGGGCAGCCAGATCCCAAACAGCTCAAGAAAAAAGACCAGCGGAAGATTCGCCAGAAAGCTCACTTGCCGCGCATAGGCGTCAGGCCCACTGATCGCTGTGGAGTTGGAAATCAGAATGTGTTCGAACAAGAACGCGCCCACGGGAACGATGCCCGAAAGCGAATGCAGGCGGCGCAATAGAAAGGAAATACCCTTGCCGGCGCGTAGGGGCGCAACACCCTGTACTGCGTTCTTCGCGACCACGGGAGCAGTAGAGCTGGCCACTGACGCCACAAATCGCTCCTTATGAGTTCGTATGATTCTGCTTAATAGTTCGACAATGATAAAAGAACTTTTTATTATCCGGCGGCGAGAGAAACGAAGTCAAGAAGCTGTTGCCTCGTTGCCAACTGTCAGCAGGAACGGCCGCACCAGTCAAGAAACTCCCGAAACGCCGCGCCGCGGTGGCTGTACTTCGACTTTTCTTCGGCGCTCAGTTCCGCGAATGTTTTCTTGATTTGCGGAAAATAGAACAACGGATCGTATCCGAAACCATTCGCACCGCGCGGGGCGTCGAGGATGATTCCTTCCGCTACGCCGCGAAATGTAGCCAGCGTTTTGCCGTCGCGGGCCGCGGCCAGCACGCAGACAAACCGTCCAGTGCGTTGGGCGGGCGGCACCCCCTGCAGTTCACGCAGAACCCGGACGTTATTGGCATCGTCATCCCTGTTCGCGTCCGCCTTGTGGGGCTGGTCGGCGGCGTAGCGCGCGGAGTGCACGCCGGGCGCGCCGTTTAGAGCGTCAATCTCCAAGCCTGAGTCGTCGGCTACAACCGTTTCTCCTGGAACATATCGGCTGTAGGCTTCGGCCTTTTTGCACGCGTTGGCCTCGAACGTGAGGCCATCCTCAACTGCAGCAGGCAGGGAAGAGAAGTCAGGGATGCCGGCGATTTCGACGCCATACCGTAGAGCAGCGCCGGCAAAGTCGCGCAGCTTGCCCGGATTCGAGGTTGCAATGAGAATCCTTCGCATTACCTAGTCATTATGCGGTTGGCGACCCAGGCTTCCGCAGCAGCCCGAACGCCAGTACCAGCGAGACCAGCGAGATCCACCCACCCGCTGTGCGATCCCAGGTGCGAGCGAAACTGATCTGTACTCGATTCGCGCCCGCTTCCACGGGAACCAGCATCTGCCCGCTGCGTGCGCCGGGCTGCACTTCGTGCCCATTCACGTCAATCCGCCACGCCGGATAGTTGAACAACCGCAAAGCCAGATTGTCCGGCGCTGACATCTCGGCAGTGAAGAATTTGAATTCCGGATTCCACTGGAAAACGTGGATCGCAGCATGAGCCGGTCCGTCGACGGTGACGCGGCGAGCATCTTTATCGATTGACGAAGGATCGGCGCCCACCGGCGTGTACTCATCGACGCCCTCGTAGCCTGCGCCGGTTACCACGTTGTCCTGCATTTCCCGCAAGTCGGCCGCGTTGTCCCACCACGGCGGCTGGAAGTGCTGCCATCCGAAGGCGAGCACACTCAGCATGGCCAGGTAGATTCCGACACGTACCGTCCATCGCCGCACACCGAGCGCGATCAGCAAAGTGAACGGAATGCCCAGACACAGCATCCAGCGCCAGGGGAACTGCATGAACTGCAGTTTGGGTAGAGCATTCCACAACGTACTCGTGATCGAAAGCATAAGCACCGAGCACGCCGCCGCCCAGATCACAAGCGAATACCAAAGCGTTCGATTGCGGCCGCGCCAGTTGCGGGCCGCCCAGGCCGCTCCAAGCGTCAGCAGGATTTCCGCGACTGCAATCCACGAAATCACGCGGTTGAAGGCATCGTGCTCCGTATCGGTGGTGTGAATAAACAGAAAACTGTCTTGCGGCCGCGAGCCGGCGGAGACGGCCCCCGCAATGTTGACCCACTTCTGTTCGTAAATCGCAGGCAACAAATAAAAAGCAGCCAGCGCAGCTCCAAGAGCCACCGCGATCGCTCCCACCAGTAGAACGCGTGGCGAGCCCCGCTGCCAGGCAATCACCAACATCAATAAGGCCAAAGAATAATGGATCATGACCGCCGCCGGTGCGTTGATCAGCCACGCGGAAGCGAGCAGCAGAGCAAGAAAGACGGTTATGCGGCGGCCCTTTTCGTCCGCCCGCAACAGCAGCAACAGCAACAGAGGCAGCAACGAACTGGCCAGCAGTTCGGCGAACGCGCTCCGCCAGTAGACAATCACCAGATGATAAGGATTGATGGCGTACAACACGGCGGCGAAAGTTGCGTCGCGCCGGTCAAGCCATTGCCGCGCCAGAAAAAACATGGACACGCCCGCAGCCAACAAGACAAGCCAGACATAAATGCTGGCGGCCAGCGTCCAGGGAAAGATCGCGCCGAGAATCGCTCCTAACGTCCAAGAAGCCGGGGGATAGAAAATGAAGCGCGGCTCGCCATAGGCGAAGTTCGACAAGGCCGCCCAGCGCGGATAGACGATGCCCTGCTTCCATTGCGCCAGAACTTCCAGCCACGAGTACAAATGGAATTCGACATCGTGTCCGGAGGGTGTGCCGCGAAAAAAGAAGGGAATTTCAACCGCGAAGGCCGCGGCCGCGATCGACATCACCGGCGCCCACGCCAGTCTGCTGCGGGGTGCGTCGCGCGAGGCGTTGCCCGCGATGTTTTTAGAACCGAGCCCGCCTCCGGATTTTATGATTGCCGCCAGCTTCGCTCCCACCGGCCTCAGCGCGGAGTTGCTGTCTCGTGCCGGTCTACATGTTCGCACAAGGGGAAAAACGGTGCACGGCAGCCTATCCGTGGGATTTGAGCACTGCAGCAAGCAGCTGGACGGGCTGTTGCCCACTCTATTTAACCTAGATTTAATATTCCTGAAACCGTGACGCAACAGCGATCAGCTACCGTACTTCCAATGGGGTGGAACAGACCACGGGGTGGTGAAGGGCCCGCGTCAGTGACGGGGCGCGGGTTCTTCGCCCTCCGGGAACAGTTCATCCACGCCTCTCGCGAGTTCCGCTACTCTCGCTGCCAGTCTCTTTCCTGCCCTTGCGCTACTCCGTAAAGTCCCCACGCCACCTACCGCGAGAGGTGTGTCTTAAAATAACAGTTGAAGGTCAGAGAGTGATGGAAGATTGGTCAAAAGAGAAGGAGGCTAGGAACGGCAGGCTACGTTGCGACACTCTCGCCCGAGCGTTGTCGGCGGAGTTCGTTTAGGAAGTCATCCTGTTGCAGAGAAGAACCTTGGCGGAGAAGTTCGAGCAAAGGATCTTCCAGCGGATCGCCGGTCTGATCTTCCGCGGTTTCTGGAGCGTGCTCGAATTGGCTCAAGTCCGCGGTCAGAGCACGCGGCGAAATAATCAGCTCCGGCGTGGAATCCGGACAGCTGCGCAGAAAGTTAATCAGGTTTTCCACCTGGGCACGCTGCTCTGGCGTGCGGGAAGGGAATTCCAATCCCATGCCGTGGCCGGGATGCGTGACCCGTACCATGCCTTCGGTGTGGACCGCAACATCTGCGGTTTTCAGGCAAAGGTCGACCAGCGCCCGTTCCGGAAACGGCGAATCACTTTCCAGATAGCAGCCTCCAAGACTCAGATCGGTAAGCTTGCAGTGAGGAACCGTCTCGTCGGGTCCGGTGCCGTTGGTCACCGCAGCGGCATGCAGCCAGACTTTAAGCTGGGCCTTAAGGGACTCGTCCAACTCCAGAAAATGGACTCCCGTTTGGCCGTTCGGGTTCGCCCATGCCACCTGCCCGTGAGCCTGAACTTCGAGACCTCCATCGGGCAACTGAAAGCGGAAGCTCAGCAGCGATCCTGGAGCCTGCGGTTCAGCCGTGAGAACGTCCATCCCGGTTTCGCTCAAGTCAAGCAGAATGCCCTCGGCTTTCCGAGTATCGGGCAGCGTAATTTCCACCGGAGCTTGTACGGGAACGCGGTAGGCGCGGCGGCGTTCGCGATTTAACAGAGCGGCCACGGCACGCAGGCCGGCTTTGGCCTTCTCATCGGAAAGCGGCTTGTACAGCACGAAGTGCGCGCCGTTGCTAAGAATAGCGCGCGCTTTCGCAGGTTCCGCGACTAGGGCCACGCTAACCGGCGCATCGCCAGAATTCAGCCTGCGGGCCTCGTCGAGCACTTGACCAGCAGCGTCTGGGTCGTCAAAGTCGACCAATAGCGCATCAAATCTTTGCTGTTGCAGACGGTCGATCGCGGTGGCGAGATCGCTGAAACGCTCCATCGCGATCCCTGCGGCCGGCAGAACCCGGCCCAGGATCTCGGATGCAGAATCGTCAGTGGAAACCAGCAATGCCAGAAGGGTCATGACTAAATGCCCCGCCCTACAACGGCGAGATTATGGCCAGCGAGGTGCCGCAGGCCGGGCTGCCTTGGACGCTCCCGCGCCCGAACCAGCTGCGCCCGCCTTTGCCGCCATGCTGTCGGAAGTCTCATCGACTTCCATCAATACCGCGTTATCTTCCTCGTCGTTCTCCGCGAGCAGGGGAGCCACTTCACGCAGCTTCTCCGCCGCTTGCTGGAGCATCTCGATCTGCTTCCCCAGTGCCGCGTACTTGGTCTGCTTCTGCCGCAATACCTCATGAATATCCTTCATACGACCCCCTGTGGAGAATGTAAGGAGGCTGACCAGTGGGGGTCAACGGTAATCCCCGCTGCAGGGTTACTGCGGTAATCGCTGATGGAATTGAATGCGGACCAGGCGGAGCCCTTACCCGGTTACAGCCGAGGCTGCGTCGACACGAATTGCAGACAAAAGGAGGTATCCCGACGCCGGAACACTCAAGCGATCTCTTAGCCGTCTCGTGCCATTGCATGGCACAAAAGTGGGATTCACAAACGGGCTAGACTGCAGGTAGGGTAGGCGTTGAGCAGTTCTGGGGGAGGGCTGTTCGGGCGTCCCGAGACTCGCAAGAGTTCTGGGACGCTTCTTATTTTTGGGAGCAGTTTGATCCTGCCGGCCCCGGCCCGCGAGAGCAGCAAGTTCAGCGATTTAAACCTGCAGGGCTCTACGCAATCAACTCAGGCCTATGTGTCGAGGTGCGGAGCCCGCGGCTCCGCACCTCTTAACCTCTTTCGGCACTGAGTTGCTACGTGCCCGTCCCGCTCAAAGCGACAGTCTGCGGGCTGTCTTCCGCATTGTCGGGGATGTTCAACGTTCCGTTGATTGCCCCCGTTCCCGTGGGCGCGAATTCGACAGAGATCGTACAAGACGATCCAGCCGCAAGCACTGATCCAGATGGTCCACAGGTGTTGGCCGAGATGACGTATTGAGCGCTAACGGCGATGGTGCCTAACGTCAACGGCGCGTTGCCGTAGTTCTGCACTGTAACCGTTTGCGCCGCGCTGGTTGTACCGTGGGTCACGCTGCCAAACGCCAACGCGTCGGGCGAGAGGAACACTGCCGGTTCAGCGCCGCTACCCGTGATGGGTACCGATTGCGGCGTATTGGCGGCGTTGTCGGCGATCGAGACCGCCCCCGTCTGATCCTCCAAGGTAGACGGCGTAAAGCTCACGGTGATGGTGCACGTCCCGCTGATGGCGACACTCGTCCCATTGCAGGTATTGGTCTGCGAGAAGTCCGCCGGCACAGTGCCAGTCATCCCGATGGCTGTGGCCCCGAAGGTCAATGGTGCGGCGCCGGTGTTCTTCACCGTTACCGGCTTCGAAACCTTGGTATTCAGCGGCGTACCCGCAAACGACAGGCTGGCCGGCGTCAGCAGTACCGTCGGCAACGCTCCGGCCTTGCCGGTGCCGGTGAGGAGTACCGTGTGCGGACTTCCGGCCGCGTTATCGGTTACGGACACGTCGGCGGTAAGGGTTCCAATCGCATTCGGCGAGAAAGTTACCGCAATGTTGCAACTGAAGCCAGCCGCCAGCGTGGCCGGCGAGATTGGGCAGTTGTTGGTTTGCGTATAGCTGCCGCTGCCTGTGCCCGTTAAAGTAATGCCCGAGATAGTGAGGGTCCCCTGCCCGGTATTGGTGAGGTTGATGTTTTGCGCGGCGCTGCTTGTGCCTTCAGCCTGGGTGGCAAACGTCAGGCTTGCCGGGTTGAAGCTGACCTCCGGCACGGCAGTGCTGATTCCTGTTCCGGAAAGTGCGACCTTGCGCGGACTTCCGGGGTCGGAGTCCGTAATCGTCAGAGTTGCGGTGCGCGTTCCCGCCGCACCCGGCTTGAACGTGATCCTGTAGTAGCAGTAAGAGTCCGCGCTAACCGCTGCGGCGCTAGTGGTCGCGCAAGTGCTGCTACTCACGGAGAAGTCCGCTGCATCGGTGCCGCTTATCACACCGCTGGTAATTGTCGAAGCGGTGTTTCCCTGGTTGTAGTAATAAACCAGCTGCGCCGGACTCACCACGGCCACGGTCTGCGCGTCGAACACTACCGTCGTTTGTGAAAGCAGAATGTCCGACGCGGTTGTTATGCCCGTGCCCGACAGGGTCACCTTCTGGGTACCGGCTGGGGTTCCGACGGTGGAGTTATCGGTGATAGTTACGCTACCCGCTATCGTTTTCGTGCCGGTCAGCCCGGTCGGCGTAAAGGTTATGCCAATGGTGCAGGTGGTCCCTGGCGAAAGCGTGCCAGTGCATTCGTTGGCCAGGGCGTAGTTGGTAGTGACCGTAACGTTAGTGAAGTTGACGCTGAAGTTGCCGGTGTTGGTAACGGTGATGTTCTGCTGTGCGCTGGTGGTTCCGGTGACCTGGGGCCCGAAGACCAGAGTGGTAGGCGTAACCGCCAGAACCTTGGTTTGCGCGACTCCGGTTCCGGAGAGAGTGATCTTGGTCGGACTGCCCGGCGCGCTGTCCGTAATTGTGATCGTGGCCGAGCGCGCCCCTGCCGCCGTGGGCGTGAAGCTCACCCCCACAGGGCAGGTGTTGCCTAGCGGTCCCTGCTGCAGCGTGCTGGGTGTGATGGGGCAACTGTTGCTGATCGCAAAGTCACCCGGATTGGTGCCGCCCGGCGTAACCGAGTCGATGGTTACCGGCGAAGTGCCCGTATTGGTCAGCAGCACGCTGTGGCTGAGGGAACTGGGTAGAGTTAAGACCGTCGGCGGGAAAGCGATGCTGGCGGGGCCGATTACCAGGCCCAGCGACCCTGCTACTCCCGTGCCCGTAAGCGCGATTACCGCGTTCGTGGGGCTGCCTCCGGCGAGGGTATATGCAATCGTGAGTGTGGCGGTACGCTTGCCCGCTACGGTGGGTGAGAACGTCACGTAGGTGTTGCAGCTCGCAAAGGCGGCCAATGGGGTTACGGTAGAACAACCCGCGCTGATGATTGCGAAGTCGCCAGGGTCGGTGCCGCCTAGCGCGGCAGTGCTGGGAAAGCTGATCGGCGTGTCGCCTGTGTTTTCGAACGTAACAATCTGCGACGGGCTGACGAACAGCTTAGTCGCGCTTGCAGTCAATGTCGGGAAGAACAAATTACTGTCAAGCACCACTGCCCCAGTGGTCGCTGCCACGCCATAGCCGGTCAGAGACAAGGTCTGTGGGCTGCCGGTAGCGCCGGTGTAGTTGACGGTAACCCCCGCGCTGCGGGAGCCGGTTGCTCCCGGTTTAAAGCTGACGTTGAAGCTGCATTCGGACGCGGCCGCGAGCGTGGAAGTGCAACCGTTGCCGCTGATCGTGAAGTCGCTCGCATTGGCGCCAGACGTGCCTATGGTGATGCCCGTCAACGTCACTGTCGAGTTGTTCAACAACTCCACAAACTGAGTGGTGCTGGCGGTCGCCACCACCTGGCTGTTAAAGGTGAGGTTTCCCGGCGAAAATTGCATCGGGGGCAAGACAGTGGCGCCGCTGCCATTGAGGGTAACGGACTGGGGACTGCCGCCGGCATTGCTGGTAATTGTCAATGTCGAGTTATCCGTGGTTGTCACCGTAGGGGTCAAATAGACATACATCTCGCAGTTAGTATTGGGTGTTATCACTGTGCCGACACATCCACTCTCGGAGTAGTCGGTGCTGCCGAGAGCGATTTTCGAAACCGTGACGGCAGCGGTTCCGGTGTTGATCAGCAATACGTTCTGATATTCGCTCGCAATACCTTTCTGTTGTGGCTGGTAGTTCAAGGTGCTCGGAATCACCACCAGCGCAAAGGTAGCGGCCACTCCGTTTCCACTGAGGGTCGCGGTTTGCGTGCCGGCTGCATTGACGAAGGTCAGCGTCGCGGTGCGAGCTCCGGCAGCCGTAGGAGTGAAGGTGACCTGTGTCTGGCAACCTTGACCTGGACTCAGGAGCCCGTCACAACCTGCGGAGGAAATCTGGAAATCACCGGCGTTGGTGCCCGTGATAGTGACATTTGTGTCGTTAAACGGCAAGTTGCCCACGTTGTCCAGATTCACCGCGAGCGGGGTGGGCGAAGTGGTGCCTACCGCCTGTGTGCCGAAGTTGACGGCGTCGGGCGTTTCAATCGCGGCCGGCGCAGCGGCGATAGCGGTTCCGGTAAGGGTGACTTTCTGCGGGTTCCCAGTGGCGGTGTCCTCGACGACGATCGTGCCAGTCCGCGTTCCTACGGCGGTTGGCGTGAACTCCACGCCGATGTCGCAGAGTGCAGCCGGTCTCACGGTGGTCACGCACCCGGTCGAGCTCACGCGGAAGTCACCAGTGGCAAACACACGATCGATAGGCACGGAAGCGTCACCGGTATTGGTGACCTGAATAATGAGGGCGGGCGTACTCGTGGCTCCCACGGCCAGGTTGGCAAACGTCAGCGCCGGTGGGTCAAAGGCCAGAGTTTGAGTTTCGGCCACGCCGGTGCCGGTGAGGGTGAAGCTGTGGCTACCCACTGTGGTGCTGTCCACGAGGGTTACGGTCGCGGCTCGCGTTCCGGTTGCGGTGGGAACGAAGGTGACCCTTACAAAGCACTCTGCTCCAGGGGTCAGGGTCTGAATGCAGCCGCTCTGGATGTAGTCCGTAGGTGCAGCCTCAGTAATCGACGCGCCAAAGATGGTCACGGGAACGTTGCTCGTATTCGTGATGGTTACATCCTGGACGGGACTGGTGGTAGTGATGACTTGCGGATTGAACACCAGACCACCCGAACTCAAAGTCAGTGCCGGAGCGCCGACGACGCCGTTGCCAGTCAAGGCCACGAAAGTGGGGGCCAAGCCGTTCGTATTGCTGTTCACGAACAAGTCTCCACTGAACGCGCCATTCTGCGTGGGTAGAAATGCAATATCCACGGTGCAGGTTTTGTTCGTGGCGAGCGACGTCGGGCAGTTATTCGTCTGGGCGAAGTTGGCGCTGATGCTAAACGGCGGATTGCTCAACGTCAGGCCGGTGGTGGCGCTATTGCCGACCGTTACTTGCTGGAACGGGCTGGCAAAGTCCACGCTCTGGTCCCCAAAATTCAAACTGGTAGGACTCAGGGTGAGGAAAGGTTGGGCGACGCCCGTTCCCGTAAGGTTCACCACGGTCGAGAGTCCGCCTTGCAGAATCGTGAGGGTGCCCGGCGTAGATGCGGCCGTGGTTGGCGTGAAGGTCACAGTGATGGGGCATTCGGCACCGCCCGCCAGAGTCGTGCCGCAGGTGTTCGTCTCTGTATAAGCAGCCGGCGTCGGCGTGATGCTGGTGATGGTCATGGGGCTGCTGCCCATGTTGCGCAGGTTGACCACCAGTGGAGTGCTGGCTACGCCAGTTGGTTGGTTCGTCGGGAAAGCCAGAGTAAGAGGATAGGCCACCGCCGTAACTCCGGCAGCCGGCCCGATTTCGAACACAACGTTGGATCGTTGTGGAGTCGCAGTCAGCGTCAATGGGAAATCAGTCGACTCAGTTTCGCCGATCACATATGCGTCGCCCGGTAGAGTTTACTGCGATGGCCGGAGAATGAGCTGTGCTCTGCTCGTTACTCTCATCCGAAGAGCCGCCGATGTAGGTCGAAAAGACAGCTGCCGTTCCCGTGGTGTTCAATTCGGTGACAAAGAAATCGTTGCCGGTGGAACCGTTCACATAGCTGGCATTGAAATCTTGAATGGGGTTGGTCAGCGTGAGATCGTCTTCTCCCGTGTATCCCACGATGAACGCACTGCACGGGGAAGTGCAGCCTGGTTCGATCGCGATACCCGTGGGAGTCGTGCTTTCCTGAGCGCCGCTCAAAAAGGTGGAATACACCAGGGTGCTACCCGCCGCATTCAGTTCGCTGGCGAACCCGTTCGGGTAAGTAACCTGGAAGGCGCCTGTAGTCGTGGGAAAGTCTTCCACGCTGACGATTCCCGTCACGTAAGCGACGTTTGATCCGTCGAGGGCAATTCCATTCGCGGTTCCAACCCCAAGATAGGCGGAGTAAAGCAGCGCCGTCGCGGCTGGGTTTAACTTCGTAACATACACGCCGCCTTGCCCCAACCCTGCTCCGTCATAAGCAAAGGCGCCCGTCGTGATGGGAAAATCCGAGCCGCCGTTCCCCGTGACGTAAGCATCTCCAGCACTATCGACAGAAATTGCGTTCTCGACGGATGCTGTGGTGGGGCCGCTGAGATAAGTAGAGTAAATCAGCGATGCAGCGCCAGACTTCGTAGGATCGATCTTCGCTACGAAGCCGACCTGTTGGCTGCTGGCGTTCTTCGTCTGATAAACCCCTGCGGTTGTGGGAAACGTAAGGGAGTCGGTGTAGCCGGTCACATAGATCTTGCCCAGCGAATCGACGGCAACTGCGTTCGCCACGTCGGTGGCGGCGGTGGTTCCCGCCAGGTAAGTGGCATAAGTGATGGCAGTTCCAGCCGGGTTCACGACGGCGACAAAGGCGTGGTCTCCGCTAGTAACCGATCCTAGAAACGCACTGGCAGTGGTTGGGAAATTCGGGCCCGAGTAACCTACGACGTAAGCGGCGCCGGTGGAGTCGACCCGTATGTCCTCAACTCCGAAGCTATAAGCCGGAGCAGAAGTAAAGATTGCCTGGTAAACCATGGTAGTGCCGTTGGCGCTGATCTTCTGCACTAACAGCGATGAGCCGCTGCGCCCCGCCAGATAAACGTTGCCGCTGGAATCGATGGTTCCGGCATAGAAAACGTTACCCGCGACCGAGCCCACCGGAAAGGATGACCAGATCAGTGTCGGATCGATAACGAGCGGGCGGCTGCGATCCCATTTCGGAATGTCGAAACCAACCCGGCCTGCGCTCTTCATTACATAGTTGCCGGCGACAAGTTCCCGCGAGCCGTTGGCCGCCACCTGGTAGATCACCGGCTTGGAGAAGCGCAGGCTGGCGCCGCCGCCGCTGATATTCAACTCTCCTTCCACATCGATGCTGACGCGCTGCGCGCTGCTGATGTCGAGCGCGATCGTCTTGGGGTCATGCTGCGGAGCAACCACAAAGTCATACTCCAGTTGGCCGCGATTGCCGTAGTACACCAGATCGACGCCGGGATAGATTTCCGGGTAGCGCAAGCCTGACCAGGTCCGCAAGCCGGTCCGCCAGTTACGGCTGTCGGACGAGGAGAAATAACTCACAACTCCAGGCAATTGTCCTTCCGGCGAGATCCGAGCACTCGCATTCGCTCCCGACAAGCTGAGACGGATCGGCTT
>Ga0209415_10014112_pt1 | contig 13073 bp, 14 predicted proteins | sample PeaSoiSIISIP2007_FD_187696 | JGI IMG/M metagenome (GOLD analysis project Ga0209415, IMG submission 187696) | Peat soil microbial communities from Weissenstadt, Germany - SII-SIP-2007 (SPAdes) (version 2) | ecosystem: Environmental > Terrestrial > Soil > Wetlands > Peat | place: Germany... | reverse complement strand
CCCTCGGTCTCGCCTCTCCGAGCCTCGGCGCGGGCGACAGCCTCGGCAGCATCGCGGGCCGCGGCGTCGGCACGCTCGGCGGCAGCTTCCGCCTGGTCGCGCTCGAACTCGGCGCGCGTCAGGGCGGCGCTTGCGTCATCAAGGCGCTTCTTGGATTCCTCGGCGCGTTCGCGCGTGGCGTGCAAGGCCGCCGCGAACATCTCCTGCCCCACCTCGTAGACGCTGCGGATCTCATGCTCGAGCCGGCGAGCGTCGGTCACCTCCAGGCGCGTGCGGTGGCAGGCATCGAGCAGGGTGCGCATGCGCAGGAGCGTGTCGGCGAGCCCGGTCTCTTCGCGGAGCATGAAATCGCGAAGGTCTGTGGTGAGCGTGCGCGAGATTCCGCCCATCATGCTTGTGCGCAGCATCTCGTTGAACTTTGTGCGCTCCTCGTCGGAGGCCAGCCGCAAGGGCAAGACGCCGCGGTCAAAGAGCACGCTGAAGTAGTCCTTGGCGGACGCGAACGTTTCGAGCTCGGCTCCCTTGCGCGCGGCGAGCTCGCGCAGCCGCGGTAAGGAGACGATGGTGTCCACCTCGCCCCGCTCGAGGAGCACGTCTTGGAGGCGAAGGTCGTCGGCCAGGCCGGAAATGACGAACGGGATGGCTTCGACCGACGGCTCCGAGCGCCGCTCGAGTGCAACGCCAGCGACGAGCCGCTCGCGCGACGGCAGCGAGAATTCAAGCAGTGCGTAGGAGGGGCCGCCCCCTCCAAGGCGGCCCCAGATGCCCTTGTCCCCGCCTGACGGGCCGTGCTCACCGACGTTGGTGAACCGCAGGCGGCCCATGTCCGGCAGCAGCACGACGTAGGCGGCGATCATGACCGTCGTCTTGCCTGCGCCGTTGGTGCCTTCAAGCGCCGTCACGTTGGGGTCGAGCTCGTAGTGACCGTAGAAGACGCCCCTCCAGTTGAGCAGCGTCACGGCCGTGGCGCGCGTGCGCTTCATGCGTCCTCGTCCTCGGGGTGCTCGGCCTCGCTCACGATCTTGCCCTCGCGAATGAGCTGTTCGAGAGCGCTCGATTCATTGCCAAGGCCTCGAACCGGATCGGCGAATCGCAGAAGGGGAGGACGAAGGCGTAGGGAATCCTCCAGGAGATCCACGAACCCCAGGCCTGCGAGCGAGCGCAGTGCGCGGTCGATCTCCGTTCGAACGGCCTCCTCGGCCACGCTGCGCGCTGCGCGCTTGCGCCGTGGATTGAGCGCGGCGACGAGCGCATCGTCGCCCACAATGCCCGCCAGCCGCTCGGTGAGCTCACTGCGCCCGACGACGCCGCCGCTGCGAAGCGTCGAGGGCTCGAGGTACAAGAGGGCGAGCGTTTGACCGACGAGCATCTCGCCCGCGGTCAGCTGGCGCCGGCGCACGCGGTCGGCGACCGGCACGAGGTAGAAGTAACCGGCCGTGGCGAACACCAGGTCGCACTCGTAGCGCCGATAGAACGTTTCCAAGACTTCCTGGGCGGACTGCAGGAAGGCAAAGCGCGCCAGGTCCTCGCGATCGATGTGGCGGCCGCTGCGCAGCGCAAGGTCGACGTCTGGGAAAAGCGGATCGCCGAGAGTCTCGGCGAGAGTGCGCATTGCGTCCGTCACGACGCAGGCTCCGCGAAGACCCAATCCTGGGCTTCGAGCTCCGGCCCCACCGGGTGCCAGGGTCGCTCGTACTCGCGCACGACGGGCCGCAGCCGGGCGACGATGGCGGCTACGCGACCCACCGAGACGAAGCGCTTGTCGGCGACGGTGCGCGTGAGCACCTGCTCGAGGACGTCCTTGAGCGACGCCGCCCCTGCGGCAAGGGCCTGCGCGACCTGCTGCTCGAGCTCATCGCGCTCGGGGGCCGTGTCCTGCAAGGCTGGTTGCCAGTCCCTCGGTGCACGCGCGACGACGCGCGTCTCGGGGCGAGGGCTGACCTCCCGCATGACGCGAAGGGCCGGTGCATCGGCGATAGCGAGCGCGAACGGTCGTTCGGGCCAGTGCGCGAGCTGGTCGCGAAGCCGCTGGCTGAGCGCGCGGTCGGGGTCGAGGCGCACGACGGAGCGCAAGTAACCTTGGACGTACTGGTAGTACTCGCCCCAGGCGCGCTGGCGCTCTCCACCCCACGCCGCGGCTCGATCGACTTGCTCGCTCACGTGAGCGACCGCTGCGGCCGCCTCGCCCGCACTCGCCGCATCGGCGGCCCCTTCGATCTCCTGCAAGAGTCCCTGCAGGTGGCTGGCATCCTGCAGGAGCACCTCGGCAAGCTCGCGCAGGGTGGAAGCGGTCTTTTCAAGGAGGGCCTCGCACGCGTCCACCGCGGCAAACCAGTCCTTCTGCAGAAGTCCCGCGATCTCGGCGCGCACCTCCTCTTGCTGCGCGTCCATCCCCCGCTGGCGCCGCTCGATGCCGCCGAGCAGCTCGGAGACCGTGACGCGCAAACGCTCGACGACCCCTTGCCGCCAGGCATCCGGCGTGGTGGCGCGGCGCGCCTCTTGGGTGATGGCGGCGAGTTCGCTCAAGAGGGTCTTGGTGAGAACGGTCAGGCTCTCGCGTGTGAGGGCTTCGTCGCTCAGGAAGAAGTCGACGAGTGCGGTCGCCAGGCGCGTCAGCGAGTACTCGCCGGGACGCAGCAGGCCGACGCCGTCCACGCGCGCGAGCATCCGCTGGTCGCGCAGGCGCTGGATGGCGTGCGTCGCACGCTTGCGGGGGCTCTCGGCCGCCGGATCGGTGAGCACGCAGATTTCCTCGAACGTGTCGACCAGCAGGCTCTCCTCGAACGAGACGAGCGAGGCGACCTCGGCCCGAGCGCGCAGCGCCACCAGGAGGCACAGGTCGGCGGTCTCCAAGTGCAGCTGCGCCTTGGCGTGAACGAGCGACCCAATGAGCCGGTGCGCATCCGAGACCATGCTTTGCCGCCCATTGTCGCACGATCCGGCACAACCCGAACCTGCCGCCCAGCCAGCGCCTGGGCGTTCCACTGCCCCCCGCGCCTGCGGCGGGCAGCTCGAGCTCAGTTTGCCGCGCGTCAGCCGCAGCGTCGGGCCGGTCCTGTCTCTCTCAACGTCGAGAGAGTCGACGAGCTCGGGCCGCCATGTGAGCGCCGAGTTTCGCGAGCTGCTCGGCGTGACGCCGCGCGCGTTCGTCGTGGGCCAGGTGCCTCTGCCCGCGGGATACTGACAGGTGGCCAGATCGCCCCCGGGCGCGAGCGCACGCGGGGATCGGCGAGAGCCGGCCGTCAGGAGGTGGCGGAGCGGGTCGGGCACCTGCGGTGCGGCCCATTTCTCCCGGGCGTTCCGCATGCCTCCGACACCGTTGGCCGTTCGTTGGCCATGGGCCTCGCGCTCCCCGGCCGTAGCCCCCGCCCCAGAACCGCAGCATTATCTCGAGCGCCCGACCGAGGACGGCCGATCGAGCGTGTCCAATGCGCACGGACACCTCGAGCGGTGCGCGGGTAATTCGCGGCAAAGGGGGGGCCCTCTTTCGTTTCGACCGCGAGGCCCCCCGGGGGTGCCAATTTTTCCCCGGACTTTTCTTTCGGCCGAAGAGCCGCAATCCCAAGCGTGCGCACGCAGGCAAACCCCCGGCTCGCCCCCGTGTACGCGGACTGCACCCGACGGAATGACGCACGACCAAGCAAAGGCCGCCGGGCGCCTGGACTATCTTCGTGGCTGACAGACCAGGAGGCCGCCCTTCAAGCGCACGAGGCCGCGCGACACGACGCGCCCGCTCCCGCCCATGTGCAGCGAACCCCGTGATCCGAAGGGCCGGCGAATGGGGCACGTCCGGATCTGACCCGACCGTTCATGTCGGCCGTGATCGAATCGGCTCCTGCGCTCGCAGAGAGGCAGCCACGCGCTCGAGTACCCGTCGATGCTCCTCGTCGCCGGCCGGCTCCTCGCAGATCTCGTAGGCGCGAGCTGCTATCGAGCGCACGGCCCCGACACGGACAAAGCGACCGTCGCGGCGCTCGAACGCGATCACGGCATCCGGCTCGGGCGTGCAGTCGGGCTCGTCGCGCCTGAGCTTGCTTCTTTTCTTCGACTCACCGCGCCCTCCGCAGCATGCGCAGGCGATCGGTGAGTCGTCCGGCGCGACGAGCCAGAGGCTCTCCTCTCGCGCCCGCTTGTACCCTGCGGAACCGAGCTCCGAGTCGATCTCGGCACGCGCCTCTTTGGTGCTCTCGTACCGCAGGTCGATGCCCTGGGGCCATTCAACGCCAAAGCGTTGGCCGTCGGTCATGATGCGATGCTCGCGGTACACCTCGACGACGCGCACGGGATCGCAGCCTACAAGGGACCGTCTCATCGCGCGAAGTACGCCAGGCCGATGTAGAGCGCGACGGCCGCAAAGGGCAGGCCGACCGAGGCCGTGACGCGAACCCACTGCCCGTGCCGGCGCAGAGCCTCAACGTCTTCGCTTCGCCGGTACCTTATGACCACGTGCCTGACGCACCAGAGGTTCGCGCAAACCGCGACCAGGCCAGCGCTAATCTTCGCCCAGTGGAGCGCCGAAAAGGGCCACGCGCGTGCCGCGAGCACCGCGCCAGTCAGGAGAACGGCGGCAAGCAGTGGCAGCTCGACGATTAGATCCATCCGGTAGTGCAGCTTCGCGGCGTACCGGCACTCGTCGTCGGAACGCGACTTGAGCTCGACCACCGCCTCGCCTGCGACGAGTCCGCCCCACAGGCCGAGCGCGATGAGGTGCGCCATGTGCCACGGCTCCATCGTCATCTGATGCTGCGCCCTTCACGACGCAATGTGAGCGAGCGCCTCTTGCTCCCTCAGGCGGCGGAGACCTTCTCGGCGAAGACCAGGATGGTCCCGGCAGGGTCGGCCACGACCATCTCGCGCATGCCGTAGAACGTTGTGCGCTCCGCGAGCAGCACCTTGGCTCCCTTCACCGCTGCGCGCGCTTCGGCTAGCGACTTCACCTCGACGAAGAGCACGCTCTCGGGCGCGCGCTTCCCCACGGAAGGCAGGTCGGCTGCAATGCTTGCACGGGTCTGGAGCATGATCTCGCCCGCTGCGTTCTCGAGCAGGACGAACCCGAGCGCCCCTTCGTGCGGCACCTCGGCGCGCTTCTCGTACCCGAGCGAGTCGCACCAGAAGGGCAGGCACGGCTCGATGCGATCGACGACGCGAATGGGAGTGACCTTGGTGATGTTCATGCCGGCAACGTAGCCGTCGGCCCGGCGGGCGGATTGTCGATTTCCGACATCGCGCGCTCGTCCGCGTACACCGTTGGCGTGACGCCCGTGAGAGCGCGAAACTCCCGGATCAAGTGCGCTTGGTCGGCGTATCCGCACTCCACGGCGAACCGCGCCCATGACGCGACGGAGCCACGGGTGCGGGACACGTCTGCGAGCGATTCGACCGCGCGCTGTACCCTCATGACGCGCCCGAACACCTTCGGGCCGTAGCCGACGCGCTCGGTGAAGAGCCGCTCGAGCTGCCGCTCGCCGACGCCGATCTGGGCTGCGACAGCAGCGATGGGGAGCTCGCCGTGCATCGCGCGAAGCGTTTCGGCGGCATGCGCGACGCGCGGGTCGGGCAGACGAGTACGGGAGAGGCGGGAGAGCAGCTCGGCCTCGACGACGGCGATGGCGCCACGCGCGTCCCTCGCTGCACCGACCTGCGCCTCGAAGGCCCGCCCACGCGCGCCCCAAACGTCCGGCGCGCTGGCGGCGGCGTCCCGCAGCTCGTGCGCCGCCACGCCGAGCATCTCGATCGCCGCCCCGGGCCGGAAACGCACGCCCGCGACCCATGAAGAGGAGCCCGGCGCCACGATGGCGCTCGTCATCGGGCCGATCACCCGCGCGGCACCTCCATGTGCGAAGACCACGTCCATGGCCCCGTCGGGGAGCACTCGATGCGGACCGAAGCCCCCGGCGATCTGCCAGAAGCACGTCACGAACCGCGCGAGCGCGGCGGGCGGCGCGTGCTCTCGATAACGCACCCACCGAGCATAGCGCGGTGGACACGGACGCAAGAGCCGAGCACTTGCGGGACCGATCGTCTCGCCCGCCGCGCAGTGCGCGCCAGCGTGCCTCGTAGGCCGGCGCCTTCGGCCCGGCCGATTTCGCTTCTTCGAAGGCGGAACGGCACCGACCACGGGAGCGTCGCGACGTTCCTCCCACTCGAGCAAGGAGCCGCGAAACGGACGACGCGGCGAAGCCAACTCGGCGCCGAAGCCGTAGCCTCATTAGCCCTTGAATGGCACGATGGCGACCGTGCCGATCGCCTTGGCCGCGAGCTTGCCGTCGGCGTGGACCTCGGCTTCGGCGAAGCCTGCGGAGCGCCCGATGCGGAGCATGCGCGCGGTCGCCCTCAGCTCCTTCGCGTCGTGGTCGACCTTCTCCAGAAACTCGATGCTGATAGACATTGTCGGCGTGGCCACCCCGCCGCGCGCGGCGAGGTGCGGCAGGAATGCGAGCCCGAGCGCCGAATCGGCAAGCGCGAAGAGCACGCCACCGTGTACCAGTCGCGACAGGTTCAGGTGCCTGTCCGCGACGGCGGTGCGCAGTACGCAGGACGACTCGTCGAGCGAGACCAGATCCATGCCGATCGCGCCGTAGAAGCCGACGCGCGGAAGCTCCCGTCGCAGGAGCTCGAGCAACTCTTTCATCCGGGGGATGATACTTCCCACGCGTGCGACGCGTCAGGGGCCACATAGACGCGGTGAAGTTTGCGGGTAGTGGCTGCTCGACGGCGGAACATGCTTTGCTTGGTGTCCTGCCGATGCGCGCACTCTCCCTTGCCCCGGCCCTCCTCCTGGTGTCCGCGTGCTTCAGCGCTCCCGCGATGACGACCGCGCGCACCAGCGACCCGCCGCCGCTGCCGCCCGATCACGCCCGCGTCGTCTTCTTCATGGCGTCCTGGGAGGCCGATCCGCCGCCGTTCGAGCGCCACGAGAGCCTGTCGCACGACGCCGCGATGGCCGGCGCCATCGTTGTCGACGATCGCGGGCGGGTGTTCGGCACCGTCAAGCCCGGCGCGTTCGTCATCGCCGACGTCACACCGGGCGATCACGCCTTCTTCGCCGAAGACGTGCAGCAGTTCGATACGACCTGCGTCACCGATTGCCTGGCCTTCGGTGCGATGCGCGCCAAGGTCGCAGCGGGTCGCACGTACGGCGTGATGCTCGAGCACGCCAATCGCTTTGTGGTGGGCGGCGAGATCGGCCAGCGGCACCGGCTTGACCTCGTGCGTGCCCAGGGCGCACCGCTCGGGCAACCGGGGTGGACTTGGCTACGTCTCGACGCTGAGGCGAACGCATGGGCGCGCGATCACGCGGACCGCATCCAGGGCATGGTGGAGGCCGGAACGGAGAGAATGGGCCGAGAGGGCGAGTGGAATCCGCGCGAATCGACGATCGAGCAATGAGAAGCGCTGGATGAGAGCGGGTAGACGTCGCTCTGCCAACAGTGAGGGAGCGCCTTCAGGGTCTACCGGCACGGCGACGCCACGAACACGTAGCGGAGGACTGCCTCCCCGACGTTTGCGACGTCGTGCGTCGTGTGCGGCGGCGTGTAGGCGACGACCCCGGGCGCGATCGGGACCGGCGGGCGTCCGGGGACGCGAAGCTCGCCCCGCCCCTCGAGCGGTATGACGAGCTCCTCGTAGCCTTCCGTGTCGTGTGCGCCGACCGTCTTGCCTGGCGCGAGCGAGACCGCGCCCGACTGCATCGACGCTGCCCCGGGCGCCCCGCCGACCAGATCTACGTAGGGCTGGTCGGCCGCGCCGAGCGGGATGATTCTCACCATCCCCATCGTTCGTTGCGCGGAAGCGCATCCCGCGAGACAAAGCACGGAAGCCGCGAGGCACCTCGATAGACTCATCTGGCTTGATCGTGCCGCATTGGGTGACCGTTCGTCGAGAGCCAGCGGACGCCTGAACCCCTCCTCGTGTTCTCTTCGTCGTCCCTCATCCACGCCGTGCTTCACAGGCAGGTCCTACTTGAGTCGCAGCGGGGGCCCGTCAGGCGCGCATATCCACACTGCGGCGACGCCTCTCGATCGCCGTCGCGACGAGTCTCGCGACGAACGCGACGACGAGAAGTGCTCCCGCGACGTCCCACCGCAGTGTCGCCGCGTACGACACCGCCGCAGCCGCGAAGCCCCACATGAACGCCTCGCCGCCGAACGCCTGTCCCCATCGGGGCGAGCGTCCCGAGGGTGGTAGCCGTGCACGAAGCGACGGCAGGAGACTCGGCACGGCAGCGTGGTACGCGCGGTAGCTCTCGCCTTGCGATGCAAGAAGGGCGGATTCCTCGCGTCCGATCAAGCGCAGCGTGAAGACGACGAGCGCGGCGGTGATCACGCACCACCCTGTCCGGCTCGCGAGCACGCCGAGCCCGGCGCCGAGCAGGACCGTCCCGAGGTAGAGCGGGTTGCGCAGCCGGCGGTACGGACCATCGGCGACGAGATGATCGGCGTGCAGCTTGGCGTCGTGCACGATGTCGCTTGCGAGCCACGCCGCCGCCCATGTTCGCAGCGCCGCCGCTGCGACCGCAAGCACCGCGCCCACCAGGAGCACGATGCGTGCATGCAGATGCACGGCATCAGCGACGGCTGCTGCGAACGACACGTGGTCGACCCAGTAGAGGGAGAACCCCACGCTGAAGACCACGCCGATGATCCAGAAGCGGTGGCGGAACTCGATCTCGGTCGCGCGCACGCTTCACGTCCTCCTTCGGCGTACGGCGCGCTGCCCGTTGTTGGCCGAGAGCTTGCTCAGCGCAGCGACGTACGCGACGCGGTCGAAAGGACGCTTGTCGTGCAGGATCTTGAAAAGCTGGTCGGTGAGCGCCGTGCCGATCGCGTGGATCGCGTCGTGTCGACCGAGGCCCTCGCCCCGCAATCGCTCGAGAGTCGCGGCCACCTCGGGCGGATCGCGCGAGGCGATCTGGTTCTCGACCGTCTCGTGCACGATGGCGTGCGCCTCACGGTTCGCTCCGGGCGGAAGCCGCTCGTGGCCGACCATCTGCCCGATGACAGCACGCCGTTCGTCTTCGTCGGCCGCCAGCCAGGCGCTGGGATCCGGGTGTGCGTCGGGATCGTAGAGCATAGGCGCCAGGGTACGCCGGTCACCGAGAGTGCGCTGCCGGGTGGCGGCGCGCGGCCGTCCACGCCGTTTGGCTGCCCGGCCATGACCGCCCAACACATGCGGCACAACCTGGCGCGCACGATTCGCGCGAGAATGCCGCTGTGGCCCGTGGCACCCGTGTTGCTCCACGGCCGCCGGATCGGGAGGGTGGACATGCGTCGCGAGCTGGTTGTGCTGGTTGCGGTTGCCGCGCTTGGGGCTTGCGGAGGGCAGACCTTTAGCGTGCCGGCCGGCGGTGACGGCGGGAGTTCGTCGAGTTCGGGCAGCAGCTCCGGTAGCAGCTCGGGTGGATCGAGCGGAGGCAGTGGATCGTCGAGCGGGGGTGTCGATGCCGGGCGCGTACCCACCAACCACCGCCCCGACGACAGCGAGTGCTCCGCGCCCGCGCCGCAGGGCGACTGCGTCGCGCCCTACCCGGGTGACGCGGGATGCGCGAGCGACAGCGTGTGTACTTCGGGCACCAACGGCCGCTGCATCAATCGAGGCGGCGGACCGGCTGCCCCCTGCTTCTGCACCTACGACGCGTGCATGCACGACACCGACTGCCCCGGCGGCCAGACCTGCGCGTGCCATGGGTCGCCGTACACCGACGGTCGCGACAATACCTGCGTGCCCGGCAACTGTCGCGTCGACACCGACTGCGGCGCAGGAGGTTACTGCTCGCCCTCGTCGCTGACCGCCTGGTGCGGTGACCATCTCGCCGGGTACTACTGCCACACGGCGAACGACCGGTGCATCGACGATACCGACTGCTCGGCAAGTGGCCCGAGCGCTCCGGTGTGCGCCTACTCGACGGTGGACTCGCGCTGGGGGTGTGTCCAGGCGTCCATCTGCGAATGATGGTCACGGGTGATCCGCGTGGCTTCGAGGCTTCGAGGGCGTTCGACCTTGCCCGCTCTCGGGTTGCTCCTTCTCGCTGGCTGCGGCTCGAGGACCGGGCTGGCGTTGCAGGACGGAGTGGGCGACGTGGGGGGAGCGCAGCAAGACGCCGCGCAGAGCGCGACGCAGTCCGTCCTGCTCTTCCGGCGGCCTTGGAGCAACAGCGGACGGAGGACGGTGCTCCGGCCGGCACCTGGACATGGGACGGGACCAGCTGGACCAAGTACACCGGGCCTGGGCCCGGGCCGCGGAACTACCCCACGATGGCCGCGAGGTGAGCTCCGCTCACGGTCCAATTGCAAGCAGGTCCCCCACGGTATCGGTCAAGTAGAGCGTTCCGTCCGCACCCATCGCCGGCGGATTGAGAGCCGCGGCCGCGAGCGGAAGCGCCCACAACATCGTGCCGTCCGGGCGGACCGCGTACAGCGTGCGGTCGTCGCTCGCCACGTAGACGGTGCCGTCGCCGCCGACGACGGGCGTGCCGACGACCGGGGTCGGAGGTCCGGGCGCCGTGCGGAAGGTCCACGAGAGCGACCCGTCGGGGTGTAGCGCATAGAGCGAGTTGCCCTCTCCGCCGATGTAGACCGTTCCGTCGGGGCCGAGCGCGGGCGACGAGTCGCTCGAGAACTGCCCGAACATCCCGGTGCGCGCAAACGCCCACTTCTGTCGCCCGTCCGGGTCGAGCGCGTAGACCTTGCCGTCGCGGCTGGCGACGTACACCGTCCCGTCCGGCGCCACCGCGGGCGATGACTGGATGTCTCCTCCCGTCAGCAGCACGCCGCGGAGCGAGCCGTCGGGGCGCACCGCGTACACCGTCCAGTCGTTCGAGCCGACGTAGATCGTGCCGTCCGGCCCGATGGCCGCCGAGCCGTCGATGGCGCCCTGCGTCCTGTACGACCAGGCCTCCGCGCCGTCGGGATGCAGGGCGTACAGGGTTCCGCCGAAGCTGCCGATGTAGATGGTGCCGTCCGGCGCGACGGCAGGGGAGCCGAAGCCCGCGTTCGCCGAGAAGCTCCACGCTCTGCCGCCGTCGGGGTGAAGGGCGTAGAGGGCTCCCCCGGGATCGGCGACGTAGATCGTGCCGTCCGCGCCGATGGCGGCAGTTTGTACATCGTCCTGCGTGGCGAACGTCCAGAGGACCGAACCACCCGGCGTGAGGGCCTGCAGCGCGCCACGGCTGCCGGCGTAGATCGTCCCGTCGACGCCGAGGCTCGGCGGGCCGCCGAAAGGCGTCAGCTGAACCGACCAGCGGATGGCCGCAGTGCCGGGTCCATGCACGTCGCTCCGGCCCGCGTGCATGGGGCACCGCTGCCACATCGGCCACGGCGAACCCGCCTGCAGTCCCCTGGAGCCAGCGCAGCTCGCGCCGCAGCACGCAGCGCCCGTCTCGGGCGACGACGCGACGTCGAGGGCCGGGCCGTCGTCGCCCGGCGGCGCGTCGAGACCGGGGGCATCGATCCCTGCATCGGGCCCGCCGGGCGCACCCGCGTCGGTCGAGTCGAACGAGAGGCCGGTGCGCGCGCCACACGCCGCCATCGACAGCGCGACAGCGCCCAGCTCCCAGCAAGGTCGGGGCCGCATGCTCGAGTACGGAGTGAAACGTCAGCTCCCGCAACCGAAGAGCAGCTTGTTCGCCGGCGTGCCGGCCTGTCCGTCGACGCCGCAGTGGTCGGCCATGAGGTTGGGCCCACTGTCGGGCAGCGAGCCGATGGGGACGACGGTGCCGGCGCAGGTGCCGCCGCTACAGAAGACGCTCACGGCGGGCGAGATGCAGTGGGTGCACTGGCTCGTGCAGTAGGGCCACGCCGCCTTGGCTGCGGTCTCGCTCGACGCAGAGACGATCTGGGCCGCGTTGATGCAGTCGTTGACGATCACGCAGCAGTCGGAGTTCTTCGTGCATGCGATGGGACCCGCGGTCAGCGACGTCCAACGCGCGTCGTCACCCTGGCAACCGGCGTCCGCAACGGCGTCCGTGCCCCCCGCGTCGGCGGCGCCAGCGCCGCTGCTCGAGGAGCTGCAGCCGGCTGTCAGGGCGCAGAGCGCCACCAGGAGCCACGGGCAAAGCGGACGGTACGACATCGCGGAGCCTCCAGAGCTACGCCCAAGCTCCGCCCGGGGCCGGTGGCTGTCAATCGTGCGGTGCGCGCGGCCGGTCCATCGACGGCGATGCCCGCCGATCAGTCATGCGCGGCGTCATCGACTGCGAGTCATCGCAACGTCACACTCCGCCCGCAGACCTGGTTCGAGCTGATCAACCACGGACGACGGGGGCGTCACGTCTACCGCCCCGTGCCCCCCACCCGCTTCCTCCACACCGCCGACTGGCATCTCGGCCTGCGCGTCAACTTCATCCCTGGCGACGCCGGCGCCATCGTGCGCAACGAGCGCTTCGCCACCTTCCGCCGCATCGGCACCGTGGCCCACGAGACCCAGTCCGAGTTCGTCGTGCCTGAGCGGCGTCAGTTCATCGAGCACGCGCCCGGGCCGCGCGGATCGCCGCAGCGACCGCAGGCGGACGGAGCCGCCTCCGAGCTCGACCTGCCTACCGCGATGCGGGAGAACAGGACGCGCTCGGTGTCGGTCGCCGCGCACACCGGGCACGCGGGCACCTCGCCCGGCGACGACAGCTCCTCGAAGGGGTGAGAGCAGCGCTTGCAGACGTACTCGTAGAGCGGCACGGCGGAGGACCTCCGGCTCGAGTATGCCGCGGGACGCGCGAAAGGGGCACGCCGGCCCGTGCGACCGCACCCCGGCGATCTGCGGCGATCACCCTCGGCGCGCAGCCGGGCGCGTCGTGCCCCGTCCTGCTCAGGAAGCGGACAGACCGCACCGCCTCGCAAACAGACGCACGAGCTCATCGTGCCTGGCGCGTGCGTCGCTGCGGCCCAGCTCGACCAGCCGGCCGCAGAACTCCCCGTCGAACAGCACGTACGACAAGAGGTCCGCCTCCCGCTCGCCGTCGGCGATCCGCCGCAGGGCGCGGCCGAACAGCCCGCGCACGCGCCGGGCGAACAGCGGCGACCGGACGTAGTCGGCCGCCATCACGCCGATGTCCTGCGACGATCTCACGTACACGACCTCGA
>Ga0209415_10014111_pt1 | contig 13073 bp, 10 predicted proteins | sample PeaSoiSIISIP2007_FD_187696 | JGI IMG/M metagenome (GOLD analysis project Ga0209415, IMG submission 187696) | Peat soil microbial communities from Weissenstadt, Germany - SII-SIP-2007 (SPAdes) (version 2) | ecosystem: Environmental > Terrestrial > Soil > Wetlands > Peat | place: Germany... | reverse complement strand
GTGCTTGGACGGTGTCCACTGCTCTACCGTATAATTGCGGTTTTCCACACTCCCATAAGCTGAGGTAGTGGCGATTCATCGCACTCATCAGGATAGCCCTGCGGTAAGTCAGGGCAGGCACGGCCGCGCATGGCGACCCTTGGTTGTCTCCTCAGGGTCATCTCCTTCATTTATAAGGTGTTGTAGAGCTGGGAGACGAGTGCTCCTCGGTTTTCTGCCGACTTTTTTCTTACTCTGTTCGTGGGCGGTGGGACAGCAAGACCTGATTGTGGGCGTGGAAGTTCACGGCAACCGCCGCATTCCCGCCGAAACCATTAAAGCCCGAATCTTTACCCACCCCGGAGATGTTTACGATCAGGCGGCGCTTGAGCGTGACTACAACTCATTGTGGAATACGGGATACTTCGAAGACATCACCTTTAAGCGCTCGCAGACCGCCAAGGGATGGATCCTTATTATCGAAGTGAAAGAACGGCCAACCATCCGGGAGATTAACTACGATGGCCTGAGCTCTGTCTCCAAAAGCGACGTGCTGGACCGCTTCAAGGAAGCTAAAGTCGGGTTGTCGGTCGAGAGCCAATACGATCCAACCAAAGTAAAAAAAGCCGAGGTCACGATCAAGCAACTGCTGTCCGAACATGGGAGACAGTTCTCCACCATTCGTACTGAGATCCACCCCATTCCGCCAAACGCCGTGAGCATCACGTTTGTGATCAAGGAGGGACCGAAGGTCAAGGTCGGCAAGATTACGTTCGAAGGCAACAAGCACGTCCCTAGTCGGATTCTGCGTAGCGCGATGAAGAACCTGAAGCCTATCGGGATTCCCCATTCCATCTTCCTGGAAAACATCTTTGCGAAGACGTACGATGCCACCAAACTCGATGAAGACACCGAGCGAGTTCGCTCCGAGTACCAGAATCGCGGCTACTTCAAAGTCTTGGTGCAGGAGCCCAAGACCCAGATCCACGACACCGGACACCAGGGATTTCACATCCCGCTGCTGCAGAAAGGTCCGGGCAAGGCCGTCGACATCACCATGCCCATCGAGGAGGGCGACAAATATTTCTTGGGGGGAATCACTTTCAAGAACAACAAAGCAGTAACTAACACAGCTGCCTTGCGCCGTCTGTTCCAGATAAAGGATGGCGATACCTTTGACCGGAGCAAGGTCGCGAAAGGCCTGGAAAACCTGCAAAAAGCCTACGGCCAATTGGGATACATCAACTTCACTTCCATTCCAAACACCACCTTTGACGAGCAGAAAAAGCTCGTCTTCCTCGATATTGACGTAGACGAGGGCAAGCAGTTCAGCGTGCGGCGCATCGAGTTCCAGGGCAACACCACCACCCGCGACAAGGTGATACGCCGTGAGATCGTTCTGGAAGAAGGCCAGGTTTACAACCAGCAACTATGGGAGCTCAGTATCCAGCGACTGAACCAATTGGGCTTTTTCGACAATTTGAAAGCTGATGACCCCAACGTTACCGAGCGTCACCTGAACGAAAAGGACGGGACAGTAGATCTCACCCTCAAGGTCAAAGAGAAAGGCAAGAACAGTATCGGGTTGAGCGGCGGCGTCAGTGGTCTGTCTGGCACATTCGTCGGGCTGAGCTACAGCACCAACAACTTCCTCGGGCTGGGCGAGACTCTCAGCGTGCAGGCAAACATCGGGAATCTCCAGCGCAACGTTTCATTCAGCTTTACCCAGCCTTACTTATTCGATCGCCCACTGCAACTCGGTTTCACCGTGTACTTCACGAAGTTCACATACGATCAGGCGCGGCAGGCGGCAATCCTCAGCGGTCAGCAGATCAACCTGCCATCGTCGTTGCAGCAGAATCTTCAGAATTACACGCAGTCGAGCCGGGGCTTTGCGGTAAACCTGGCTTATCCGCTGCACCGCTCGTTCAAGCGGGTGGGCATCAGCTACTCGTATGATGACTCTTCGATCGTAGCGCTGACCACGGCCTCGCAAACGCTGTTCGATTCTCTCGCATTCAGCGGAATCAGCGGTCCCAACGCGCTGAACGGAATCATCACCAGCAAGATCGCTCCCAGCTTCACGATCAACTCGTTGGACAGGGCACTTTATCCTCACAAGGGCAACAGCTTCTACCTGGGCACTGAAATTGCTGGCTTAGGCGGAACCGTCAGGACGGTTCGCCCGATTGTGAAATTCACCCATTGGAAGCCGATGAATAAGAACGGTCGCAATGCGCTTGGCTTCAACATTCAGGGTTCTTTTCTCACCGGCTACGGCGGCGTCGTTCCTCCCCCATTCCAGCGGTTTTACGACGGTGGCGAAAATGATTTGCGAGGCTTTGACATACGCTCCATCTCGCCGGTCTCGTTTCTGCCGAATACGACGTCGATCCAATTGCGCAACCCGGATGGCTCAATTGTGCCCAAGAATCCCGCCAACCCTCTGCAGGGAGCCTACACAATCCCGGTTCCACTGGACCAGATTGTTTTCCCCGGCGGCGACTTCAGCGCGATCACCAACCTGGAATATCGGATCACCATCGCGGGGCCAGTGGCTATCGCACCGTTCATGGACTTCGGGGTTGAGCCGATCCTGAGAGATTCGCAGCTGAGAATCAACAACGGACAGTTCGACTTGATCAATAGCACGGTTTACGGCTGCCCTGCCTTGGACGTTGGCTTTAACTGCGTCGGTGGATCTACGCAGAAATTCTCGCAGTACCTTAGTCCAGTGGCCGGCACGAACTGGACTCCCAGAATGTCCACGGGTCTCGAGTTGCAAGTGTTCTTACCAGTGGTCAACGCGCCCTTCCGCATTTACTGGGCCTATAACCCTTTACGCCTGGATACGACGGTGAACGCACCGGTTCCGATCACCCGTGCCATGTTCCCTCCTGGAGCCGCCGGAGATTACACCTATCAGCTGGCTCGGAATGCTTTCTCTCCCCCGTATCAATTGAGGGAGCCGCGCAAGACATTTCGCTTCACCGTTGCCACCACGTTCTAAAAAAGGCCTTGGGCGCCAGGCTTTCGGCTTTAATGCGACGTCCGGGACTGGACCGACAGTTTGACGCTGGGGTAGCAGTGTTTCTATAATGAAAACTACAGCACCCTGAAAATCGAATGGTACGGGGTGGTCGCACGCTCGCAGATTTGCGTGAGACGCTGAGTGTTAGGGTCTGCCTTCCCGTTTGAGCGCGCGGCCTGGTTGGCTTCGAGGCAAGACGCAGCACGATCCGTGACGAGGATCTGAAGCGAGATTCCCGATACGATCTCTAAGGAGTTCAAGCAATCCATGACAAGAAAGTTTCCGCGATTTCTTCTGGCCACCGTGTTTGTTGTTTCGGTTACCGCCCTGGCTCAAACTGCCAGCGCGGGCCCCGCGTTGCCCCCAGCTCCCAGTGCCGCAGGGACAACACCCGACACCACTGTCGGTGGCACGGGAAGCAAGATAGGCACGATCAACATCGAACAGGCGATCTTCGCCAGCAATGAGGGCCAGCGCGACTTCGAGGCGCTCAGCAAGAAGCTTGAGCCGAAGCAGACCGAGCTGAAAAGCATGAACGACGAAGTCGAGAGTCTGAAGAAGCAGCTGAGCACTCAAGGCGACAAGCTCAACGACGATTCCCGCGGCGCGTTGGTCAAACAGGTTGAGGATAAACAGAAGAAGCTTGAACGCTCAGTTCAGGATGCGAGGGACGACGCTCAGGCTCAGCAAAACGAGATCGCGCAGCGCATCCTTCAGAAGATGGCTCCGATCATCGTGAAGTATGCGGGCGACAAGGGATTCGGCTTGATCATGGATACTTCCAATCCATGGCCTCAAGGGCCCGTGCTCTGGGCTGGACCTTCCGTCGACATCACCAAGGCGATCGTCGATGCCTACAACGTACAGTCGGGTGTTCCCGCTCCTACAAGGCCCACGACCGCCAAGCCTGCGGCCACCGGTGCGACAAAACCTGCCGCGCCAGCCGGCGGCACCAAACCGGCAACGACCACTCCACCTCCTAAGTAGACTCGAGAGACACCTTAGGCACAACGAAAGTTCCTGGAAGGCCGCACAAAAAGCGGCCTTTTATTTTTGCGGAAAGACAGTTGCGAGAGCGCCTGCCGGTGTCCTTAGAGGAAGCACCAAACTCAGGAGGACACCATGTTTGCTGATTCCCTACTTGATTCTCGTTGGGTTGACCGTTCTCGCCGCGGTTGGACAACTCTGGCTTCGTTTACGGCGCAGGCTGCCGCCGCGGGGGTTCTGTTCTTGCTGCCGCTGTTCTACACGCAGGTTCTGCCGCAATTCCAATTGGTATCCCGGCTCGTGGCGCCATCTCCGCCGCCCGCGCCACCTGCTCCTGAGGCTGCGCGAAATGCTCGCGCGAACAGAAGCAACTTGTCGCCAGATGGACGGATGATTGCGCCACGTTCCGTGCCGCCAGAAATAGCGCCTGTTGACGAAGCGAGCGCGCCGCCTCCAGTTGATGGCAGCGGATTTGGTGTGCTCGGAAGCACAGGCAATTCAACGGCTCGGAGTAGCATACTGGACTCAATTGGGAACGGGCTCAACTCGATTGCGCCCCTGCCTCCGCCCACCCCATCGGCGCATCCGCCTCGCGTTTCCCGCGTAATGGAAGGAAATCTCATCTATCGGGTGCAACCCCAGTATCCGCCTCTGGCGCGGCAGGAGCGGATTCAAGGGACTGTAGTGCTGCGAGCAATGATCTCGCGGGAGGGCAAGATTGAAAATCTGCAGGTGATCACCGGCCATCCCCTGCTAGTGAAATCCGCGATGGATGCCGTTTTGCAATGGCGCTACCGTCCGTGCTACTTGAACAACGAGCCGGTAGAAGTGGAGACCCAGGTAACAGTGAACTTCACGCTCTCGGGTGGATAGCGAAAACGGCTTTGGAAATGTCGGGCTTCCTGCATTCGGTCATCCTGCACAGGGAGTAGTACGGCAGTAACCTGAGGGCAACCGAGATGGCCGCTATAATCTAAAGCAAGTGGCTACCATCGAAATTGCCAAGCGAACCGCAACTCGACCGACTTGGGCCGAGGTCTCGCTGGGAAGGTTGCGGCGGAACTTTCGCGCGGTGCAGCAACACATAAGCGCTGGGGTGACGGTTTGCGCCATCGTAAAAGCCGATGCCTACGGGCACGGCGCGGTCGAGTGCGCGCAAGCACTGGAGCAGGAGGGCGCTCGCTGGTTCGGCGTGACCTCACTAGATGAAGCAATTCCGCTCCGCGAAGCCGGTATTCGTGGACGCATCCTGCTGATGACCGGTTTCTGGCGCGGCGAAGAGGAGGAAATCGTACGTTTGGGATTGACTCCAACGGTCTGGGAGACCGGGCAAATAGAACTGTTTGAAAGGGCCGCGACGGCGCTCGGTGTTGCGAAGCATCCGATCCATTTGAAAGTGGATACCGGCATGGGACGGCTGGGAGTCGCGCCCGAGGATTTGCCACGGATTTGTGCGGTTTTGGAGTCGTCGCCACACCTGCTGCTCGAGGGATTGTCGACTCACCTTGCGTCGTCTGAGGTGCTGGACGAACCGTCGGTGGCGGCCCAATTGAAGTCGTTCGATGAAGTGCGCGACTTTCTTTGCAACGAAGGATTCAATCCGCCGCTGATTCATGCGGCCAATACCGGGGCCGTGATATCGCGTCCGGAATCCTGGAACACGATGGTGCGGCCGGGGATTGCGCTGTACGGTTACTATTTGCCTTTTGAGCGTGCCGGTCGAGAGGTCAGTGGCAGCGGGTTGCGCCTCGCGGTGAAACCTGCTTTGACCTGGAAAACCCGCATTCTCTCCCTTCGCGATATGCGCGCCAACCAGGCCCTCGGTTATGGCGGAATCTATGTCACGAAAGCTCCCGCGCGCATTGCCGTGCTTCCGGTGGGATACGCGGATGGCTTAAACCGCAAAATTTCTTCTCAGGGCCGAGTGATTGTGGGCGAGAACTACGCCCCGATCGTGGGACGAATTTCCATGGATCTGACACTGGCCGATGTCACCGGGCTGCCTGGAGTTTCTGTTGGCGACGAGGTCATTCTGCTCGGCGCCATGGACGGTTTAAGTGTTGACGCCTGGGAACACGCTGCGCTTTCGGAGACGGTGCCTTATGAAATTCTTTGCGGAATCTCCAAGCGCGTACCCCGAAGACACGTCGACTGACACTTACAAGACTACGTTCCCGATCGAAGCTTCGCGAGTTCACTGTACGAGTCGCGAATCGCGTCCACGACTTTGTCATACTCCTCGTACTCTGCCGGCGTTAGTCCCACCAATGCTTCGCGCCTGGTCAATTCGATCTGCTGTTGAAATAGGCTGGACAACTCGGCACTGATTTGCTGAACCCTATCACAGCACGAAGAAGCTGAACCTTGGCGTGTCATTTACAAAATCGCGGGATGCATCCTGGCCAGCCATCTTTCGCGATAGAGACGTCGCGTGCTACTTCTCAGCCGGTCAGATTAATGCTCACCTTTCTGGAGGGAGCAGTTGTCAGGATACTGTCAAAAGATTGCTATTTCTCTCGGGCTTTCCGCAATTGGGACACTTCAAAATCACCCGATCGCAACCTAGAGTGTCGTCCCGCTGAAGACTCAATACTCCGCTCCAAATGCTGATTGCCGCAGTTCGCTGCCGTGGTCCTGACCAGCCCTTCCCCATTTGCTATGCTGGAGTGTCCATGCCCTCACGCTACGCACAGTGGATGTACGACTGGGAGACCCGGCTCACGTCTGTCGACAACAATCGGGTCGTGCGTCCATTGGAATGGGGCGTGGAGTGGGCACGGGATTGGCCTTGCCGCAATGGCTATGCTCTGGGGCATATTCCGGAAGACGGCGAAAGCTATCTGCGCGAATACAACCGGCGAATCATCGGGTCAAGCGATGAATTCTTTTCCTACATCAAGCCACCGGACTTCCGCCTGGAGCGGCGAGCTGTCAAAGTTTTCAGCACACGCGCAGTGCCGGATCTGGCGCTCGAAAAAAGAGTCCGTGGTACCTACGCTGATTTCCTGCGCTTCACCTCGCCTGTGCGCACGCCGTTTCCAGAAAACAACCTGGTCAACGCTCGCTGGTTTCCAGCCCGAGGCAAGCGAGCGATTGTGCTCTTGCCACATTGGAATTCTGATGCACTCGCTTATAACAGCTTGTGCCGTGTGCTGAATCTTCTCGGGATTTCAGTTTTGCGGTTGACCATGCCGTACCATGACATCCGAACCCCTCCCGAGATCCTGCGCGCCGATTATGCCGTTTCTGCCAACATCGGACGAACGCTCGACGCCTGTCGCCAGGCCGTGATCGATGTCCGATGCTGCTTGGATTGGCTCGAATCCCAAGGCTATCGCCGTCTGGGCATCTTGGGCACCAGCCTCGGTTCCTGTTACGCATTTCTAGCCGCCGCCCACGACCCGCGCATTCAAGTGGCAGCTTTTAATCACGCTGCGACGTACGTTGCCGATGTCGTCTGGCACGGGCAATCTACTCGTCATATCCGGGAGGGGTTGGAATCACAGATCGATCTGGAACGTTTGCGGATTCTCTGGAGCGCCGTGAGCCCAATGTCTTACTTCCAGCAATTCGCGCGCTGGCGGAAGAAGTCACTCATTATTTACGCTAAGTACGATCTGACGTTCTTGCCGGAGTTCTCCCGCAGCGCCGTGCATGAGTTTGCTCGACACAATCTGGATCACAAGGTAGTGGTGCTGCCGTGCGGACACTACACAACCGGAGAGACGCCCTACAAATACATCGATGGCTGGAATCTGGCATCGTTTATGCGGACTGCGTTTGAGGGATAACAATCGACACTAGCAGTGAGACGTTGCAAGCAACGTTTCTACAGTCATGCCTCGGTAGAGACGTAGCTTGTTGCGTCTCAGGCATTCGTGCGGTGTGCCAACTGCCAACTGCTTGTTTAGAATGACTGTTGACCGTCGCTTGATCGAGGCGAAGCATGCCTACACAGAACATTCAATCCGGGCAGACGAGAGAATATCGCAAAGACGAGTTCACCATCAGTACCGATCGTGACCTGATTGACCTGGATGTCGTTCATGGGTTCTTGACTGAGTGCTACTGGGCCAAGGGCATTCCGCGCGATGTTGTCGCCCGTTCGATTGAGAACTCGTTGTGCTTCGGTGTTTTTGCAGAGCGCAAGCAGGTAGGATTTGCACGCGTCATCTCCGACTACGCGACCTATGCTTACCTCGGAGACGTGTTCTTACTCGAATCATTCCGCGGTCGCGGCCTGGGCAAATGGCTTATGGAATGTGTCCTGCAACACCCCCGTCTGCAGGGATTGCGCCGCTGGAGCTTGGTCACCCGGGACGCTCACGGGCTATACTCAAAGCTTGGGTTCGAGCCTCTGAAGAAGCCTCAGAACTACATGGAGCTTCATCGGCCGGATGTTTATGAGTTAAGCGCCGATTGAAGGCCAGATTTTCCTGGAGATTGAGATGAGAGACAACAACATGTCGCGCCCTTTGTACGAAGCAGATCCCGAAGTGGCCGCTGCCATTGACAACGAGGTCCGCCGCCAGCACGAGGGCCTTGAACTGATCGCCTCGGAAAACTTTGTCAGCGAAGCCGTACTTGAAGCCATGGGCTCGGTGTTTACGAATAAGTACGCCGAGGGCTATCCGGGTAAACGCTATTACGGCGGCTGCGAGTTTGCTGACATTGTGGAGAACCTGGCGCGGGAGCGCGCGAAGCAACTTTTCGGAGCGGACCACGCCAACGTCCAGCCCCACGCCGGATCGCAAGCCAATATGGAGGCGTACTCCGCCGTCCTGCAACCTGGCGATACCATTCTCGGCCTGAACCTGGCGCACGGCGGTCACCTCACCCACGGACACCACCTCAACTTCTCGGGAAAGACGTATCGCATCGTGCCCTACGGCGTTACAAGGGAAACCGAGACCATCGATTACGATGACTTGGAAAAGCTTGCCGAGAAAGAACGTCCCAAGATGATTATCGGCGGCGGCAGCGCTTATCCTCGCATCATTGATTTTGCGCGCATGCGTCAAATCGCCGACAAAATTGGCGCGCTCTATTTGGTGGACATGGCGCACTTTGCCGGCCTGGTCGCAGGCGGCGTGCACCCCTCACCAGTTCCGCATGCGCACATTGTTACTTCCACTACGCACAAAACGCTACGGGGACCGCGCGCGGGAATGATCCTGTGCAAACAGGACTTCGCCGCTGCGATCGATAAAGTAGTCTTCCCGGGTATGCAGGGTGGGCCACTCGTACATATTATCGCCGCGAAGGCGGTGTGCTTCCGCGAGGCCATGCAGCCAGACTTCCGCGATTACGCGCGGCAGGTCGTGGCCAACGCAAAGGTATTAGCTGACACGCTGGCGACGGAAGGCTTCCGCATTATTTCTGGCGGGACGGACACGCATCTCATGCTGGTGGATGTGTTTTCCAAAGGCATGCTCGGCAGCGAGGCCGAGAAAACGCTCGATCAGGCTGGCATTACTGTGAACAAGAACGCCATTCCTTTCGACGTGAATCCGCCGATGAAGCCAAGCGGCATCCGCATTGGCACGCCGGCCCTGACTACGCGCGGCATGAAGGAACCCGAAATGCGGCAGGTTGGCCGGTGGATTTCCGAGGCGCTGCATCAACGAACAGATGCAGCTACGCTAGGGAAAATCCGCAAGCAGGTGCTGGAATTGGCCGACACCTTCCCGCTATATCCGGAGCGTAGAGCCCGGGCGCAGGCAGAAGCCAGAGCTTGAGCACTCCCGCTAAAACCAGAATTCCTTCGTGTGCCTTCGCCTCCTTTGTGGTTAAATCTGTTCCGTGAGAGTCGCCATTGATATTCGGCGGATGACCGAGTTCGGCGTTGGCACTTACACGCGGAATGTCGTGCGGGCGCTAGGCCGACTGGATCACTCCAACGAATATTTTCTTATTGGTTCACCGCAGAAGGTGTCGGAGATCGGTCCGCTCCCGCCAACCTTTCAGACGGTCCCTTTGATAGATGACGGGACTACGGCCAAAGGCTATCTCGAATGTCGCGCCATTCTCAAGCGTTTAAATTGTGATCTGGTGCACATTCCGCACTTGTTTTGGATGCCGCGCACTTTGCCTTGTCCGTATGTGATGACCGTTCATGATGTTCTTGAGCACATGTATCGCACCCATGGCCGCTCCAGCCTGAGACGCTCGCTGCATTTTCACCTTACTCGCCGAGTGCTCAAAGGGGCGGCGAGAATTTTGGCAGTCTCCAGGTACACCAAGAGCGACATCGAGAAATTGTTCGGCATTGCTGGGTCTCGCATTGAAGTTGTGTATAACGCTATTGACGAGCGCTTCCTTCGCGGTCACGCCTCGGACACGGAACGGCAAGTCCTCGCCGAACGCTACCTTGTCACGTATCCTTTCCTCCTTTATGCGGGCCGTATCAGTCCCCACAAAAATCTGGTGCGGATTATCGAAGCCTTTTCTGCTCTGAAGGCTGAACTGGAGAAGGACGGAAAGTTCCCGGACCTGAAGCTGATCATCATCGGCGACGAACTTTCGAAGCATCCTGACTTGCGCCGCACCGTCATTCGCGGCGGCGTGCAGAACGACGTCCGCTTCATGGGATTCGTTCCCATCGAAATGTTGCGGGTTTTCTACGATGCGGCAAAGATCTTCGTCTTCCCCTCTCTCTACGAAGGTTTCGGACTACCGCCGCTCGAAGCTATGGCGCACGGAACTCCGGTCGTTACCTCCAACACTTCGTCCCTGCCTGAGGTGGTAGGCAATGCAGCGGTGCTGGTGAATCCAGAGAATGTCTTCGAGATCATGCGCGCACTGCACCGCGTACTGCTGGATCAAGCGGTTCGCGAAAAGTTTAAACAGCGTGGGTACGAGCAGGTCAAGAAATTCTCCTGGGAAACGTCCGCTCGGCAAATTATCGCGGTTTACGAAGCCGTGGCAGGAAAACGGGAGAAAGACCGTCACTATGCAAAAGCGATGTAAAGCGCGGGCGTCCACGCATGCGGCGAGCAACCGCGCAGGACGAGGCTCAGAATAAGAGGGGACAAACCCGCGACCTCAGGCAGCTTTACTCGCTCTTGAGCAATGGCGTTCCGGGCGAGACCAGCCCCTGACGATGCAATTTCGCCCGGAAGCGGGCACGATCGGTTTCTGATGAAGCTGCGGCGAGACTCTTGCGCAGCTTGAGGATTTTCTCTTTGCGAGTGCGGCGACGGCGGATTTCGGGACGACGGCTGGGTGCGGACATGGGTTGCTCCTGTTCTATGATTCGAGATCTAGATTCAAAATCGATGATTCGAAGATTGTGATGGCCGAACCTTTAACCCGAATTCGCGAGGTCGCGTTGCGGCCTTTTATCATTGAACCGGAGATAGCGGGAACTGTCAATGCAGACGACTGCGGCTCAACAGTTGTGAATGCATCGTCGCTTTTATCACGGACTATAGATTAAGTGCGATTTATACGAGTCTTGCGCATCCAATTCGTGGAGGGACAAAGCTCACTATGAAAATTGCACATGACGTCACAGAGCTGATCGGGAACACGCCGCTGGTCCGGCTTAACAAAGTGACAGAAGGCTGCGCAGCCGAGGTGGTGGCGAAACTGGAAAGCTCGAATCCTTGCGCCAGCGTAAAGGATCGCATCGGCGTGAGCATGATTACCGAGGCCGAACGGGCGGGGAAAATTCAGCGTGGCAAAACGGTGCTGATCGAACCCACCAGCGGCAACACGGGCATCGGCCTGGCATTCGTCGCGGCTGTCCGAGGATACAAGCTGATCCTGACCATGCCAGAAACCATGAGCCTGGAGCGGCGCGTTCTGCTGCTCGCCTTTGGCGCGGAAATCGTGCTCACGCCTGGTCCGAACGGGATGAAGGGCGCAATCGCCAAGGCTCAGGAGATTCTCGCCAAAACTCCAAACGGCTTCATGCCGCAGCAGTTCGACAACCCTGCCAATCCCAAGATTCACCTGGAAACTACTGGACCTGAGATTTGGAACGACACGGATGGGCGCGTGGATATCCTGATTTCCGGCGTTGGCACCGGCGGAACCATCACCGGCGTTTGCCAATGTATCAAGCCGAAGAAGCCTTCTTTCAAAGCCGTCGCTGTTGAACCGGCGGACAGCGCGGTACTCTCGGGCGGCAAGCCTTCGCCCCACAAGATCCAGGGCATCGGCGCCGGATTTGTGCCCAGCATTTTGCGCCGCGACTACATTGATGAAGTCGTTACGGTGACCAACGACGACGCGATCAACATGGCACGCCGCCTCGCCAAAGAAGAAGGCCTGCTGGTGGGCATTTCGTCCGGGGCGGCCGTGGTCGCCGCTCTCAAAGTCGCAAGCCGGAAAGAAAACGCAGGCAAGCTGGTCGTGGTCGTGCTGCCGGATTTCGGGGAACGCTACCTGACGAGTATTCTGTTTGACGAGCTCCGGAACCAGGCGCTGCAGATTCCCACATCACCGCTTGCGGCTTGATGCATGTCCCATATCGTCGCCTCAATTCGTGAGGACGTCGCCACGGTACAAGAGCGCGACCCTGCAGCCAAGTCGCGCCTGGAAGTTTTCTTGTGCTACTCAGGGTTACACGCGGTGTGGTTCTACCGCATCAATCACTGGCTGTGGAACCGTGGCTTCTGGCTGCTTGCGCGATGGCTCTCGCAAGTGGCACGCTTTCTCACTGGAATCGAAATTCACCCCGGTGCGAAGATCGGACGCCGGCTGTTCATCGATCATGGGCTTGGGGTGGTCATCGGCGAAACCGCGATCGTCGGCGACGACGTGACCTTGTATCAGGGCGTGACTCTGGGCGGTACGGGCAAAGAGCACGGCAAGCGGCACCCCACCATCGAAGACGAGGTGGTGATCGGCGGCGGAGCGAAAGTTCTCGGTAATATCACTGTGGGGAGGAACTGCCGCATCGGCGCCGGCTCGGTTGTGTTGCGGAGTGTGCCAGAGAACTCCACCGTCGTTGGTGTCCCCGGCCACATCATCTTCCGCAACGGCGAGCGAGTTGTAATTACGGATCCCAAACAAATCAACGACCCGCTCTCCGAGGCGCTGGCGGCGGTGGCGACCGAAGTGAACAGGT